>Ga0070735_10003895_pt1 | contig 12836 bp, 5 predicted proteins | sample Coa_R1_FD_66443 | JGI IMG/M metagenome (GOLD analysis project Ga0070735, IMG submission 66443) | Surface soil microbial communities from Centralia Pennsylvania, which are recovering from an underground coalmine fire - Coalmine... | ecosystem: Environmental > Terrestrial > Soil > Unclassified ...
GGGCACTCCACCGACTCCCAGTGTCGAAGCAAAATCGGTTCCGTGCTCGCTCCAATCGCCGTGGCCGATGGGCGTCATCTCCGACAGTTCGACGTGATCGCCGTAGACTGCCGACTGCGGGCCGAGCAACGCTTTGTACATCTTGATGCGACGGCGCACCTGCACTCCGCCTACCGGATCGGCCGTGACCGCCTGATCAATGAACGGCAGCCACGCCAGCGACGGCGGCGTGCCGCACGGACACGCCTGCGTCACGCTCTCCGGCTTGAGCGCGCGCGTCGTCTGGAAGATGACCTTGTACACCTCGCCCATCGCGTCGACGGAATCCTGCGGCGACTTGTGATGATGCGCCGGGTTGTAGCACTTGGGCACGCTGTAAATGTTGTCGAGCTTCGATCCGTCGAATCCCCAATCGCGAATGAACTTTTCCGTCAGTTGCTTGAAGTAGCTCTGCACCTCCGGAACCGCAGGACACAGCGTCGCCAAATCGCGCACCATACGCGCGTGCTTGCCGTTCTTGTCGAGAATTAACCAGTCGGGATGCTCCTCCGCAATTTTGGACGTCACGTATTTGTGCGATTCGTATTTCCCCTGCCCGTCTTCCACGCCCAGCGGCAGCCACCATAATTGCGCCAGCATTCCCTGCTTGTGGAAGTCATCCACCATCTGCTTCATCGAATCGTCCGGGAACGTGTCGGGGCGAGGATTCCAGTCGCCATAGGTATCAAACCAGCGATCGTCGAGCGTCGCCCACTTGATGCCCATTTCCTTCAGCTTGGGGACCGTTCCCAGCATCTGCTTGGGCGTGACGTTAAACTCGTATCCCCACCCGCACCAGGCCACGTTGTACGCCTCGTTCGACGGCTTGGGAATGTCCCAGCCTTCTTTCTGCAGAACGCTCGACCACATGCGCAGCGGTTCGTAAAAATCTCCCGAATATACGGCGACAAAACTGCGGGGGGTGGAATAACTCTCTCCCGGCTTGAGCGTCGCATTCACCGGAATGGTCACGCTCGCATTCACTCGCCCATCGGCGGCGACCTTCACCGGAAGGGACAGCGTCCAAGGCAGAGTCTCGACGTGCCCGATCGCTTCCCCGACCGACGCGGTCCAGAAGGCGACCACCGGAATGCCGCCGCCATAGCCGCCTTTCACCATCTCGCCCATCGCGTTGGGCTGCGCTGAAGTTCGCGCCAGCTTCGCCACATCGTTCTCGCCCCAGTTATAACTGGAACCTTGAAATGCCCACATGTCGTAGGGCTGGGCCTTGGCATCCACCTGTTTGGCACTGAACTGGTGCTGCTGCATCCAGACCTGGTCGATCTTAAAATCCTCGGCTCCGACATTTTTGTATGTACTGCTGACTAAGGCGATGTCGGGAAAGTCGTCGTAGGCTTCCACAACGAGCATGCGCTCGATAGGAACTCCCGCCGGCGCCAGCGGGCGCGCCGGAATTTCCAACCGCTTCCCACGACCGAGCTTTCCAGTCGCTTCGACGACCTTCGCCAGGCTAAAGTCGGGGACGAAGTCGAGTTCCTTGCCTGCGTGCACAATGGAGTCGCTGCCGCCGGCCGAACCCACGTCCGGTTCATCGAGCGTCAACCACTTGCCGCCTTTCAGAAGAGCCGCCCGCAAGAAACCGGAAGGAAGAATCTGGAACTCCGCCGTACTTGTTTTCAGCACGACCGGACCCCCATCGCGTATGTCAACGTTGATACTGGAAGGCTGCGAGGGAGCAGGCTTGGGCGGCACCGGAGCTTTGGTACAACTGAGCATCACTCCAGCAATTGCCACACATAAGAGTCCTGCAAGGAAGGAAAACAACTGAGGAAAGCTGACTCGGCCACTATGACGGTCCATGATCCCCTCTCGACACAAAACGCGACACCCGAAAGAAATAATAACCTTTCGTAATATACCGCAGTTTGAGGGTTTGTGGCGGCTAACGAATCTCCGCTAACGAATGCTCCAGGGCTCCGCGCTTCGGCATAGGCATTGCTCCCACCTCGCTGGCCACCCAGGCGCCTACCAGATTGGCCACTTCATTCATCAGATCGAGTGACGCGCCATGCAGGTACTCATGCACCAGGCCCGCGGTGAACGCATCGCCGGAGCCCACCGTGTCGGCGACGCGCACTTTGAAGCCGGGATGCTCGCTCTGATCCCGCTCGCGCACCAGCAGGCTACCGCGCCCGCCGCGCGTGATGCAGACCACCTTCAGATCGTACTCGTGAATCAGCCGTTGCGCCGACGACGGCGCATCCTTGTGCGGAATTTTGATCAGGCTCATGATCGTCGGTAGCTCATCGTCATTGAGCTTGACGATGTCGGCGAGTTTCATGGAGTCGGCCAAAATTTCCGGCGAATAATACGACTGCCGCAGGTTCACATCGAAAACTTTCAGCGTGCCGGGCACGGTCGCGTTCACAAATTTTCGAATGGTGGCGCGGCTCGTCTCCGATCGCTGCGCCAGAGATCCGAAGCAGACGGCATCGGCGTGTTGGGCGAGAAGCTGCCAATCCGGCGTCCACTCCAGAAAGTCCCATGCGACCGGATGGGCAATTTCAAACTTGGGCTGGCCGTTACCATCCACCTGCACATTCACAATACCGGTGCGATGCTGGCGGTCGGTCTGCACGCGATCGATGTCGAGGCCCAGTTCCTCCATGCGCCGCAGCGCGTCAATGCCTCGTGAATCCTCCCCCACCCGGCTGGCGACAATGCCTTGATCCCCCATTAAGGTCGTGATGTAGGCGAAATTCGCCGGAGCTCCTCCCAGGCACGCGCCGCCGGGAAACAGATCCCAGAGAACCTCGCCGAGTCCCACAACTTTTTTCTTCATCGATCCCCCGAGCCTTCTGAATGGCCGCCGGTCGGATGTTCTTTCGGACGCGGAAGGAATTTCCGCTCAAGAAAAAGTGGGGGAGCCGTTGGCTCCCCCAGGTTAATTTCATCGGTTGACGCGGCCGGCCTAGAAGGTAACCCGGAAGCCCATCTGGAACTGCCGCATCTGGCTGTTGGCCTCCAGGCTGTTGATAATGCCGTTCCCGCTGCAGTCAATGCAGCTGCTGGGATTGGCATAGATGGGGTGGTTGAACACGTTAAAGAACTCCGCCTGGAACTGCGCTTTGACCCGTTCCGTGATGGTGAAGTTCTTGAAGATAGACATGTCCGAGAGGAACTCGCCGGGCCCCGTGTATTGGTTCCGCTGGACGTTGCCGAACTGGGCGACGCCAGGAGCGGTAAACGGGCCGCTTTGCGTGACGATGTTTGGGCAGTCCGGCACGCCGCTTGAATTGCTGTAGGGACTGTCGCACAGGGGCGTTGCTACCGGCGTAAAGTAGACGACCTGCCGGGTTTGATTGTTGAAGCTGCCGGATCCCATCGGGAAGCTACCGTTCTGGGAAGGACGGCACGGTCCGGTATCCCTGTCTAGATTGCAGTTGTTGTAGGAGGGAGAGAAGGGCAGACCGCTGCCGATGACCATGGTGGCATTCCACTGCCACCCACCGAGCAGCAAGTCGGCCCCACGGCCAATGTTCCCCATGAACCGCTTGCCCCTGCCAACCGGCAACTCGTACAGGGAAGTGAGAATCAAGACGCTGTCGCGATTGAAGTCCTGGCGTCCCCAACCCTGACGAAGATCGGGCTGGTAACTGCCGTCGTTGTCGTAGGCTCGCGAGTAGGTGTACGACCCGTTCAGGGTCCAACCTGCCCACGCCCGCTGGTCTACTTTAATCTGCAGCGCGTTGTACCGGTTGGTGCCATCGTTACCCGCATAGCCCATGCCGTAACCGGAGCAGCAAACCACATTGGTAGTAACGCCGTTCTGGTCGGTGTAATTCGTCGTGAAGGCGGTGCTGTAAGGTGCACGCTGGTTAAAGCTTAGACCGCCGTGCGGCAAGAACCCCACGACCGTCGGTTGGTTCGGGTTGTATGTCGGGCCAGTGCCCTTGAATACATGGCTCCCGTGGTTGCCCACGTAGGCGATGTCGATGCTGGTTTTATTGGTGAGCTGCCGCTGTATGGTCGCGTTCCACGCATCCACGGTGGGCGCGATAAGCTTGTCTGGGCGAATGTGAGGTCCCACGTTCTGCGCCAGGCAAGTGCCGGTTGATCCGGGGGCGCAAGGCCCAAAGAACGGAAGGATCCCATTGGACGGGATTACCGGGAACTGGTTCGGGGCCGGCCCAGTCGTGAAATTGAAGGCCGGAGTCTTGTTGTCGTTCGTAGGCCCATTGATGTTCTGGTTGGCAAGAACCGGCAGGTTCTGGGTCACTGTGTGTCCAAACAGTGAGCCAAAGACGCCGATATCAAAGCTGCGCCCGTATCCCAAGCGAACCACCGTCTTGGGATTGACTTCATAGGCGATCCCAAGCCGCGGGGCGAACAGTTTGTAGTTGTCGGCGGTGCTTCCGTTCATCGAGATGCCGCCATAACCGGCGACTCGAATCACGCCCTCCGGCAGCACTGCGAAGCCCCCGTTGCCCTTGCCGTTGACATACTCTGGGGTATAGAACTCCCAGCGTAGACCGTAATTCACCGTCAGTTTTTGAGTCGCGCGCCAGGTGTCCTGCGCGTACAGGAAATACCGGTTCTGCGTCTCAATCGAGTTGGTTTCAGTGCTGGATCCGACATAGCGGTTGAACGCGGTTACTTCTCCGAACAAGAAGGTCGCGATGTCCAAGCCGCCCGTGTTGTTGTCTGACGTACCCTGATGGTTAAAGTTCAGAATGCCGGTACGGTTCGCGTCCGAAGGAATACGCAGGTTGGTCGCGTGCCGCAAATCGAGACCTAATTTGAATTGGTGATTCCCCTTCAGCTTCGTCCAATTGTTTACGAACTGGATTCCCTGCTCTCTCTCGGTCAAGGGGCAGTTGCAGCGGCTGATGTTGAGGCCTTCTCCGATGCCATTGCTGCCCGCCGTGTTGACGCCGATTGTCTGGTCGAAGACCAGTGCAGGCAGGCCGCCTGTCGTGGGGTCGGAAGTGTTCAATCCAGGAAGTCCGAGAGCTGTGGCTGCGGCTACACTACCGTCGTACTTCGTAGAATGCGGATTGTAGCGGAAGTATCCGAATCGGAAATCCGTCAGCAAACTGCTGCTCAACGTGTAGTTGAAACCTGTTGCCAGACTGTAGTTTTGGATTAGCGACTGTCCTGCCAACCCAAGATAGCCTAATCCGGGTCCGCCGATCTGGGTTCCGAACACGGGGGATCCAGAGAGCTTGAAGTGGGCATGAGTGTATCGCCCAAATATCTGAAGCTTCTGGCTCGCGGAATAGTCGATGCGCGTGGTGTATTGGTAGTCGTTAAAGCTGCCGCTGCCATTGGCTGAGTAATTATCAACCGTGCCATTATTGGTACCGGCCGTATTGGGGGCCGGCAACAGTGACAATATGTGCTCGGCTACCCCAGTGGGGTCGTAGGTCTGCAGCACGCTCATGGGGATGATGTCGTTCGGATACGCAGTGCGCGATCCCTGAGGCTCCCACGGGTTGTACACTTGCCCAGCGCCGCCGCCCAGGTTTGCGGCTAAATATTCGCTTAGGTCGCACGTCGTGCTGCCAGCGGCAAGGCAGGTATTGCGAACCTTCATGGTTGGAACCGTGACCTGCAGCGAAACGCCCGAAACGCGGCGAGTCCCTTCGTAGTTGCCGAAGAAGAACAATTTGTTCTTGATGATCGGACCACCCACCGCTCCGCCAAACTGCTTCCAATTATTCGGAGAGGGCTTGCCGGAAAATGGATTTACCGCAGGCGAGACTGGATCCAAATCGTAGAAGTAGCCGCTGCCGTGGAAATCATTGCTGCCCGACTTGGTTTGCGCTGTCATGATTCCAGCCAGTGCTTTACCAAACTCGGCATCGTAGTTCTGGGTGGTGATCTTGGTTTCTTCGACGGAATCCAGACTGGGGTTCACGATAATGATCCCCAAGATCGGATCTTGGTTGTCGGTGCCGTCGAGTTCGTACCCCGTGCCGCTGAAGTGCTGCCCGTTCACATAGACCTGCTTGCTGCCCTGCGGGTTTTCTGTAGCAGCGTGGCCCCAGCCAAGAATCTGCGTTCCTGGCGAAAGAAGTTCGAGGCTCTGGAAGTTTCGGTTGAAGATAGGAAGTTCTTCCAATTGCTTGGCAGAGAACTCGATCGACACGTCGGCGCGATCGGTCTTCAACTGTGGCGCTTCGGCCGTCACTTCCACCTGTTCGCTGGCCGAGCCGACCTGGAACTGACCGTCTACGCGGGAGCCCGTATCGGCCGAGACTTGGATATCCTTAAGCTCGATCGTCTTAAAGCCTGTACCCTCGATGTGCACTCGGTATACGTCAGGAATTAAGTGTGTCACCGAGTAGTTCCCACTCTCATTGGTCGTCGTATCGGTAGAGACGTTCTTGGTTTGGCTCGTGACCGTCACCTTCGCGCCGTTCACTGCCGCCCCGGATGGATCAGTCACTGTTCCCAGGATGCTTCCATATACAGCTTGCGCCATGGCGCTAGGCACCCACAGACTACACAGCAGACCGAACGCCGCCACTGCCACCCACAGAGACCTTTTCATGAACTTCCTCCTCGACTTCTTCGAACCTTCCAACCAACGATTGCCCCAGAAATGCAGAGGGAGACTTGCCGGGTTAGCCTGCAGTCCTAATACAAAACAATTAACTGGATAAAGTTTCACTAAGTTTGATACTGTTACCGGAACAAACTCCCAGTCCCACAGCAACATAGGGGATTCAGTTACGTCTCGGTTATATGGGTGTCACACACGCATTCTCGGTCGGTCGGGAGCAATGCTTCCAACAAATAGAGAGGCTTACCAAAAGCCATAGCCTGCACGGCTCGGAATCGCTGTGCAAGTTGCTTCGCTATCTGGCCGAGCACTCTCTCGATCACCCTGGGATCGCGCTTAAGGAATACCAAATCGCCACTGAGGTGCTGGGCCGCCCAGCGGGATTCGATCCACAAAGCGATTCGACGGTTCGCGTCCAGGCCGGGCGGCTGCGGGTGAAGCTGGCGGAGTACTACGCGCACGATGGCGCAGACGATCCCATATTGGTCGAGATCCCCAGGGGGTCGTATGCCATCACGTTCCAACTGCGGGCTTCCCAGCCAGGGCTACCGAGTGCAACCACGTTCGTCGTTGAACCCAAAAAGAAACCGGACGTTGTTCCGACGAACCGAGGTTGGGCAATCGCGGTGTTGGCGCTTTCGGTCCTGCTAGCGGCGTCGTTGATCACCAGCGTCATGGTGCTCGGGCAACGGACGCGCACGCAAACGGCGGCTGAACAGCCGATTCCTGTGGCCTATCAGCTTTTTTGGAATCGCTTCGTGAACGGTCCGCAGCAGCCTTGGGTCATCTTCAGCAATGGCAGCTTTGTCGGACGCCCCGAGACCGGGATGCGTTACTTCAATCCCGCCTCGGATGCCCGCTCTTTCATCCTCGACCATTACACCGGTGTGGGTGAAGTGCTGGCGATTCACCAGCTCGACCGCGTCTTCAACGTGCTGAACCGCCCGCTCCGGGTGAAGCGCGGCGCCTTGTTCTCTCTGGATGACGCCAAGAATAATGATCTAATTTTCGTCGGATCTCCGTCGGAGAACCTCACACTGGTGGATCTTCCCGGCACTCGCGAATTTATTTTTCAGCGTCTGGATTCAGGTCCGCGCAAAGGAGATCTTGCGGTCGTGAACGTGCATCCTGAGCCCGGCGAGCCCAAGACTTTCCTGGCGTCCCCCGCCAATCAACCCACCACCGAGGACTATGCCGTCGTCAGCCTGCTTCCCGGATTAGACCCTTCCCGGTCCATCCTGATCCTCGCCGGCAACTCGACTTTCGGCACGCAGGCAGCGGTTGAATACGTGTGCAGCGAAGACTCCCTCAAAGAACTGCTGCGGCAATTGAAGGTTTCCAAGGCAGGTGATCTCAAGCCGTTCGAAGCGCTGCTCCACGTCAAGATTGTCCACGGCGTGCCTGTCGTGACCGACCTGATCTCGGTCCGCAGTCGCGCGAATTAACCCGCTACTGCGCTGGCCGCCTCATATGCGGATCCAACTCTGACGCCTTCTGAAATTCTTGCTTGGCCTCGTCTTTCTTCCCGCTCTGCTGCAGAGCCAGGCCGAGCTCGTAATGTGCTGCCGCATAATTCGGCTCGGAATGAATCGCCGATCGAAACTGCGAAATCGCTCCATCCAGGTCCCCCGCGGCGAGCAGCCGCTTCCCGGAATTGGTGGAAACCCTCGCAGCCTGCAGATTGCTCGCCGAAGAGGCAATCTTCGCCCCTTCTTTAGCTTCCTCGGCCGCTCCCTGCGTGTCACCCAACTGCCGTAAGACTCCGGCCAACGTGGTATGGGCGCCGCCAAAATCCGGCTGCAACCGGATCGCCTCCCGCAACTCGGCCGCCGCCTCCGGCAATTTCCCCTGCTGTTTGTATACCGTCCCCAGGGTGTAATGCGCTTCCGCGTAGTCAGGCTTGGACTGCAACGCTAGTTTCAATTCTTCCGTCGCCTGATCGAACTCACCGCGTTGCCAGAAGAGAATTCCCAGCGTGTAGTGCGCATCGGCCAAATCGGGCTGCAACCGGATCGCGTTCTGAAATTCAGGAACAGCCTTATCCAGTTGATCCTTCAGCTTGTAAGCGAGCCCGAGGTTGTAGTGCAGCGATGCATTATCGGGAGCCAGGTTGATCGCGGCCTGCAGCTCTGCAATCGCTGCCTCAAAATCCGCCCTCTGCATAAAGGCCATGCCCAAATTCCCGCGCAAGGTGCCATCTTCCGGACGCAGCTTCGTCGCCGTTTGAAACTTTTCGATCGAGCTTTCGGCATCGCCTTTTTGGATGAGCGCAAGCCCCAGATCATTGAACGCCTCCGCGTCCTGAGGGCGCAGTTTCACGGCCTGATCGAACGCGGCAACCGCGGCATCGGCATCTCCCGCGCGCTGGCTGGCCAGGCCCAGTTCAATCTGCAATTCGAACCAGTCTGGCTTGAGTGCAGCCGCCTTTCGTAGTTCCTCCAGGGCATCTGCATGCTTGGATTCCGCGGACAAAACTTTGGCCATGTAATAGTGAGCGACGGCGTCGCGCGGTGCCAGATTCAAGGCTCTTTGCAGTTCGTCGGAAGCCCCGCCGAGTTGTTTTTGCTCCCAGTACACTGCGCCCAGATGAAAATGGGCGGCCTCGAGGTTCGGCTGCAAACGAAGCGCGTCCTTGAACGCCACCTCGGCGTCGGCGAATCGGTTTTGCTGCGCCAACAGATTGCCGAGATCGTCGCGCAAATCGGCACGCTCCGGAGCCAGTTCTACCGCCCGCCGCAGTTCTGATAGTGCCTCGGCTCCGGACTGCTGGCTGAGAATCCTGCCCAAGGTCCGATGCGCTTCCGCGTTTTGCGGGGCCAACTTAATTGCGGTCCGTGCCTCCTGCTCGGCTTCTGCGGTTTTCCCCTGCTGCGTGAGCACTCCGGCAAGGGTTAAGCGCGCTTCGACTAGCCCGGACTTTACTTTGAGCGCGGCCCGGAGATGTTTCACTGCTTCATCCGCCTCTCCCTGCTGCGCCAGGACCCATCCCAGCGCCGCTTGCGCCACCGGATCGTTCGGGGCCAGCCGAACGGCCTTTTCGAATTCACTTCGCGCGCCGGCGATGTCTCCATTCTTGAGCGCCTCTTGCCCGCGCTGCAGGGCTGACTGTTCGGCCGATCGAGCGGCCGCCTTGCTCGCAGTCTGTGTCGCGGACGCAGGGCTCATCGCGAGGATTCCCACGAGAACGAAATATGCGAGCCTGGAAGGAAGTTGGGGCACGATAAACGCGGAGATCTCTGGTTCCCGCATTATATCCAACCCCCACTTCCGCCCTGGTATGACATAATCCGGCTCGGCGTAGCGCCTTAATTGACATGCAATTCTCTCGCAGAAATTTTCTGCAACTCTCGGCCGCGGCCGCCGTCGCACCGGCGTGGACGCGGCTTCTGCCCACAGCCAGCGACCCTGCCACCGCCGCCCTCTGCCGCAAGCTAGCCTCCGACCCGCTGCGTCCCCAATATCACCTGCTCCCCGCCAGGAACTGGATGAACGACCCCAACGGTCCCATCTTCTTTCGCGGGCGCTATCACATGTTTCACCAGTACAACCCGCAGGGCCCCACCTGGGGAAACATGAATTGGGCTCACGCCACCAGCCCCGACCTGATTCACTGGCAGCACGAGCCGGTTGCCCTCTCGCCCACTGCCAACGGCCCGGACCGCGATGGTGTTTTCAGCGGGAGCGCCGTCCTTGACCATGGCAGGCCCACCGTGATCTATACCGGTGTCGCCCCGCCTGCGTCCGATGCCGAAGCCACCCTGCGCGACGGCGTCCACACTTGGCGGGAAACCCAATGCCTGGCCGTCGCCCAAGATGATGACCTTCGCTTCTGGAAAAAACTTCCCCAGCCTGTGATCGCAGCTCCACCGGCTGGCCTCGAAGTCACCGGCTTCAGGGATCCTTGCCTCTGGCGCGAAGGCGGCAAGTGGATGCTGATCGTCGGCTCCGGCATTCGCGGCAAAGGTGGAGCGATCCTTCTCTATACCTCATCCAACCTGCGCGACTGGACTTATCTGCATCCTCTCGTCGAAGGCTCGCCCAGTAACAAGGACATGAAGAATCCGGTCGACACCGGCGACATGTGGGAGTGTCCCGACTTCTTCCCCATCGGCAACAAGCATGTGCTTCTCATTTCGACCATGGGGAAGGTGCGCTGGAAGGTCGGCACCTACGCGAACGGGCGCTTCACTCCGGAAAAGGAAGGCGTGGTGGACTGGGGTTCGTATTACGCGGCCAAAACCATGATCGATGCCGATGGCCGGCGCATTCTGTGGGGATGGATTCCTGAAACCCGTCCCGATGCGGATTTGATTGCGGCGGGGTGGGCTGGAGTGATGTCGTTGCCGCGTGTCCTCTCCCTGAACTCCGACAACGAACTGCAGACTGAAGGCGCACCTGCCGTTCGCAAACTCCGCGCGGATCGTGTCGGTGTCGATAACGCTCAACTGAGCCCGATGAGCCAGCGCGTGATCGAGGCAGCCCGCATCAAGGATCTCGCCGCCGAGATTGATCTCCGCCTTCATCCCAAAGCGGACGACTTTACTCTCCGCCTCCAATCTGAAATCGGAGACTTCGCTTCCATCTCTTGCACTAAACAATCAGGCGCGCGCGAACTTCGGGTGAACACGGCGACGGCGCCACTTCCAGGGCTTGCAGGGTCATCGGTGCGTCTCCACATGTTCCTCGACGGATCGGTCCTGGAAGTGTTTGCGAACGAAACTATGGCCCTGACCGCCCGCGTCTATGAGGTTCCGTCGGGCTCGCTCCGGCTGAAATTCGAAGGCAACCCCAAGCTCTTGTCGCTCCATGCGTGGCGAATGCAATCAATCTCGAAAGACCGGCTTACCGGCTCGCTTTGCTCGTAGAGTAATCTTCCTGATACAGGATTCCCTGTATTCGAGATCAGTCACCTCCACCCTACGATGTGCTGTAGCTCCGATTGTGCCGGCGAGTGTCCCAGGACGCCGAAGCAATCTTTTCAATTCATTATTGGTTTTTTTCTAAATTGTCGGTGTGCGAGGATGACCTTTGCGGGTGCTGGTAGTCGATGACCATGAGGTGGTCCGGCGCGGCCTGACTTCGCTTCTAGTCACACATCCGGAATGTGTGATTTGCGGCGAAGCAGCTCAGGGCAAGGAAGCCGTCGAAAAAGCGATCGATCTCAGGCCTGACGTCGTCATCATGGACGTCAGCATGCCGACGCTCAATGGACTGGACGCGACGCGTACCATCCGCACCCTGCTGCCCTCATGCGAAGTCCTGGTATTGAGCCAACACGACTCGCCCGAGATGGTGCGCCAGGCCTATCGAGCAGGAGCCCGCGGCTATGTCATCAAGTCTTCCGTGGGAAAAAACTTGTGGGACGCTCTGCAGAAAGTTTCGCGCCATGAGTCCTTCATTGATCCGGCCATTTCCGAGGTCTCACCCCCGGTTGACGTGCAGGAAATCGTACGCCGCAGTGCCGACCTGGAGCAGGCACTGCTTGAAAGTGAACAACTTTATCGCAGCACGTTTGAACTCGCGGCCGTCGGAGTAGCGCACGTAAGTCCCGAAGGCAGATGGCTTCGGGTCAATCAAAAGCTCTGCCAGATCGTTGGGTACAGCGAGGCCGAGCTTCTACAGCTCACCTTTCGGGAAATCACTCATCCCGACGACCTGCCGGCCGACCTCAATGAGACGGCCAAACTGCTCACTGGCGAGTTGAACGCCTTCTCCATGGAGAAGCGCTATATCCGCAAAGACAAGGCGGTGGTGTGGGTCAATCTCAGCGTCTCGGTTGCCCGCGATCGAGCGGGCAAGTTCAAGCATTTCATCTGCGTGCTAGAGGACATCACGGAACGGCGGCGAGCTGACGAAGCACAGGGCCGCCTTGCCGCGATCGTCGCCTCTTCCGACGATGCCATTATTTCCAAAGACCTCAACGGCATCATCACGAGTTGGAACGCCGGTGCCCGCCGCATTTTCGGATTCACTGCCGAAGAGACCATCGGGCGCTCCATCACTATTCTGATTCCTCCCGAGCTGCGACCGGAGGAAACCACAATTCTTGAGCGGCTGCGCCGCGGCGAGCGCATCGAGCACTTCGAAACCGTGCGTGTCAACAAGTCCGGCAAGAAGCTGCATGTCTCTCTGACCATCTCGCCCGTACGAGATTCAAAGGGCCACATAATTGGCGCCTCCAAAATCGCCCGCGACATTAGCGATCGCAAGCGTATCGAGGACGCGCTTCGTGACAGCCAGGCTCAGCTCACGCTCGCGCTGGAGTCTT
>Ga0070735_10003897_pt1 | contig 12833 bp, 9 predicted proteins | sample Coa_R1_FD_66443 | JGI IMG/M metagenome (GOLD analysis project Ga0070735, IMG submission 66443) | Surface soil microbial communities from Centralia Pennsylvania, which are recovering from an underground coalmine fire - Coalmine... | ecosystem: Environmental > Terrestrial > Soil > Unclassified ...
GCCGCTGTCAGGCAAAACGGCCAGTGCGCCGCCTAAACTCTTTCTGACTATTCTGCAGATTCGAGCTTGCGCGCCTGAACTTGCGCGCGCCGGTTCTTTGCCCAATGCGGCTTCATCGTTTGTCGCGCGCGTCCCAACGCCAGGGCATCGGCCGGCACATCCTCGGTGATGCAGGATCCCGCGGCGATATACGAACCCTCACCGATGACGACGGGCGCTACCAGAGTGGAATCGCTGCCCACGAAAACGCCATCGCCGATCAGGGTCGGGTACTTTGCATGGCCGTCGTAATTACAGGTGATCGCGCCTGCGCCGATGTTCACGCCTTCGCCCATTTGCGTGTCGCCCAGGTAAGAGAGATGGTTGGCCTTGGATCCTTTGCCCATCCGCAGCTTCTTCCCTTCGACAAAATTGCCGATGTGAGCGTTTTCTCCGATATGGCAGCCTGGCCGCAGGTGGGCAAAGGGTCCAAGGGACGCGCCTTTGTCGATCTCGGAATCTTCAATCACGCATGACTGCCGGATCACGACCCGGTCGGCCAGGGTGGAGTTTTCGAGGACGGAGAAAGAACAAATCCGGCAATCACTGCCCACGCGCGTCGTGCCCAGCAATTGAGCAAACGGCTCAATGACGGTATCCGGGCCGACTTTGACATCGAGATCGATCACGACCGTCTCTGGCCGGAAGATGGTCACGCCTTCAGCCATCAGCTGACGCGCGGTGCGCATGCGCAGTTCGCGATCGAGATCCATCATTTCGGCGATGGTGTTGGCGCCGAGAACTTCGGCGGGGTCGGCGGCCTGGAGAGCGACGACACGCACGCCCGCATCGACCAGGATGCGCGCCATATCGGTCAGATAGAGTTCGCGATGGGCATTGTCGGCGCGCAGCTGCCCAATGTGCCCGTAAAGAGAAGCACGATTAAAGGCGTAAATCCCGGAGTTGATCTCGCGCACGCTCTCTTGCGCGGGGGTGAGGGCGTTTTGCTCGACAATGGCGCTTACCTCCGGCTGGTCCGCTCTGCGGCGCAGGACGCGTCCGTAGCCGAAAGGATCGGCAGGCAGTGCAGTCAGGATCGTCATGGACGCCTGCTGCTCGAGATGGAAATCGCGCAGTCCGGCTATGGTTTCAGGCCGCAGCAGGGGCACGTCTCCGGAGAGCACGATGAGCTGTTCATATTCGCGGGTGTCGCGTTCGGCGGATTGCAAAGCGTGACCCGTTCCACGCTGCTCCTCCTGCAGGACGAAGCGCACACCGGTGTCACGCACCGTCGAAAGCACGGACTCTGCCTGATGGCCGACGATCACGAGGATGTCCTGCGGCGGGACCACCTGCGCCGCCACGGCGATGACGTGCGCCAGCAGCGGCCGGCCTCCAATTTCGTGCAGGACCTTTGCGCGCTTCGACTTGAGCCGCGTGCCCTTGCCCGCGGCCATGATGACGATTCCCAGTTGCATGAAAATGACTGCTCCCGCGGGCACAAGGAACCGTATCCCGCAATCTGACGCTAATTTTGGCTGGCGCGGGTGTCAAACCTCGCGGTCACTCGAAACGCGTATCCGGACCGGCACCCGGGGGAAGGATCTCCGGGTTGGTGACCATGAGCTGCGCCGCGCCGAATGCCGCGCGCACGCCCGCCAGATTGAAGTAGATCACCCACCAGAGTCCGATCGCCGCGAGGACGAAATAGGATATGGCGATCCACGTCATGACCGAAGAGACATCCAGGGTCGATGCGCCGGCGGGAATGGCCCCGGCATAGCGGCGCGCAGCCAGCACTCCGCCACCCGCAACAGCCGAAAACACAATCACCAGCACACCGATGACCGCAGCGGAAATGCGTGCCCAGGGACGCATGCGAAACAGGTCGACGACTGTCCAGCCGCACCAGAGAAAGAAGCAAAGCCCGATGGCATTCGTGAAGACGACATAGGGACGAAACGCATTGGGCAGAATGCGATTGTGGGTGAAGATCGCAAACACTAACCCCGATGCCGTACAGAGGATTCCTACGGCGGCCACAATGCCAAGCAGCACCGCCGCAATCGTTACACCAGCCGGCCTGCGCATCTGATTTCCTTTCCCTGAGCACCAGAATACCGTTTGGCCGCCTGCCCTCTCTGGAAATTTGTGGCGCCGGGCACCGTTGGTTGTACTCTGCTCTCAGGATTCAACCACGAGGATGCCGTCTCTTGAACTGAAAATCGCCGCGGAGAATTCGCCGCGTCCCCTCACCCGGCTGCGCCGTTTGCTGGAGAAGCCTGGCGCAGCCATCCTGCGGCGTAATTATGTCCCCGAAGTTCCCGGATATGAGGACCCTATCGTGCGGAACTCTTTCCGCGTTACTGCCGTGCTGGCGGTTGATCTCAGCAACCCTCCGGAAGAGACAGAAAAGCCACTCGAGACGAGCCCCACAGCACCGCCGGGCGATGAAAGCCAGGCCGGCGACACATCGACGTCCAGTTTTGCGAAAGGGCTGGAAATGTGGGTGGCGGATCGCGGACGCGCAACCTGCGTGTTCATCGACGAGGATGAGATTCCCGGCGCGCGGGCGATGTTCGATGCTTATCTGCGGTTAGCGCGGTATGCGCCGGCGTTTCAGCGTCTGGAACAGCGCAGCGTCGGTCTGCAATATGCCTTTCGCGAGGGGCTGCACATCTGCGTTCTCGGCTCGCCCGCTGAGACTGAACCGCATCCCGATGCGATGTTCGAGGGATTGTCGCCCATTCCGCAATTCAGCGACTTCCGCGCAACCAGCTTCACCATCCGGCTTCCCGGCAACTGCATCGGTTACCTGCACGATTCGCTGCGAGCAGCCACTGCGTGGCTGGATGAAAATTCGTACGCGAATATTCTCGGTTCCAAATGAAACACCCAGCGGTGGCTGCGCTGGCGGCGGTGGTGATCGCAGCGGGCCAGAAAGCCGCGACCTCATTCACCGGACCCGCAGCCGCCGAAGTGGAACGCGTGGAGAGCGGTACGCTGCAGACGCCGGACGGACGCCGGGTGGTCTACCGCATTCGCCTGCTCCCTGTCGCTTCATTTCCGGACTTGCCACCGGAAGTCGCCTCGGTGCTGGACCGCATCGGGTGCATGATCCCTCAGACGTTCGAAGCTCAGCAGCCTGAAAACGTAATCGAGGGAGCTTTCCGCGCGCCGGCCAGCCGCGACTGGGCTGCACTCTGCTCCGTCCACGGCAGGACCACGTTGTACGTCTTCTTCGACGGACACTACAACAGCCCGGAGCCGCTTCGCTCTCAGGCCGACACGCTGTGGCTTGGAGCCGAACCGGGCAGCTCCGTTTACGGATCGGCCTGGGGTATTGCCGTTCGCGGCGTTGCCGATCTGCGTCAAAATCGCCAGTGGCACGGCGCTGCGCATTTCGACCACGACGCGATTGAGGACGCGCGCCTCGAACGCTCCACGAGCCTGCATTACTGGCAAATGGGCGAGTGGCTCCCGTTTGGAGTCAACGAGCAGGGACCCTGAAAATCATTCGTGCCGATGAAGGGCTCATCATGCGGTTTTATTGACCAGACCCATCCTGATTTCTGCCTTGCGCCATGCATGTTTGATGAGCCGCTGCACCGCAACTTAATACGGGCTTTCCGGTCTAAATGCATACGCAACGGCTTGTCTGCTTCTTTATCTCATTCCGCCCGAAAGCTCGAGTTCGCAGAGAGCCGGGCAGGACTATGATGAATCGCACTCAACCGAGAGCCGCGGCCCTGCAGTCCGGATGCGACCGGTGGACGCTGCCCTCCCACACGTTTTCCCAAGGACGGCCATGTTTCGCTTCTGCGCACGTTTCCTCCGCCCCCTCGGAATCGGGGCCGCTGCCGTTTTCGCAGCCTCGCTGAACGCTCAGATCCCATCAACGGCGGCGAATCGCATTGTGCAGACAGTTGATGAAAGTGCACGGGTGACGCTGCACGGCTACGTGCATCCGCTCGCCAACGCGGCAAATGACCGCGGCGCAGCGCCCGATTCCATGCCGCTGGAACGCATGCATCTGGTGCTGAAGCGCAGTGCGAGTCAGGAAGCAGCGCTGCAGCAGCTGATCGCCGATATGCACACGCCGGGCAATGCGAATTACCACAAATGGCTTACTCCTGACGCATTCGGCAAGCAATTCGGGCCCTCCGACCAGGACATTGCCACTGTAAAATCCTGGCTGTCCTCGCATGGATTTCAGGTGGCCGGAACGAAACCCGGGCGGCAGGTGATCGAGTTCACCGGTAACGCGGCTCAGTTTCGCGAAGCGTTTCACGCGCCGATCCACCAATACCTGGTGAAAGGAAACCTGCACTACGCCGCGGCCAGCGATCCCGAAATTCCCGCAGCGATTGCTCCCGTGGTGGGGGGCTTCGTGTCGCTGAATAACTTCCGGCCGAAACAGTACGCCCATGTCCTCGGCCAGGCGACCTACGATCCCAACACCCATACCGCTGCGCCGATTGCCCCCAACTGGACCTACGGCAGCAGTCAGGCGCAGTATTACGTACTTTCGCCGGCGGATTTCGCCGTGCAGTACGACGTCAACCCGCTGTATCAGGCGGGGATCGATGGGCGCGGCGAGATCATTGCCATCATCAACGAATCGAACATCAACCTCGATCTGGTGCAGCAGTTTCGCAAGCAGTTTCTGCCGAATTACTCAGCCACGAACCTTCCCACGGTTGTCATCGATGGCAATGATCCCGGAATCGATGGCGTCAATAACCCCGACGGTCCGAACTACGCTGCGAATGAGACGTATATCGACGTGGAATGGGCCGGAGCGGTGGCGCCCAACGCCAGTGTTGACCTGGTCATCGCGGCCGACACGAACCTGGAATCGGGGCTGTATCTTGCAGCGGAACGCGCGATCTACAGCGATGTTGCGCCCATCATGAGTCTCAGCTTCGGGGCGTGCGAATCGGCACTGGGCTCAACCAACGCCTATCTCAACGATTTGTGGGAACAGGCCGCGGCCGAGGGAATCACGGTCGTGGTTTCGGCAGGCGACAATGGCTCGGCCGGCTGCGACGACTTTAACAGTCAGGAATACGCAGTGCATGGGCTGGCGGTGAGCGGATTCGCGTCCACACCGTGGAACGTCGCGGTGGGCGGCACGGACTTTTACTACAGCGACTATTCGAGCGGCGGCGCCAGTGTTTCGAATTTCTGGAGCACGACGGCGACGCAGGCGCCGGCAGCTTCGATGAAATCGCCGATCCAGGAGCAGCCCTGGAATGACAGCCAGTTCGGGCTGAATATCCAGAGCATTTATCAGCTGAGCGGCAAAACGCAGACTTCCATTGCCGGGGGCAGCGGGGGCGCGAGCGGTGCAGCGCTTTGCTCGGCGGGCTACAGCAGCAGCACGGGCGCCTGCAGCGGAACGTTATCCGGTTATGCGAAGCCTGCCTGGCAGACGGGAACGGGCGTTCCGGCGGATAAGGTCCGTGACCTGCCTGATGTGTCGCTGTTCGCCGCTGACGGCCTGAATTACAGCTTCTATCCTTTCTGCTATGCCGACGGCGATTGCCAGCCGGCTTCCGGCAGCAACCTGATGCAGATCTCGGGCGCAGGCGGGACGTCGTTCGGCGCCCCTGCGTTCGCAGGCATCATGGCGCTGATTGATCAGAAATATGGGCCGCAGGGTCAGGCAGACGTGGTTTTGTATCCGCTGAAGGCACAGTTCCCTGCTGCCTTCCACGACGTAACGGTCGGCTCCAATGCTGAGCCCTGCAACACAACCACGGTAGGTGCAGGCTTCCAGTCCTATCCGCCCGTGAACTGTATTGCGGCGCCTTCGGGGCTCGGCTATACAATCGCGGATCCCACGTATGGGCAAACGGTCGAGGGCGAACTGGGCACGAGCAGCGGTCCGGGATACAACGCCGCCGCCGGGTACAATCTGGCCACCGGACTCGGAACGATTGACGCCAACGCGCTCGTGAATGACTGGGGCAACGTGAAGTTCACTTCCTCGAGCATCACGATGACGGCATCGTCGACTTCCATCACCCATGGGCAGTCGGTGACAATCAGCGGCAGCGTGACCGGCTCGGGCACGGTGACCGGCAATGTGGCGCTGATGAGCGACAGTCCGCAAACAGCACAGCAGGGCGCGAACTTCGGACAAGTGCTCGCCGGCAGCGCCAGCATATTTGCCGTCAGCAATGGAGCGTACACCGGCAGCGTAAGCGATCTGCCGGGCGGCACCTACGACATTTGGGGACAGTACAGCGGCGACGGAACCAACGGGCCGAGCACGTCATCGAAGACACAGATCACCGTCAATCCTGAAGCAAGCAGCGTTGCCTTCTCGCTGACCAACGCAACGGAGTCGACATCAGCGCCGGTCGCGCCCATTTCAAACGGCGCTACGGTCCAGTACGGAACCCAGGGAACGCTGACGGCTCAGGTGGTGCCGACAACCTACTACAACACCTGCGTCAGCGTGAGCAGCCCCCCGAGCAGTTGCCGGACAACTGTCTACACACCGCCCACCGGCACCGTCGCCTTCGCAGACAACGGTACAACGATCGACACCGCGGCCATCAACGTGGAGGGCGAGGCAGCTTTCAACGCGCCGTTCAGCGTGGGCGCGCACAGCGTAACCGCCGGCTACTCCGGCGACAACAGCTACAACAAGGCGACCTCTTCAACGGTGGCGTTCACGGTAACGCAGGATCAACCGAACCTCTATGTGGGCGCGGCCAACCAAAATCCGCAAATCAAAAACTTCACCGTGATCGGCGGGCAGCCCACCGTCTTCTACGTGCTCATCGAGAACAGCGCGAACACCAACCAAAGCACCAGCGTAGCCATGGCCTCGCCGGTAGCAGCTCCTACCGGAACGATTACGGTCACAGGGCCGTCGGCGATCGTTCCCAATGGCAGCGCAACCATTTCCCTTGTGCCGGAAATCGATCCGTTTGACGATCAGCCTGCCGGCATCGCGCAGGTCACGTTCCCGGCGGCCACTGCCTCTGGGACCTACAATCTGACGATCAGTTACAGCGGCGATAAGAATTACACCGCCCTGACCGGCAACAACTCCGCCTCTGGCACAGTTTCATTTCAGAACCCGACGCAGCTGACGACTACCATGGCGGCCAGCCTTTCGGGAACGAGTATCACTCCGAACCAGAGCGTAACCGTTGCGGGCACGCTTACGGGGCAGAGCGGACATGCTGCACCGACGGGCGCGGTTTACGTGTACTTCAACGGCGACTGGATCACCTCGTATCCGGTGATTGCCGGCAGCGGATCCAGTTCCACGTTCTCAGGCTCGCTGACCAGCCAGGTTCTGGCGCAGGGCTCGAACATCATCACGCTCTACTATGGCGGAGACAGCACCTACAGCAGCAACAGCTACCTGCTCAACTCCGGTAACCCGATCGCTACCCCGGGTTCAGATTTCGCTCTGACCGCCTCGAGCGGCCTCGTGGCTGTTTCTGCGACCGGCAACAACAAGCTGAGCACGACGTCCACCACCACGCTCATCATCACGCCAACGAACGGCTTTAGTGGCACGGTCAACCTGAGCGTTCCCGCGAACTGCGGCGTTACCTCCGGGCTGACGTGCAGTCTGAGCCAAAGTTCGGTATCGCTCAGTTACAGCAATACGGCAAGCGTAGGGCCGCTCAAGGGCCGCTGGCGGGTACTCCTTGGCGGAGGCGGAGCGACGCTGGCCTTTGTGCTGCTGCTCAGCATCCCGGCGCGACGGCGCGCCTGGCGGAACATGCTCGGGATCTTCGTTCTCGTTTGCATCGCTGGCTTCACACTCGGTTGTGGAGGAGGCAGCGGCAGCAGCAGCGGCACCTGCAATCTTGGCCCGGTTTGCAACGGGGGTGGAGGCAGTACTGGTGGCGGGGGCGGCACGCCCGGCACGGCCACCAACCCGGCTCAATCTGTCACGCTGACGGTGACAGCTGCGACGGGAGTGACGGCTGGCCATTACGGCGTCACAGTGACGGCATCCTCTGGGACCAGCCAGATCCACACCCTCGGCATCATCGCCCAGGTCGAATAAGTTCCTGGTCCGGAAATCCCGCTCCTTCATCGGGGAGCGGGATTTTCTTTTGCTGTAGACGCAGTGGTCGCACAAGGCATCCATGTCAAACAGCTTTGTATACTGCGTCCATTCGAGAAAAGGATCAGACCGGCCAATCGGGCTTGCATCGCGCTGAAGCTCGGCCTGATAGCGCAAGCGAGGACAGGCGGAGACGACGCGCGCTCGAGGTGATCTGGATCGCGGCGATCCTCACCCTCTATGCGCTGCATTTTCCGCATATCCTTGCCGATTTTCCCAATCACTCGCCGTGGATGGACTATGCGAAGTACACCGACGAAGGGTGGTACGCCAACGCTGCGGCCCGATTCACTCTGACCGGGCACTGGTACCGGCCCGGAGACTTCAACCCGGCCGTGGCATTGCCGGTGTGGCCCGTCCTGCTGGGCATCCTGTTCCACTTCACCGGTGTCAGCCTCGCGACGGCACGACTGCTGAATCTCGCGATTCTGGGCATCAACCTGCTGCTCAGCTCTCTGGTCCTGCGAACGCACGCACCGCGCTGGGTTGCGCTGCTCGCCATCACCATCCTCGCGGCGAATCCCTTTCTGTATGCATTCAGTCGGCTGGCGATCCTCGAGCAAGCCGTCATCTGCCTGATGCTGCTCACCTGGTGGCTTGCGCTGCGGTTGCGCGCGGCCGAGGGAAAGGCCCGCCCAGCCGTTTCTCTTCTGATCGGCGCTCTCTTCTGCCTGATGGTGCTGACGAAGACGACGGCCCTGCTGCTGACTCCTTCCGTTCTGTTGCTGATGGCGCACGCGTGCCGGTTCCGGCGCAAGCCGGCGCTGCGCAGCATAGGAATCGCCGCGGCCTGCGCGATCGGGCTCTGGTGCGCCTGGTATTTGCTGCTGATCCGCCCGCGCTTCCTTGCTGACTACGAATACTTCTTTCAGGCGAACCGGTGGCCGCAGCCAGTCGGCGTCGCCGCGCACCTCGCGGCTTACTGGTGGGCGCTGCACGGGCTGCTCTGGATCTCACCGACTCTCTGCATCGCCACCCTGGCTCTGCTCGCGGTTGTGGCCACGCAGTTCGCCCTGGTACGCCACTCGGCAGGGCGGCAGGGTGTTCTGTGGCGAAACCCGCTGGCGATCGCGTCGCTGCTGGCGATTGGCGGATACGTCTTTTTGATCGGCATGCAGAATCATCCGCAGCCGCGCTATTATCAGATCCCCATCTATCCGCTGACATTTCTCCTGGCGCTGACCACGGGTGAACTGATACGCAGCGCCGCGTCCTGGCTCCGCATTGCGGGTGCGGTCGCGACGGCCCTGATTGCCGGCGTCTGCCTGGCGGGTACGATTCGCATCGCAGGCTACGTCCGCCACCCGGAGTACACATGGATTCGCGCTGCCACCAATCTGAGTCGCACGATTCACGAGCATTCCGCTCCCAACACCCTGCTGCTCTCCATCAGCGGCGATGAAATTCAGCTCATGACTCATTTGCCGTCGATCTGCGACGACTATGGCATGTGGCCATTGCCTGACCGGCTTCGCGTCTATAAGCCTGCGTGGTATGCAGCATGGAACGAGATCGACGATGATGTGCAGGCAGAACTGGAGGCGCAGTACTCGATCCACGAGGTTGCGTCTTTCCCTGCTTTTGACGATCCGGACCGGAACGTGCTCCGACTTTACCAGCTGGAACCACGATCATCGGGTGAGCATCACGTAGATGATAGCCACTGGCCCGACAAGAAAAGTCAAGACGGTGAACCAATAGCCGAGAGGATTCTCGTCGCGCCGGAACTTGTAGCCTCGCGAGCGAATCTCGCCCGACCTTAGCCCCGCGACTCCGAAGTAGAACACCAGCGAGAAAAGCGCAATCACCGCGATTCTGCCGATCAGGAATTTGGGCATTTGTCAGTTCGCCCCCCGGCCTGTTCCCTTTCGCCTCAAATCATGAGCCTAATTGGCCCCGTAACAACATTTTCCTTGACACATCGGAAACCAGGACACAAGATATTGGTGGCTTGACAGTAGTTCGCCAGGATGTGGTAGAGGGATTCCGGAATCCCAGGGAGAAGGGTTCCACCGGAGGCAAGAACCACCAGGCCCTCCCACCATCATGGCTCTCACGAGGCTTCGTCCGCGCGAAGCCTCTCTTGTTTTGAGGCCATCGCGCGCCGCCGTGCGACTTGTCTGCTCTCCTCTCATCCAAGGGAGCGATGGCCCACAATCCAGCGCACCTCTTCCTACCCCTTGAGATCGGCTCGCTCACTCTGGCCAATCGCATCGTCGTGTCCCCCATGTGCGAGTACTCCAGCGATGACGGCTTTGCGAACGACTGGCATCTCGTTCATCTTGGCAGCCGGGCGGTTGGAGGAGCCGGACTCATCTTCACGGAAGCCTCGGCGGTTACGCCGGAAGGCCGGATCAGTCCGCATGACCTGGGAATCTGGAAGGACGAGCACATTGGGCCGCTGGCGCGCATCACCGCGTTTCTGCACGGCCAGGGAGCGCATGCGGGAATCCAGCTGGCACACGCAGGGCGCAAAGCGAGCACGTTCAGGCCGTGGGAGGGCGAGGGCGTTGTGGCGCCCGAATCCGGTGGCTGGAACGAGGTTGTCGCCCCCAGCGCCTTGCCGTTTGCGCCAAACTATCCCCACCCGCAACAACTGGACCGCGCAGGAATCGCGCGAGTCTGCACCGCCTTCCGCGAAGCCGCTCGGCGCGCCGATCGCGCCGGCTTCGATGTCGTTGAGATTCACGCGGCGCACGGTTATCTGCTGCATGAATTCCTGTCGCCGCTCAGCAATCAACGCAACGATGAGTACGGCGGCGGTTTCGAGAACCGGGTGCGGCTCCTGCTTGAGGTTGTCACCGCCGTGCGCGAGGTCTGGCAGCGCGAGCGGCCCCTGTTTGTGCGCATCTCTGCCACAGACTGGACGGAAGGCGGCTGGGATCTGCAGCAGTCCGTGCGCCTGGCCGCGCTGCTGAAGGAGAACGGCGTTGACCTGATCGACGTCTCCTCGGGAGGCAATGTTGCGGGCGCGCAGATTCCCGTGGGCCCTGGATATCAGACGCCGTTTGCCGAAGCCATTCGCGCGCAGACCGGAATTCTTACGGGAGCGGTGGGCATGATTACCGATCCCGCGCAGGCGGCGCATATCGTGCGCACAGCGCAGGCCGACCTGGTGTTCATCGCGCGGGAATTTCTGCGCGACCCTTACTGGCCGCTTCATGCCGCAGCATCGCTGGGAGAGTCTGCCTCGTGGCCGGTGCAGTACCTGCGCGCGGCTCCGCGGGGCTCAAAAGCACGCCGGAGTATGGGTGACAAGGATTGATTCTTCTTGCCTTTCCAGCCGAAAGCTGGCCTATACTGCGGGCAGAAGTCACTATGCCCAAGGCCGCGACCTCGAAACACGGAAAGTCAAAGGCACAGCGTGAGATTGTCATCCCCGACAAGCTGTACTTCCGGATCGGGGATGTCGCGAAGCTGTGCGGCGTAGAGACCTACGTGCTGCGCTTCTGGGAAACCGAGTTCCCTCAGATGCGGCCGAACAAGAGCGGCACCGGGCAGCGACTGTACCGGAAGAAGGATGTAGAGCTGGCGCTGAAGGTTCGGCGACTGCTGCACGACGAGGGGTACACGATTGCCGGCGCCCGCCAGGTCCTGGCCCAGGAAGCCGGGATCAGGAAAAGTCCGCAACTACCGCTGCTCGAAAATGGTTCCGCGGACCGTTCGAGGGCGATGCAGGCGAAGCTGCAGAAAGTGCGCGGCGAACTGCGCGAAATCCTGGGGATGCTCTCCGCTGCCCCACGACGCACACAAGCCAAAACGACGCATCCGGCGAACCGCGCCGGCACGCGCCCCAGCGCAAACCTCTTCGAATAACCGAGCTACTTCCCTGCCGCCAACATCATCGAGCGGCGGTAGAACCTGACCGCAATCACCAGCAGAACAATCTGAATAGCAATGGCAGTGAAGCCTATCCAGCGGTGACCGTGCGTCATGGTTACAGCAGGGATGCCGCCCAGAGCCGCACACGTTGCAGCCATGATGACGGCCTTGCGCCGCAAAGCTTCAGCCTTGCGATATGTTTCGCGGCTCATGGTTAGCGTCCGCCCCGCATGCCGCCGAGCATGCCCATGGCGCGCCGCTGCAGCATGCCGCCGCCCTTGCCGAGCCCTTTGAACATCTTGCGCATCTGTGCGTACTGGCGCAGGAGCTGATTCACTTCCTGGACCGTGGTGCCCGATCCGGCGGCGATGCGCTTGCGGCGGCTGCCGGAGATGATCTCGTGATGGTTCCGTTCCTTCGGGGTCATCGAATTGATGATGGCTTCGACGCGCGTGAACTGCTTCTCGTCGACCTGGCCGGCCATCTGCTGCATGCCGGCCAGCGGGCCGACCGAGGGCAGCATCTTGAGAATCGATTCGAGCGAGCCCAGCTTCTTGATCTGGCGCAGCTGATCGCGAAAGTCCTCCAGCGAGAAGCCGTCGCCGGAGAGCGCCTTGCGCGCGAACTCCTCGGACTTCTTCTTGTCGAGCTTCTCTTCTGCTTTCTCGATCAGCGACATGATGTCGCCCATGCCGAGGATGCGGCTGACGATGCGGTCCGGGTGGAAGGGCTCGAAGGCGTCCGGCTTTTCGCCGGTGCCGATGAACTTCACAGGCTGGCCGGTCACGTGCCGGATCGACAGGGCCGCGCCGCCACGGGCATCGCCGTCCATCTTGGTGAGCACCGTGCCGGTAAGCGCCAGACGCTTGTGGAAGGCTTCGGCGGAGCGGACGGCATCCTGCCCGGTCATGGCGTCAGCAACGAACAG
>Ga0070735_10003899_pt1 | contig 12831 bp, 9 predicted proteins | sample Coa_R1_FD_66443 | JGI IMG/M metagenome (GOLD analysis project Ga0070735, IMG submission 66443) | Surface soil microbial communities from Centralia Pennsylvania, which are recovering from an underground coalmine fire - Coalmine... | ecosystem: Environmental > Terrestrial > Soil > Unclassified ...
ACATAATAAGTTGCGTATGCTGTTTATTAAACGCAAGATTATAAGGAACAAAGCATTCGGCAATAGGTATTATAGTTTCTTTTTTTTCTTCAAACAGTTTCTCTTTATTCATTTTTTTAATAACTAAAAAATCTTTATAATCTTTATCAGCAAAGCTTTTTTCATCTTCCGATATATTTTGCCGGCGAATAACTGCAATCATGTGCCCGGAAGAAGAGACGGCAATAGCACGATAACATTTATACTCGAGCAATCCACTATAGAATTTTTTTTCTTTTTCTCGATGTCTTTTCAGATCAAGAATAACAAGCTTTGCTTGTAAACATGTTTCACCACGGCAAACTGGATCATAGCAACTGGCAGACAGCAGCTCAAATAACGCGCACTTGCTTTTATCAGGAGAGAAAATTCCTAATATTTTATCAGTTTCTTTATAATTTGGATAAAGATTATAATAATGCCCTGGTATTGTCTCTGTTTTTTGTGCTTGCTTGCGCGTACGTTCAATAAAATCTTTTTCTGATTCCCAATCAAGCCATTGTATTATGCAATTTAATATATCAACCGGCAGTAAAGGAAGATAATTAATCTGTGGTGTGGATAATGTATCCATTGCATGTGCATCAGATAGTATAAGCAAAGATTGTATCCAAAAAATAGACAATAATATGATAGATTTTTTCATATTTACCCCCCCTTTTATTAAAAATAATAAATCTATACATGATATAAGCTTATACCTAACTCCTTGATTTTTTTAATATAATCTTTTATTCAAAAAAATAAGGCGGCTTATAAATAAGCCGCCTTACCTCAACGATTTTCTCGTAATATTATAAAGCAGGTGGCGTTGGAACACCTAACACCTGACACAATACTAATGCAATAATATATGCTCCATAACACGTATTACCATTTACTGATTGTGGTTGTGCACTATTATCACCAACATATACATTTTGTAAACCGAACACTTTCAAATTACCATCTACCACACCATTGGATATGTTAGTACCCATCTTAGCGGTACCCACAATATGAGACTGAATAACTAATTGCCCAAGTGCAGCAGTTAATAAATCATCATCACTTGCAAATTGTGCTGGTGTAGGATAAATAACCGTTAATCCGGCTAATGTTGCAGCATCTTGTATAATTTTATAGAAAGAAGCTTGTAAGTATGCATCCGTACCTGGTGTTGAAACTGAACCATCGGTAAATAGGCCAATATCAACTTTAGGTTGAATGAATGGATTGTTAGTTGTTCGCGTAATTGATCCTCTACTTGAAGGGTTAGTGATAAGTGGAAGAGCTTGGATAGCATCCGGTATATTAAATATCTGAGGAACAAAATATGCAGGACTTCCTATCGGTATATTGATGATCTGAATACGACGCACGCCATCATTAGACATAAAAGGATATCCATCAATAAATGCTTCCACTTCAAATGGTACATCACCAGTAAGAATTGCCGATCCTCCATATTGACATTGTAAATTCTGACCAACATTCGGACTATCAAGTACTACTGGAATACCAATTGCTTCTAGCTGAGCGACAGGACCAACCCCAGACTGTAATAATAGATTTGGTGTTTGCACTGATCCTGCTGCCAAAATCAGTGTACCAGTGTTTTTTGTCAAACTTGCTTTTATCAGTTCATATTCAACTTCATTTTTTTCATTATTTTGCACGGTATAATGCACGGATGTTGCGCGCATATCGCTATTAATTCTAATATCCAATACTTGCGCATTAGTAATAACGGTTAATTTTCTTCCATGAAGACCTTTTCCATTGGCATCAATTACGGGACTCAGAAAATCAAGCGCAGAAAAACTTCGACGACTACCAGCGCCAGCAGTAATAAACTGTTGTACGGCAGAAATACCAATATCACCCGTTGCAGGATCATTATAATCAGCAACAAATGGTGTCAGTGTCACGGTCGATAGAGAGCTCAAATAATCACCAGATACCGGAGTCAATGGAGGATTTTGGGTTACTGCAATCGGTCCATTTGTTCCGCGTTCAGCTGGATTTGCCACGGTTCCATCAGGTGTATATGTTTCAAGTGCTTTCATCAAATTCAGCACGTTACCAAAATAAGACCAATGAGCATTTCCAGTCGTTGTTGCCCACCCATCATAAATACTTGGTGTTCCACGAACCGTCAGTAAAAAGTTATGCGCAGCACCACCGCCAAGCTCATGTCCTTCAGAATAGGAGTACAATGTTAGTGGAGGAAACGCTACCGGATATACAAGAGAAAATTTGGGATCAGCAAGTAAGGCGAGCGCATTATCAAGCCAAACCGGATCAAGTGTTGCCGGATCATCCACATAATTACCACCAGCTTCAAGTAGCAAAACTGAATTATGATGATTGTCACTTAATTTACGTGCTATAATACAACCTGCGGCACCACCTCCCACAATGATATAATCATAGCGTGTTTTTTTAGAATCCTGCGAATCGGCATTTATCAAACTACCTAAAAGTAAGATACTTACCGTCAGTGCCCTTAAATGATGTAACTTCATACCGTCCTTTTTATTAAAAAAATTAAACATTCGTTACGGTTCTAACATATTGTTCGAAAGCGGTCAAATCTTTTTATATTGTTGTAAATTTTTTACTGTTTCAGAAAGTGGATATTCAAATACCTTACTTAACATTATTTCATCAGCTAAAATTTTTTCTAGTGATAAAACGGTTAACACGTTGTGATCCGTCATAAGTGCAACAAAACCGGTTACCAAACTTTTTTCAAGAGCTTTCTTCCAATCGTGCAATGTTTTAACGGAAATACCATTAACCTGATAAATAATATTTCCCAACACCAGACAACCTACCTGAGAAGCATACGAACCGGGCTTAATATTAGTGATAATAAGCGCCGATTCTCCTTTATATTCAGGTTGATAAAAGCGAATAAGTTCTGAATTGTTTTCTTTAAGCATATCAACATGATTCATTGTTAATTCCATCACAACCATACCTGCAATGGTATCATAGGTAACTTGTTCATACTTAGGATATTTCTTGCGTATTGCAAAGGGAGATTCATCAGTAACAATACACGTAAGCTCTTTACGTTCTCCTTTACGGTATATAACAAGAGGTATTTCATGCCCTATGGGCAACCGATATACAACTTCATGCAATGATATTTTACTTTGCAACTCTGGCACGTATATTTCTCCATAAGAATCTACTTCTTGCCCGTTAAACATATATAACATATCTTCACTTTGCACACCTGCGCGAGCGAACATAGTACTTGGAAATACCTGAGCAATATATAAACCACCCGGCAAGGGATTGCGTAAAAAGAGTGCTTTTTCATCACGAGAAGGTACAAATCGAATACCCAGATAAGGTCTGCGTATAAACTTTTGACGGCGCATTTCATCAAGAACAATTTTTAATTCATTCACTGCAACAGCATATCCCACATTCTGCGCACCATCAGCAACTGCAACAGCAATACCAATTACCTGCCCTTGTGCATTAAGCACAGGACCTCCCGAATTTCCCGGGTTAATAGGAGCAGTAACTTGTAATAAAGAATTTGTTAATACATGCTCTCTACCACTCACAATTCCAATAGCGCTTTTCACGTGATATTGACCCAAAGGATACCCTAATACCAAAACGCCATCGGCACTTTGCACCTTGTCTGAATCTGCTAAAACCAAAAATGGTATTGATCCCAGCACTTCTTGCAATGCACGAACTCCCTCATCATTAATTTTTAATACCGCAATATCACGCTCAGGACATATGCCTACTACTTCCACTTCCAGCTTTTGTCTTCCTAAAATAGGAATCTGTATCCAAATATAGTGCGCAGCTTCTACTACGTGGCAATTAGTAACCACGTATCCATTATCATCAATCAAAAAACCACTTCCAAAACTTTCGTACTGAGATTCAATGCGATACGGTTCACGCCAATCAAATTGTCCCACTTGAGCAAAAATCTGCACAATCGTGTTTTGAGCAGCAGCACACACGATTGCCCAAATCTTATTTTCTGGCATCACAACCATATCTTGCTTTTCTTTCATCATTATCTCCTTTGTTATTCTTTTCCTGAAAAAATAATGCACGATTAAAAATTGATGGAAAATCTTGCAAAAAATAAAAATCTTATATTACGTTAACAAACAATAACTAACAAAATTGAGTAAAAACTGTATTTGGTTGAAAAGGAATATTCATGCAAGCATTACGCTACTTTATCCTTCTGCTCTTTCTTTCCACACCCGAATATACAAAACCGATATATCACTCTTTAAAAAATATCATTATTTCCTATTATTTTTATTAATATAGCACTATCTTTCCTACCCGCTGCATCTCTCATCTTCACGACTTACCATTCAATATAATCTTTTCTAAAATAAAACAAGCCCCACATTATAATGGGGCTTGTTGTCTGTATTGCTCAGTTAATAATCCTTACAGACCAGTCTACATCTTAAATAAGCTCGCAATGGGTCTTCTAGAAACTGCTGTTTTTCTTGTTCAGAAGGAACGTAATTATAATCTACAGGTCTAGATACATGTTGTAATTTTACGATGCGAGAAACTCTTTGACGAGGATTCTGTGCATCTCCATAGACAAAGCCTCGCACCATCACATGAGTATCTTGTTGATTGAATGCTACTTCATCCGGAGTAAAACCCTCTGGCAACACATACTCTTTAACTAATTTCCATTTTTTTATGGTTTTTGGTGCCTTATCTTGTCCATCTTGTATTTCTTTTTCTACCATTCTTTGAATATTCAAAATATTCTTATAATCATGAATAATTTCTTCGGGTCTACGCTCTTGTTTCTCTAGCGTCGCAATCATTCTTCCCGATTGTGCAAGAGCAATGTGTTGATATATTCGATGCGGAAACGATCCATCATATATTTTTTTTTCATTTTTATTAACAATTGTTAAGGTGGAATGCCCTTCTTGATAAAATGACATAAGCATCACCATTTTTGTCTCATCAGGGCATACTACATGAAATAGTTCTTGATCAGTGCAATTATATTTATTTTTTAAAAGATAATTAACCCATTGCCCAGGTAATGCACGTATTGCTTTTATTCTCTCTAAAAAGGCATTCTTATCTTCCCAATCTTGCCAGCACAAAAAAGAGGCTATATATCCTCGTACATCCAATGGTAAGCGTTTGAGATGACAAATGTTATCAACAGGTATAGAAGGATCCATCTTTTTCATAGCACTTATATGAAACACATTACATAATAAGCAGACAAGATGAATCCAAATATACCTCTTCATACTTTATTTCTTTTTTAATTACTCAATGCTTTTGCCGCCTGCGCAATTTGAAGAATCTCTTTGACCGTATCAGAAAGTTGATAACGATAATCGCGCGCAAGACGTGGTTCTTCTTCAATAATTCTATTCATAGATAATACAATAAAGATAGTTTCTGCTGCACGAGTCATATTATCATCTGCTGCAATGGTGAAATATTCCTTGGTAGGGCTATTTTTAATAACATCCCTAAACTCTTTTAATGTTTTTATTTTTACTCCATTAATCTCATTTAAGGTTGCACCAATCGGCAGATTACGTCCTCTATATAATTGAGTATCAGGAAACACATGCGTAATAATTAAAACCGGTTCTGATTGATATTTTAATTCCGCATATTTACGCAATCCTGGTGCATGATCACCTAATAAACGTACCAAATTGACGTTTAATTCTTGCACCACCATTCCTGCAAAAATTTCATAATCAATTGTTTCATATCCGGGATACACCGAACGAATTGCTTGCAATGCGGGCAGTTCCAACGTTACGGTAAATATTTTTTTCTGCCCTTTACGAAACACTACAATATTGACCGTATCACCAATTGATAAACGTAATGGATAATCAATCATAGAAATTTTATCTTCACTCCATGGCACACTCATGTCACCATACATATCAACGGAATGACCATTAATTTCATAGATCATATCACCACGCATTACACCAGCTTTTTCGAGCGGACTTCCTTTAATGGTTTCAATTACATAGCAACCGCCTGGTAAAGGATTGCCTAAAAATTTGGTTAATGTTTCAGTACTGTTATTAAACCGCACACCCAAAAATGGTTTGCGTAATATTTTTACTTCAAATAAATCATTCAAAATTGTTTTAAGCGTATTAACAGGAATCGCATATCCTACATTTTGCGCTTCAGTAACCCCTGATGAATTGATACCAATTACTTCACCTTTAATATTTAACAATGGGCCACCAGAACTACCGGGATTAATCGGTGCACTCATTTGAATTAAATGATGTTCATGACCACTGATAATACCATTGGTGCTTTTTAATGATTGTTGCCCTAACGGATAACCCAATGCAAGCACATCATCAGAACGGCGAACCAAATCAGAATCACCGAGCGGCAAATAAGGTATTCCACCCAATTCTCTGGTGATAAGTTCTTTTCCTTCTTCGGTGACGCGTAATAATGCCAGATCACGCTCAGGGCTAATTCCTACTACATCCATATCAATAATATGTTTACCCAATGAAGGAATTTGACCCCACACTGTTTTAGCAGAAACCACCACATGCGCATTGGTAATTAAATAACCTTCATCATTAATAAAAAAACCACTACCACACGCACTACCTTGTTGAGGAGTTTTGTACGGTTCTAATAAATCGATTGCAGAAAGTTGTACAAATAATTGAATAACGGTATCACGCACGCGTTCTTGCACGGGACGCCATAACTGAGAAGAGGTAATAACATTTTCACTGATATGAGTAGTTGCTGGTGCAGTGAAAACAGTCTTTTGTTGTGACTGTTCCCACTGACTTTGTAATCTGAGCTGATTTTTATAGACGTATAATAAAGAGAGGCCAAAAAAAAGAGCCATTACTATACAGACACTCATTACTATACTGTTTTTTAGTGACATGGGAATGCAACCTTTTATATTTAAATATCATGATTTGTTGAGTTGCATCTTAGTCTACCGCATAATGAATGAAAACAGAAATTTGATCACTTTTATCTTGTAGCAATTGCTGGTTCCATCGAAACATCAAATTGCTCTTTTTGCGTTACAATATCTCTGACAAATTGATCTTCTGGATACTGTCTTTTGAATCTGTTAATAACTTCTGTTTCTTGATGTAATTTGCTTTTACTTTTTTTGTATTCATTCATTGCTCTGCGCAATTCAGCTTGCTCTTTATTGCTTAAAGCCATCGCTGCTTGAAACACGCACAGTGAACAGAAAAGTACTGCAATCAACATCATACACTTTTTCATAACAACTCCTTTTAAGAAAATAAATTATTAATAACGTTGTTAATGTATAAATAACCCAATTCAAATGGCAATAGTTTATATTAGATAGTAAAAGTGCATATTTTTTCAATACTATTAGAACCTCTCCCTAAAGTCTAAAAATATTAAAATTCTTCTGCGCTCGTCCTGAACTTGTTGAAGGATTTCCTCGAGCGCTCAAGGATATTCTTCGACAGGCTCAGAACGAGCGCGGGAGCAAAAATTAGTTTAGAGATAGACTTTTATTTAAAACCTAATAATGCATTAAGATTAATCATAATAGGCTGATTATCTTCGCTATCACCATTTTCCCGCAAGAAAGAAATTAATCTTCTAAGATTATCATCAAAAGAACGCATGCTTCTGATGTTTTTTTCAATTTCATCTTTTACGGTTTTAATAACAACTTTTCTATACTGATCTTTAAGATTCTGATCCATCCCATACGTATTTAATAACTCTTTTAATGCAGGATTATTTTCTTTTTCAATGGCCATAGGTAAGGATCGAACAATCTGATAACCACCATTATTGCCACGGGATAAATGGAGATCACGTAAAAATTTTACCATTTCTACCTGTTTCTGTTCCGCTGCAATTTCAAGAGCAGAGATACAGTTACCATAGCCATACTTATAATAATTGCCATTTATATCAATACCAGGAACTTGTGATAACAATTTTGCGATAGAAAGATATCCGCGCTGTGCAGCAATAAATAATACGGGTGCAAGTGATGCAGTTTGATTAACATTCTTTTGAATTTCCGGAAATTGTAATAAATAAACAACCACATCTTCATGATTTCCACGAACTGCTAGCTGTAATAAAGACCCTCCTTTTGCATCGCGATAATCAAGATTAAAATCTTTTTTAACTATACAATTTTTTAAAAGATCCAAATCCCCTAAATATGCTGCAAGAGCATATAAAGGACACATGTTATGTATGAGTTTTTCTTTGGTCTCTTTTGTAATTTCTGAACCCATCCTGTGCAAACTATTATCTGCTTGGTAGAGATCCATAATTTTTTTATTTTTTTTATATGCGTTTAAAGCTAAGGGAGATACACTTATGCGTGGAAATGTTTCTCCGCTAGAAATAGACATACGATCCGTCTGTAATTCAAAACAATCGTCATATAACGTACGAGTATCAAGAGCTCGGATTCTTAATAAATTTTCTACTGCCTTCTCATTTCCATACCACGTTGCACACATAAGCCCATACCATTTTTTTTCCAATTCCCAATATTTACATATATCTAGGGATTGACTCTGCTCGATAATATCTTGAGCATTTTTGGGAATATGAATCATTCGCTCCATGCTCATCGCATTGAAAACAATGATTAATAAAAAACCATGTACATAATTGATCTTCATATATTTTCACCTTGCTCCGGTAAACTTTTACTTAATTCTTCTACTTTTTTTTCTAATTCTTCCAGACGTGCGGCCTGTCTATCTGGCTCATTTTTTACTGACTCTGCAAGCAATTTCTCACGAATTTCATTCATTTTTGCATCCATTTCATCGATGCGTGATTGTTCAATATGCAAATCTTTTGCTCGTTTAATATATCCTTGATACGCATCTTCCATTTCCGCAGATAAAGGAAATTCTTTCATTTCTAATAACATTTGCCCAAATTGATCCCATTCATTAAATAAGTTCTTTTCATCAGCAATTCTTTTTTTTATCAAATCAATTTGATCTTGCATTGCCATAATAGATTCTGTATCACCGGTAACTTTAGGAATGTTTAATTTTTCAGCTTGGTCAATAAAACTTTTATAAACCGCCTCATTTTCTTGCGAAAGAGGTTCCTCTTTTGCCTGTAAAACTTGATCTAGAAAGCGTGACCATTCAGCAAAAAATGTCTTTATATCTAACATGTGGACATCATCAATGGTTACTGCATAATGAGTCAAAAAAAAGAATCCGAACAATAGTACAGCTTTATTAAACTTCATATCCTCTCCTTTACCATAAAAGATATTTACTCAATGCATCGTAGCAAACCTGCCCACAATGACCAAATATATTTTTGTATATTGTATGATGAATCCTCTACCAGATTTGTCAAAATAACGGTAAAAAGCTATCATAATACTATAAGAATTATACTTTGCCCCCTTCTGAAAGAACTGCAGATGGAAGTAAAAAAATTAAAATTAATTAAGGATTTATAATATGTCATCTTATAGACCAACACTTGATGATATCGTTGCACTCTGTAAAAGACGTGGTTTTGTATTCCAATCAGCAGAAATTTATGGTGGTTTAAATGGTGTATATGATTTTGGTCCTCTTGGTACGTTAATAAAAAATAACATTCGTGATGCGTGGAAAAAATCAATCAGCTCTCCTGATACCACTATGTTGTTTTTAGAAGGAGCAATTCTTGCGCCAGAAGCGGTCTGGAAAGCATCAGGACATATTGATAATTTTAACGATCCAATGATTGATTGCACCAACTGCAAAAAACGTTTTCGCGCCGATGATCCTGATATTGATATCAATGGACCATGCCCCCACTGTGGTAAAAAAGCATGGACGCAAGCTCGACAATTTAACATGATGTTTAAAACAGAGCTGGGCGCTGTTGCAGGACACGACGCCTATTTACGTCCAGAAACCGCGCAATCCATTTTTATTAATTTTAAAAATGTCATGTCTTCTAATCGCGTCAAAATACCGTTTGGTATCGCGCAAATTGGCAAATCCTTCCGCAATGAAATTACCCCAAAACAGTTCCTTTTTAGGGTACGCGAATTTGAGCAGATGGAAATGGAATGGTTCTGCACGGCAGAAAGTTCACATCAATTTTTTGATTATTGGTGTGCATCGCGCCTTGCGTTTTACCAATCAATTGGCCTTACTCCTGATCGCATTCGTTTACGTTCTCATGAAAAAGATGAACTTTCGCACTATTCTTGCAAAACAAGTGATGTTGAATATGAATATCCGTTTGGCTGGAAAGAACTTGAAGGGATTGCTCATCGCGGCGATTTTGATTTAAAACAACATAGTATTCATTCTGGTAAAGATTTATCAGTATTTGATGAAGAAACACAAACATCATACACTCCCAATGTGGTGGAATGCTCAGTTGGTACTGGTCGCCTCTTTTTGGCTATACTTTTTGATGCATACCATATTGATACCATTGATGGTGAAGAACGCACGGTACTTAAATTGCACCCTTCTATTGCGCCGGTTAAAGCAGCATTTTTACCATTAAGTAAAAAATTAAGTGAATATATGCGCCCTATCTATAGTGCTATGGTACAAGCTGGCTTTTCAGTGGAATTTGATGAATCAGGTTCTATTGGTAAACGTTACCGCCGCCAAGATGAAATTGGTACACCGGTATGTTTTACGTTTGATTTTGAGAGTATAAATGACAACTGTGTCACGGTACGCGATCGCGATACACTCAAACAAGAACGTATAAAAATAGAAAATATTGCTAAGTACCTTTTTGAAATGCTATGCATAAATCGTTAAGTTTGCTTATTTTCGACACATTCTCCGCGCTCGTTCTGAGCCTGTCGAAGAATATCCTGGAGCGCTCGAAGAAATCCTTCAACAAGTTCAGGACGAGCGCAGGATAAAACAAATGCAAGCAGATATAGTAATATAGAAGGTTTATATGAGTAAGAATAAGGTAATTGATATTTCTCCCGCACATATCATTCTTTTTTCATTTTTCATTCTTATTATTTGCGGAACGCTTTTACTTGCTTTGCCCATAGCACGCCTTAAGCCGATGGCGTTTATTGATCTTTTTTTCACCGCAACATCGGCAACATGCGTTACGGGGCTTTTTACGTTACCGTTAAGTAATTTTACGTTCTTTGGTAAAACGATCATCCTTGCGCTCATTCAAATTGGCGCATTGGGTTTGGCAACCATGAGTCTTTTTATTATTTCACTCTTCATGGATCTGGGTTTAAGCACGCGCTTTATGGCGGGACAATTATTTGAACTTGATTCATGGCACAATATAAAAAAAGTGCTCATCTTTACTTTTTGTTCAACCTTTATTTTAGAATTGCTGGGCGCTGCGATCTTTTTTTCTATATTTAAATCAGAATATTCAGGTGGTAGCGCACTGTTTTATGCGGTGTTTCATTCTATTTCTTCTTTTTGTAATGCAGGTGTTTCATTCTTCCATTTTTTAACAGAACAAAATTTGGAACGTTATAATACCAATTATCTTTTTCTTGCAACTACCACTTTTTTAACATTCTTTGGCGGCCTGGGGTTTATTCCGTGGCATGAACTGTTTTCACGCGCTTACGCATATGTATCTTCTAAAAAACCACACCGTCTTTCATTGCACAGCAAAATTATTTTGTATGGATCAAGCATATTACTTATCGTAACAACGGTTCTCTTTTTATTACTTGAAAATAGTAATACATTGCTGAATCTTTCTATTCCTCTTAAATGCGCAAATGCTCTATTCCATGCAGTTTCATTCAAAAGTTGCGGTTTTATTTTAGGAAATTTGACCGATTTTCGCGGAGCAACCATTTTCCTGATTATACTGATTGGTTTAATTGGTTCATCACCAGGATCTACCGGTAGTGGTATTAAAATTACTACCTTTGTTCTCTTTTTAAGCACGATAAAATCGGCAATTAATGGAAGATCATCAGTTGATGTATTTGAACGTGAAATTCCTCTTGATCAAATATATAAAGTAATTGCTATTATATCGCTGGGCATTGGGTGGATTTTATTTACCACCTTCTGTTTATTATTAACAGAAACAACGTGGAGCTTTTTAGATATATTCTTTGAAACAGTTTCTGCATTTAGTAATGTTGGCTATTCACTCAAAGGAAGCCAGAAATTATCTGAACTTGGCAAATTATTTATTATTGCTACGATGTTTATCGGCCGCATTGGTTCTCTTACCTTTATTTTGGGACTTAAATTACGACGAAAAGAAGCAAGTGAATTTTCATATCCTGAAGAACGCGTAATGTTAGGATAAAAGGAAAACAGATGAAATTTTGTGTCATTGGACTTGGTAGATTTGGTTATCAAGTGGCTACCGTACTCGCGGAAAATGGAATGGAAGTATTAGCTATTGATAGCAATGAATCGATTGTTGCATCAATTCGTGATTCTGTAGCACATGCAATTGTCATGGAAGTAACTGATGAAACTTCATTGCGCAGCATTGGTGTTGATGAAATTGATACGGTAATTGTTGCAATGGGTGAAGATACCTCAGAATCAATCCTTATTACCGCATTACTTAAAAAGCATCTTAAAACACCATATGTTATTGCACGTGCAATTGATGATCTTCATAAAGAAATATTATCATTGGTTGGTGCAGATCGCGTTATTTTACCTGAAAAAGAAATTGGTATCCGTCTTGCGGATAACTTAAGTTCACCATTTGTGGATGTTACCCGTTTAACTAAAAATTTTTCCGTTATCAATATCATGGCACCGGAAGAATTTA
>Ga0070735_10003900_pt1 | contig 12825 bp, 10 predicted proteins | sample Coa_R1_FD_66443 | JGI IMG/M metagenome (GOLD analysis project Ga0070735, IMG submission 66443) | Surface soil microbial communities from Centralia Pennsylvania, which are recovering from an underground coalmine fire - Coalmine... | ecosystem: Environmental > Terrestrial > Soil > Unclassified ...
TTTCCTTCTGCGTGCTGCTCATCGGGTACGTGCTCGGCCTCGGGCTGCTGCCGCTGGCGCTGGCCGGGGTGCCGGTGCTGGGGGTCACCCAGCGATGCGCCGGCTGGTTCGCCCAGGTGGAACGGCAGCGCTTCGGCGCGGTGCTGGGCAGGTACGGCGAAGTCCGGAGCTGGCCGGCGGGGACGCGGGCCGGCTACCGGTGGGGAATCGTGCCGCGGCTTGGGATGCTGCGGGATAGGTCCGCCTGGTTCGAGGCGCTGTACGGGGTGGTGGTCCGGCCGGCGGTGAGCATGGCGTTCGCCGCCGTGAACCTTGTCACCTGGTCCATCGGCCTGGTCCTGGTCACGCTGCCGCTGTACAGCCGGTCACTGCCCGACGGGGGCGCAGTGATCGGCGGTACCGTGCTGCGGGGCACGCTGGTGTCCGTCGTGGCGGTGCTAGCCGGGGCAGGCCTGCTGGTCGTCGCGCCGCAGGTGTCGCGCGGGCTCGCCGTCGCGGACGTCGGGCTGACCAGGAGGCTGCTCAGCCCGCCGTCGGATCTGCAGGCCCGGGTGACCGAGCTGGAGATCAGCCGCGAAAGGGTGGTCGACGCGGCCGAGGCCGAGCGCCGCCGGATCGAGCGTGACCTGCACGACGGGGCGCAGCAGCGGCTGGTCGCGCTCGCCATGGAGCTCGGCCGCGCCAAGGCCAGGTTTGACTCCGACATGGACGGCGCGCGCGAGCTTGTCGACCAGGCGCACGAGCAGGCGAAGGCCGCGCTCACCGAGCTCCGGAACCTGGTGCGGGGAGTGCACCCGCCGGTACTCACCGACCGGGGCCTGGACGCGGCGCTGTCCGGCCTGGCCGCGCTGAGCCCGGTGCCGGTCGAGGTGCACGTGGACGTGCCGGTCCGGCCGCGTCAGGCGATCGAGGCGATCGCATACTTCACGGTCGCCGAGGCGCTCACTAACGTGGCCAAGCACTCCCGTGCCACGCACGCCTCGGTGGTGGTAGAGAGTCACGGGTTCCCTGGCACACTCGCCGTTATGATCACTGACGACGGCGTTGGCGGTGCCGCGCCGACCGGCGGCGGCCTGCGCGGCCTGGCGGACCGGGTGGCCGGAGTCGACGGCACCTTGTCCATCGAGTCGCCCGTGGGCGGGCCGACGATCATCGCGGTGGAACTGCCATGCGCGTAGTGCTGGCCGAGGACTCGGTGCTGCTGCGCGAGGGCCTGACCCGGCTGCTGGCCGAGGCCGGGCACTCCGTCGTGGCCGCGGAGAGCGAGGCGGAGGGGTTCCTGCGCGCCGTCGCCGCGGACCAGCCTGACGCCGTGATCGTGGACGTGCGGATGCCGCCGACCTTCACCGACGAGGGACTGCGCGCCGCGCTACTGGTCCGGGACCAGTGGCCATCCGTCGGGGTGCTTGTGCTGTCCCAGTGGGTCGAGGAGCGGTACGCGACCGAGCTGATCTCCGGCGGCGCCCGTGGAGTCGGGTACCTGCTCAAGGACCGGGTCGCCGACGTGGCGGACTTCCTCGACGCGCTCGACCGGGTCGCGTCTGGCGGCAGTGCGCTGGACCCGGAGGTGGTCGCCCAGCTGCTGGCGCGCAGCCGGCACCCGCTGGCCGAGCTGACACCTCGCGAGCTTGAGGTTCTGGGCCTGATGGCCGAGGGCCGGTCCAATTCCGCGATCGCGCAGGCGCTTGTCGTCGGCGGCGGGGCGGTCGAGAAGCACATCAACAACATCTTCGCCAAGCTCGGCCTGGCCCCCGGTGACCGAGATCACCGCCGGGTCCTCGCCGTGCTGCGCTACCTGGGAACGGGGTGAATCTGTCATGGTGCTCAGCAGAGCGCAGAAGGTGACGCTCGCGGTGGGCGTCCCGCTGACCGCCGCCGCCATCGGCTGGGGCGGACTGAACGCGGTGGCCGCGGTTGGCCGGGGAACGGAGCAGGTCAACCTGCGGCTGCCGGTCACCAATGGCACGGTGGCCGCCCACCTGGGCAACGGTGACATCCGGCTGGTGCAGGGCTCGGGCAGCGTGGCGACGCTTACCGGCACGGTGCGGTACAGCCTGTTCCCTCCGGGGATCAGCAAGAGTACGGTCGGTGACCGTCTCTCTGTGGACTTCAACTGCACCTCGCCGGTCGGGTGGTGCGGCGCGGACATGGCGCTGACTGTCCCGGCCAGCGTGACGTCCGCCGAGCTGTCCACCGACAACGGGAACGTGACCGTCAGCGGCCCGCTGGCCGCTAACACGCTCAGCCTGTCCTCCAGCATGGGCGATATCAGCGCCAGCGGCGTCACCGCCTCGGACGTGTCCGCGAACTCTGACATGGGCGATATCACGCTCACGTTCACCAAGGCACCGAAGACCCTGACGGTGTCGGACTCGATGGGCGACATCAGCATCGTCCTTCCGGTCGGCGTCACCTACCACGTCGTCGCGAGTTCCGACATGGGAAGCGTGAACGACGCGGTCCAGCACAGCGACAGCGCGAGCGACAGCATCAGCGTCACCACAAACATGGGCGACGTGTCCATCACCTATGGTTCGTGACCGGTCAGTTGTCTGCCAGGTCAAGAGCCAGCAGCCGGCGCATTGCCTGAGTTACTCGTCAGCAGTCGATTAGCTCAGGGCGCTGGTTCAGGATCTGCGCGCGGGCGGTGATGAACTCGGCGTGCGCCTGTGCGGCCTCGGGGCGGAAGACGGCGGCGCGGTGGCAGTTCTGGAAGGCAAGCCGGACGCCGTAGTGCCGTTCGATGGCGCCGCGCATCGCGTCGCTGGCCATCAGCCGCAGTAGCTGCCCGCGGGCGGCCTCGTCCGGCGGCGGGACCTGGTTGTCGGCGAACTCGCCCGCGCCGGCGTCCAGCTCGCTGACCAGGCCGCTGATCACCGCCCAGGCGTAGGGCAGCGAGGTGCTGATACAGCCGATGAACTCCGCGTCATCAACTGCGCCCTCGTGTGCCTGGTCGAGCAGTTCTGGGGAAACGGTAAGTGACATGCCGCCGTCCTCTCTGTCTGTTCCGCCGCCGTGTCGCGGCGCATGCTCATGGTTACATGAAAATGATTATCATTCCAGTAAGGTGAGGGTGTTCATGTCTGCGGGAACTCGCCGGCCGGCCCGGCTCGTGTCAAGGGGGAATCGTGAAGGTCGCGTTCGTAGGAAAGGGCGGCAGCGGGAAGACGACGCTGTCGTCGCTGTTCGTCCGGTACCTGGCCGGGCAGGGACTCCCGGTGGTGGCGGTGGACGCCGACATCAACCAGCATCTCGCCGACGCGCTCGGCGCGGACCATCAGCCGCCGGCGCTGGCCGGGCACCTGGCCGGGATCAAGGAATACCTGCGCGGTGACAACCCGCGGATCGGATCAGCGGCGCAGATGGTGAAGACGACGCCGCCGGGCCGGGGGTCGCGGCTGCTGCGGCCCGGCGGCCCGGACCCGGTGCATGACCTGGCCGTGGAGACGCCGTGCGGCGCGATGCTGCTGGCCACCGGCCCGTTCAGCGACGATGACCTGGGCGTGTCCTGCTATCACTCCAAGACCGGCGCGGTCGAGCTTTACCTGAACCACCTGGCCGACGGCCCCGGCGAATACGTGGTCGTGGACTGCACCGCCGGCGCGGAATCCTTCGCCTCCGGCTTGTTCACCCGTTTCGACCTGACCATCCTGGTTGCCGAGCCGACCCGCAAGGGCATCGGGGTCTACGAGCAGTGGCGCCAGTACGCGGCCGGGTTCGACATCGCCCTGGCCGTGGCCGGCAACAAGGTGCAGACCGGGCAGGATGCGGAGTTTCTGCGCGAGCATGCCGGCGATCGGTTGCTGACTTGGTTCGGTCACGAGCCGGCTATCCGGGCAATGGAGCAGGGTCGCCCGTTCGCCCTGGCTGACCTCGGCCATGGCACGCACGCCGGGCTTGCCGCGCTGCGATCAGCGGTCGATGCCCAGGTGAAGGACTGGGGCAGGTACGCGCGGCAGGCCGCGGAACTGCACGTGAAGAACGCGCGCGCCTGGGCGAACACCGCGACCGGCTCCGACCTGACAGCCCAGGTCGACCCTGACTTCGTGATCAGCCAAGCGTCGAGAGCTGGCGTCCACGCATAACGCCCGGTGGATAGCGGTCCCGCAGCGATGAGAGGCCAGTCAGTCCGCTTCTGCTGTCCGGACCTCTGGCGTGTCCCGGCCGTCCCGGTCGCCCGGGCCCCAATCCCAGCGCGGGCCGGTTCCGTCCGGTGCTCAGACGACCTTGCGCCTCTTCGGTACATAAAGCCGCCCTGTTTGCCCGGATATGCCCTGCTCGTGCCGTACCGATCGGGCGCAAAGTGCCGCTAGGCATCGTAAAGCTAGGCGTGAAATGCCCGTTCTGCCCGCCTCTGAGTAGCTGATTCAGCAAGCACCGTAGGCTAATTTCGTATCCCTGTGCGGATGGTTGTGGCAACCAGCCGCCTATGACCGGCTGGTTGCCACAACCATCCGAGCCAGGCAGCAATCCGCTGGTGCCAGTGGGATTAACGTTGCGGCAGAGCTGCGCACGGCAGGCAGCCGGTCGTACCGTCGGTGAACAGAGATCCGCATCCAGTCACTGACGCTTTCTGAACAGTATCGCCTCCGACGGCCGTCGCGGCTGGGCGGGTCTATCCTGGGCGAATGGACCTCGTTATCCCCGATGGCGGTTTCTGGCCAGCGCCGGAAGTGCCGCAGCCGAACATCTACCCGATGGAATGGCACGTCGATACGCCCAAGCTCTCCGACATCTACGAGCGCTCGAAGCGGACCGTGTGGAACCCCGCCGATCTGCCATGGGACGACCTGCACCCGGAGGATTTCACCGACGAGCAGCGGCTCGGCATCATGTACTGGTTCGCCGTGCTGGCGAACTTCGACGCCTCCGGCCCCGCCGTCTTCGCGCGGGCCACCATCCACGCGTTCGAGATGCACGAGGAAGATCCCGTCCGCAAGTGCTTCTTCTCCATCACCCGCGACGAGATGAACCATGAGGAGTGCTGCCAGCGGACGATCTCGAAGATCTGGCCGGGCGGGCCGCTGGACTGGACCGCGCGCAGTGACCTGGAGCGCGCCGCGCACAACAACGTCGCCTGGCTCTATCACAACGGCGGCCGCTACTGGACCGGCTACAACAAGGCGGTCGGCAAGTACTCGCTGGCGGTGCTGTTCACGTCGTTCATGATGGGGGAGATGGCCGCGTCCACGCTGTTCCGCGGCATGGCATCTGGTGCGCAGCATCCGGTGTTCAAGGACATGTTCACCAGGATCGGCCGGGACGAGTCCCGCCACCTGCAGATCTGCATGACGATCCTGGAGAACGAGTGGCCGGGCCTCACCGACGACGTGAAGTCGCTGATCACCCGCCAGCTCCGGGCCGGCTTCGTGTTCCTGTCGATGATCTTGTGGGAGCCGCCGGAGGGATTCTGGGACCTGCCGCCGTACTTCCTGCCGAATCACCGGGTCTTGATGTCGCACGCCCGTGCGGCCGGGCTCGGCGTGCTGTCGTTCGAGGAGCAGGCGGACAACTGGCGGGTCGCGATGGCCCGGGTCCGCGCGATCGTGCAGCGCTGGGGCATCGAGTTTCCCGCCATCCCCGAACTCGACATCGAGGGCGTCGACGTCTCTGACGACATCGACCCCGAGGACATCATCCCGGTCTTCTAGACCACGGGCAGTCGATGGATGCTGCGCTGGTCAGCGACCACGCTCTCACCGAGCCTTATCCACGTTAAGAAACGATAGCGGACCTGTAACGCTTCGCGTGCTCAGAGCGATGACCAAGTAGAGCGGCTGACGCGGGTACCCCCGAGCCCACGTCAGCCGCTCTGTTGTGCCGGACGGCAGGATATGGGCGGCTGGCGGAATATCGCGGCTGGCTGACGGCACGGCGGCTACGCCGTGCCGTCAGGTGCGAGTACCGTCTGCATATGACGACGAACCGTGCGCCGCTTGGCCAGATGCTGACGGCGATGATCACCCCGATGACCCCCGACGGTGCCGTCGATTTCGACGGCGCAGCACACCTGGCGGACCATCTCGTCACCGCGATGCGCAACGACGGCATCGTCGTAAACGGGACGACCGGCGAGGCGCCGACCACCACCGATACCGAGAAGGAGCAGCTCCTCCGGGTGGTGGTGCAGGCCGTAGGCGACCGGGCCAAGGTTGTGGCTGGCGTGGGCGAGAACGCGACCGCCCACACCATCCAGCTCGCCAACGCCGCAGAACGTGCGGGCGTAGATGGCCTGCTCGTTGTGACTCCTTACTACAACAAGCCCCCGCAGCCCGCACTTCTCGCGCATTTCACAGCCGTCGCGGACGCCACGGATCTGCCGGTGCTTGTGTACGACATTCCCGGCCGGACTGGTATGCCCGTTGCGACGGAGACGCTGGTCAGGCTAGCCGAGCACCCGAGGATCGTCGGCGTGAAGGACGCCAAGGACGACCCGGTCGCGACCTCGCACGTGCTCGCGCGGACCGGCCTTGCCTATTATTGCGGCACCGACGCGCTGAACCTGCCGTGGCTCTCCCTCGGCGCCGTCGGCTTCGTCAGCGTGGTGGGGCATGTGGCCGGGGACCGGCTCCGTGAGATGATAGACGCCTGGGAGTCCGGTGACACCGAGCGTGCCCGCCGGATTCATTTCGAGCTTATCCCGGTTTATACCGGCTTGTTCCGCAACCAGGGGGCGGTGATGACGAAGGCTGCGCTTGACCTGCTCGGGTTGCCGGGCGGTTCGGTCCGGCTGCCGCTGCTCGCCGCGACCACCGCCGAGCGCGAGCAGCTTGCCCGTGACCTGGCCGCTAGCGGCGTCAAGCTACCCGGGTAACCGTCACTGAAAGGTCGCTTGTGAGTCACCCGCATCCGGAGCTGCCCCTGCCGCCGCCTCTCGACCCAGAAGGGCTCCGGGTCGTCGCGCTCGGCGGACTGGGCGAGATCGGCCGGAACATGACGGTGTTCGAGTACCGGGGCCGGCTGCTGATCGTGGACTGCGGGGTGCTGTTCCCCGACCCGGATCAACCGGGCGTCGACCTGATCCTGCCTGATTTCGGGTACCTCGACGATCGGCTCGACCAGGTCGAGGCGCTGGTGCTCACGCACGCGCACGAGGACCACATCGGTGCGGTGCCGTACCTGCTGCGGGAACGTTCCGACATTCCGCTGGTGGGATCGCGGCTGACGCTGGCGCTGATCCGGTCCAAGCTCGCAGAGCACCGGCTGTCGCCGGACTGCGTCGAGGTGATGGAGGGTGAGCACCGGACGTTCGGGCCGTTCGACTGCGAGTTCTTCGCGGTGAACCACTCGATACCGGACGCGCTGGCGGTCGCGCTGTCGACTCCGGCCGGACGGGTGCTGCACACCGGCGACTTCAAGATGGACCAGCTCCCGCTGGACGGACGGCTCACCGACCTGGCAGGCTTCGCCCGGATCGGCTCGTCTCCAGAAGGCGTTGACCTGCTCATGTCCGATTCCACGAACGCCGAGGTGCCAGGCATCGTGGTGTCGGAGCGCGAGATCGCGCCCGTGCTGGATTCCGTGTTCGCCGAGGCTGGCCAGCGGATCATCGTGGCCTGCTTCGCCTCGCATGTGCACCGCGTGCAGCAGGTGCTGGACGCGGCCGTCGCGCACGGACGAAAGGTCGCGTTCGTCGGCCGGTCGATGGTGCGGAACATGGGCGTCGCCCGCGAGCTCGGCTACCTGCGCGTCCCGGCCGGGCTGCTCGTCGACCTGCGCGATGCCGAGGAGATGCCGGTCGACCGGGTGGTGCTGATCTCCACCGGCTCGCAAGGGGAGCCGATGTCGGCGCTGTCCCGGATGGCGAACAGGGATCACCCGATCAGGATCGCGGCCGGTGACACGGTCATCCTGGCGTCGTCGCTGATCCCGGGCAATGAGACACCGGTGTACCGGGTGATCAACGGGCTTACCCGGCTGGGTGCCCGGGTGGTGCACAAGGGTTCGGCGCTGGTGCACACCTCGGGGCATGCGCCGGCCGGTGAGCTGCTCTACGTGCTGAACCTGGTGCGCCCACGCAACTTCATGCCGGTGCATGGCGAATGGCGGCACATGCGCGCCCACGCCCGGCTCGCCTCCCTGGCCGGCGTCCCTTCGGACCGGATCGTCATCGCCGAGGACGGCGTCGTGGTCGACCTGGTTTCTGGTGTGGCCTCCATCGTCGGCGCGGTGCAGTGCGGTTACGTGTACGTGGACGGGCTGACCGTCGGCGAGGTGACCGAGTCGCAGCTCAAGGACCGGCGCATCCTCGGCGATGAGGGCTTCATCTCAGTGATCGTGGTGGTGGACACCTCGTCAGGCAAGACCGTTGCCGGACCGGAGATCCACGCCCGGGGGTCCGGCATCGATGACGCGGCGTTCGGCGAGGTGCTGCCGCTGATCGAGGAGGCGCTGCGCCGTGCGGCCGCCGACAGCATCACCGACACGCGCCAGCTTGCCCAGCTAGCCCGTCGCGTCGTAGGCAAATGGGTCAGCGACAACTACCGCCGCCGCCCCATGATCATCCCAGTAGTAGTAGACGTCTAACCCCGCCTGCGCGCCGGACCCGCGCTGGCGTTAGGCGCCGCCCCGCGCCGCCGCCCCGCCCCGCGCCGCCCCGCGCCGCGGTGCCGCCCGCGCCGCCCGCGCCGCGCCGTCGGCCCTGGCCGAGGCCCGCGCCACACTCAGCGATCCACCAACAACCTCATATGCTCCCCACGCAACATAAACACCTGCCGCAACATCCCATCAGGTCACCCGTCGGATGGTTGTGGCAACCAGCCGGTGATAGGCGGCTGGTTGCCACAACCATGCGCGAGCATCGATGGAATTCGATTACAGAATGCGTTGTTTTGAATGCGCATTGTAGTAGCAGGTGTGATGATGGTGGTGTGGGAGCTGAACTGTCTGCTATCGCTCAGGTGCTACGACGCCAGAACAACGTCATCACCCGCGAGCAAGCGATCGAGGCCGGGATGACCCGGCACGCACTGCGCCATCGGCTGCGGGACGGCGGACCGTGGCAGGCGCTGCTGCCGGCGGTGTACCTGACGGTGACCGGCACACCATCGCGCGCGCAGGTAGACATGGCGGCCCTTCTCTACGCGGGACCGGACAGCATGCTTACCGGCATGTCGGCACTCGTGTACCACAGGGTGCGGGTTGAACTGCCGGAGATGGTGCAGGTCCTGGTGCCGGCGGCACGGCAGCGACGCGACGTCGGTCCGGTGCGGCTGCTCCGGACTGCGCGTATGCCGGATTCAGTGGCACGGCTCGAGTATCTGCGTTTCGCGCCCGCGGCCCGGGCGGTGGGCGACGCGGTGCGTGGCATGAGCGGGCTGCGCGGCGTCCGCGACATCGTGGCCAGCGCAGTGCAGCGCGGACGGTGCACGCTGAGCGAGCTCATCGACGAACTGAACGCCGGCCCAAGACGAGAGTCGGCATTGTTCCGGGTCGCGCTCGCGGAGGTGGTGGACGGAAGCCGCTCGGTGGCGGAGGCTGAGCTGCGGAAGCTGATCGAGCAGTCCGGGCTGGAGATGCCGCTGTTCAACGCGGCGCTGTACGACGGCGATACGCACATCGCCACCCCGGATGCGTGGTATCCCGAGTACGGGATCGCGATAGAGGTCGACTCAAAGGAGTGGCACCTGACACCGGAAGATCACAAGCGGACCCTGCAGCGTGGCAACCGGATGCAGACGTATCTGATCAACGTGCTGCGTTTCACCCCGGACGAGATCCGCAGAGTGCCAGGTCGAGTGGTTAGCGAGATCAAGACCGCGATCGAGCGCGCGAAGGGTCGGCCCCCACTCAGCCTCCGAACGATCCCGGCTCCCCGAACCTGACCTCCCGCCGCCCCGTTGATGCCCCCGATGGGTTTCCGCGGTCCACGCTTACCCGGCGGTCGGCGGGGCCGATGGGTTTCCGCGGTCCACGCTTACCCCGCGGTCGGCGGGGCCGATGGGTTTCCGCGTCCACGCTTCCCCACCCATGGGTTTGCGGGCTCCACGTATGGCGGGAGGCGGCGCGGGGGAAAGGGGGCGGGTCGGCTGGTGCTTGGCGTCGGTGGGGAGGGCGCGCACGGATGGCGGATCGCATCGGTGGGAGCAGCGGGCTGGTGGCTGACTTTTAACAACTTTTAAAGGTGCCATTCCGTTGACGCATATCGTGTACAAAAGTTACGTTAAGTTTGCAAATAGGAAACTTTCTTATTTGTAATGTGATGTGACCAAGGAGCGGGAGAAGGAGGCCGGTTTATGTCCGGCATGTTCCCGCGAGCTTCGTGTGTCTTCCGGAGTCCTGTCCGGCAATGGGCCTACGGCCGGAGGTCCCTCGCGCTCGCCATCCTGGCACCGCTCGTCGCGCTGACCGCGGCGGCCTTCCCCGTCGGCTCGGCCGCGGCCGCTCCGGTCTCCGCCGCCCACGGCGCCGCCGCTGCGGCCGCTCCGGTCTCCGCCGCGGCCGCTCCGGTCTCCGCTGCTCAGGGCACCGCTGGGCCAGCGGCGGTTGCTTCCGGGGCGGGTACCGTCCGTGGGGCGGTGCCGCCGGCGCCGCCTGGGTGGACGACGGTGTTCAGCGATGATTTCAACGGGCCGTCCGGCGCGGGCATCGACTCGCAGTGGATGTATGACACCGGGCCGGGGTCGAATTTCGGCACGGGCGAGATCGAGACGATGACGAACTCGACCAGCAACGTCCATCTCGACGGCAACGGCAACCTGGACATCACCGCCCTCGGCGGCGGAAGCTCGTGGACTTCAGGCCGGGTGCAGACCACCAGTCCCAACGTGGGCGCACCGGCCGGCGGCGAGCTGGAGGTGACCGCGTCGATCCAGCAGCCGTCGGGCGGGCTCGGGTACTGGCCGGCGTTCTGGATGCTGGGGCCGGGGCAGTGGCCGGAGAACGGCGAGATCGACATCATGGAAGACGTCAATTCCCTGTCCGACGTGGCCGGTACCATCCACTGCGGCACGTTCCCCGGCGGCCCGTGCAATGAGGGCAACGGCATCGGCAGCGGCCTGCGTTCCTGCGGCGGCTGCCAAGGCGGCTTCCACACGTACACGATGATCCTGGACCGAACGAACACATCCAACGAGTCGATCACGTTCTACCTGGACGGTAACCAGTACTTCAGCGTGTCAGAAGGCCAGGTCGGAACCGGCACGTGGCAGCAAGCCTTCGACCACAATCTCTCCATCCTCCTCGACCTCGCGATGGGCGGCGGCTTCCCGAATGGCGTGTGCGGCTGCTCGACCCCGACTAGTTCGACCGGCTCCGGCGGGACCATGGCCGTGGACTACGTCGCCGCCTACACTACGAACGGCAGCGGTGGCGGTGGCGGCGGTAACGGTACCGGCCCGATCACCGGATACGCCGGGCTATGCGTCGACGTGCGCGGCGCGAACTCCGCGAACTTCACTCCGGTCCAGGTGTACACCTGCAACCAAACCAACGCGCAGCAGTGGACGGTGGTGCAGGCCGGCAGCACGCTGCACGCGCTCGGCAAGTGCATGGACATCAAGTCCGGTGGCACCGCGAACGGCACCACCGTGGATTTGTACGACTGTAACCAGACGGCCGCGCAGGTGTTCATCCCGCAATCGAATGGGTCGCTGTTTAACCCGCAATCCAATAAGTGTCTCGACGATACGAACTGGTCTACCGCCCCGGGCACCCAGCTGCAGATCTGGGATTGCACGGGGAACGCAAACCAGCGGTGGAACCTCCCCTAAGCCCGCCCCGCCGCATGGTTGTGACAACCAGCCGGTAATAGGCGGCTGGTTGTCACAACCAGCAGACCGGAACCGGGCCGACCGTTGGGGTAAATGGCTCGAAGCGGCACAAAACGGGCGGCGCCGCGCCCGGGCCGGGCCGCGCGACCGGGGCACGGGCCGGGCCGCGCGATCGGGACACGGGCCGGGCGTGCGTGCCGGGGCGCGGGGCGCAGGCAGAGCGGCCGTCATAACGGGGCGCGCGAACCTAGCGCGCGGCGTATTCGGATGGCGGGACGCCGATCGTGCGGGTGAAGTCGCGGGTCAGGTGCGCCTGATCGGCGTAGCCGAGATCCGCCGCGAGCAGGCTCCAGTCGATCGGCTCGCCGCTGTCCACACGGCTGGCCGCCTCGTGCAGCCGCGCACGGCGCATCACCCACTTGGGCGTGACGCCGACGTACTCGCGGAACAGGCGCTCAAGGCTGCGGATGCTCATCCCGCTCACCGAACCGAGCTCGCGGACCCGGCGCAGCGACGCATCGGTCACGATCAGCTCGACCAGCGCCGCCGCCTGCCCGGCCATCGGGTCGGCGTGGGGCGATACGTCCAGCAGCAGGCGGGAAGCGTGCCCGGCCATCTCCTCGTCGCCGGCGTCTGTGTTCATGATCAGCGCCCTGGTCCGCTCCGCCGCGGCACCGAACACCGTGCCCGCGGACACGACCCGATCGGTGAGCTGCCGCACCGGTGTGCCGAGGAACGGCCGGAAGCCTCCCGCGCGGAACCGGACTCCCAGCACCTTGCCTGACCCCGACAGGCGCCTGCTGAACAGGGACCGGCTCACGCCGTGGATCTGCGCGGCCGGCGCCTCGAACGCCAGGTGGACGTTCGGATGGGGCAGCACCGACTGGGTGTGGTCCGGCTCGCCGCGCAGGTCCCAGCGCACGATCCAGTAGTACTCCACGAAGGCGGCCAGCTCGGCCGGCGGCTCCCGTGTCGCCAGCGTGAACCGCGAGGTCGCCGCGGAAGGCCGCAGCACACCGCGCGGCATCGCCTCGGCCCGCGCCGACTCGGACCGCGCCGCCTCGGCCTGGGTCGGCTCGCTGGCCGGAGCACGCGTCACCGTCCCAGCCTATGC
>Ga0070735_10003901_pt1 | contig 12824 bp, 12 predicted proteins | sample Coa_R1_FD_66443 | JGI IMG/M metagenome (GOLD analysis project Ga0070735, IMG submission 66443) | Surface soil microbial communities from Centralia Pennsylvania, which are recovering from an underground coalmine fire - Coalmine... | ecosystem: Environmental > Terrestrial > Soil > Unclassified ...
GGTTTCTATTCGATTAAAAGGCCGCGTTTGGTCTATTCTCGCGGAATCGCGCAGGTCCGTAGGCCGCACTTGCGGGTCGGCGCTATGCGAATGCTGTCGAGAGCGCTTCCGTGCGAGGATGCGCCCGGGGCGAAGGTCGCGCTATAGTGGCGGGGCAAAGCGAGAGCCGCCATGATCCCCTTCCTCTTCTTCGCCCTGGTCGCCGGCGCCGTTCCGAATTATGACATAGATAATCTGTGTAAATCGGCTGGCGCCGGCGGCGGCGGCGTCAGCCCCGTCGCCGGTTGCATCACGGACGAGAAGGCGGCCAAGGAGAGACTGATCAAAGCTTGGCCGCACTACCCCGCATCGGCCCGGCAAGAATGCGCGGCCGATCTCCCGCTCGATATCGGCAAGAGCTATGTCGAGATGGAGACCTGCTTTCAGATGCAGGAATGGAAGGCTCATCTCGACGATATTGGCGGGGCGCATGTGCCGGGCGCGCATGTGCCGCAGCTTCGCTAGACGCTGCTTTCGGGCGTGAGCCGCTCGACCTGCAACTCCGCATTTCCGACTTTTGTCCGCAAATCGGCGCGCTTAAACGCATGCCCAAAATGGGTTAACCCTAATACGTTGATTTTAAAGTTTTAATACTCTTTTAAGCTATTGAGAGGTTGCGGCGAACCAGGAGCCGGCGCAGGCAGCGCCGAGCGCGACATTTAAGGTCGAAACGATGACCGATTCGAGTGAAGATTTCGTCGCCCAGCAGGGTTCTTCGCGCGCCGCTTTTTGGCGCAATTGGCGTGAAGTCGTTCTCAGCCGAAGCGGGCCTCAGGTCGCGCCGATCGCGCCGATGACGCCGATCGCGCCAGAGCAAGCGCCGGCGACTGATCTTGATTATTTGGCTCATCTCGCCGAGGGCGTTCGCGAGCGTTGCCTCGACGTCATTACCAGAGCGGACCAACTTGCGGCGCTGCGGCAGGACCTGGTCGGCGTCTTCGCCGAGGTCGGCAAGATTCTCAAGGAGACGGAAGGGACAAGCTCCGCGCTGATCCATCGCACGGCGCTTCTCGCGCACGAGGAAGAGGAGCACGAAAGTCTCAAAGCGCTCTATCACGCCCTGAAAGACGAGAGTCAGCGGCACGCGCATGAGAACGCTTTGCTCCGCGCGGAAATCGAGCGCTCCGGCGATCTGGTTTCGGCGCGCGAAGCAAGAATTCAAGCGCTCGAGGAAGAGCTCGCCAAAGCGCGCGCGGAAATCGAGCAGCTCCGCAAGGCTTTCGAGCAGGGAGAAGCGGCGCGTATCGCGACGGCCGAAAAGCTCGACGAGGCGGTGCGCGACCTGGCCCGGCAAGAAGAAACAATTTCCGCGCACATCGCCCAAATCGCCGAGCTGAGCGATCGAAACTCGATCGCCGAGCTTCGGTCCGCCGCGTCGGAGAATAGCCTTCTCGAGAGCCAGAGCCTCGCCAAGCGGTTGCGGGATTCCTTGATCGAAAGCCAACAAGAAGCTGCAGGCCTCGCGCTCAAGCTGGAGACGGCCAATGGCGAGATCGCCAGGCTCCAGACGAAGATGAAGGACGCAGACTCCGCTCTGGTCGCCGCCAAAGTCGCCCAGCAGGTCGCCGAAACGGTCTGGCGGGAACGGGATCAAAGGACCGGCGACGAAATCGAGCGCCTGAATAAAGTCGCGAGCGCTGAGCAGGCGCGCGCGGAAGCCGGCGACGCCCAACTCGCCGCGGCGCGCGCGGAATTGCAAGAAGCCGCGGCCAAGTTGCGGATGAAGGAGCGGGAGGCGGAGCACCTTGCCGGAAGAATTGCGCCGCTTGAACAGCGGATCAAAAGCGCGACCGATGAAATCGGCGCGCTCAATGAGAAGCTTGCCGAGGGCGAACGGTCGCGCGCCGCGCTTGCCGACCGCGCCCAGGCGATCGTCCGGGCGATGAGCGATCTGAAGGCGAAGCTCGAAGTGGCCGAGGAGCGAGCACAGCAATACGAAAGCCGCCTCGCTTCCGATGCGGTCGGCGCGGCGGTCGATCGAGAGCAATTGGAGCGCAGAATTCACGCTTTGACCGAGAGCCTGGAGAGGGAGAAGGCGGCGCATCTCATGGCCGCAAGCGCGCTGACCGCGGCCCGGAGCAGGCTCGGGCGCGAGTGGGAAATCGAGCCGCCGCGCGAGGTTTTGGTCGAAGCGACGCGAACCCAGCTCGAAAACGATCAGCACAAGCTGGCTGCGCCCTCGCCGATCGAGGTTGGGACCGTCGGCGTCCGTCCAAAAATCAAGCGGGCGAGACGCCGAGCGCAAGCCCGCGAGGCTTCGTAAGCCGAAAGGCTGCGCCGCGCGTCAGCGTGCGGAGAACGGCTCCGCCACCGTCTCGGCGTCGGAGGCGTCGGCATAAACCGCCTCTCGGATGACGCGGTCGGTGGTGTCTTCGAAATGGCGCCAGAGATCGGCGTGAATCTCGGAGAATTGCCGCAAAATTACAGCGTCGAAGAACCGTCGCGGCGCCCGGACCAGGATCGTCGTGTTGCGCTGGCGAGGATATCGATAGGGCCTTAGGCCATGGCGTCGGCACAGAGCCACGAATAGCCGCGCCGACCATTGGTCCGGCAGCGTGAACTTCATTTCTTCGGACGGCTCGCGGCGGTCGATTTCGTCAAGCTTTGCTTTTAACCGTTCCGCGGCCGCGCCAGCGGCCTGACGCTCTCCAAACGTCGCGGCGCCAAAATAAAGCGACTCGACCTTTCTCAGGCGCTCGCGAAGCTGCTGTTCGATCGACATGGCCACCGCTCCAACGAGCAACAGCGCCATCGAAGCGAGGCTGCGTCAATCTCAGAACGGAAATCATCCACAATCATTCACGCCTCGCCCGACATGAGCCAAGCGGCGCCCGACCAGCATTTTCGCAGCGCTGAAGACCCCGCGTAGCGGACGCTTCGAGCGGTTCCGTTGACATTGTCGGCTGGTCGGATACCCTGACAGCCGGATAGCCAATTTCGGGGCTCCTGATCTCCGCAGATGCGAGCGACCGTGACCGAGGACCTGCCGCCTCATGAACTCGCCTTGCGCCCGATCCGCCGGCGAAAAATTTCGGAGGAAGCGGCGTTTCGGCTGGAGGCGATGATCCGCGACGGCGTCTTTCCGGAAGGCGCGTTGCTGCCGCCGGAACGCGAGCTGATGAAAATGTTCGGGGTTGGCCGCGCCTCGATCCGCGAAGCGCTCTATGGCTTAGGCCGGATGGGGCTCGTCCAGGTTCGCACCGGCGAGCGGCCGCTGGTCACGCGCCCGACGCCGGAAAAACTGATCACCGAACTCTCCGGCGTCGCGCGTCATTTTCTCGCCGGATCGGGCGGCCCTGCCCATTTCCAGGAGGCGCGCGCTCTATTCGAAGTCGGCGTCGCCCGTCTTGCGGCGAGCAGGGCAAGCGCCGCCGACATCCGCCAGCTTGAGCGCGCCCTTCAAGCGAATTCCGCCGCGCGCGGCGACAAAGCGCGCTTCGAAAGCACCGATGTGGCGTTCCATTACGTCCTGGCGCTGATCACCGGAAATCCGATTTTCGTCGCCGTGCATGACGCGCTGGTAGAGTGGCTGACGAGCCAACGTACGATCTCGCTGCGCGCGCCTAGCGCGGAAGCCGTCGCCTACGAGGCGCATTGCCGAATCTACGAAGCGGTGGCGGCGCGAAAGCCGGGAGAAGCGGCCGCCGCTATGGACGAACACCTGAAATCCGTCGCCGGCCTGATCAGACTCTCGATGGAGGCGGAAGATGCGCCCGCTCGTCGTGCTCGCTGAGTTTTTCGTAAAGTCGAGCTTTGCGGGCCGATTTGGCGAGCTTGTTCTCGCCAATGCGGAGGCTTCGCTGGCCCACGAGCGCGGATGCCGCCGGTTTGACGTCCTTGTCGGCGCCTGGGAGCCGCGGCGCTTCGTGCTCTACGAAATTTACGACAATCACGGCGCGTTCGATACTCACCTGCAATCGCCTCACTATCGCTCATTTGCCGAGGCGATCGACGGCGAAATCGAAGAACGGTCCGTCAGGCTGCTGTCGTTTGCCGGCGGCGATGACGGCGTCAACGGCGTCCTTGGCTGAAGCGGATAGGCCGATCGGCGGAAAGTACGGAGTGGAAATGTTTGCGGAGTGACCGAAAGCAGCGCGATCAACGCCAAAAACGGCGTTGACGCCATCGAAGGGAGGAAGCGAAATGACGAACGAGCGCGAATGGCGTGACCTCAACGCCGGACTCTCCGAGGAAGTCGACGCATGGCTTCGGGGCGATACGTCTCGCCGGACTTTTCTCAAGAAATTCATGCTGATGGGCGGCGCAGCCATGCTGCCTGGGCTCGGCTTTACCGCCGCGGGCTCGCAGGCCTGGGCGCAAGCGGTCGACATTTCGAAAGTTGAGCTGGCCGACAAGGCTACGCCGCTCGGCCAAGCCCAGGCCGCGGCTGTCAAGGCTTCGACCGAGGGGCCGGCGGAAGGCTCGGCCTATCGCGCCGTGAAAGCGGCGCAAGCGTACAAGGACAAAAACGTCACTCTGAACCTCACCTACGAGGCGGGGCTGCAGGCCCTCGAACCGAAAAACTTCTCCGGTCCATTGTGGCAGGCGCTTACGGGGGTCAATTTCAACGTCGTCGAATTGCCGCATCCCGATCAGTATTCCAAGCCGATCGCCGAGCACATCGCCAATTCTGGCGCTTACGACGTGCTCGATATCGAGCCGGCATGGATTCCAGCTTTGGCGAATGGCGGCGTTATCGTTCCGATCGACGACTACGTTTCAAAATTCATGAACAAGGCCGATCTCGACGACTATCACCCGCTCTACAAGTCGATCACGCTTTACAAGGGAAAGCGCTGGGGCGTGTTCGATGACGGCGACCAGTTCGCCCTGTACTACCGAAAGGATATTTTCGACGATGAGAAGTTGAAATCCGCCTATCAGGCTAAATTCGGCAAACCGTTCGGCCTGCCGAAAACATGGGACGATTATTCGCAAATCGCCCAGTTCATCACAGATCAGTTGGCGCCGAACGTTTATGGCGCGGCCCATTTCCGCAAGTTCGGCAGTCCGGGAAATCAATTCAGCTTCCTGCAGGAATTCAGAGCCAATGGCGGCAAGTTCTTCGACGGGGATATGAAGGCGCTGCTCGCCGGCGAAGCTGGCGTGACGACGCTCAACCAGATGATCGCCCAGAACAAGGCCTCGCTGCCCGGCAACAACGACCTTGACGCAGTCGCGCAATGGGCGGCGTGGCTGCAGGGCAAGGTGGCGATGATCTTCTCTTGGCCGCCGACCGGGCGTATTTCCTCGAACTACGCGCAACGGGACAAGGCGATCAATTTCATCCCGCAATCGAGCATCGCCGACAAGGTCGGCTACGCGGTCCTGCCGGGCGGAAACGGCGAAATGGCGTCGGGCTATGTCAAAGCCCTGGCGGCCGGGTCAAACAATGAAGAAGCCGCCTATCTGTTCATGCAATGGGTGACGGCGCCGCCGCTGTCCCTCGTCCGGACCATGTTGCCTTACACGCTGCGCGATCCCTACCGCATGTCGACCTACAAATCTGAGGAGTACCGCGCTCTCTGGCCGGCGGCGAAGGACTACCTGAGCAATCTTTGCGAATGCGCCAATAGCGGCGTCGTCGATATGATCATGCCCGGCTGGCAAGACTACGCTCTGTCTATTGACCGGATGTGCACAGCGGTCTGGGGCGGCGAGAATCCCAAATCCGCATTGCAGAAAGCCGCGGCCGAGTGGGATGCGACAACCCAGCGGCTCGGCGGGGCCGCGCAGAAAGCGGCTTATCAAGAATTTCTGCAAATCCCGGGTTCTTACGCCGATCATACGATCGAAAAACTCGGCCAGGCGGTCCACGTCGCGTAAATCCGCCGCCGCTCGCGAACCGCCTCGGTCCCGCGCGTTCCCTCGCGCGGGCCAAGTCGAAGAGAAGGAAGATGACTCACTCCGCCGCCGCAAACCTCTCGCCGGTCTCCGTCGGCAAAAGGACGGCGGCGGTTTCCGCGTGGGCGGACCGCCATTTCAAATGGCTGATGGTCGCGCCGGCGGCGCTGCTCATCCTGATCTTCTCGATTTATCCCTTGCTGTTTTCGCTCTGGGTCGACTTCGTCAACTACGATTTTCAAATTCCCGGCCACGCTTTCGTCGGCCTGCAGAATTTCGTGCAGGTCGTCAATGATCCGCTGGCCTGGTCGTCGCTCGTCTTGACCGCCATCCTTTCGGTGACGGTCGTCGCTATCGAATTCGTGCTGGGCCTCGCCCTGGCGCTCGCCATGGTGAAAATGTTTCGCGGCCGCGGCGTCGTCCTGTCGATCCTGATCATTCCCCTGTTCATCAGTCCGGTCATTGTCGGGCAGTCTTGGGCGCTGTTCCTGCAACGGCCCTTCGGGCCTGCCGACTATCTTCTGGGCCAATTGCTCGGCCGGCCGGTGACGATCAGTTGGGTCGGCGAGGTCCCGTGGGCCTATATCGCCATCGTCGTCGCCGACGTGTGGCAATGGACGCCCTTCATGTTCGTGATTCTGCTGGCCGGACTGTCGGCGATTCCGTCTCATCTCTATGAGGCCGCCGAACTCGACGGCGTCCGCGCGGCCCAGACATTCCGCTATGTGACTTTGCCTCAACTCGCCCCGATCATCCTGCTCGCCATCACCTTTCGCCTCCTCGACGCGGTCAAGCTGTTCGATGTGATCTTCATGCTGACCGGCGGGGGGCCCGGCACGGCGACCTACACAATGTCCTTTTATCTGTATCAAATCGGATTCCAGCAATTCCATCTTTCGATCGCGACCGCGGGAAGCTGGCTGTTCCTGATCCTGCTCTCCGTGGTGATCATGGCGCTCGTGCGCCGGCTCATGCGTGCGGAGGCCGCCTGATGCCTTCTCGGGCGATGAGCCTTGGCGCTCGAGGGACAAGCCTGCGGCTCAATGCCGGCCGGTTTCTGATCATCGGCTTTTTTGTCGTCTTCGTTCTCGCGCCGCTCTATTGGGTCGTCGTCACCTCGATCAAGCCGAGCAGCGATTATTTGACAGTTCCTCCGGTATGGTTCCCCGCTCATCCGACGATCGTACATTATACCGCGGCGTTGTTTTCCTATCGCGGGTTTCAGGGGCTGATCAACAGCATCATCATCGCATCGGCGGCGACCGTGCTGTCGTCGATCATGGGGACGATGATGGCTTACAGTCTCGCCAGGTTCAACACCGGCGGGCAGCACCTGGCCTTCTGGGTGCTGTCGCAACGCTTTCTGCCTCCCGTCGCGATCATCCTGCCGATCTTCCTGCTGTTTCGAAGCTGGGGCTTGTACGATACGCGCGCCGGGCTGATCTTCGCTTATACGTTCATGACGCTGCCGCTGTCAGTCTGGATGATGTACGCTTATTTCCGCCAATTGCCGAAATCCCTGGAAGACGCCGCACTGGTCGACGGCCTGAGCCGGTGGCAGGCGTTCTGGATGGTCGCCGTGCCGCTTGCGGCCCCGGGTGTCGCCGCCGCTGCGGTTTTCGTTTTCATCGCCGTCTGGACCGAATTCTTTTTCGCGCTGATCCTGACCAGCCGCTACGCCTTCACGCTTCCGACCATCTTTCGCGCCTTCCTCGGCTTTCAAGGCATGCAATATGGGGAAGCCTGCGCGCTGGCGACTACATCGCTTGCGCCTTCGATCGTTCTCGGCATGCTGGTCCAGCGGCATTTGGTCCGCGGTCTCACGCTTGGCGCATTGAGGGGATGAAAGGCGATGGCCAGCGTCAAAGTCAGCGCCTTGCATAAGACGTTCGGGCCCGTTGCCGCGGTGCGCGGCGTCGATCTCGACATACCGGATGGCGAATTCACGGTGTTGGTTGGCCCTTCCGGCTGCGGCAAAAGCACGCTTTTGCGGACGATCGCCGGATTGGAAGAAGCGGATTCCGGCGCGATCGAGATCGGCGACCAGGTCGTCAACCAATTGCGCCCGCGCGACCGCGATGTCGCCATGGTCTTTCAAGACTACGCCCTTTACCCGCATATGACGGTTTTCGGCAATATTTCCCTGAGCCTCAGGGCGCGGCGAACGCCGAAGCCGGAAATCGACGAGCGCGTGAAGCGCGCTGCTGAAATGCTCGGCATCGCCCACCTCCTGAGCCGGTATCCACGGCAATTGTCCGGCGGCCAGCGACAACGGGTCGCGATCGGCCGCGCCATCGTGCGCAACCCGCGCGTCTTCTTGTTTGACGAGCCGCTGTCCAATCTCGACGCTCAATTGCGCGACGAGATGCGCGGCGAGATCAAGCGCCTTCACCAAGAGATCGCGACGACGATGATCTATGTCACGCACGATCAGGTCGAAGCGATGACCCTGGCCGACCGGATCGTCCTCTTGCGCGACGGTTCGATCGAGCAGCAGGGGCCGCCGCTAGAATTGTTCGAGAAGCCCGCCTCCATGTTCGTCGCCGGGTTTCTTGGATCGCCACGGATGAATTTCTTGAAAGGCAGGCTCGAAGGCGAGGCCGGCGGAACGGTCGTGAGGCTTAACGGGGCGGGGCCGATTGTCGATCTTCCTTTGCCGCACGCGCGAGCGCCAATGAGTGGAGCCGATATTGTCCTTGGCGTCCGGCCGGAACATATCGGCCGCGCCGCCCATAGCGCGCCCGCCCAAGGCTATGCGCGGATCGACTCGACTGTCGAGCTTGTTCAACCGACAGGCTCCCGAAGCTACGCCACGTGCCGATTGGCGGGCCAGCCCGTTCTGGCCGAATTGCCGGCGCACGACGCGAGCCGCGTCGGCGAGCCGATCCGGTTGGACATCAATCTGAGCCGCGCCGTGCTATTCGATTCGCAAAGCGGAAAGGCGTTGTAGAGATGGCGACCAAGCATGCGGCGGAGGCGCCTTCTCGCGCGATCAAGCTTTGCGGCACGGAGGCCGCGGAGCCGGCAAGCCGGCGGCTGAAGGCTGGGCCGCTCGAAGCGGAACTCGAGAACGGCCAGCTTCGCTATGTGGCTTTCGGCGGAATCGAGGTGCTGCGCGGCGTGGCTTTTCTGGTCCGCGACGAGAATTGGGGAACGTACACGCCAAAAATCGACGAGATCAGGATCGAGGAGAGTCCGGACCATTTCAGCGTGAGCTACCGAGCCGTCTGCGTCGACGCGAGGCAGCGGCTCGTCTATGAAGCGAAAATCTCGGGGGAGTCCAGCGGCGCGCTGACCTTCGCGGCCGTTGCGACGCCAGAAACCGACGTGATCACCAACCGGACGGGCTTCGTCGTGCTGCATCCGGCCAGCCTCGCCGGAAGGCCGGTCCGGGTGACGCATGTCGACGGGCGGGAGACCGCGGCTTGTTTCCCCGAACGGATCAGCCCGTCGCAGCCAATTTTCGACATTCGCGCACTGGCTCACGAGGTCGCGCCCGACCTATGGGCGACGTGCCGGATGGAGGGCGACGCGTTTGAAATGGAGGATCAAAGAAATTGGGGCGACGCGTCGTACAAGACCTATGTGCGGCCCTTGTCTCTGCCCTGGGGCTACCGCCTTGCGAAGGGAAGCCGTCACGAGCAATCAATTCGGCTGTCGTTTGACGGACCGAGCCGAATCGCCGCGCGCGGCGCGGCGCCTGAAGCGATCGTTTCGCTGAGCGGCGACCTCGCGCTGCGGATGCCGGAAATCGGCGTCGCCGTGCCGTCCGAAGAAGCCGGCTTTGCCCTCGATCGCCGAGCGCTCTTGCAAACCTTGCGTCCACGTTTCCTCGTCGGCACGGTCGACGGGCGGGACGGAGGCGGCCTGGCGCAACTCGGCGCCTATCGGCTGATCGCGGAGAGCGCGCGAGCGGCTGTCGTCCTTGAGGCGGTCATTCCCGACGAAAAGGGGGCAGAAGCGTCTCTCGCGCCGATCGCGAGCGCGGTGCGTGAAGCGCAGTTGAAACTCGACGCGATCGTTGTTTCGACCGCCGCGGATCTGAAATCCTGGCAGCCGGGCGCTCAACGGCCCGAAAAACCGACCGTCGAAGAGATTTGCGCCGCCGCTCGGAAATTGTTCCCCGACGTTCGACTGGGCGGCGGCATGCTTTCGACCTTCACGGAGCTCAACCGAAAACGGCCGAAGGCCGAACTCGTCGATTATGTGACTCACACGACCTGCTCGATCGTCCACGCCGCCGACGACCGGTCGGTTATGGAGACGCTCGAGACGCTGCCAGCGATCATCGCCTCGACGCGGGCGATGATCGGCGGCAAGGCTTACCGGATTGGCCCGAGCGCGATTGCCGCGCGGGACAATCCTTATGGCAGAGGCGTGGCTGACAATCCGTCAAACGAACGTGTCTGCTTGACGAACAAGGACCCGCGCCAGCGGGGCCTGTTCAACGCCGCCTGGACGCTCGGCTATCTCGCCGCTTGCGCCAATGGCGGTTTGGAGGCGGTCGCGATGGGCGCGGCGACCGGTCCGTTCGGTTTCATTTGGCGGCGCGGCGCCGCCGCCCAGCCCTATTTCGATTCTATCGGCGGCGCGCTCGTCTACCCGGCCTTTCACGTGATGGCCGGGCTTGCCGCCGGCTTTGGCCGACCTTTGGTTGCAACGACGTCGCCGCGCCGCGTCGGCGCCCTTGCATGGCGCGAGGAAAGCGGAATTGTCCTTTGGCTCGCTAATCTATCCGCCGAGCCCCTGGACTTGCGCGTTCAGGGTGTGACGCCGTCGAAGCGACGGATCAGCGTTCTTGATGCGCAAACCTTCGAGCAAGCGATTCGAAATTCTCATGCTCTCGACGAGGTTGTGCGGCCGTTTGAAGGCGAGACGATCAAGCTCGACGCTTATGCGGTTGCGCGTATCGATTGATCGTTCCTGATGCACGAACCGGCCGATTGGGCGCGGAATGAAGGAGAGTAGGGATGGCGGCGAAAAGCCTCAAGGAAATGGCGGGCGGCAAGGAGCCGAAATTCGGCCACTTCATCGTCGAGTTCGCGACGCCTGGCATCGGCCACATTCTCAAGTCGGCCGGCTGCGATTTCGTTCTTTTCGACCTTGAACATTCCGGCTTCGGGTTCGAAACGGTCAAAAGCGCCATCCGATATTTCGAGGCGGCCGATCTTCCGGCCATCGTACGCGCGCCGTCCAAGGAATATCATCATATTGCCCGCGCCATGGATATGGGCGCCGAGGGGCTGATGCTGCCCATGGTCGGCTCTGCCGACGAGGCGCGCCATATCATCAACTCGATGAAATACATCCCGGAGGGCGGGCGCGGCGTCGCGCTTCAGGTCGCGCATGACCGTTACAGGCCCGGCGCGGTGAAAGAGAAATTCGCGATGCAGAACCGCCGCTCGACTCTATTTTGCCAGATCGAGACCGCCGAGGGTGTCGAGAACGCCGATTCGATCGCGGCGCTGCCGGGCGTCGATTGTCTCTGGGTCGGCCATTTCGACCTCTCCGTCTCTCTCGGCGTTCCCGGCGAATTCCAATCCAAGACCTTCACCGACGCGATCGGCCGCGTCGCCGCGGCCACCGCCAAGCACGGCAAATCGCTCGGCCGCCTGACGCCGACGGTTCAGCAGGGCATCGAGCTCAACGCGCAAGGCTTCGATTTCCTCTGCTATTCCGGCGATGTCTGGGTGCTGCACGATGCATTAGCGAAAGCGATTGGAGATCTTCGCGAGGGCTGCGCGGCAAATAAGACGGAGAAGCGATCATGACGGCGCGCTATCGGGTGGCGCTTTCCGGCGATTTTCGGAAACCGGACGGCTCTCCTGTCTATCCTGATTTCGATCTCGAGCCGCTGCGGCGCGCGCCGGATGTCGAATTCGCCTATCTCGAGCCCGCAAATCCCGTCAAAGCCGAGCAGCTTGCGGATTTCGACGCGCTGATTCTGCTCGCCCACCGCTTTACCCGGGAGACCATTCATCCAAATGGCCGCCTGGCCGTCGTGGCACGGTTCGGCGTCGGTTATGACACGGTCGATGTCGACGCCTGCACCGAGGCCGGCATTGCGCTGGTCATCACGCCGGACGGCGTTCGCCGGCCGGTCGCGGTCTCGATCATCGCGCTGATGCTGGCGCTGACCGGCAAGCTCGTGATCAAGGACAAGCTGACGCGCCAAGCCGCTGCGGGTTTCGCGCGGCGCGGCGACCATATGGGGGTCGGCCTGGTCGGGCGGACGCTCGGATCGATCGGCATTGGCAATATCGGCGCCGAACTGTTCCGATTGATCCAGCCCTTCGGCATGCGGCTGATCGCTCACGATCCTTACGCCGACCGCAAGCTCGCCGCGGATCTGGGCGTGGAGCTCGTCGACCTGGAAGAGGTGTTTCGCCGTTCGGATATTGTCAGCGTGAGCTGTCCGCTGACGCCTCAGACTCGTCATCTCGTCAATGGCGAGCGCTTGGCCCTGATGAAGCCGACCGCCTATTTCATCAACACGGCGCGCGGGCCGATCGTCGATCAGAAGGCTTTGACCATGGCGCTGCAGGAGCGCCGGATTGCCGGCGCGGGACTCGACGTCTTGGAACAGGAGCCGCCGGATCCGGATGACCCCATCTTGCAACTCGACAACGTCATCCTGGCGCCGCATGCGCTTTGCTGGACCGACCAATGCTTCGCTGGAAACGGCGCCGCCGATATCCGCGCCGTCCTCGATGTCCAGCATGGCCGCGAGCCGAATCTCGTCGTGAACAAGGCCGTCCTCCAGACGGAGAGGTGGCGGCGCCGGATGTCGGATTTTCGCGCTCGATTCGGCGCGTAGGGGTAAGCGCGCTTGCCGCGGCCTTCGTTGCGGCGAGGTTCTTGCTGGAAGGGGTAGACGGCCGCTCAGGCAACCTTCTGGTACGCCGAGGCGAAGCTTAACGATTGCGCCTCGCCGGGACGCC
>Ga0070735_10003902_pt1 | contig 12824 bp, 16 predicted proteins | sample Coa_R1_FD_66443 | JGI IMG/M metagenome (GOLD analysis project Ga0070735, IMG submission 66443) | Surface soil microbial communities from Centralia Pennsylvania, which are recovering from an underground coalmine fire - Coalmine... | ecosystem: Environmental > Terrestrial > Soil > Unclassified ...
AACGATCTTCTCGTACGGAACAATCTCGTGATACTCGCCGCCATTCCAGCCTTCCTGCCCATCCGGCGATTTCATGCAGCAGAGAAATTTTCCTCCCACGCGAAAATCAATCTTGCACACTGGCGAAGTAAATCCCTTCGGCCCCCACCACTGCATCACGTATTGCGGATCTGTCCACGCCTTCCAAACCAATGCGCGTGGAGCGTCGAAAACTCTGGTGATCACCATCCGCTCTTTCTCTTTAACCGTTTTTGTCATTTCTGACCTCCGCTTTTTTCATTTTTTTCACAACCACATCCAACTTGTCGAAACTCTCTTCCCAGAATCGGCGATAGTTGTTTGCCCATTCGCTTACTGTCTTGATCACCTCTGGCCTGAGCTCGCACACGCTCTCTCTTCCGCGTTTCGTCTTGACCACAAGACGAGCTCGCACCAGGTAAGCGATATGTTTTGAAATCATCTGCTGCGAGATGGCGAACGGTTCCGTCAATCCATGTACAGAGGCAGGCCCGTGGGAGAGTCGTTCGATGATCGCCCGGCGGGTCGGATCGGACAGAGCCGCGAATGTTGTATCTAGATTATCCACAACCATATGGTAGTGGATTATTGGTCGATGTCAAGTGTGGATTTTGGAGGTCCGGATTTTTGCTTCTTGAACTCCGAACCCGGACGCCAACGCTAATTCATGCTTTCGGCGTTTGCTGGAGGAGCGTCGCTGCGTTGGGGAAAATCAGTGAAAGAGGCCAACAAGCTTGGTGGGTTGGAACCTGATCAAATGAGAAGGCAGTTGGCGAAAACGCTGCGTAGTCCTTTATAATGAATTCCCAACGTAGGCCGTTCCCCGGTAGCTCAATGGTAGAGCATTCGGCTGTTAACCGAAGGGTTGCTAGTTCGAATCTAGCCCGGGGAGCCAGCTTCTTCAATCAGTTGGGCGAAAGACAGTGGGGACGCTTTAAGACTGTGCGTTCGCCGGTACTCGGTCATCAAGATACGAGCTCTGCCAAAACCGATACGCCCCTCTTTATCTCAGCTGCATTGCATCCTGCAAATCCCAGCATCAAAGCGGGGTTCCGCTCGTACTTCCTGACGAATGAAGAAATTGGAACCAGTTCCACGCCCAGCTCTTCTGCCCGTCGGGTCAACTCCATTTCGGTAGCACCCGTTTTGATCCAAGCCACGGTCCGCATCCCCGATTGCGCGTTCTCCACATCGAGAAAACCGGAAAGATGCTTGTTCGCCTCGTCGGTAAGTAGCTGTGAACGATCCGCATAAACTGCCCTCATCTTGCTCACGTGATGGCCGAAGTGACCTTCATTAATGAATTCCGTCAACACCGCTTGATCTAGCGTCGGTGCATGGCGGTCGATGAAGCTTCGTGCAACTCGAAATGCTTCGACCAGCCGCTCCGGAACAACGATAAACCCGATGCGAAGAGCGTTGAAGAGCATCTTCGTAAATGTCCCAACATAGATGACCGATCCAGATCGATCGAGTGAATGCAACGAAGCAAGCGGCTTACCCGAGTAGCGATACTCCGCGTCGTATTCATCCTCGATAATCCACGCACCCGCCCGCCCGGCCCACGAGAGAAGTTCAACGCGTCTCTCCGCTGACATAACAATTCCAAGGGGAAACTGGTTCGCTGGTGTTACGTACGCCACGCGGGCACCGGGCGATAACTTCATCGCTTTCGCAACGTCGATACCGTTCGCATCAACGGGAATGGGAATCACATTCGCGCCGGCGCTCTCAAAGGCTTGAGAAGCTCCCGGGTAGCCGGGATCTTCCATCCACAGTTCGTCGGCGGGATCGAGAAGCACTCGTGCCAAGAGATCCAACGCCTGCTGGGCGCCCGATGTCACGATGATTTGTTCAGGAGAACAACTTACTCCGCGGGAGTGGCCCACGTATTCGGCGATGGCTCTTCGCAGCGGCGCGTAACCACCCGCATCACCTTGCCCATACAAAGAACGCGGTGCATTGCGATAGACGCGCGCCGCAATCCGTGCCCAGAGGTCAACTGGAAACAGGTCGATAGCCGGCTCGTACGCGCGGAACGCCTTACCGATGGAACGCGAAGGCGGCAAGAAAAATGTGGTTTTAAGAAGGCTCTGCGTGCGCTTTGCAATAGTCGCTGTGGAGATTACCTGCCGAAAAGGTTTTTGTTTGGCTGGAGTGGTTATCTCCCACTCTGTTGCTGGTAAGACAAATGATCCAGCACTCACTTCGGACGAAATAAATCCGTCAGCCTGAAGGTGCTGAAATGCTGCCACGACTGTGCCGCGGGCGAGTCCGTATTGTGCTGCTAGATTTCGAGTCGATGGCAGTCGCGCTCCGGATTTCAATCGCCCATCCACAATTGCGGAGCGCAGCTCACTATAGAGCCAGCGACACACCTCGCGCCCATCTTTCCTTGGCGATAACACCAGATCTTGAAATGTGTCTGTTTTTGGCACCGCTTTACGCACTCATCTTGGACTAGTCGTCCCGACGATTATGGACCTCTCGGGCACTCCATCCAAGACATCACATGACCGAAAGGAAAGAAGCGATGCACAACATGAAAAATCTCGTCCTCTCGGTAGTTGTGTTCACCTTCGGATTCGTATCGACAACGCATTCCCAGGAAGTGAACAAGCTCTTTACAAAACAGCTTCCAGAGGCGCCGGGCAAAGAGATTGAAGTCATTACGGTCGATTACGCCCCCGGCGCTGTAGACACGATGCACCGGCACGATGCACATGCGGTTGTCTACGTTCTCGAAGGGGAAATTGAGATGCAGGTCCGGGGAGGCACGCTTCAGCGGCTTGGTCCCGGGCAGGTATTCTACGAATCACCTCAAGACGTTCATACCGTAAGCCGAAACGCAAGCAAGACGAGACGAGCGAAGTTCGTTGTATTTTTTGTCAAAAATCAAGAAGCGCCGATTCTCAGTCCCGCTGGTCTTCACAATAAGACTTCATCCGACGATTCGCTCTTCTCGACGGTAGCAGCGTTCCGACAAATCGAGAGGAGATTCGAATGAAAGGCCAGAATCGTCGACTGATGTGGCATGGCGTATTGCTCTTTCTTCTCGGACTGATCACGGGATTACTCGAGCATCGTTTTGCAAACATTCGTATGGCCCTTTCGGCGCACCTGGAGGGCGTGATGAATGGAATTTTCCTGCTCGCCCTCGGCGCCGCATGGAACGATGTCCGACTCGCTCATCCGGTAAAGCTGACCGCCTACTACACGGCACTTTACGGCACCTATGCAAACTGGCTCGTGACCTCGATCGCCGCGGCTTTCGGAGCCGCAGCAAATTCTCCAATTACATCAGCAGGTCACAGCGCGCAGCCATGGCAAGAGAGCTTTGTCGCGGTGGGATTTCTCAGCGTAACGATCGCAATGATTGCTACGTCGGTACTTGCTCTCTGGGGTCTTCGAGGAACCGCCGTCGCGCTCGGCGAGCGTCGGGAATCGTTGCTAGAGAAGGCGTTGAATCCCAATTGATTAGAAACGCAGGTGAACCGCTGAGCAAATTGATTGAAAGTCGATATTGGTCGGCCGTTTCGCACTTCGGAGAAATTCCGCGAGCATCCGGCCAAACAGGGAAGTAACGGTAGTCGTGAAATCAAAATACGAAGGAGAGTAACCATGATTGACAAAGTTGTGAAATCTGCAGACGTCGGATCGGTGGACTTGCCGTTTCCGGGATACACCGGAGATATCAAGATAAAACCACTGAACGGTGACTTCGCGCTCGGTCCATCGATCATCCACATCCGGATGGAGCCGGGCGCAACCATCCCGCCGCACTTGCACAAGAAAGCCGCCGAGGTGCTTTGCATCTTGGATGGTGACTTCATTAACGAAAACAAGGCGTACGGTTCAGGGGATTTTTTGCACTCTAAACCCGGCACCGTCCATGGTCCGCACACTACAAAAAAGGGCTGTTCACTCCTAGCCCTCTACACAGCGAACACAGGCGAGGCCGATCCGAGCGACTTCTTTCTTGCCGATTCGGCAAAGCGCAGCTGAATTGTCGGATTCGCACGGCTAACCAAAAGGCCGAAGTTGTCGCAGACGCAAGGCGCCCGAGAGTCCATTGACCATGGCTCGGGCGCCCACTGAACTGAGTATTTTCTCACTCACAAACGTCGAGCACCTATGTGCTCGAGATTTTGGCCGGCCGCTTCTTTCTGATAACTCGTCCAGGGAGAGAGGGTGGAACGGCCGGCTACCTTAAGAAAGAGATCGACACAGGAGGTGATCGATGAAAGCGATTGTGGCGAAGGATCAGGCCGCGGGAATGGCAGGGGTGAAGCTGGTGCTGAAGCCCGACTCACAAGCGGCGATAAACGACGTCGTTGTTCAGGTTCATGCGTCGGGATTCACCGGGGATGAGCTGAGTTGGCCCTCGAGCTGGACCGATCGTGCCGGCCGTGACCGGACACCTACGATTCCCGGTCACGAACTGGCCGGAGTGGTCACCGCTCTCGGCTACGGGACGACCGGCCTATCGATTGGACAGCGCGTGTTCGGCCTCACGGACTGGTATCGCGACGGCACGTTGGCGGAGTTTGTGGCCGTTGAGGCTCGCAACCTGGCGGGGCTGCCGGGAGACGTTGACTTCACTGAGGGTGCGGCCCTCGTGATGCCGGGCCTGACCGCGTGGCAAGGACTGTTCGACCACGGTCGACTTCGTGCGGGGCAGCGCGTCCTCGTGCACGGGGCGGCCGGTGTTGTGGGTTCAATGGCGAGCCAACTCGCGCGTGAGGCAGGAGCGTATGTCATCGGAACAGGACGCGCTGACTCGCGTCAGACGGCATTGGATTTCGGCGCACAAGAATTCGTCGACCTCGATAGCGACGCACTGGAACATGTCGGCGAAGTCGATCTGGTCTTCGACGTCCTCGGCGGTGATATCGCGAAGCGATCTGCGGGCATCGTTCGCGCGGGAGGAACGCTGGTGACCATTACCGGCGCGACCGAGGCGCGACCTTCGGACGGCCGGATTGTCGACTTCGTGGTGGAATCCGATCGCGCGCAATTGAGCGAGCTCGTTCAACGGCTCCGCCACGGTCGCCTGCGAACAAACATCGGTCGGGTAACTGCGCTCGACGCCGCCGTCGCTGCTTTCAACCGCACCGAACGGACCAAGGGAAAGACGATCATTCGCGTTCGTCCGTGAGGATCGGGAGATTCCCTAGCACCTACGAAGTTTCAATGAACACAATAAAGGAGAGTTTTAGATGTCGCACACAAGTACGCACGTGACTACACAGGCGGTTTTCTATCGGACGCTGAACGTGGACGGATTGGAAATCTTCTATCGCGAAGCAGGTCCTAGTGATGGTCCCACCGTTCTGCTGTTGCACGGCTTTCCGTCGTCTTCTCATATGTTCCGCAATCTGATTCCCGTGCTTGCGGATAAATATCATGTCGTTGCCCCAGACTTCCCAGGGTATGGTGAAAGCTCAGCACCGTCGGTCAACGATTTCGACTATTCCTTCGAACGTTTAGCGGCTGTAACCGAAAAATTCACCGAGAAGCTGAATCTTTCTTCCTACGCGCTATACCTCTCGGACATAGGTTCATCCGTCGGTTTCCGGTTAGCTGTCATGCATCCCGAACGAGTGACCGCTTTGATCGTTCAAAACGGCGGCGCCCACTTTGAATCCATAAACAAGGAGTTCGCAAAGGGGCTGTTCGACTATTGGGAAGTTCGGAGCGAAAAGAATGCGCAGGGTTTGCTCGATTGGCTTCTGACGATTGAAGGAACCAAGTGGCACTACCTGCATGGTGTCAGCGATCCATCGAAGATCAGCCCGGACAATTGGGTGATCGACCAGGCGTATGAAGACCGACCGGGGAACAAGGAAATTCAACTTTCAATCCTCTACAACGCAAAAAAAGATCTGGATGTCTATGCCGACTGGCAGGCGTATTTCCGCAAACACCAGCCTCCGACGCTGATCACGTGGGGCAAAAACGACGGAATCTTTACGGTAGAAGGTGCCGAGCTTATCAAAAAGGATATTCCCAGCGCAGAGCTCCATCTTCTCGACACTGGCCATTTCGCACTAGAGGAAGAAGGGGATCGAATTGGATCGCTCATTCATGACTTCCTCGACCGAAAAGTAAAAAGGAAATAGCGGCGTCACCACAAGATCCCTTTCGGAAATTGCTAGTCGCTTCAAAAGATGGCAAATCCTCCTGATTCCGAAAGGTTTCCACGATTTCTGTTCGATCGTGGCACAGACATGCACACGCAGAGGAGCTGGGTTTTCGCGATTTCTCCAGCTTGTTCCCGGTGAAGGAGAATCGCAGACAACCGGGAAACTCTGCGTGTCGCATTTCTTTTAAAAGGCTCAGCAGCAGGCCGAAGGAGTGGGTCTTGTATGAATTCACAAGCCCAATAACTCACCAAGAATGAGACAAAAGGAGAAATGAAATGCCGGAGATCGAAGCAATAAACCCTACAGATATTCTTGATGTTCAGTCAGTAGGACTTCGGGCATCTACTGCGGCGACAAATATTTGGGCAGTCCGTATAGCTCGGATCGATGCAATCGGTCATGCGTTCTTACGCTACGGTTTGGTGGTCGTAATTGGCTGGATCGCAGCGATGAAGGTTACCGAGTACGAGGCGAAAGGCATTCAACCGCTCATTGCGCATAGTCCATTTCTCAGTTGGGGCTACCGCGTTTGGAGCGTGAATCATTTCACGATGATCATTGGCGCCGGCGAGCTCATCATAGCGACGTTGATCGCTCTTCGTCGCTGGTTTCCAAAAGCGTCCGCCGTCGGAAGTCTGGGAGCGGTGTTCATGCTTCTGACCACCTTGTCATTCGTTATCACGACTCCAGGTTGGGAGCCAAGCCTTGGCGGTTTTCCTGCGCTTTCAGGTGATGTAGGAGAGTTTCTTATAAAAGACCTGGTTTTACTCGGTGCCGCAATGTGGACGCTCACGGACTCTCTCAGGGCCGTCTACTCTCGGCGCGCACTCTTGCGCGATTGAGATATTGTCGTGGATGCAGTGCTCTTCCTGGCTTCAGGCAAAAGCGGCATTAGACGGTGCCCATGGCCTCGTCATCGACAGCAGGCACCGTACCCAAGCGATTTGCAAAATTTGAGGAGAAATTGTGGCACGCATCGTTCGCTTCCATGAACATGGCGAAAGCATTCATCAAGCGGGCTCGCTTCGGGCCAGTTGAAGCCCGTCATCGTGAGTTCCCTCTGGAGCAAATCGAACAAACAACCCGCTTCCTCGAATCGAACGCCCTGATAGGCAAGGTGGTCGTCAATGTCTGATAGGAACTACTTGCGCTATTTTATGCCGCTCGCAAAAATGTGATGCAGTCGCTTCGCGCATTAGCCCTAGCGGGATCGAGACGAAATGTATGAATTCACAAACCTCTCAACTCAACGAAAATGGCAGACAGATTGTCCGTCTGTTCGCACGCTTGGCGCTGGGACTGTCGTTTCTCTCCGCCGTAGCCGATCGTTTCGGTTTGTGGGGACCACACGGAGCCAAAAACGTATCTTGGGGAAATTTCGCTCATTTCGTGCAGTACACCGGCGCTGTGACATCGCTTTTCCCAAGTTCACTGACGGTGCCGTTTGCCTGGGCGGCCACTCTCGCTGAAACACTCTTCGGAATATTGCTCATCGCAGGCTTCAAAGTAAGAATCGTTTCGGTCCTCTCTGGACTCCTCCTCCTGTCATTCGCCCTAGGCATGGCCACCGGCCTCGGCGTCAAGACTCCATTCGACTACTCAGTTTTCTCCGCCGCCGCAGCGGCATTCCTGCTGGCCCTATTCGATCCCGACAGGTTCACACTAGACAAGCTCCTAGATCGACCATGAATCTGAACCGGAATCAGCGAACTTCAGCCTTCAAACTGCTTGGTCGTCTGACTGAGTGTTCTACCGTTGGTAACGCGGCAATTATCCGAATAATGTTCGGCCGACGCCTTCGAGCGACAGGAGCCGATCTTTTATTTCCAGGCCTCCGCCGAAGCCGGTCAGCTTGCCGTTGGCGCCGATGACTCTGTGGCACGGAACTATGATGGGAATCGGATTTTGGCCGTTTGCGGCGCCGACTGCACGCGTGGCTTTTGGGTTGCCGACTTGGTTCGCAATCTGGGCGTAAGAGCGCGTTTCGCCGAAAGGGATGGCGAGTAAGGCGGCCCAAACTTGCTTTTGAAAGTGAGTGCCTCGCATATCGAGCGCTACGGAAAAAGCTTTTCTTTCGCGAGAGAAGTATTCGTTCAGCTCTTTCTCGGCGCAAAGCAATATTGGGTGCACAGGATTCTCAACAAGATTAGCGAGATGGACGGGTAGAGGGCGATCGTTGTCCCATAGAATCGCCGTCAGCCCTTCATCGCCGGCGATAAGTCTGAGCCTTCCGATCGGCGACGGAATGATTTTGGACGACAGGCTCAACAGTGGTCCTCTCTACTTCGCTGCAACAATACCAGTGATTCGCTACTGATTCGCTTTGCTCGGCGCCTTTCGGATGAAACGTGACTGGCTAGTCGAGCTCCCATACGCGAAATTCATGTTCGCACGAATCCATGTCGACCAACTTGCCGCAGAACTTCACTCCTTCGAGCTTGAGACGATTGCGTTGCTCGGTTTTGGCGGCTGCTTTCAGTTTGATCGCGCCGCCAGCACCTACCACGCGATGCCAAGGCAGAGAATCAACAGGGTCGCAACGCAAGAGCCGCGCAACGGCGCGATGATAGAGCGGATAGCCGGCGGCGGCCGCAACCCGGCCATACGTACTCACTTTTCCCACGGGGATCGAAACGATCATTCTACGAAAAGCATCATCGCGTACGTCATTTGGCTTCAGGCCGTCGCGGATGATTCGACGCTTAAGCTTCTTCTCGTAGAGAAACCCGAAGCGATCTCCAGAAATCTGAAAGCGCTTCTTCATCTCACCCACGGCAATTTGAGCGAGTTACATTCTTGTTTGGTAGAAGGAACCATCGACTTCGACAGATTATCAAGAAGCTGGGCAAGCCGCCTCTCCTGAACACGCCAGCACGTCTGACGCAAAGAGCGCGACGCAACTTGTGAATGGTGAGTGTATTGCACGCGTTATGGTGGACGCCGCTGTGGTACGGGCGATGCCGACCGTAAGATTGCGACGTCCGCCACGCGAAACTAGATTTGAGAAAGACTCCGGTTAGTGGGCCAACTCAGTGTTCAGTACGCCCGCGAGACGATATCCAGCCAAAAGAATCTGGGCCTGCGCCACTTTTTTGGCGTTGTCGTGATAGGCCTTGTTGGGTTTGACCGGCGAACTCCCCGGTTCATCGTCGCTGATCGGTGGGATGTAGACATCGCTTTTTGCGAGCTTGAATCCCTCGTCCACCCAAACCCCAGGGTCGGCGTTGTCCGCATCGGACGGTTTTGCCCTCGCGTTGAGTTGCTTTCCGGCTTTCAATGCGTTCTTCAACTTCTGTGCGCCCAGAATGGCGTCCCAGTAGCCATGGAGTTCCGCTGGGCAGTGTGGTGTGTTGGTGACGACGAAACAAACCGCATTCCCACCGTTATCACCGTTAGGGTTGTTTTTGGTAAAGCGGCTAGTGTCATGCAGCGGCTGGTGCACATCCCCAACCAGGTGCTCGATCCAAACGAGATCGTACGATTTGATGTCGTCGCTTTCGCTGGAAGCGAGAGCTGCACTCAAAGCGACGATTTGCGTGAGGGCGTTTGGAGTGCCCGACGGATTGGTCGGCGTGCCGTCAGTGGAGAATGGCGTGTCCACGAAATGCCAATACCTGTGGCGCGCGGTGTCGGTGTAGCCGATATTTTGCGATGCTTCGGGCCCCGTTGGAGCGACGTCTCCACCACGGGTTCCATCGTCTACATAAGTCTGGTCCTGTTGACAGTCGTATTGGGTCGAAAGAGTGCCTTTGTTTCTCTTGATCATGTCTGGCCACGTCGCAGCCTGCATGAATATGGCTGCGGACCGCTGAGCCACGGGCACAGCCTTGGCGGCGGTTTGCCATTCGTTGAAACAAGGATTCAGCGCCAGGAGAGCATCAACTTTAGCGCGCGTAGCGGGATCCAAATGCTGGTAGGCGATATACGCAACAATTTCATGGCCCTCACCGTTCCATGCCTGGGCTGCACTTGCAGAAACGAGCATCAACGCAACCGCGAGGAAAGTCTTCACAAGGGGACCTCCGTTGGGCCGAGATGCTAGCACAACGGCGTTGCGATGTCGTTAATTGCCTGTAACGTACAGAGGCGAATGCAACTGTCCGAGCTTGGTGCGTCGAAATCTGGCGAAAAGCGAGCGATAACTTGTTTCAAATCCGTTGCAGGTCGTGATTTCCCGTATCCTTTTTCGCGGGCAAACCATCTGGGAACTGTACAATCCGTTGCGCATAGAGCTGTTCGCGCTCAGAGCCGTGTGCTTAGGGGAAAACTTATGAAGCCTGGCGTTGGTAGGTCGCGGTTCGTAGCGTTGTGCGTGTTCCTGCTTTGTGGACTTTCGACGAGTGTTTGTTCGCAACAGCTTCCAACGTATGAAATCACGGGCGGGGAGAGCGTAGTTACGTTCGAGGTCGAGTCGTCAGTCCCGATCAAAGGAAAGTTTGACAAATGGGACGCGACGATGAAGTTCACGTCTGCGGACGTGAAAAGCGGAGTCCTGGATATCGTGATTCAGGCGGATAGCGTTGACACGGGCAGCGGGCTGAAAAATAACAAATTGAAGGGGAAAGATTTTTTCAACGTAAAGGAATCGCCAACGATAACGTTTCGATCGAACAAGGTAGTCCAGACTGGCCCGAACACGTTTGAACTCGACGGCGATTTCGGCATTCGTGGAGTCAAGAAGACCGAGAAACTCATCCTCGTTGACCACGGCAAAGGATCAAGCGAGGGAAACATTGAAGGCACGATGGCTTTCGATCGCAAAGACTACGGAATGACCAAGAACATTCCGTTCGTCAAGATTGCTGATCGAGTCGAAGTCAGTGTGAATCTGCGATGGAAACGGGTGAGTGGTCCCGCGCCGGTGTTTGAACAATAGCGGTAGTCCGAGACTATCCGTTGACGCGAATAAGAGGCTGAATCAACGGATTCGACTTTTGCGCGACCATCCTCAGAATGCGCGGGAGCAGAAATTCCTCGAGCTTCTGTGAGACCTGTTCGTCGAGGGGTTCGTATTCGACGCCCATGCTGTTATCGTCGATTTGGCGTACGACGCGGCATTTCAGATTGAGTTTCGGGGTTTCTGGCGCTAGCTCCAAAGTTGCTGAGACGATGGAATTGTCGGGGAAGCAGCGGCTCATTTTTGCGCGCATGCCGGTGAGGCTCATGTCGATCGTTGTTCCGTGCGCGCTGACGCCTTTGAACTCCATCGAGATTTTGCATGCTGTGGCGATGCGGGCGTAGCGGCGGCGCTCGCGTTCGACGGCGCCTTGAGTCACACGCAGCATGCGCATGAGAGCCTGGCGATCGACAGGCTTGAAGATGACGAAGTTCACGCCCGCTTCGAAGACGTGCTGCATGAAATGACTTCCTTGTTCGCCAGTGACCATAATGATGGTGGCGCGTTTGTTCGGTCCGGCGGCGCGTATCCTGCGGGCGAGTTCGAGGCCGTCTGGCGGCGGCATTTTTGCGTCCACGAAGATGACGTCGAATTTTTCGCGGCGCAGGCGCGCTTCAGCGAGCTTGCTGTCGGTAGTGTTATAGGTCTCGATTTCGCACGCGCGCAAGACGTCACCGATGAATTCCGATGTCGGCAAGTGGTCGTCGATTACGAGGGCTTTCTCGATGCCGGCCACTCGAGTTTCTTTTTGGACGACCTCGGTCCGAAACTTCTGCTCCGGGCGAGGATTTACGGTCGAAACGTTCAGAGGGCTTTTCGCTGCGTTCTGCATTGGCACGGGTAGATTCATCGCAAGACGCTCCTGTCCATTCAGTTAGGAGTGTCTTGGCGCCGAAAAAATGCATGGGAGAACGGCGGAGATTCGATGTCAGGCTTCTGGGCGAATCAGGCGCTGGCAGCCGAGGTGCCGAGCCAGTGCGCCAACTGCCCGCGCAAAATCTTGAAATCAATTGGCTTGGGCACGCAGGCGTTGCAGCCGGCCTGCACGACGCGCTGCTGGTCGGCCATCAGAGCGTGGGCTGTGACCGCGATGATCGGAATGTGACTGATGGGCGGATTGCTGCGAATCCATGCCGACAGCGCGAGGCCGTCTTCCGTACCGAGCTGGACATCAAGCAAAATCATGTGAGGGGTGCGAGCCTCGAGAGCATTCAGCGCACTTTGCAGGTTGCCGACGCTGACGACGTCGAAGCCTTCGGTCTCCAGCCAATCGTTCAGCAATTCCTGATTCGCGAGATTGTCTTCGACGACGAGGACGAGGTTTTTCATGCTTCAGTGATCATCAGCCGGCTTTGGGGCAGCCGGCGCATTTGATCGAGCAGAGTTTCATGCCACGCGCCGTCCTTCCGCACAACCGAATTCGCGTTTTGGCGCAGGAAATTTTGTTCGGAGAGGGTTAAGTCTTTGCTCGTCAGAATCAGAACTGGAATGTCGCGATCGCGATTGTCGTTGCGCAGCTCCGAAAGCATCTGCATTCCGCTTTCGCCCGGAAGAATCAGATCGAGCACGATGAGATCGGGCGGCGAAAGCGAAAGCAGCCGGCGAGCTTCGGGTACGGTTGCGACGGCACGAGCGTTGAGTCCATGCTTGCTCAGGAAGTCGCGAAGAAATTCGCGCGTCGCTCCGTCATCTTCGACAATCAGCACGTAGCCATCGTTTTTTGAACTCGCGACGATCGTTCCGAAAGCGGGAGTAGCCGTGCG
>Ga0070735_10003903_pt1 | contig 12815 bp, 10 predicted proteins | sample Coa_R1_FD_66443 | JGI IMG/M metagenome (GOLD analysis project Ga0070735, IMG submission 66443) | Surface soil microbial communities from Centralia Pennsylvania, which are recovering from an underground coalmine fire - Coalmine... | ecosystem: Environmental > Terrestrial > Soil > Unclassified ...
TCGTGCATTTCACTGAATGCCAGCTTCTTTAACACGCACCGCATGTTGAGCCAGTACAAGGCCAACGCCTACTCGCCGCGCGCCCTGATCAAGAAGGCCAAGGAGCAGTGAAGTTTTTGGAGAGAGAAGAGGAAAAACCGGGGGAGACTTGCGGATGGGTTAGTTCCGTCAATTTGGATTTTTTTTAATGAATCCTTCAATCATCTCCCCCGCCAGTATCTTCCATGATACGTAATCAGAAATATGTGATGTACGTCACAGGACGCGGTGTTTTTGCGAATACCTGTCGAGGGGCTTCGGACCGCCGCCGTTTAGGACTCTAAGCTCTTGCCTTCCAGCCATTTCCGTCCCAGTCCGTACAGTTTGTCGGCGTCCGGCCCTTTCAGGCCGGGCATATCCGTCTTCACCCTGAATCCCAGGCCGGATTGCAGGTAAGCGAGATGCCGGTAACCGTCCGGGAACTTTGCCAGGATGTCCGGATCGAGTTTCACCGTCTGCGAAGGATCGACCGGATCCATGCGATCTTTCTCATAGAACAGCCGCCGCAGTACGATGGCCCAGCGATCGTTGCGTTTCTCAAAAAAATCGTAAAAGCGGCCGGTGCACAATACATCCACCAGCACTCCATGCACTGGAGCGCGCTGCGAAATGGTCATTTTCGTCTGGGCGATGGCGCGCGTTCCGGCGATCTCCACCGACGTGCCCCCGAGCAGGTGCAGAATGCTGACACCCTTATTCCAGCCTTCCTGATTCACGCGGATGAATTCTTCAAAAGTCCCCTGGAACCAGGTGGCCATCATCACGCCCTCTTCGTGCCACACGCCGCGGAAGCGCTCCCAGTCCCCGGAGTCGCGGAAGACCACCCAGTTTTCGACGACTTCTTTGATCGCGAGGGTGTCGAGCATGCGTTGGTCCATGAAGCCTCCGGGAATCCTCGTGACTTGTGACTCGTGAACCGTGAGCCGTACGGCATAAATCGTGAGTGGCGTCAAGAAGTTGACGCGACCGACTGCATCGTTTCAGGCTTGGCGGCAGTTTTCACCAGTCACTAGCCGCCGGTCACTGCCCTTACCCCACATTCGAGTTCAAAAACTGCAGCGTCAGCGCCCAGGCCTGCTTCGCTGCGGACTCCTTGTACGCTCCGCGCGCATCGCAGAAGAAGGCGTGATTGGCGTCGGAGAATTCCACGTTGACGTAGGGCTTTTTCGCTTCCTGCATGGCGTCCATGATCGCGCGAACGTGTTCCTTCGGGATGTGTGTGTCCAGCCCGCCCCAGAAGAAGAGAATTGGGGCATGCTGTTCGGCTGCACGCGGCAGGAGCGCCGGAACGATTCCGCCGCCGTAGAATGAAATCGCGGCCTTCAGAGGCAATCCGGAATTGGCGAGGAACGATGCGCGGCCGCCCATACAGAAGCCGACGCACGCCGTCGAGTTCGGCAATACGCGCGAACTTTTCTGCAGCCAGTCATAGGCCGCGCGCGCGTCGGCGATGATGCCCTCCGGCGTGAGCGCCTGCATGTGCGGCATGACCGCGGGAAAATCCCCGTAGTCGCCTTCAAAACCCGGCGCTGCGCTGCGGTGAAATAGTTCCGGCGCGATCGAAACGTAACCCTGCCGCGCAAAACGTTCGGTCACATCGCGGATGTGGGCGTTCACTCCGAATGCTTCCTGAAACACCAGAAGTCCCGGCGCCTTCGCGTTGCCTGCCGGAGCGGCGACGTACGCGTTCATTGAACTTCCGTCGGCAACCTGCAACGTCACTTTTTCGGTGTGTATCGTGTCCATGGATTGTCCTCGCATGCCGGTCTGGCCTGGGATGAGTTGAGAGCCGACACATCATATCCATTTTCGAGGCGGCGTCCAAGTTTGAGTGGCACAGGCTTCAGCCTGTGGGGTTCCACTCCACCGCCCGGGCTGCGGCAATCGCCAAGATCAGATGAAAATCCACAGACTGAAGTCTGTGCCACCAGAGCCAAGCCCCGGCACCGAGCCAATCAAAATGAGTTACGATGTTCGCTGGAAAACAGAGCGTGAAGGAGAGGGAACTCGTGCCGCCAACGTCACTCGCAGGGAAAGTCGCGCTGGTCACTGGCGCCGGCAAGCGCATCGGCCGAAGCGTGGCGCTGCGTCTGGCGTCGGAAGGCGCGGACGTCATCGTCAACTACCGGACCTCGAAAACCGAGGCCGAAGAAGTCGCCGCGCAGATCTCCGCCGTGGGCCGCCGCGCGGTGGCGATTCAGGCGGACGTGGCAAAAAAAGCGGACGTCACCGCGATGTTCTCGGCCGTCGAAAAGGAATTCGGGCGCCTGGATATCCTGATCAACAATGTTGGCATGTTCTTTCCCGCGAAATTTGAAGAGCTGACGGAAGAGCAGTGGGACCGCATCATGAACACCAACCTGAAATCGCAATTCCTGTGTTCGCAGGCGGCCGCGCCGATGCTGCGCCGCAGCGGCCGCGGGCGGATCGTCAACTTCGCGTCGCTCGGCGGCCTGCTGGCGTGGCCGTCGTATACGCATTACTGCGTGTCCAAGGCGGGAGTCATCATGCTGACGCGCTGCCTCGCGCGCGCTCTCGCGCCGGAAATCACCGTGAACGCGATCGCTCCTGGCACCATTTCGTTTGAAAACGACGCGCCGGAACTGGCGGAAGATTTCATTCGCGTCGCACCGCTGAAGCGAACGGGCACGGCAAAGGACATCGATGACGCAGTCGTGTACCTGGTTCAATCCGAGTTTGTCACAGGCCAACTTCTAGTAGTCGATGGGGGGAGAAGCCTGGCGTAGCGCCCGCCTTCAGGCGGGCATCGGCGTGACTCCACGATGCCCGCCTGAAGGCGGGCGCTACAACGGAACCTGTCCTACGAAGACCAATCCAGGGGAATTCCGTTCGCGGCCAGCAATGCCACGAATTCCTCATCGGCCTGCAGGAAGTTGTACTGCGGCAAGGTGGCGGGATCGGCCCACTCAAATCCCTCGAACACCAGATTCTGCAGCGTGGCGTGAGGATCGACGGCTGCCTGGAAGAAAATCAGCTCCAGCTCCGACCGGAATTCACGGTAGCGATGCCGGGTGCGAAACAGCTCCCGGCCGATGGTGGATTCGACGCCCAACTCTTCGCGCAGCTCGCGCGCCAGCGCGGCCTGGGGCGTTTCGCCGGACTCGATCTTGCCGCCCGGAAACTCCCACTGCAGCGCATGCGAATCGTCGCGCCGCCTCTGGCAAACTAAGATTTTTGAATCACGCAGGATCAACGCCGCAACGACCGTAAGCTCGGGCTTCCTGGACTTCTCCGGGACCAGCTGGGGTATGACGACGTCCATATGGTTGTCAGGCGAACGGTTGTTCTAAGCAAAGAGCGGATTCGGCTTCTCAAGGTTGATTTCGAGTTCCTTGACGGCCCGCTGCACGATCTCCGCGCCGACTTTCCCCTCACGGAAAAGTTCGTAAAGCGTCGTGAGAGTAATGAATCGCGCATCCACTTCAAAAAAGTCGCGCAGCGACGCGCGGTTCTCGCTGCGGCCAAATCCGTCGGTGCCGAGCGAGGCCAGACGCCGCGGCGTCCACCGGCTGATCAGATTCGGCAGCGCCTTCAGGTAATCGGACGCGGCCACCAGCACGCCGTCGGCGTTCGCCAGGGATTGCGTGACGTAGGGCACGCGCGGCTTGTCGCCAGCGTGCAGCAGATTCCAGCGCTCCGTGTCAATCCCGTCCGAGTACAGCGTCTTGTAGCTCGTAACGCTCCACACGTCCGCCGACACGCCGTACTTCTCGCCCAGAATCTCCTGCGCCTTGAGAGCCTCGCGCAAAATCGCCCCGCTGCCGAAGAGCTGCGCGCGCAGGTTGGATTTGGTTGCCGACGCGCGGAACTTGTACATGCCCTTCAGGATTCCTTCCTCGGACCCGGCGGGCATCGCGGGCATGGCATACGCTTCGTTCATGACAGTGATGTAGTAAAAGATGTTTTCGCCGTTTTTGTACATGCGGCGGATACCGTCCTGAATGATCACGGCAATTTCGTAGGCAAACGCCGGGTCGTACGCGCGCATCGTGGGAATCGGCAGGGCCAGAACGTGGCTGTTGCCGTCCTGGTGCTGCAATCCCTCTCCGGCTAGCGTGGTGCGGCCGGCGGTTCCGCCCAGCATGAATCCCCGGCAGCGCATATCGGCCGCGGCCCAGATGAAATCGCTGATGCGCTGCAGACCGAACATCGAATAATAAATGAAGAAGGGAATCGTATTGATTCCGTGCGTGGCATAGGCCGAACCGGCGGCGATGAACGAAGCCATCGACCCCGCCTCGGTGATGCCTTCCTCGAGGATCTGTCCGTCCTTCGCTTCCTTGTAATAGAGCAGCGTGTGGACGTCGACCGGCTCATACAGCTGCCCGCGGCTGCTGTAGATGCCCACCTGCCGGAAAAGCGACTCCATACCGAAAGTGCGAGCTTCGTCCGGAACGATGGGCACGACCAGCTTGCCGATTTCCGGATCGCGCAGCATCTGCCGCAACATTCCGACAAAGGCCATGGTCGTCGAAACTTCGCGATCGCTGCCGGCATGAAATTCGCGAAACAGCGCGTCATGCTCTGCGACCAGGGGCTTGGAACGCACCTTGCGCGTCGGAACGTATCCGCCGAGCGCCTGCCTTCGCGCGCGCAGGTACTGTATTTCGCGGCTGTCGTCGGGAGGGCGGTAGAACGGTGTTTCGGCCAATTGCTCGTCGCTGACCGGAATACCGAATCGCGAGCGGAACTCGCGCAATTCGTCTTCGTTGAGCTTCTTTTGCTGGTGGGTGATGTTGCGCCCCTCGCCGCTTTCACCGAGGCCGTAGCCCTTGATGGTGCGCGCGAGAATGACGGTCGGAGAGCCCTTGTGTTCAAACGCAGCTCGATACGCGGCGTAGACCTTCCGTGGATCGTGCCCGCCCTGGCGCATGGTTCGCAGCGCCTCATCCGGCAGGTCTTCGACCATCTTCAGCAGCCGTGGGTCGCCGCCGAAAACATGCTCGCGAACGTAGGCGCCGGACTCCACGCTGATCTTTTGCGTTTCGCCGTCCACCATTTCGCCCAGGCGCTTGGCTAGCAGGCCGTCGCGATCGCGCTCGAAGAGCGGGTCCCAATCGCTGCCCCACAGAACCTTGATGCAATTCCAGCCGGCGCCGCGGAAGGCCGCTTCCAGTTCCTGCACGATTTTCCCGTTGCCGCGCACTGGGCCGTCGAGGCGCTGCAGGTTGCAGTTGATGACGAAAATGATGTTGTCGAGATTTTCGCGCGACGCCAGCGTGATCGCGCCGAGCGTTTCCGGCTCGTCAGTCTCGCCGTCGCCGAGGAACGCCCAGACCTTGGCGTCGGTGCGCGGCTTGAGGCTGCGATCCTCCAGGTAACGGTTGAAGCGCGCCTGGTAAATCGCCATCAGCGGGCTGAGGCCCATGGAAACAGTGGGGAATTCCCAGAAGTCCGGCATCAGCCAGGGATGCGGGTAGGAGGTGAGTCCTCCGCCTTCTTTCAGTTCGCGGCGGAAATTCTCGAGCTGCTTCATCGAGAGGCGGCCTTCGAGAAACGCGCGGGCATAGACGCCGGGAGATGCGTGTCCTTGCAGGTAAACGGTATCGCCCTCGAATTCCTCGGTACGCCCGCGGAAAAAGTGGTTGAAGCCGACTTCAAACAGCGTCGCCGCCGAAGCGTACGTCGAGATGTGCCCGCCGATGCTGTGATCCACGCGGTTCGCGCGCACTACCATAGCCAGGGCGTTCCAGCGCACCAGGCTCTTGATGCGGCGCTCGATTTCCTGGTCGCCGGGAAAGATCGCTTGTTTTTCAGCGGGGATGGTATTCAGGTAGGGAGTATTGGCGGTGAAGGGAAGCGGGATCCCCAGGGCTTGGGCGTGTCCGCGAAGCCGGTCCAGCAAAGTGATTGCGGATTCCTGACCCTCTTCGGTTACGACTTCATTGAAGGATTCTACCCATTCCTGAATTTCCTGGGGATCCATTCCTAATACCTTAACGGCGTCTCTATCCATTTTGCATGCCCCTGAGCTCGATTGGCGCTCATAATTTATTTTACGCCCGAAACGCCATGCGGGCATAAAAATCCGCGCGCCACTTTAAGTTCGGCTGACAAGACAACATGGCTTGTTAGCGGTTGGCGCATGCGGTTGGCGCCGAATCAGCAGCGCCGGAATTCGTGAATCCGGGCGCCTGTCCTGCGAATCAGCAGCGCCAGGTGTGGGCGCTGCGGAAGAAGTTCTCGTCCCGATGAACAACAGTATCTTAGCAGGTCCGGCAAATCCTGCAATTGCATTTCGCGCGAGTCGGTTGCGAAGGGCCAGCGCCTCGCCGGCAGATTATGTGCCGGACCGGTGAGTACGGAGACGACAGGGTTCTGGCGCTACGCTTAGTTCCGGCCCGCGGTCAGCGCCGGGGCAGGGTAGTCGGGAAGTTTTTCCTTGGTATTGTCAGCGCGCTTGACCTCCAATTCGTCAAACAGCACCGACGGCGCCACGACGGTCATGAACGGCAATCCGGTGCGATTGCTGACCAGGGGATCGTCGCCTGCGGCGACCAGATCGCTGCGCAGGGCGCGCACATCCAGTTCGTTAAACACCGCTCCACGCACCAGTTCCTCGTGCCCGTCGCTCGTCCAGACTCGGAAGAGCATGCGCGGCGCGAGCCGTGGCCCGAGCGTATCCACGTAGTAGCCGTAGGGCAGCCCGCGCGTGCGGCATTCGTCGAGCAGTTGTTTCTTGAGCTCCTCGCGGGTGCTGGCTTTCTCCGGCCGGAAAAATAAATTGCCGGGGGCGGGCGCGGTGTTGCCGTTGCCGGTGGCCCGGCCGTGTCCGTTGGACGCCGGAAAATCACGCAAGGGCACGCGGCCGAGCAAGTAGTTTACGAGCGTGCCCTTGTCGACGACCGTGACGGGAGCGGCGGCCACGCCTTCATCGTCCACCTTGTAGCTGCCTCCGAGGCCGTGCCCGCCATAGGTTTCCACGGTAGGATCGTCCACTACGGAAATAAATGCCGGCAGCACTCGGGCTTTCCAACTGCTGGCAAACGCGCCCACCGTGCGCGCCGGGCGTCCCGGCGGCGGCCGGCGGCCCAAAACGTTGGGAACCACCAGATCGAAGAACATATCGGTGGCCGCATCGTTTGAGAACAGGACCGGCCCGCGATATTCCTCCTCGACCACCGGCGCGTCGCGCAACGTTTTCATGTCATGGACCAGCGCGACCGCGTCCTTTTGGAATTCCTCGGCCGACGGAAGTTCTTCGATTCGGTTGGCCGTGAACTGCGGCGAACGCTCCAGCCGCATGCCGTCCGGCGCCTGCTCGCTGGCGTTCAGGACCAGTTGATAGTGCGACGAGCCGTGCCGGGTCACCGTGCCTTCGGTGTTCACGAAATACTGGGAGAGCACCGTGAAGTTGACGCTGGCGATCATCGATTGAATCTGCGGATCGTCTTTGTACACCGCGGTCGCGGACTCCAGCATCTTGGTCCACTTGGCGGGATCCACTTCCAGTTTGGAGAGTGGCCCGATGGAAACGACCGGGTTGGCCTTGGCGAAATCGTCCACCGGCTGGTCGACGTTCAGTTGCTTGAGCATCGCCTTTTTGTTGGAGAACGCTTCGCTGGCGCGCTTGTAGGCCTGGTCGGTGGCCAGCCACACTTGGTGGCGGATAGCCAGTTCGTCGTTGTCCAGCGGGAGAATGTCGCTGACGCCCTGGCCGGCGTTGAAGAAGCTGTCCAGTTTGTAGTCGCCCAGGCGGACTACGGCGCGGATTAAGCGCAGGCGCGTGCGGTTCTGATCGCGGATCGCGCCGAACGCGGCGCTGGCGTCGAACTGCTCGACGTCGAAGACGCGATATTCGATGTAGAACGGCGCATCGACATTGTCCATCTTCAGTTGCGCTTTGGAGCGAGTCAGTTCCGCCTGCAGCGCGCGCAGGATCGAGTCCGAAGCGGCTTCGGCGGGAAGTTTTTGTTGCGCGCGAAGGGTAAGAGGCGCGGATGCCGTGAGGAAAATCAAAACCAAGGCGGCCGCGCTCCATGTGTGGATGCGGTGATGTCGGCCTGCGGCCTTTGCCGCGCCTCTGAAAGAGATGTTCATCGCGCGCCTCCCGTCGTGCCGTTCGCCGCGCCGCCGGACATTTCCTCATATCCGGGAGGCGGCAGAATCGGAGGCCGCTCGCGCGTGCTGTTGCGCTTCTGGACTTCCATTTCGCTGAAAAGCATCGCCGGCGCCGATGCCGACACCGGAACGCTGCCGGACTCCGCTCCGCAGATGCCGTTAAATACTTCGGTCTTGTCGCCGGTTACCACAATGCGATTGAGCGACGCGAGCGGCGTGCCCACGATATCGACGCCGCGCACCAACTGGTCCGGCCGGCCATCGGGATACACGCGGAAGACAATCACGGGAAGGACCTGAAATGCCTGCGGCAACTCGCGCGTGGTCAGCGTGAATCCGCCCTGCACGTCCTCAAAATAAAGTCCGTAGGGTTTTCCTTCCTTCTTCACTTCGGCGATCAATTGCGCGCGCATGTCGGAGTCTTTGACCGTTTTCGTGGATTGCACGATCAAATTTCCCTGGCGTCCGGTGGGCATGTAGCCGGCCTGGTGGCGCCCGTGGCCATTGGACTTTGCAAAATTGGTGATGGGCATGCGCGACATCAGAAAATTTTTCAGGATTCCGTCCTGGATGAGCGGCACGCGCTGCGAGGGAATGCCCTCGTCGTCGTGCGAATACGCGCCCGAGAGCGGAATGCCGTTGATCGTTCCCAGGGTCGGATCGTCATATACGCTCAAAAATGTCGGCAGCACCGGCTGGTTCACTTTTTTCGTGAACGTCTGGCCTTCGGTGTCGCCTCGTTGCCGGTGGCCTTCCAATCTATGCCCGAGCACCTCGTGAAAAAAGACCGCCGACGCCCGGCCGGAAAGCAGCGCGGGCCCATCGAACGGCTCAGCAACCGGAGCCACCCGCAGCGCTTTCAAGTCCGAAGCCATTTTCTCTTCTTTGGCCGTCAATTCCGTTTCCGACGGCAGGCCGCTCGGATTGGTCGATTCAAAGGTTTCGACGCGCACCAATTCCATTCCGTCATCCGCGCGCGTGCTGGCCTCTACAACCAGGCGAGCCACCAGGCCCGGCGTCTCCACTTTGCTGCCTTCGCTGGACACGAAGTAGGAAGTCGTCTGTTCGATCTGCAGGCTCACCGTGGAGCTGTAAATTTCCGGATATTTCCGGAACAGCGCCGAAAATTTCCGTACTTTTTCTTCCCACTCTTTCTGATTGAACGCAATCAGGCCCTGCGGCGCTTCCACCGCGGCGCGCGCGGTCTCCTGGGAAAAATCCGGGGATTTGTCTTCCTCCGCGGCTTCCACGGAATTGTTGGTCATCACTTTGGCAAAGGCCGGAGTCGCTCGGCGGTATTCGCGCTCGGTCAATTCCCACAGGGAGCGCGCAATCGCATCGCGGTCATCGGACATCGGGAGGGGACCGGAACTGATGCCCGAATCGCGATTCTCATTGTGGGTGTTGTCCATGGCCGGCGAACCGACGCGCATGGTGACGTCCGCCCAGCGGTGATTCCCGGCGTTGGAAGTCACGACCGTCCCGTATGTTCCGGCCACCGTCAGCGTGTGCTGGTCGTAAACCTCGTAGCTGATGAAATAAGGCGAGGGGTCGGACTTGGCCAGCGAAGTTTTGGCGCGCTCCAGTTCCGCCTGCATGGTGGACAGCAGAACGCCGCCGTCACTTTTGTCGACGGCCGGCGCGCTCCAGGCGAGGATTCCGCCGCCGGCAAACGTTACAAGGAACAAAACGGCAATCGAAAGCCGGGATCGTTTGATGAAAGTGTTAGACGTAAAGCCTCCTGCTTTCGATGGAAGAGAATTCGCGGTTGCGCGCACCTTTTGCGGTCGTGATCCATCTTCACGCGCGGTTTTAACGGCAATTGAGCGTCGCTTGATGATGCCCGGAATCGACCCACCGGGCAAACGGTTTTCCGCGGCGCTCCGTGTAAGTGACAGGGGTTTGACGCCGCGCCGCTGCCGGGAGATGCCTGTGGCACAGACTTCCGTGGCACAGACTTCAGTCTGTGGGGTTCCACTCAACGGCCCGGACTGCCGGCAGTCGCCAAGATCAAACGAAAATCTACAGACTGAAGTCTGTGCCACTGGCCTCGGTTGATGTTTGCCTTAGCACGCGAGATACTTTCCGGCATGTACAGTTCCGCCGTCCTCGACCATTTCCAAAATCCGCGCAATGCGGGCACGCTTGAATCAGCCTCGGCCACCATCTCGGTGGAAAATCCGGTGTGTGGAGACATCCTGGAACTCTCCGCCCGCATGGAGGGCGGCCGCATCGCGGAAGCCCGGTTCCGCACACGCGGCTGCGTGACTGCGCTGGCCTGTTCGTCGCTGCTTACTGAACTGCTGCGCGGGAAGACCCCGGCCGAGGCCCGCTCCATCACTTCGGAACAAATCTCCGAAGCACTCGGCGGACTTCCTCCGGCGACGCTGCACGGCGCGCAACTGGCGCGCGACGCCGTTCAAGCCCTGCTTGCAAAGTTGAATTAGCGGCTCACGCGAAAATCCATAAGAAAAAGGGGAAGAAGGGAACACGAAATTTGCTGATTTTTCTGTGCCCGCCCTCCGGGAGCCTATTTCTCATCCGCGCCGATGGCGCGTTTCAGCATGTCGGGATCGTTCAGGTTGAGGACCACTCCTTCTTCATCGGTGGGCACTTCGAGCACGTCGGCGGCGTGCGCCCAGACCACGGTCCGCGCGCCGGTTTCGGCCGGGGCGGCCAGCAACTCCTCGAACAGCGCGCTGGAAAAAATCACCGGATGCCCGCGACGTCCCTTGTAGGTGGGCAGAACAATCGCTTTCTTCTCGTCATAGAAATGTTGCACCAGATCGCTGACCAGCACTGCGCTCACCAGGGGATGATCCACGGGGCAGAGCACCATCCCGTCCACATCCGTTCCCTCGAGGCTTCGCACGCCGGCCCAGATCGATGAGAGTTGGCCTTGCTTCCACCGCGGATTCAGCACGACGATGGACGGATCGAGTTTCGCGACGCTGCGAATCACTTCGGCGCCCGCGCCCAGTACCACGCGCGTCACGCCGATGCGCGGATGGCGCGTTACCTGGATTAAATGTTCGAGGAAAGTCCCTTCGCGATAGGGAAGCAGCGCTTTCGGCCTTCCCATCCGGGTCGAGGCGCCGGCGGAGAGGATAACGGCGGCAAGCAAACGGGTTCCTCTGTTCAGCAGCTGGAAGTCTACGACGAGCGTTCGCTGTGAACCGGCGCCGCTGCGGCGTTTTCGATTCGCAATGCCTTGTGCGGAAGATTGCTCGCGCCGCGGCGCACCGCGATCAGTTCCGCGGTGATGCTGATGGCAATCTCTTCGGGCGTCAATGCGCCGATGTCCAGGCCGACGGGAGCGTGCACTCCGGCAAATTTCTCCGGCGCAACGCCTTCCTTCTCCAACGCGCGGTATACCGACAGCACCTTGCGCTTGCTGCCGATCATTCCGATGTAGCGCGGCGAAGTGCCCACGGCCCACCGCAGCACGTGCATGTCGTCCTTGTGTCCGCGCGTGACGATCACCATGTAGGTGGCCGCGGTCGGCTTGATTTTCTCAAACGCCTCTTCAAAGCTGGTGCAAATTTCCTGGGCCATCGGAAAGCGCTCGCGGTTGGCAAACGATTCGCGGTCGTCGATCACGCCGATGGCAAATCCGGCGGTGTGCGCCGCATTGGCCAGCGCGATGGACACGTGCCCCCCGCCGAAAATGTACAGGATCGGCTGCGGCAGAATCGGCTCGACAAAAATTTCCAGAGTCCCTCCACAAATCAGGCCGTTGTCGTAATTGGCCTCGTTATTCAGGCTGAAGGTCATCTTGCGCGGCGCTTCGGCCTGCATCACTTCCTTGGCCGCCGCCCATACTTCCGCTTCCACGCAGCCGCCGCCGATGGTCCCGGCGATCGACCCGTCTTCGCGCACCAGCATGCGTGAGCTCTCATAGCTCGGGATCGAGCCGTTGGTGTGGACAATGGTAGCCAGCGCTCCGCGCTTTCCGGAACGGCGGAGCTTGACCACTTCTTCAAATAAATCCATAGGGAAGCGCCTGAACGTAGGTTACGGCGCGCGCCCCGGCGTGTCAACGCCTACGCCGTCCGCTGGATGGCAATAATTACCAATTTCTCAAGAAGGTAGGTCCGCCGAGGAGTGGGATTCACAATTCGCCGGAAGGGCAACCCGGATTTGGCGAACCGTGCACAATCCCACTCTCGGTGATCCGCGGCGGACCCTCTGAGGGAGACGCGGGGAAAAACGACGGCGGTATCTAAATTTCGCGGCGCGCTTCGTCGGCCTCCTCCGCCAGATCGCGCAGGAAATCGAAGAAGTAGTGCGGCTGGCCGATGAACAGGCCGTCAGCCGTAAGCGCCTTTACGGCGCCCATCGCTACTCCCTTGGTCGCCGTCGGACGAATGATCGAGCACACCGGAAGCTTCTTGCTGAGGAAAACGGTCGGTTCCGGCATGATCAAGTTGGACTGCAGCGTCTCCGGCTGCGGGATATCGGCGGTCAGGTCCGGAAACACCAGCTTGCCGTCAGTAAGCGGAATGGCGTTGCCGGCCTTATCCTGCCAGGTCTGGAAATGCATGATCTCTGTGCCGCCGATACTGAGAACGATACGCAAAACCTCCACGTTGGACACGCGCTGCGCCAGCGAAGCGTACAGGCTGGTTCCGCCCTGCTCGATGAACGCAAAATGAAAGCCCGCGGTGTTGGCGATCGCCTGTACGTGATTGTTA
>Ga0070735_10003904_pt1 | contig 12814 bp, 7 predicted proteins | sample Coa_R1_FD_66443 | JGI IMG/M metagenome (GOLD analysis project Ga0070735, IMG submission 66443) | Surface soil microbial communities from Centralia Pennsylvania, which are recovering from an underground coalmine fire - Coalmine... | ecosystem: Environmental > Terrestrial > Soil > Unclassified ...
TTCGACGCGGAGCGCACCTCGCCGGCGCGCCTCGCCCAGTGGAGTCACGCCGTCGCCCAGCAACTGCTCACGCGCTATGGCATCGTCTTCCGCGAGACGGCCCACGCCGAGAACCTCCCCGGCGGATTTTCCGCCCTCTACGACGTCCTCAAAGGCCTGGAAGAAAGCGGCCGTGTGCGCCGCGGCTACTTCGCTGCCGACCTGGGCGCCACGCAGTTCGCCATGCCTGCTGCGGTCGAACTTCTCCGCTCGCTCCGCGCCGAGCAGCAATCCGACCAGCGCGAGACAGTCATCCTCGCCGCAACAGATCCCGCCAATCTCTATGGCGCGCTGCTGCGCTGGCCCTCGCCGCCCGAAGAAGGATCATCGCTGACCCGCAGCGCCGGCGCGCGCGTTGTGCTCATCGATGGCATGCTCACCGCGTACCTGCGGCGCGGCAATCCCGCGATGCAGCTCCTGCTGCCTGACGACGAGCCGGCGCGCTCGCAGATTTCCCGCGCACTCGCCGAATTCCTGGTAACCCAGGTACAGCGCGAGCGTGGGGAAACGGGACACGAACGCTCGGGCCTCCTCATCTCCACCATCAACGGCGTACCCGTCGCCGCGCATCCCTTCTCCCGCTTCCTGCTCGACGCTGGCTTCCACGCCGCTCCTCGCGGATTCATCGTCCGCCGCAATCTGCCCACGCCCGCGGCGACAGATTTCCAGTCCGGCAGTTTTGCCGGTTGATCTGCATTCCGCCCCATAGCATCTGATACTCTTCTGTTTTCCAAGAGCAGGCGCTCTGCGCGCCCGTTGATTTCCGTCTTCATCCATCTGCCGGAGGTTCATCGATGCACGTTCGAACCCATATCGGAGTAAACGCTTTCCTGGCTTCTCTCCTGCTCGCCGGCTCCGCCCTGGCGCAGAATGCCGTCCTCACCATCCATGCGGACCAGTCCACGGCAAAAGTCAGCCCCACCCTGTACGGGCTCATGACCGAAGAAATCAATTACTCCTACGACGGCGGCCTCTACGCCGAGATGGTGCGCAACCGCACCTTCCGCGCCGACTGGAGCGGGGTCCCCTACTGGTATCTCGTCGAAAAAGGGAACGCCGAAGCCGCTATGTCGGAAGACAAGACTACCGGCCCCAGCCAGGCGCTTCCCGCCAGCATGAAACTCGACGTCCAGAAAGCCGATGCCGCCGATCCCGCGGGCGTCCTCAACGTGGGCTGGTGGGGCTTCGCCCTGCGCCCTAACACTACCTATAAAGGCTCGCTCTATGCGAAAGCCGATTCCGGTATCGATTCCATCGCCGTCAGCCTCGTCGCCAATCAGACCGGCGCTGCCCTCGCATCAGCCAAAGTCACCGGCGTCAGCGGCGACTGGAAGCAGTACACGTACACGTTGAAGACCGGCGCCATCGCCCCTTCCTCCGCTAACCACCTCGTCCTGACCGTCGATCATCCCGGTACCCTCTGGCTCAACCTGGTCTCGCTCTTTCCTCCCACCTACCACAACCGCGCCAACGGCAATCGAATCGACCTGATGGAGAAACTCGCCGCCATGCATCCGCAGTTCCTGCGCTTTCCCGGAGGCAATTACCTCGAGGGCGATACCATCGCCGAGCGCTTCGAGTGGCAGAAGACCCTCGGTCCGCTCGTCGACCGCCCCACGCACCCCAGCCCCTGGAGATACCAGTCCAGCGACGGAATGGGTCTGCTCGAGTTTCTGGAGTGGTGCGAAGACCTGCACATGAATCCCGTTCTCGCGGTCTACGCCGGATACTCCCTGCGCGGCGAGCACGTGAACCCCGGCGCGGACCTCGAGCAGTACGTGCAGAGCGCGCTCGATGAAATTGAGTACGTCACCGACGGCACCGATACGAAGTGGGGCGCGGTGCGCGCACAGGATGGTCACCCCGCGCCCTTCCACCTGACCTACGTGGAAGTCGGCAACGAAGACTGGTTCGACAAATCCGGCAGCTACGGCGACCGCTATGCGCAGTTCTACAAAGCCATCAAGGCGAAGTATCCCGATCTGCAGCTGATCGCCACCGCTCCGATCACCACCATGAAGCCCGATGTCCTCGACGACCACTACTACAAGCGCGCGACCGAGTTCTTCCACGACGTGCATCACTACGACAAAGCCGACCGCAGCGGCCCGAAGATCTTCGTCGGCGAATGGGCGACGCGCGAAGGCAGCCCCACTCCCAATTTCGGTTCCGCGCTCGGCGACGCCGCGTGGATGACCGGAATGGAGCGCAACAGCGACCTCATCGTCATGGCCTCTTACGCGCCGCTCTTCGTCAATGTCGATCCCGGCGGCATGCAGTGGGAATCGGACCTTATCGGCTACGACGCGATGCGCAGCTACGGCTCGCCCAGCTACTACGCGCAGGTGATGTTCGCGAGCAACCTTGGTGACGAGATCACGCCCGCCGACCAGCAGGGCGGAGGATCGCGCTTCTTCTACTCCGTCAGCCGCGATACAAGGAACAACCGCCTCTATGTGAAGCTCGTCAATGGCGACTCCACGCCCCAGTCCGTGGACATCAAAATCGATGGCGCTCATCTTGCCGGAGGCGGAAAGCTCGTGACCCTCAGCGCAAAAGACACGCAGGCGACCAATACCATCGACCAGCCTCGCAACATCGTTCCTGTCGAGACGGCGCTTGTGGCAAGCGGCACGGAGCTGCACCATCAGATGCCGCCGTATTCGATTCAGATCCTGGTGCTGAACGAGCGCTGAACCGGGAGGAAGATGAGAATGCATCGTAACCGGGTTGTTCTTGCTGCGCTGGGTTTCGTGTCATTCGCCGTCGCCCACGCGCAGTCCGCGATCAGCGCCACGAGCATTCCGAAGGATCAGCTCATCCAGCCGGAGCAGCTCAACCGCGAGCTGCAGTCTCACCCGCGCGATCTTCTCATCCTGCAGGTGGGCTCACACGTGCTCTTCGAAGAAGCGCACATTCCCGGCTCCGAGTATGCCGGTCCCGGCTCGCGTCCCGCCGGACTCGACGCACTCCGCGCACGCGTGGCCGCCCTGCCCCGCAGCCGCTCTGTCGTGATCTACTGCGGTTGCTGCCCATGGGAGAAGTGCCCCAACATCGCTCCCGCCTGGCAGTTGCTGCACCAGATGGGCTTCACGCATGTCCGCGCGCTCTGCATCGCGAACAACTTTGGCTCCGACTGGGTGGCAAAGGGCTACCCGGCGGAGAAATCCCAGTGATCCTGTGCGCATCCTGCGAAACGTAATCGCGGCCTTGTTGTGCCTTGGTGCGGCCGGTCGCATGTCCGCATCCGACACCTTGCTGAACCGCCCCGCGCCGCCCTTTTCCCGCGCCGATCTCAGCGGCGCGCGCATCACCCTCTCCGCATATCAGGGCAAGGTTGTTCTGCTGAATTTCTGGGCGACCTGGTGCGCTCCCTGTCGCATCGAGTTGCCGCGCTTCGCCGCCTGGCAAAAACAATTCGCTCCTGAAGGACTCCAGGTGCTGGCCGTCTCCATGGATGACGACCCTGCCGCGGTTCGCAGCCTCCTGCGAAAGCTCCGGCCGGATTACCCGATTCTGATGGGAGATGCGAAGCTCGGAGAGATGTATGGCGGCATCCTTGGCCTGCCCGTCACTTTCCTGATCGACCGGCACGGCACCATTCGCGCCCGATTCGAAGGAGAAGCCGATCTCGGCGCGATGGAATCGCAGCTCCGGAAGCTGCTCTCACACTGAGGGGTGCCGGCTGCGGCTCTGCCGCCGCAGCCGCCGCCAATACCTACTTCTTTGCCAGGCCGCGCATGTAGGCGACCACTTCCTTGATATCGGCGTCGCTCAGCTTGCCTTTGTACGCCGGCATCTTGCCCTTGCCGTTTTCCGTCGCCGCCACCATCTCCGATTCGGAGAGCTTCGCAAAATCATCCGACTTCACAGACGGAACCTTCATCGCTTTCGCCATCGGCGAAGCCGCCAGGCCGTCGGCGCCATGGCACATCGCGCATTTCGATTTGTACGTTGCTTCGCCGCTTTGTGCGAGCGCGGGCGCTGTCAGGGAAACGGACGCAAGGGCCAGCACCAATATCCCGCTTGTATGAGTCACCACGATTCTCCTTTTGCTGAGCTGTGCTGCCTGAAGACAAACGCAGGCCTGAATCTGCGGCGGCCGGGCCCGGTCGTCGCGATTTACAGAGTATAGACAGATTCCTGTATCGCGTGTCGCGCAGGCTGGACCGGCGTCCACTCCAGCCTCGCAACCGGCTGTCATTCCTGCATGACCTGTCCATAATCTTCTTGACATCCTCTCCTCAATTGCTATATAGCTGCGTAAACACGAGTGGCAGCGGTGTGTCCAGACTGGCTCACCATGTCGCAGGTGGCAGTAGCTCTCCGCTGTTGCCCGTGGCCTGACCATAAAGAAGTCAAATTGCTGTATAGCTGTACATCGCTTTCTGGAGGCTGTATCCATGATGACGCGTTCGTTTTGCAGAGTTGTCTTTGCGCTCCTGATCGCCGCAGGCCTGCTGGCCGCAGCGCCGGCCGCTTCGGCGCAGACCATCACCGGCAGAATCACCGGTTCCGTGCTGGACCAAAGTGGCGCAGCGGTTCCCGGAGCCTCCGTCACCGCGACCAATGTCGCCACTGGCGTGACCACCGACACCCGCTCCGACCAGAGCGGCGTCTATAACTTCCAGTTCCTGCCCATCGGCAACTACTCCGTCACCGCGACCGCTCAGGGATTCCAGAAAACCTCGGTTGGTCCGCTCACGCTGGAAATCGATCAGATTGCCAACGTCGATATCAGACTCTCTGTCGGCCAGGTCTCCCAGACGGTGAGCGTCTCCTCCCAGTCCGGCGCCGTGCTGCAAACCCAGAATTCCACCCTGGGCACCACCGTCAGCGCCAATACCATCGAAAATCTCCCGCTCAGCGGCCTCAACTTCCAGGTCGCCGCCGTATTCGTCCCTGGCGCCGTCCTTCCGCGCTTCGACCTTGAAGGCAGCGCCAGCGGTTTCGAGCGCGACACGACTCCTGCCACGCTGCCTTCGTTCAATGGCAACCGTCAGCAGGGGAACAACTATGTCATGGACGGCATTGAGATCAACGAGACGACCAATAACCTGATTGGTTACAACCCTGCACCCGAAGCCATCCAGGAGATGCGCACGATCACCGGGAATGCCGACGCCGAATACGGCGACGTCAATGGCGGTGAAATCCTCCTTGTCACCAAGGCGGGAACGAATCGGTTCCACGGCAGCGCGTACGAGTATTACGAAAACCAGGCTCTGACCGCCAATCTGTGGAGCAACAACAACCACCCGACGCCGATTCCCAAAGGCATATTCCACCAGAACCTGTTCGGCGTGACCTTCGGCGGCCCTGTCCTGAAGAACAAACTCTTCTTCTTCGGCGACTACGAAGGCACGCGGAACAATTCGTCGGGCACCGCCACGGCCAGCGTCGCCACCACCAAAATGCGCACCTGCTCGACCACCTGCGACTTCTCCGAGTTGCTTACCGCGCCGGGTGTTCAGCTTTACAACGTGGCGAGCGGCTACGCCACCGCCACTCCCTACGTGAATAATCAAATCCCGCTGAACAATCCCGTAGCGGCCTATCTGTTCGCGCACCCTGAGATTTATCCCACCCCCAACCGCAGCGCGGACGTCGGCACCGCAGATCGAAATAACTACGGAGCTCCTACGGCCGGCGTGATCAAGAACAACCAGGGCGACCTGCGTGTGGATTGGGCGCTCGGAGCGAAAGACTCGCTGATGTTTCGTTACTCCGATGGCGAAGGCTACGACTTAAATACAAAAGTCGTCCTTCCCATCACCTTCCCGGCCAACAACGATTACCCGTTCCACAGCGGCGTTGTGAACTGGGTCCACACCTTTTCTCCTTCACTGGTCAATCAGGCCCGCGCGGGAATGTCGCGTGTCCAGTGGTTCAACGGCATCCCGACCGACCTCACCGGAAAGTTTGGTCTGAAGGGTAATTCCATCGTGGGCATTCCCGCCCCCCAGGCATACGCCGGCTTCAGCCAGATCAACCTCTCCAGCGCCGAAAGCAACGTCGGCACCGCTGGTATCGTTCAGGATTTCTTGGACAACATTTTCACCTATGGCGATGACCTGATTTGGCAGCACGGACGGCACATCACCAAGTTCGGCGTGCAGATTCGCCGCTACCAGGAAAACAACTACTATGCCGGCAACTACGGCGCGCTGGGGCAATTCCTCTATAACGGCCAATACACCGCCAACCCGAACGCGCCGGTGAAGGGCTCAGGAGCAGGCTACGGCTTCGCGGACTTTGTCCTCGACCAGGCCTACTCGGTCGACGTGGGCGGCGTAGCCGGACCCACGGGCCAGCGCCAGTATCGCGACGGCTATTACGTGCAGGACGACTGGAAGGTGCTTCCCAACCTGACCCTGAATCTCGGCGTTCGTTACGGCTATGACCAGCCGATCTGGGAAGTGCACAACAAAGAGGTCAGCGTTGACATCAGCAAGGCCGCTCAGTGCACTGCGGTAGATGCCCCCTCAAATCCCTGTCTAATGTTTGCCGGTCAGAATGGCAACAGCCGTGCCCTGTACGATCCGTTCTACGGCGAGGTCATGCCGCGCTTCGGCTTTGCATGGCAGTTCAATTCCAGGCTCGTGCTGCGTGGCGGCTACGGCATCACCGACTTCCTGGAGGGCACGGGCGCCAATTTGCGGCCCACCCTGAACCCACCCTTCTTCTCGCAATTTGTGAACTCCCCGGCGACGCCCACAAATACCTCCGGCGGAAATCCTCTGAGCATCAAAAACGGCTTCAGCAACGGCAAGCAGGCCGCCATTACTCAGTACAACGCCTGGGACAAGCACCTGAAGCCCGCCACCGTGCAGCAGTTCAATCTGACAACGGAATACCTTATCAACAGCCACACAACTGCCTCGGTTGGCTACGTGGGAGAACTCGGTCAGCACCTGATCGTGCCGGCATCTCCTAATCAATGGACGCAGGTGAACGTCCCCACCTCAGCGCCCTTCTACAACCTGGTTGGATCCGCCGGCTATGTCGTTCTCACCACCTCGGCGGCCGTAGAGAACTACAACGCTCTGCAGGCGACTCTCCGCCATCACCAGAGCAGCGGCCTGGAGTACACGCTCAATTACACCTTCTCCAAGGCCATGACGAACAATCCCGGCTTCTACGGCATTTCCGGGGTCGACGGCGCCAGCGCCTACTGGCAGGATTACTATCATCCGCACACCGACTATGGTCTCACCGGCTTTGACGCGAAGCAGAGCCTCAACGGCACAGCTGTCTGGCAGTTGCCGTTCGGCAAGACCCGTCGCTTCGGCAGTAACTGGAATCGGCCGGTGGATGAAATTCTCGGGGGCTGGCAGCTCTCCGGCGACACCATCCTGCACACCGGATTTCCCATCAATATGACCGGCTCCAACAATACCGGCGTTCACACCCGCGCATCCCGCGCTAACCAGTACCGCCAGTTGAAGGTTGTGCATCAGTCCGTGCAGCACTGGTTCGGCACCGATCTCTCTGCTAATCCCTGCACCGGTCCTGATAATGGTGTGTGCGCCTATGGCAACGAACAAACCGGCCAGTTCGGAAGCGCGCACGTCAACAACGGCCCGCGGGCTCCCGGATACCGCATCATTGACATGTCGCTGTTCAAATCGTTCCCCACGTTCGAAGACCAGAGCCTGACCTTCCGCGTGGATGCCTTCAACGCCTTCAACATGGCCAGCTATTACGCGCCGAACTCCGTCTCAGCCGCCAACGGCGTCCCCGCTGCAAAATGGCCAGACAACTCCGTCGAGGGTCAGATTATCCAGACCGCATCGCCCGCTCGCCAACTCCAGCTGTCTCTCCTCTACCGCTTCTAACCGAAGCCCCTTTGCCTGTCCGGCCGGATTCACTCCGGCCGGGCAGCTTGTGACAACTCTCAAAGACCGACTGTTTTGAAGGGGCACGGCTTCAGCCGTGCCGATATGCTTCCCAAAAATCAGGGGGCTTTAGCCCCTGAGGGGAGTATTTCCCGACCTTCCTTGTGTGAGAATCGCTCGGTGAGTCGTTTGCGCTTTGCCTGCCTCCTGTTGCTTGCAACCTCTCCCGCCTTCGCCGCCGATGCATCGCCGCGTCCGCCGCTGATTCCCCAGCCCCGCGAGTTCACCGCACGCCCCGACCTCTCGCTCTCCTCCGGCATACGCGTCATCGTCCCCGGCGGCGACAAAGATGACCGCTTCGCCGCTCGCGATCTCACCGATGCCTGGAAATCCCGCGGTGTCCGCGTCGGCGATACCGCCTCCGCTCTGCGCATCTGGCTCCTCCGCGACGACACTCCATCGGCCCGCCGCATCCTTCGTCGCGAGCACATGACCTTCGATCCGCCCATGAACGCCGAAGGCTACGTGCTCGTCACTGCGCCCCACGATGTTTACGTCATCGGCCACACTGCCGCCGGTGTCTTCTACGGAGCGCAAACTCTCCAGCAACTCCAGCGCTACGGCGGCGCTGGCCCCATCCTCGCCGGCGCGGCCATTCGCGACTGGCCCGCCATGCGCTGGCGCGGCGTGCACGACGACCTCTCCCGCGGCCCCGTGCCCACGCTCGATTTTCAGAAGCAGCAGATTCGCACCTTCGCCGCGTACAAGCTCAACCTCTACTCGCCCTACTTTGAGAACACGCTGCAGTACGCGTCGAATCCGCTGCCCGCCTTGCCCGGCGGATCGCTCTCCGCCGCCGATGCCAAAGCTCTCGTTGAATACGCGCGTCCGTATCACGTCACCATCGTTCCCGAACAGGAAGCCTTCGGCCACCTGCACAAAGTGCTGCTCTGGCAGCAGTACGCGCCGCTCGCCGAGATCCCCACCGGCGCAGTCCTTGCGCCCGGCCAGCCCGGATCGATGCAGCTCATCACGCAGTGCTTCGACGAACTCGCCGGCCTGTTTCCCGGCCCCATGCTTCACATCGGCGCCGACGAAACCTTCGAGCTGGGGCAGGGACAAACCGCCGACGCCGTGAAGCAGCGCGGCCTCGGCGCCGTCTACATCGATTTCCTCACGCAGATTCATCAGGCGCTCGCGCCCCTGCACCGCCGCCTCCTGTTCTGGGGCGACGTGGCGATGCACAGCCCCGACCTCGTGCCGCGTCTGCCGCACGACATGATCGCCGTCGCCTGGCATTATGAGCCCGAGCCCAGCTTCGACCGCTGGCTTGACCCCTACACGCACGCCGGCATGGAAACCTGGGTCGCTCCCGGCGTGAATAACTGGAATCGCGTCTGGCCCAACTTCGATACCGCTCTCGGCAACATCCAGGGCTTCGTCGCCGCCGGGCAAAAGGCCGGCAGCACCGGCATGCTGAACACCATCTGGGACGACGACGGCGAGGGCCTCTTCGCTTCGGACTGGTACGCGGTGCTCTTCGGCGCAGCCGCTGCCTGGCTGCCCGGTGCCGGCGACGTCGCGCGCTTCCAGCAGGACTACGGTCCCGTATTCCATGGCGATCAGAGCGGCGCCATCGATCAGGCGCAGCTGGCGCTCATCGCCGCGCATCAGGCGCTGGTTCGCGCCGGCCTCGGCGACGCCCGCGACGCGTACTTCTGGGCTGATCCGTGGAGCAGCGAAGGCCGCGACGTCGATGCAAAAATTCGCCCCGTCGCCGCCGAAGTCCGTCTCGACGCCGAGCGCGCTCTCACCCTGATTGCCCAGGTTCGCGCCTCCGGCCACGTGCGCAATCCGCAGGCTCTCGACGCCATCGACCTTGGCGCGCGCCGCATCGATTTCCTCGCCTTCAAATTTCAAATCGCTGACCAGGTCGCCGCCGCCTATCTGCGTCTCTACAACGGCCAGAAGGATCCCGACACCTCCGCGCATATCTCGCGTGACCTCTGGAATCTTTCCGGCGTCAACGGCCTCTGCGAGGATCTCCGCGACGGCTACCATTACCTCGAGACGCGCTACAGCGAGGTCTGGCTCGCCGAAAATCGCCCCTACTGGCTCAACAACGTGACCAGCCGTTACGAAACCGCCGCGCAACTTTGGACCGACCGCTCGCGCCGCATCGCCGCTGCTCGCGATCAGTGGCAGCAGTCACACACCCTCCCCTCGCCGCAGGAGATTGGCATTCCGGAGAACGCGCAATGATCCGCCACTCTCTGCGCGCCGCGCTTCTCCTCGTTGCCGCAGCTCTCCTCATCGCGCCGGCACACGCACAGGCGAGCCTTTCGGCGATCGATCCCATCGTGCAGCGCGCGATTGCCGATCACAAGATTCCCGGCGCCGTTGTCATCGTCGGCCACGATGGGCATGTCATTTACCGCCGCGCCTTCGGCATGCGCTCGCTGGTGCCCACGCGCGAGCCCATGACCGTCACCACCATCTTCGACATGGCCTCGCTCACCAAGCCGCTGATGACCGCCACCGCCGTGATGCAGCTTTACGAGCAGGGCAAGCTCGACGTCGATGAGCCCGTCGCGCACTACCTTCCCGACTTCGCCGCGAACGGCAAAGGCGGGATCACCATCCGCGACTTGCTCACCCACTACTCCGGCCTGCCGCCCGACCTCTCACTAACAGAGCCCTGGGAAGGGAAGGAGGAAGGCTACCGACGCGCCTTCGCCATCGCGCCTGTGCGCCCGCCCGGCGTCCGCTTCCAGTACAGCGATATCAACTTCATTGTCCTTGGCGCGCTCGTCGAAAAAATCTCCGGCCAGCCGGAGAACGAGTACGTGCTCGCCCACGTCATCCAGCCTCTTGGCCTCGCGCACACGCGCTTTCTGCCGCCGCTCGCATGGAAGCCCCTCATCGCACCCACGCAGTGGGAACACGGCGAATCCGCCTGGGGCAGCATCATCCAATGGACCGGCCCCGACACCATGCTCCGCGGCGTTGTCCACGATCCCACTTCGCGCCGCATGGGCGGAGTCGCCGGACACGCCGGACTCTTCAGCTGCGCCGACGACGTTGCCGTCTACGCGCAGAACCTCCTCGATCGTCTCGCCGGACGCCCCAGCAAATTCCCGCTCTCCCGCGTTGTCCTGCAGAAGATGACCACGCCCGAGCAGCCCGCCACCGGGACCGCGCTGCGCGGCTTCGGCTGGGACATCGACTCGCCCTACTCCTCCAATCGCGGCACGCTCTTTCGCATCGGCTCCTTCGGCCACACCGGATTCACCGGCACTTCCCTCTGGATCGACCCCGTCAGCGACACCTACGTCGTGATCCTCACCAACGCCGTTCATCCCAATGGCCCCACCGGCATCACCGCGATGCGCGCCGAGATCGCCAACGCCGCGGCTGCCGCAGTCGGCGTTCACCCCGACGGCGGCGCCCTCGCCGTGCACCTCACCGGCTACAACGAGTCGCTGAGCGGCATGCGTCGCCGCGCCGCGCGCAATGGCGAAGTCGAAACCGGCATCGATGTCCTCGAGTCCGACCATTTCACCGAACTCGCCGCGCTTGCCCAGCACCACGCTGGACGCCTTCGTCTCGGCCTGCTCACCAACAACACCGGCTTCGACGCGCAGGGCCGCCGTACCATCGATGTTCTGCAGCACGACGCCGCGGCCGCCGTTCCCGGCCTGACCCTCACCACCCTCTTCAGCCCCGAGCATGGCATCAGCGGCTCCTACGATCAGCCTGGCATCCCAAGCTCCACCGATACCGCCTCCGGCCTGCCTGTCATCAGCCTCTACGGCCCGAAAGACTCCGATCGCCGTCCCTCTCTCGACACGCTGCGCACCCTCGATGCCGTCGCGATCGATCTCCAGGACGCAGGCGTCCGCTACTACACCTACGAAGCCGTGCTGCGCTACTTCCTCGAAGCCGCTGCGCAAACCGGTACCGAGATCGTCGTCCTCGACCGCCCCGACCCCGTCACCGGTAGCTTCGTGCAGGGCCCCGTCTCCGATCCGGGAACCGAAAGCTACGTCAATTCCATCCCCATGCCCACGCGCCACGGCATGACCCTTGGCGAGCTCGCCCGCTACGACGATCAGCAGCTGAACCTGCACGCGCCCCTCACCGTCGTCGCGATGAAAGGCTGGCAGCGCGGCGACTGGTACGACTCCACCGGCCTCAACTGGATCGACCCCTCACCCAACCTGCGCGACGTCGAAGAGGCCGCGCTCTACACCGGCCTCGGTCTCATCGAATCCACCAACATCTCCGTTGGCCGGGGCACCGACACCCCCTTCGAAATCTTCGGCGCGCCGTGGATCGACGCCCGCGCGCTCGCCGCTTACCTCAACCATCGCGACCTGCCCGGCGTCCGCTTCTATCCCGTCGACTTCACGCCCGCGAAGCCCTATCCCTACGCAGGCCAGGTCTGCCACGGTCTGCGCATTCTCCTCACGGATCGCAATGTCCTCGACGGACCCGAACTGGGCGTCGAGATCGCCTCGGCGCTCCACCGCTTCTATTCCGATCAGTTTCAGTTACAAAAGATGAACACGCTGCTCGCCAACCGCGCCGTCCTCGACGCGATCACCTCCGGTGAGGACCCCGAGCACATCGCCGAAGCATGGCGTCCCCAGGTAGAAGCCTTCGAACGCCGCCGCCAGGCGGCTCTCCTCTATCCCGATCGCTAAAGCCACCGAGGCGGCCGTTCCACTCTTCTTTGGTATTCAATAAGAGGAGAAGGAGCAGTCGTGAATCCCACCAGCGCTTCCCTCATCAACGGTGCTTCCCTCATCGCCGGCCAGCCCGCCGCCCCCAAAGGCGCAGCCTTCCGCGCCGTCAATCCGCAAACCGGCGAGCAGCTCGATCCCGAGTTCTATTCCGCCAGCGCCCAGGATGTCGACCGCGCCGCCCGCGCCGCT
>Ga0070735_10003905_pt1 | contig 12814 bp, 13 predicted proteins | sample Coa_R1_FD_66443 | JGI IMG/M metagenome (GOLD analysis project Ga0070735, IMG submission 66443) | Surface soil microbial communities from Centralia Pennsylvania, which are recovering from an underground coalmine fire - Coalmine... | ecosystem: Environmental > Terrestrial > Soil > Unclassified ...
GGGAGCCGGTGAGCGGATTCGAACCGCTGACCTGCCGTTTACAAGACGGCTGCTCTGCCTGCTGAGCTACACCGGCGAAGGTTCGGCTGCATCGTAGCCCGCCACGGGCCGCCGCGGCACATCTGGCTTCGTACTGCAAGGTTATCCGTCCTGGGCAGGCCGCGCGGGCCGAAGTCCCCGGCGCACGGTGTCCCGCAGGGCCTCCAGGGCGGTGAAGCTGGGCGTCCAGCCGAGCTTCTCCCGGGCCCGGGTGGTGTCGACGATCAGCGGGTGGCTGGCCGTCTCGATCCACTGCGCGGCGGGCGGCAGGAAGGGGAGCGCCGCCATGGCCCGCGCCGCGAGCTGGGCCGGGCCGACCGGGAGGGGCAGCGGGACCAGGCCCAGCTCCCTGGCCACGTCGGCGGCGGTGAGGATCCCGTCGGCGGCGAGGTTGTATGCGCCGGGCGGCCCGGCGGCCACCACGCACCGGCCGAACGCCTGGCCCAGGTCTTCCTCGTGCACGACCTGCAGCGGGAGTGCGGGTACCAGGACCGGCACGGGCAGCGGTAGCCGCCCGGTCAGGGCGCGGCTGAGCGGCGCGAGCGGCGCGGGCAGCATGTTCTTGGCGCCGATGGCGTGCGGGCCCAGAACAATCGGCGGACGCAGCAGGTACAGGGCGGGCCCGCCGGCCTTGGCTGCCTCCGCGGCCAGCAACTGCTCGAGCTCGGCCTTCTGGCGCGCGTAGAACAGCCGGGCCGAGGGCCGCACGGGCCACTCCTCGGTCATCCCGACCGGGTTGTCCGCGTGGAAGCCGTACGCCGCCACCGAGGAGGCGTAGACGAACCGGCGCGCGCCGGCCTCGGCCGCGGCCCGGAAGGCGTTCAGGGTGCCGTCGAGGTTGACCGACCGGATCGTCTCACCCGACGCGGCGCCGGTGACCAGGAAGGCAAGGTGGACCACCACGTCGGCGTGGCTGAAGGCGTCCCGCAGCGCGGCGGGATCGCGGACGTCCCCGCGGCGGTACTCCATTTTCGTCCAGCCGTACCCGGCCGGGTCGAACGGGCGCCGGGCGATGCCGACGATCCGCCGCACCCGGTCCTCACCCTGGAGCACGGGGATCAGGCCGAAGCCGAACGTACCGGTCGGGCCGGTCACCGCGACGGTGAGATCCGATTCGGCCATGGCTCCAGCCTGCCAGACGCGGCCGGCGCCGGGCGCCTGGCCCGGGTGCCCCGCTACCGGCAGAAGCTCCGCACGGGTGCCGTTCCGCCTGGGGCGGCCGGTCTGGGTCGACGACCCGGATTTCGACCTGCGGTACCACGTGCGCCGGACCGCGCTGCCGGCGCCCGGCGGCGATCAGCAGCTGGCCGACCTGATGGCGCGGGTGATGTCCCAGCGGCTGGACCGGGAACACCCGCTGTGGGAGTACTGGGTGGCCGAGGGGCTCGCCGGCGGGCACTGGGCGCTGATCTCGAAGGTGCATCACTGCTTCGTGGACGGGGTCTCGGGTACCGATCTGTACCGGGTTGTCTTCGACTCCACCCCCGAGGGGTCGCCGCCCGCCGCCGACGACCGGGTCGTGCGGGCCGAGCCCTCCGCGGTGGAACTTGCCGTCCGGGCCGCGCTGGATACGGTGCTGCTGCCGGCCCGGGAAGCCATGGCGCTGCGCCGCGCCGTGGGCGATCCGGCAAAGGCCGTCCGGCAGGCCGCCGACATGGCCCGGGGCTGGGCCAAGCTGACCCCGGCGTTGCGGCCCGCCACGGGGTCTTCGCTGAGCGGGCCCATCGGACGGCAGCGTCGCTACACCTGGGCCCGGGCGGCACTGGATGACGTCAAGACGATCAAGCAGGCGTTCGGCGGCACGGTGAACGACGTGGTCCTGGCCGCCATCAGCGGCGGGTTCCGCGCGCTCCTGCTGGCCCGGGGTGAGCAGCCGGGACCGCACATGGTCCGTTCGCTGGTCCCGGTCTCGGTCAGGGCACCAGGTGACGAAAGCCGCTACGAGAACCAGGTCTCAGCGATCCTGGCCGACCTGCCCGTCCACATCGGCGACCCGGTCGAGCGGCTCACCGCGGTCCGGGCCCAACTGCTTGACCTGAAGGCCAGCCACGAATCGATGCTGGGCGAGGCGCTGACCTCGCTGGGCCGGTACACCCCGTTCCCGTTCGCGTCGCGGCTGGTCAGGCTGGGGTTCGAGCTGCCCCAGCGTGATGTCGTCACGGTCACCACCAACGTCCCGGGCCCCCGGCAGCCGCTGTACGGGATGGGCCGCCGGATCGTGGAGATCATTCCCTACGTGCCGATCGCCACCACGACGCGCACCGGCGTCTCGATCTTCACCTACTGCGGTCAGGTGACGTTCGACGTCACCGGCGACTTCGCGGCCAACCCGGATCTGGACGTGCTGGCCCGCGGCATCCAGGACAGCCTGGCCGAGCTGCTGAAGGCCAGCCGGCAGGGCACGGCGAAGGTGTGACCTTCAGCTGGGAGCCGCGCGCCTGAGCGCGGCCACCTCGTACAGGGCGATGCTGGTGGCGATGCCGGCGTTCAGGGACTCGGTGGCGGCCGTGATCGGGATGCGGACCAGGACGTCGCAGGCCTGCGCGACGATCCGGGACAGGCCGCGGCCCTCGGACCCGGTGACCAGGACCAGCGGCGCGGTGGCCAGGTCCAGGTCGCGGATGGCGGTCTGGCCGGACGCGTCCAGGCCGGCCACGAACACGCCGGCGTCCCGGTAGGACTGCAGCGCGCGGGCCAGGTTGGCGGCGCGGGCCACCGGGAGGCGGGCCAGCGCGCCGGCCGAGGCCTTCCACGCGCCCGCGGTCACGCCCGCGCCACGGCGGGCGGGCACGACCACGCCGTGCGCGCCGAACGCGGCCGCCGAACGGACGATGGCGCCCAGGTTGCGCGGGTCGGTCACGCTGTCCAGGGCGGCGATGAGCGGCAGTTCACCGGCGTCCGCGGCGCGGGCCAGCAGGTCGTCGGGGTGCGCGTAGTCGTAGGGTCGCACCCGCAGGGCCAGGCCCTGGTGCAGCGCGCCGCCGGTCAGCCGGTCCAGTTCGGCCAGGCCGGCCTCCAGGATCGGGACGCCGCGGTCGGCGGCCAGCTTGATCGCCTCGTCGATCCGCTCGTCGCGGGCCGCCCGGGCCCCGACGTACAGCGTGGCCGCGGGCACCCGGGCCCGCAGCGACTCGACCACCGGGTTGCGGCCGGCCACGAACTCGGCCGCCTCCCCCGCGCCGCGCGGGGCGCGGCGGTCGCCGGGGGCGGAGCCTGGGCGGGAGCGGAACTCAGGCGCGTCGCCGGAACGACGAGATCCGGAGCCGTAGCCCGAGCCGGACCTGTCGGCGGACTGGCGGGACCCGGAGCCGTCACCGGAGCGGCGCGGACCGGAGCCGGACGCGCCGGACCCGGAGCCAGCGGATCCGGATCCGGATCCCGACCCTGACCCGGACCCGGACCCGGACCCGGACGCGCGCTTGGCGGCGGGGTGGCCGGGGCGCATGGCGGCGGGCGGGGTCGGGCCCTTGCCTTCGAGCTTGCGCCGGCCCTGGCCGCCGGTGCCGGGGCGGGGCTTGCCGGACTTGGTGCGGCCCGCGGCGTTCTTGCTGGCGCTGCCCTTCGAGGTTCCGGCCGGGTTGCGGCGGGGGGCGCCGCTCAACGCTTCAGCTCCCAGCGCGGGCCCTGCGGGGTGTCCTCGACGATGACGCCGATCTCCTCCAGGCCGTCCCTGATCGCGTCCGCGGTGGCGTAGTCCCGGCGGGCCCGGGCCGCGTCTCGCTGGTCCAGGCTCAGCTTGACCAGCGACCCGATCACCTGGCGCAGCCGCTCGCGGGACCCGGCTCCGGCGGACGCGCCCGACCAGTGCGGCGCGAGCGGGTCCAGGCCGAGCACGTCCAGCATGGCCCGCAGCCGGATCAGGCTGGCCCGGGCGCCGGTCTTGTCCGAGGCGGCCAGCGCCTGGTTGCCGTCCCGGACGCAGGCGTGCACCGCGGCCAGCGCGGCCGGCACGGCCAGGTCCTCGTCCATCGCCGAACGGAACGACGTGGGCAGTTCCTCGTTCTCCTCATCGCCAGGCCCCGGCTGGGTGACGTCCTCGCCGAGCCCGGCCAGCACCTCGGCGGCGCGCAGCACGAAACGCTCGATCCGCTGGTAGGCGGCCACCGCCTCCTGCAGCGCCTCCTCGGAGAACTCCAGCATCGAGCGGTAGTGCGCCTGGACCAGGTAGTAGCGCAGCTCGGCCGGCCGGACCCGGGTCAGCACGTCGGTAACCAGCAGGGAGTTGCCGAGCGACTTGCTCATCTTCTCCCCGGCCAGCCCGAGCAGGCCGTTGTGCAGCCAGTACCGGGCGAAGCCGTCGCCGGCCGCCTGGGACTGGGCGATCTCGTTCTCGTGGTGCGGGAAGATCAGGTCCATCCCGCCGCAGTGGATGTCGAACGCGGGGCCCAGGTACTTGGTGGACATCGCCGAGCACTCCAGGTGCCAGCCGGGCCGCCCCGGCCCCCACGGCGTCTCCCAGTACGGCTCGCCGGGCTTGGCCGCCTTCCACAGCGCGAAGTCACGCGGGTCGCGCTTGAGCCCGGCGTCGTCGGAGTCCTCGGCCGGGCGCATCTGGTCGAGCCGCTGGCCGGACAGCGCGCCGTAGGCGGGGAACGAACGCACGTCGAAGTACACGTCTCCGCCGGCCGCGTAGGCGTGGTCGCCGTCGATGAGCCGGCGCATCAGCACGATCATCTCCGGGACGTGACCGGTGGCGCGCGGCTCGATGTCCGGCGGGCGGCAGCCCACCGCGTCGTAGGCCCAGGTGAACGCGCGCTGGTTGCGCTCGGCGACGATCCACGGGGCGACGCCCTCGGCGGCCGCGGTGCGCAGGATCTTGTCGTCGACGTCGGTGACGTTGCGGCAGTAGGTCACCCGGTAGCCGCTGGCCTCCAGCCAGCGGATCGCGACGTCGAAGCACACGCCCGACCGCAGGTGGCCGATGTGCGGCGGGGCCTGCACCGTGGCACCGCACAGGTACACCGACACCTGGCCGGGCACCAGCGGCGCGAACTCGCGCACCGTGCGGGTGGCGGTGTCGTGAAATTGCAAGGTCACGGTGTAAAGGCTAAGGGATACCGCCAGTGATAAAGCAGAATACCGGGGGCTCGGTCGCTAACCCGGGACGACCAGCGCGGTGGCAATCGCGGCCAGGCCCTCGCCGCGGCCGGTCAGCCCCAGCCCGTCGGTGGTGGTCGCGGACAGGCTGACCGACGCGCCGGACAGCGCCTCGGCCAGCACCTTCTCGGCCTCGGCGCGGCGCGGCCCGATCTTGGGCCGGTTCCCGATGACCTGGACCGCGACGTTGCCGATCACGAAGCCCGCCTCGCTGACCAGCCGGCACGTCTCGCGCAGCAGGGCCGGGCCCGATGCGCCCGCCCACTGCGGGCGGGACGTGCCGAAGTGCTGGCCGAGATCGCCGAGCCCGGCCGCGGACAGCAGCGCGTCGCACATGGCGTGCGCCGCCACGTCACCGTCGGAATGACCGGCCAGACCCGCCTCACCCGGCCAGAACAAGCCAGCCAGATGCAGCTCTCGGGAACTGGTCAGCGGGTGGACATCGACGCCCAGGCCGACCCTGGGCATACTCTGTTGTCTCGGGGGGACGACCCCCCCAGACCCCCCCGGGCCCGCTTGCGCGGGATCTGAGTAAGTTGGCAAGGACCTCGTCGAGGAGGGCCTCGGCCTTGTCCTCGTTGGTCTTCTCGGCCAGCGCGAGCTCGCTGACCAGGATCTGCCGCGCCTTGGCCAGCATCCGCTTCTCACCCGCGGACAGGCCCCGCTCGCGGTCCCGGCGCCACAGGTCGCGGACGACCTCGGCCACCTTGTTCACGTCACCGGAAGCGAGCTTCTCCAGGTTGGCCTTGTAGCGCCTGGACCAGTTGGTCGGTTCCTCGGTGTGCGGCGCGCGGAGCACTTCGAAGACCCGCTCGAGCCCTTCGGCGCCTACGACATCACGAACGCCTACGAGCTCGGCATTGTCCGCGGGGACGCGTACGGTCAAGTCACCCTTGTCGACCTTGAGGACCAGATAGGTTCGATCTTCGCCCTTGATGGTGCGAGTCTCGACCGCTTCGATGCGAGCAGCCCCGTGGTGGGGATAGACGACGGTATCGCCGACCTTGAAAGACATGTGGCAAGTACCCCTTCCGCTGAAGGCCATCTTACCACGTCGGGCGGTGTCGATAAAACGGCCTTGATGGCAAGTATGCAGGTCAGTACGCCATTGCAGGCCTGCGCACGCACCGCTGCGCTGGCCGTGCCGGAGCTGGCACCGCCACCGGAAGGCTTACCGCGTTGACTACAGTCTACCCGAGTGATCGGACCGAGCCCGGCATCTTAAAGTCCTTTTCAGGGGTCCATACTGGATAGCAGGGTCGGTACGTGCCGGGAGGTGACGGGTGAATCCTGGCGACGGGTCAGGGTGGGACGAGCCTCCGCTCGACATCCAGATCCCGGATGACGCGCGCGAGCTCGAGCGCGAGGTGCTCGCCTACCACCGCGAGCTGCGCGCCCAGCGGCGGCGGCACCGGCTGCGCCGGCTGACCAGGCCGTTGCGCGGGCCGGGCACCGTGATGCCGCTGCTGGCCAGCATCCTGGCCGTGTGCCTGGTGGCCGGGGCCATGCTGTCGGTGGCCACGTTCAGCCCGGCCACGGGCCCCGAGACCCACAACCATCCGTCGGCCACCGCCGCTTCCGACCTGCGGTCCGCCGCACCGCGGTCCAGCCCGGCGAGCCCCGCCCCGGCCAGCTCCGCCCCGGCCAGCCCCGCCCCGGCCAGCCGCACGGCACGGCCGAACGGTTCGGCGAACTCCCCGGCGCACGCCAGCTCGTCGGCGAGCCCGGTCCGGCCCAGCACGCCTGGGGGCCCGTAACGCGGGGTGGCCGGCGGACGGGCTGTACTACCCGGCGTAGAAGTCCGGCGGCATGACCGCTACGATTCTTTCCGTTCCGCTCGGAATGAATCGAGGAGGCCGCACGGTGACGCGCTGGACCCGCCGCCTGCTTGTGGGCGCCATAGCCATCATGGTCCCGGCGCTGGCCGGCTGCGAGGCTGGCTTCGACGCGCCCACGCTGCAGTTCCACCCGGCCTCCACCGGGAACAACATCGTGACCGGCGGCATCACCATCGACAACGCGTTCGTGCTCGGCCCCGCGCCGGGCGCCACGCTGCCGGCCGGCGGTCAGGCCGGGCTGTTCCTGTCGGTGGAGGCGGCCAACGGCGACACGCTGACCTCGATCAAGGCACCGGGCGCGGCGAGCTCGGTGCAGCTCGGCAACGGGCCGATCACCCTGAGCCCGAACAACCTCGTGAAGCTGGGCGGCCCGGCGCCCCTGCTCACGCTCGACGGCCTGACCAACCCGCTGTCCGGCGGGGAGTCGATCACGCTGAACTTCCAGTTCGCCAACGCCGGGCAGGTCACGCTCACGGTCCCGGTCGAGCCGGCCTCCTACGACTTCTCGAGCTACTCGCCGGCCCCCACCCCCACCACGTCGGCGTCGCTGTCGGTGTCCCTGAGCAAGCACAAGCACAAGGCCAGGAAGAAGTCCGCGACCGCCGGCCCCGCGGCCTCGGCCAGCCCCTCGACCACGCCGTAGCCGGGGCCCCACGAGCCAGGGGCCCCGCGAGCCGGCCGGGGCCCCGCGAGCCAAGGGCGCGGCGCCGTCCTGGACCGAGGAGCGACGAAGGAGCGACGAGGGAAGGCGGCGCCTCAAAGCGCCCGCAGGCGAGCGGGGTAAAAATACAGCGTGAGCCACGGCTCGTTCGGGATAAAAAGGTCTTTGATTTTGACCTAACGAAGCGTGGTTCTACCGGTCAGGCCACTGATTCGAACTTGTAGCCGAGTCCGCGCACCGTGACGATGTGCTGCGGGCGGGCGGGGTCGACCTCGATCTTGGCCCGCAGCCGCTTGATGTGCACGTCGAGCGTCTTGGTGTCGCCCACGTAGTCCGCGCCCCACACCCGGTCGATGAGCTGCATCCGGGTCAGCACCCGGTCGGCGTTCCGCAGCAGCACCTGGAGCAGCTCGAACTCCTTGAGCGGCAGCTGGACGGTGCCGCCGCGGACGGTGACCACGTGCCGGTCCACGTCCATCCGGACCGGCCCGGACTCCAGGGCCGACTCGGCCACGTCCTCGGGCTCGCCCCGGCGGCGGAGCACCGCGCGCATCCGCGCGACCAGCTCGCGGGAGGAGAACGGCTTGGTCACGTAGTCGTCCGCGCCGAGCTCGAGCCCGACCACCTTGTCGATCTCGCTGTCCTTGGCGGTCAGCATGATGACCGGGACGTTCGACTTCTCCCGCAGCGAGCGGCACACCTCGCTGCCGGGCAGGCCGGGCAGCATGAGGTCGAGCAGGACCAGGTCGGCGCCGGTCCGGCCGAAGGTTTCGAGGGCGTCGGGCCCGGTGGAGCAGACCGCGACCTCGAAGCCCTCCTTGCGGAGCAGGTACGAGATGGCGTCGCTGAACGAGTCCTCGTCCTCAACTACCAGCACACGTGTCACTTGAGTCCCTCCTGGGGCTCGTGGGCGTTCCGTAGCGGGATGAACAGGGTAAACGTCGATCCGGACCCCTCGACGCTGCGCACCGTGACCCGGCCGTTGTGCGCGGCCATCACGTGCTTGACGATGGCCAGGCCCAGCCCGGTCCCGCCGGTCGCGCGCGAGCGCGCCGGGTCGACCCGGTAGAACCGCTCGAAGATCCGCTCCAGGTCGCGCTCGGGGATGCCGATGCCCTGGTCGATGACGCTGAGCTCGGCGTTTCCGTCGTTGGCCCGCTTCAGGCTGACCACCACCCGGGTCCGCTCCGGGCTGTACGCGACCGCGTTCTCCAGCAGGTTGCGCAGCGCGGTGACCAGCAGGTCCTCATCGCCCAGGACCGACAGGGCGCGCGTGCCGGTGGACGCGAGGGTGATGCCACGGGCGTTCGCCTTCATCCGGCAGCGGTCCAGGGCCTCGGCCACCACCATGTCCAGCTCGACCGGGCGCGGGTCGGGGACGGGCTCGACGGCCTGGATCCGGGACAGCGTGATCAGGTCCTGGACCAGGTTGGTCAGCCGCTGCGCCTCCTGGCGCATCTTGCCCGCGAAGCGGCGCACCGCCTCGGCGTCGTCGGCCGCGTCCTCGATCGTCTCGGCCAGCAGCGCCAGCGCGCCGACCGGGGTCTTCAGCTCGTGGCTGGTGTTGGCCACGAAGTCGCGCTTGACCTCGTCCACCCGGCGGCTCTCGGTCTGGTCTTCGGCCAGCACCAGGACCAGTCCGCCGCCGCCGACCGCCGCGCCCAGCGGCGCGACCCGCACCGCGAAGCTGGTGACCCGCCCGCCGGGCCCGGGGACCTCGAACTCGCCCTCGCGGATCTCGCCGTCTCTTCGTACCTGACGGGCGAGCGCGGCCAGTTCGGTGACCATGAGCCGGTCCCCCTTGACCAGCCCGAACCCCCGCGCCGCGGAGCTCGCCCGCAGCACCCGGTCGTTGCTGTCGACGACCACGGCCGAGGAGGAGAGCACCGACAGGACCGAGGCGATGCCGGGCGGCAGCCTGCCAGGCTGGCTGGCCTTGCTGGTGGCCCGGACCCGGTTGGCGCGGTTGGCTCGTGCGGCACCGGGCCTGGTGGCCCTTATGGCCATGTTCGCCAAAGCGGGGGTCGATCCCCCGTGACCAGCACCGACCGGGAACGTGAACGTTGAAGACTCACATGCTCAATGGTATGCGGTAGGCCCATGCCCGCGACAGCGGCCCCGCGACCCACCGGGCGATATTCGAAGGTTGTTCATTTACCGGACAACCTGCGGCAATGCCGGATTTACCCGGCTGGGGGCTGGTGTTATCTTCCGGTCGCGTTGGGTCAGCGGCCCTGGTTCTTCACCGCCTCGACGGCCTCGGCCGCCGCCTCGGGGTCCAGGTAGCGGCCGCCGGGGACCGCGGGCCGGAACGCGTCGTCGAGCTCGTAGACCAGCGGGATGCCGGTCGGGATGTTCAGCTCGGCGATCGCGGCGTCGCTGACGCCGTCCAGGTGCTTGACCAGGGCGCGCAGCGAGTTGCCGTGGGCGACGACGAGCACGGTCCGGCCGCTGTTCAGCTCCGGGACCACCGCGTCGTACCAGTACGGGAGCATGCGGACCACCACGTCCTTGAGGCACTCGGTCCTGGGCCTGGCCTCCGGCGGCAGATCGGCGTAGCGGGGGTCGTCGGACTGGGACAGCGGGTCGTCGTCGGCGATGGGCGGCGGCGGCACGTCGTAGGAGCGCCGCCACAGCATGAACTGCTCCTCGCCGAACTCCCGCCGGGTCGCGGCCTTGTCCTTGCCCTGCAGCGCGCCGTAGTGGCGTTCGTTCAGCCGCCAGCTTCGCCGGGCCGGCAGCCACAGCAGGCCGGCTTCTTCGAGGGCCAGGTGCGCGGTCTGGATGGCCCGGGTCAGCACCGAGGTGTGCAGCGTGTCCGGCCGGATCCCGGATTCGGCCAGCAGGCGGCCGCCGGTGATGGCCTCCTGCTTGCCGGCCTCGGACAGGCCCACGTCCACCCAGCCGGTGAACAGGCCCTTGGCATTCCACTCGCTCTCGCCGTGCCGCAGCAGCACCAGGGTCTTCATGGTCGTCGAGTTTATCGGGGGAACACGCGCTGGCTTGCCGGGGTTGCTTAGAGCGTGCAGCGCAGGAGCCCTCGCCGGATCGCGACCATCAGCCTGCACACGTCCCCGCTCGACCAGCCGGGCACCGGCGACGCCGGCGGGCTCAACGTCTACGTGGTCGAGGTGTCCAAGCGGCTGGCCGAGTACGGCATCGAGGTGGAGATCTTCACCCGCGCGGTCTGCCGGGACACCCCGCCGACCGTCGAGCTGGTCCCCGGCGTGCTGGTCCGCAACGTGGTGGCCGGGCCGTTCGAGGAGCTGGACAAGAACACCCTGCCCGGCCAGATCTGCGAGTTCACCTTCGAGGTGCTGCGCGCCGAGGCCGCGCACGCGCCCGGCCGGTACGACCTGCTGCACGCGCACTACTGGCTGTCCGGGCAGGTCGCGGCCCGGGCGGCGGAGCGCTGGGGGGTGCCGCTGGTGCAGTCCATGCACACCCTGGGCAAGGTCAAGAACCTGGCCCTGGCGTGCGGGGATGCCGCGGAGCCCGCGTCGCGTATCCAGGGTGAGGCTTCGGTGGTGGCGGCGGCCGACCGGCTGGTGGCCAACACCGCCGAGGAGGCGCGGCAGCTGATTTCGCTGTACGGCGCGGACCCGTGGCGGGTCGAGACGGTTTCGCCCGGGGTTGACTTGTCGGTGTTCCGGCCGGTGGCGTCGGTCGCCGCGGTCCGGCGGCGGCTGGGGCTGGCGCCGGACGCGGTGGTGCTGGCCTTCGCCGGGCGGATTCAGCCTTTGAAAGGGCCGGACGTCGTACTGCGGGCGGCGGCGGAACTGCTGCGCCGGTGTCCCTGGCTCGCGGGACGGCTGGTCGTGGTCATCGTGGGCGGGCCGAGCGGGTCGGAGGTCGGCGCGCCCGGGCGGCTGGCAGAGATGGCCGCGTCGCTGGGGATTTCCTCATCTGTGCGCTTCGAGCCGCCGTGCCCGCAGCCGGAGCTCGCGGACTGGTACCGGGCCGCTGACGTGGTGCTGGTGCCGTCGCACTCCGAGTCGTTCGGGCTGGTGGCGGTCGAGGCTCAGGCGTGCGGCACGCCGGTCGTGGCGGCGGCGGTGGGCGGGCTGCGGACCGCGGTGCGGGACGGCTTCTCCGGCGTCCTGGTGGACGGCCACGACCCCGCGGTGTGGGCCGGGGTGCTGGCTGACCTGCTGTCCTCGCCGGCGCGGCTGTCGGCGCTGGGCCGCGGCGCGCGGCAGCACGCGGCGGCGTTCAACTGGCCCGCCACCGCGGAGCGGCTGGTCGGGGTGTATACCGGAGCGATGAACGAAGCCGTTGCCGAGACCGTGCGGGCATGAGTCCGGGTTCGGCGTCGTCCTCGTCGGCCTCGGCCTCGGCTTCGGCTTCGGCTTCGGTGGCGGCCGCGCTGGATGAGCTCGGGCTCGCCTACACCAGCGAGCAGCCCGGGGCGTACCTGGTGCGGCTCGAAGGCCAGCACAAGCTGGCCACGATGACCTGGCTCATCGTGGGCGCGCACAGCCTGTCCGTGGAGGCGTTCTTCTGCCGGCAGCCGGACGAGAACCACGCCGCGTTCTACCGGTTCCTGCTGGAGCGCAACGGACGCATGTACGGAGTCCACTTCAGCCTCGACCCGGTCGGCGACGTGTACCTGACCGGGCGGCTGCCGCTGTCGGGCGTTTCGGTGGCCGATATCGACCAGCTGCTCGGCTGCGTGCTGTCCTACTCCGACGACAACTTCGACGCGGCGCTGGAACTCGGCTTCGCGTCCGCCATCCGGCGGGAATGGGCCTGGCGGGCCAAGCGCGGCGAGAGCCTGGCCAACCTGCAGGCGTTCGCGCGCTTCGCCGACCCGGATCGCTGAGGCTCCGCTGGCGCCGCGGGTGCTGGCGCCGCGGGTGCTGGCGCCGCGGGGCTGGGGGCGCGGGTGCTGGCGCCGCGGGTGCTGGCGCCGCGGGTGCTGGCGCCGCGGGTGCTGGCGCCGCAGGGCTGGGGGCGCGGCGGGTGCTGGCGGATGAAGGCCACAACAGTCACACCCGACTCGTATGTGACAGATCTCGGGTGGGGCCAACAGGTGAACGTGGCGTTGTGATGGCTCTAGGACCCTGTTGGTTTATTCATGGTGGTGCTGGTATTACGCCGCGAGGTCGAGCCGTTGGAGGTGGGTGGTCCGGGTCCGGTCGAGGGGCTGGCCGGTCCACCAGGCGTCGAGCCGGATGAG
>Ga0070735_10003906_pt1 | contig 12812 bp, 8 predicted proteins | sample Coa_R1_FD_66443 | JGI IMG/M metagenome (GOLD analysis project Ga0070735, IMG submission 66443) | Surface soil microbial communities from Centralia Pennsylvania, which are recovering from an underground coalmine fire - Coalmine... | ecosystem: Environmental > Terrestrial > Soil > Unclassified ...
GTTATAGAGCCGCGACCGCAGGAAGCGGTTTTCAAGCGTAACGTCGCGCGATCCCTCACCCTACAATCAAAAATGGATGAAGAGCGTGCATCGGTGTTGGGTGGAGGTCTCGCGGTCGCGGATCGCTCAAAATTTTCGGGCCGTGCGTGCCGCGGTCGGGGGTGGCATCGAAGTGATGCCGGTGGTAAAGGCGGACGCCTACCGGCATGGCGCAATCGAAATCTCACGTGTGCTGGTAGAGGCGGGCGCGCGGTGGTTAGCGGTAAGCAATGTGGAGGAAGGCGCAGCCTTGCGAATGGCCGGGATCGGCGCCCGAATCCTGGCGATGGCCGATTTTCTGCCCGCCGAGCGCGATGCCCTGCTGGAGCACGAGCTAACACCTGTGATTCATTCGCTCGGCGATCTGGCGGAATGGAACGCGCGGGCTGAGCGTCACGGTGCGCCGCTTGCGTATCATTTGAAAATTGACAGCGGCATGGGGCGGCTGGGCACTCGCGCCAGTGCGGAAGAAATTGCCTGTGCGGTGCTTGCGAATCGAGCTACGGTGCTGGAGGGGTTGATGACCCACTTTGCCTCCTCCGCCGATTACTCCAGTCCGCAAACGCGCGAGCAAGTGGAACAATTCGAGCGTATTCGCACCGGGCTCGCCCAAGCTGGAATTCGGCCGCGCTACGTCCATTTGGCGAGCACCATTCCGATCTCCTATGGGCAGCGTGAGTCGTGGGGAAATATGGTCCGGCCGGGGCATGCGATTTATGGGTATGTCTCTCCGCCGCGCGGGAATGCGCCCAAGCCGGTGCTTCACGTCCAGCCCGCACTGACGTGGAAAACGCAAGTGCTGGCCGTTAAGGATCTTCCCGCGGGCGCGCCCGTGGGCTATGGTGCGATTTTTCGCGCGACACGGCCTACTCGGATAGCAGTGCTGGCGGCGGGCTACGCCGACGGTATACCGCACCGGTTCTCAAACCGCGGAAAAGTGATCGCGAGCGGGAAAATCGCGCCGGTGATCGGCGCAGTCTCCATGGATTTGACGACGATCGATGTCACCGATTGTCCAGAACTCCAGGTAGGCGATACGGTGACGTTACTTGGGAGCGAGGGCGCCGTCAGCATTGATGCACAGCAGATCGCGCGAATGGCCGGCACGATTTCCTATAGCATTTTGTGCGGCATCAGCGCACGAGTGAAGCGGGTATACGTTTAGCCCTATGTCCGAATTTAACCGCGCGGTGCAGGACCGGTTTCCTCCACTGGCCGGAATCGTCCGTCGCGCATCAGATAATATTTGCGGCCCCTCCAGGCAACAGTGTTGCCGAAGAAGCCCGCGATCCAGAACAGGAAGCTGAGCAAATCCTGGAGAAACAGGCGCAGCCAGGGCACAGGGGCTGAGAGCACGTCCACCGATACTGCGTAGGCGGCAGCGCTGCGCACAGCAATGGTTCCAAGGAGCAGCGGCCACCATGAAGGCGCAGCCACGCAGGCCAGCACCGCTATGGGAATCGGGTTCGTGAAGATGCTGCCGGCATAACCTGCCGGACGCGAACGGCGCGTGGAGCGCGCCCAGCGCAGCCGGTGTGCAGCATTCAGCGCCAGATCCTGCGACCCGATGTGGTGCTCCACTACGTAAGAGGATAAAATGACCCCGGCGCCGTGCTCCGCCGCGAATTTGCCCAGCACGAAATCTTCGGCCAGATAGTCCTTCAAGCGCTCGAACCCGATCAGATTCAATACAGCTTTGCGAGCGGCAACCGTTGGGCCGACAGCGAATTTCATGCCATCCAGCATGCGCGCTACTAACACGCCTGCGAGAAACTCGGTATTCATTCCGATCGCTTCAAGCTGCGACCAAAAACTCTCGCCGCCCACTGCGCGATAAGGGCACGTGGCAATCCCTACTTGAGAATCCTGAAACTCAGCGGCAATTGTGCGCAGCATCCCGGAGGTGACACGGATGTCGCTATCGCTCATCAGCACAAGATCGTTGCTCGCCGCCTCCAGCATTTTATGCAAGCTGAAGACCTTCGCATTCGGATACGGCGGCTCGCCTGTGACCAGCAGATGCGAAGGCACGTCTGAGAACTCACGTTGCAGCTTTTCGACCACCGGAATGGCGGTATCAGTGCTCGATCGAACTGCGAACAGAATCTCAAACGCCGGGTAATCCTGAGTGAAGAACGTCCGCAGGTTATCTTCCAGATTGACTTCCAGGCCGTGCAGCGGCTTCAGAATGCTGATCGGTTCAGGCAAGGTGAGCGGTGGTGGCCGCACATCCAGATACCGGCGCGCCGCAACCATCACGAGTGCGCAATACACAAGCGAGCCGGCCAGGATGGCCAACAGAAGCCACGCAAGATAGACCACAAACGTCTACTCTACTGGCGCCTTCTCCTCGACGAGTCTTCGGATTTCCTCGAGGAATGCATCCACTGACTTCACACCCTGATCCGCATGGCGTCGGTTGCGAACAGAAACGGTATCGTTCTGCGCTTCCCGGTCGCCGACGACAAGCATATATGGCACTTTTTGCAACTGCGCCTCGCGGATCTTCAGATTTACTTTCTCCTTGCGATCGTCGATATGAACACGCAGGTTTGCCGCGCTCAAACGTTTCGCCACGTTATGTGCATATTCGAGTTGGCGATCGGTGATCGGCAGCACGGCAACTTGCACCGGCGCCAGCCATACTGGAAACGCGCCGGCATAGTGTTCGATCAGAATGCCGAAGAACCGTTCCACCGCTCCGTAAAGTGCGCGATGCACCATCAGCGGCTGATGCGCCTTGCCATCTTCCGCGATATATTCCAGGCCGAAGCGGCGGGGCAGAAAGGAGTCAAACTGCACAGTTGAAAGCTGCCACGGCCGCCCGATGGCATCTACCAGCTTGAAGTCGATCTTCGGGCCATAAAAAGCCGCCTCGTCAGGCATGACCTTTACTTTGATGTTGAGCCGGGCGGTAGCACGTTCCAGCGCGTTTTCCGCTAGCTTCCATTGATCCGCCGTGCCATCGTACTTGCCGCTGACCCCACCATCCCAGGTAGAAAGCTCGGCCTCGTATCTGTCGAAGCCATAGGTCTTCAATACGTCCAAAGCAAACTCGATACAATTGACTACTTCATCTTCAATTTGCTCGGGCGTGCAGAAAATGTGGGCGTCGTCTTGCGTGAACCCGCGAACGCGCAGCAGGCCGTGCATTACGCCGCTGCGCTCGTAGCGATACACCGTGCCGAGCTCGCCCAGGCGCACAGGCAGATCCCGATAACTGCGCATCTTATCCCGGTAGATGAGGATATGAAATGGACAGTTCATCGGTTTGAGCTGGTATTCGGCGTCATCCAGTTCCATGCACTTGAACATGTTCTGGCTGTAGAAATTGTAATGGCCGGAGGTCTTCCACAGATCGGAGCGAGCAATGTGCGGCGTATACACCAGCGAGTAGCCCCGCTTGAGGTACTGATCGCGCATCCAGTCCTCAATCAGTTTCCGGACGATTCCACCTTTGGGATGAAAAAAGATCAGCCCGGGGCCGGCGAGTTCCTGAATACTAAACAGGTCCAGTTCCTGACCCAGCTTCCGGTGATCCCGTTTCTTGGCTTCTTCCAGGCGGTTCAGATATTCGTCCAGCTCTTTCTTGGTGAAGAAAGCCGTGCCGTAAATACGTTGCAGCCGGGGATTCTTTTCATCGCCCTTCCAGTACGCGCCCGCAATGGACAGCAGTTTGAACGCCTTCAGCTTTGTCGTGGAAGGCACATGCGGTCCGCGGCAGAAATCGATGAAGTTAGGGCCGAGTGTGTATTCGGAAAATGGATCGTCGCCCTTCTCCTGGATGAGTTGGCACTTCATCCATGCGCCCTCCGCTCCATATTTCTGCAAGCCTTCCTGCTTCGGCGTGTACACGCGATCATACGTAAGGCCGCGCGCCTGGATCTCCCACATCTTTTTCTCGATCGCCTCCAGATCCTCGGGCGTGAACGGTGTATCGCGCTGGAAATCGTAGTAGAAGCCGGTATCTATCGGTGGGCCGATACCCAACTTAGTCTCCGGAAATAATTCCAGGACGGCAGCCGCCAATAAATGTGCAGTCGAATGGCGATAGACTTCGAGAGCCTCCGGATTCCTGGTGGTCAGAATTTGAACGCTGGCGTCGGCCTCAAGCGGCCGCCCCAAATCGTATAGATTTCCGTTCACACGCGCGACGATCGCGTCGTCCGCCAGACGCGGGCTGATCGACCTCGCAATATCGATAGGCTTCGTGCCTGCCGGAACGGACTGAACGCTTCCGTCCGGCAGCGTGACTTGAATGCTGCTGCTCATTAAAGTTCAGGGTAGCAAACGCTTCGCAGTTAGTGGATTTTCGAGGTGCTCAGAAGACTATGCAGCAGAACCGCTGGATGAATCGCAGTGGCGCCGTTCAACTCCGCTACCTGCCTCCGGCAGGAAGTGCCCGGCGCAACCAGCACCTCACCTGCTTGCATGGCGCTCACGGCGGGGAGCAGCCGGCGGTTGGCAATCGCCACCGACACGTCATAATGTTTTCGAGCATATCCGAACGATCCGGCCATACCACAGCAACCGGCATCGAGATCCACGACAGTCGCCGAGGGAACACGGGAGAGAAGCGAGATGGTTGCCGGCAGCAAGCCCATGGATTTCTGATGACAGTGGCCATGCACCAGAATCTTCGTAGGACCGGCCTGAAACGTTAAGTCGAGTTTGGCTGCGTATTCCTCAAATAACAGGCAGGCGTTTGCCACTACCAATGCTTTTTGCTGCTGTTCGCCGCGCAATAGCGACGGCGCATCTTCCTTCACGGCGGAAAGACAACTCGGTTCGCAGAACAAGATCATTTCGCCGCGGCTGGCGATTGGAAACAGAGAATCCACAACGCACGCCGCGTGTGCGCGAGCCTCGCGCAGGAGGCCCTGAGAAATCAGCGGGCGGCCGCAGCACCCGGGTCTCACGACGTTAACCTGGCAGCCGCCGCGCTCCAGGATGTCGAGCGCCGCCACGCCGATCTGGGGATCGTAGTGATTCGTGAATGTGTCGTTGAACAAAGTGACAGCAGTGCTGGCATTCGGATTCTGCCGCGGGTTTCGCGAGAGCCAGCGTTCAAACGTGTTACGTTTCCAAGCGGGAAGCGGGCGCCGCCGATCGATGCCCACCAACTTTTCATTCACCCATCGTACCGGCAGACTCGCAGAGATCCAGTTCGAAAGCGGAGCGAATCTGCTGCCCCAAACCGATAGCCGATGAATGTTGCCGAGTGCTCGAGCTCGCACAGGCGTCCCGTGGCGGCTCCAATAATCGGCCAGAAATTCGCTCTTGAACCTGGCCATATCCACACCCACCGGGCATTCCGATTTGCACGCCCTGCACTCCAGGCAGAGATCCAGCACGCGATACACGCCATCGTCGCCCAGACCCGATTCCTCAAGGCGTCCCGCCATGGCCAGGCGAAGCACATTCGCCCGGCCTCGGGTGGAATCGGCTTCCTCGCGCGTTGCCATGTACGAGGGACACATGGTACCTGACAGCTTCTTGCGGCAAGCGCCGACGCCGCTGCACATTTCCACTGCGCCACCTAACCCACCATATTCGGAATAGTCGAACCAGGAAGCCGGGTTCGGTGTTTGATAGTCAGGGCCGAAACGCAGATTCGAAGTCAATGGCGGCGCATCCACGATTTTGCCCGGATTGAAAATACCCAGTGGATCGAAGGTGTGCTTGATCTCGCGGAAGGCGTCGTACAGTATGGGGCCAAACATCTGGCGCATAAACGGGCTGCGCACCAGGCCATCCCCGTGCTCTCCGGAAAGAGCACCGCCGAATTCGAGCACCAGATCCGCGACCGCACGGGCAATGGATTCGAATTTACGAACGCCTTCTTCCGTCTTCAAATTGATGACCGGCCGCACATGCAGGCAGCCGACGGAGGCGTGCGCATAAATGCCCGCTGAGGTTCCGTGGCTGCGAATGAGGTCCAAAAATCGCGCAATAAACGCGCTCAGCTTCTCCGGTGAAACCGCAGTATCCTCGACGAAGGAGATTGATTTCGCATCCTGCTTCATGGCCATCGATAGGCCTAATGCCGCTTCCCGCAGACTCCAGATTCTCGCCTGCCCCGCCGGATCGGTTTCCGCGCGGTAATGATATCCAAAACGATGCGCGCGCAAATCTTCTTCAAGCGCGCTCAGACGCGGCGCCAGGTCCTGTTTGCTATTAGCGTAGAACTCCACGCACAACAGAGCTGCCGGATCGCCCTCAATTACGCTCTTGCGGACGCGATCGAGCGCGGCATTCTGCCGTGTGTTATCCAGGATGGATTTGTCCATCACCTCCACAGCCGAAGGTTCGTGGCGCAGGATCAGCGGCGTGGCGGAAAGCGATTCCAACAAATCGGCGAAAGCGATTACTAATACAGCTTTCGCTTTTGGGAGCGGCACCAGCCGCAGCTTCGCTTCCAGCACCACTCCCAGTGTCCCTTCCGATCCGGCCATGATTTTCGCCAGATTGACGGATTTCGCCGGATCGGTGAATTCATCCAGGTTGTAACCGCCCACGCGCCGCACAATTTTCGGATAGCGGCGATCGATCTCAGCGGCGTTTTCAGCAGCCAGCCGCAGGACCGCGCCGTAGCAGGCCGCCTCCAGCGTATTGCCGGTTGGAATTTCGCTGCGTGGCATTTCGCGAAAATGAACGATGCTCGCGTCGGAGAGCGCGACAATCTGCTCCAAGACGTGATCGATCGTTTTTCCATAAAGGACGCTGCGCGCGCCGCTGGAATTATTCGCCATCATGCCGCCGATGGTGGCGCGGCTCGCGGTGGAAATATCAGGAGCGAATCGGAGATTCAACGGCGCGAGCTGCGCATTCAATTCATCCAGCACAATCCCCGGTTCTACTCTGGCCCACCGCTCTTCTACATTCACTTCCAGCGCACGGTTGTAATACTTGGAGGTGTCGATTTGCAGACCCTCGCCGATGGCTTGTCCCGCTTGTGAGGTGCCACCTCCGCGCATCGTAAGAGGGCAGCGAAAGCGATGACAGATGCCGATCGCGCGGACGATGTCGTCGCGATGCCGGGGAATGACGACTCCCAGCGGCTGAATTTGATAGACGCTCGCGTCAGTGGAATAGAGCGCGCGCGAAATCTTATCGAAGCGTACTTCGCCTTCAATCTGAGCTTCCAGTTCACGGCGCAGCGCGTCCACATCGACGGAACTCGCCTTGGCCATTGGAGCGGGCGGGCCGCTCTCTAGTTGCACCAAGCTCACTGTGCGGACTCCGCTATGCGAATTAATCCTTCGCGCAGAGCGTCCAATCCTCGAGCCAGATTTTCGCCGCCGCTGGCAAACGAAACTCGTAGCGTGCCCTCACCGCCGGGCCCGTATGCTGCGCCATGCACAACTACAACACCGTGCTCGTGCATCAGCCGCTTCCGAATTTCGCTGGATGGCAGTGTGAGATCCCGCACGTCCGCCATGGCGAAAAAACCACCCTCCGGCGGCAGGATGCGCACTCCGGGGATGCCGTCGAGCCGTGAAATCACCTGCTCGCGCCGCCGCGCATATCCTTCTCGCATTTGGGCGACGCAATCCTGAGGTCCTGTAAGCGCCTCCGCCGCCGCATCCTGAATGAAGGTGGCGGGACCGCGGCTCGATTGCGCCAGCACCATGAAGATCGCCTGGATCAGCGGCGCGGGTCCGGCGCAATAACCAACGCGCCAACCGGTCATAGCATAAGTTTTCGAAAGGCTATTGACCAGGATGCACGCTGGCCGCAGCGCTGGCGCAGCCGCAAGAGGAGAGATGTGCTCGCAGCCGTCATACGTGATGGCTTCATAGATTTCATCGCTGATCAGCACCAGATTCCGGCGCTGGCAGAACTCGCAAATAGAAATCAATTCCTCGCGTCGCAGAACTGTGCCCACCGGATTCCAGGGCGTGTTCAGCACCAGCACTCTGGCCGCCGGCGACCATGCCTTCTCCAGCGACTCCTCGGTTAGGATGAAACGTCCGCCACAAATCTGCGCGGAAACCGGTCTGATGCATCCTCCGGCCAGCCGGATTGGAGACTGATACGCATCGTAGATCGGATCGGGAAGCAGAACCTCATCTCCCCGGCTCAACACCGCGGTCAGCGCTGCATAAATACCGAAGGTAGCGCCAGTGGTTGCCAGCACCTCCGTCGCCGGATCGAATCGCAACCCATTGTCGCGCTGTATTTTCTGAGCGATGGCTTCCCGAAAGCCTTTCTCACCGCGGTTGTCCGGATACCCTGTACGGCCATTGCACAGCGCGCGATTACACGCCTCAACGATATGCGGCGGAGTGCGAAAATCCGGTTCCCCTCGCATCAGCGAAACCAGGCTTTTTCCTTGCGCTTGCAACGCGCGCATTTCCGCCAGAATGGCATTTACCGCGGTGGGCTGCAGCGCTGCAGCGGCAGAGGTTCGCACGAGAAAAGCATATCAGAGCGAGCGGCCGTGCTGGCGAAAATGGAGCTATTTCCGATCGGAGGAGTCGTCTGTCAATCCGAGCGGCCGGCGCGGCACAGACTTCAGCATCTCCGCCCGTTTCCCCGCTTGCCGGCGTATCGCGAAGCGCGCCACAATCAGCAGCAACACGATAACGCCGAGGACAAGCTTCGTGCGGAAATCCATTCCACTCCCCTGCCGCTTTTATTTTACCGGCTGCGTAGGCATTTTAGAGGGGCGCAGGCCCACAACCGAATGCGATATTGTAGTCGAATGCTTACCCGGAGACACGCGCTATTGGCCCCTTTGGCTCAGGTCCCGGGCCTACGCGCGTCGGCCACCACCATGTCGCTTTGCATGCATCAGACCACATCCGCCTCCGCAGGCTATCGCAAATCTCTCGAAGGCTATGCCCGCGCGGGTATCAAATACGTGGAGGTTATTCCGCCTCAGGTCGAGGAGTTTGTGAAACAAGAGGGTATGCCTGCTGCACGGCGCTTGCTTTCCGACCTCGGTCTTACGGCTGTGTCGAGCGGCGGCGTCCGTGGTCTTTGGGAGCCGAACCCCGGCAGAGCGAAAGCACTGGAAGATCTGAAGTCAAAATGCGAAATGATCGCCGCCTTGGGGGTCGATCGGATGGTCTGCCCCTGTGCCGCCAGCACGAAATTCACTGAGGACGACTATAAACGGGGCGTCGACAGTCTCCGCGAAGCAGGAGATGTCGCCAAACAATTTCACGTCACCTCGATGGTCGAGTTCATGCGTGGATCCACGTTTATCGGCACGCTGCCCACATCTCTCCGTCTAACACGGGAAGCCGCTCACCCGAATGTCCGGCCCATGTTGGATTGTTATCACTTCTGGGCCGGCCTCAGTAAATATGAGGATCTGGATCTGATCCGGCCCGGCGAAATCTATCACGTCCATTTCCAGGATGTGCCGGATATTCCCCGCGAACTGCTCGATAACAGCACGCGTAACATCCCGGGCACTGGAGTGTCTCCGTTGGTCGGCATCCTTCAGAAGCTAAGCGCAAAAGGGTATGCAGGTCCTCTTTCCGTCGAACTCTTTTATCCCGAGCTCCAGCACGGAGACCCGTATGAGGTAGCTCGCCGCATCCGGCAGAAGGCCGAACCGGTAATGCGCGCCGCCGGTGTGCTGTAGTCTTTTCGCGTTTACAGCCGTATCAATGCGAGCCCGCTTTCCTCATCCATCTCGCGTCTGAGAATGGCCGGCGATTCCACCAGGATAATTTCGAGCGTCGGACGCACATGGCCTTCCAGGAAATGACCGCCGCGCGTCGTCCCGTCATATCTTCCAACCACGATATGAGCGTGGACTTTGGGCTCGCCTTTTTCTAGCGCGATGTCGCCGGCGATCGAGATCGCTTCTACCTGCTCGCGTAGCGGAATGCGGGCATACTGTTTCGTCTTCCACTCGAAATAGCCAAGCGTGACATCCTCGAAGGCTCCAATTCCGGTGAAATGGGCTGCTTTGAGGCCGTTTTCTTTAGCGAAAGACAAGAGCCCGGCCATGGCTTCATCCCCGCTGCCAAAGATAACAGCGAAGGTCTTTTCAGGTGACTCTGCCAGCAATTTGGATTTCATGCAAGTATGATATTTTGCGCTCGACAGGATCAGTGGGTGCGGTGCGAGTTCCAGTACAACAATCCGCCGGCCGCCAACCCGGCCGCTGCCGCTATCGTCCACTCCCGCCCGTGGCCGTCATTCCGGTCGAGCTCCAAAGCTCCGCGCTCCGGGAATTCACGCGGCGTTCTTCGCTGCCCACCATTTAGCGACATCTCCAACACCTGTGCCAGATGCAGCGCACGGCGGTCGCTCCCCTGTTCGATTTGCGTGCGGCAGCTAAATCCATCGGCAATTAGTAGAGTGTCTTTCGATGCTTTCCGCACCTGAGGCAAGACACCCAATTCACCGACTTTCTGCGAGATCTCGTATTTGTTTTCGGAAAATCCAAAGCTGCCCGCCATGCCGCAGCAGCCCTTGTCGAGCACGTTCAAATCCAGCCCCATCGCGCGCAGCAGTTTCTCTTCCGGATCGAGACCCATCACGGCTTTCTGATGACAGTGGCCATGCAGCAGCGCCTGACGCTCCAGTTTGGGCGGCTTGTAATCGGGCGCATTCTTCTCTAGAAATTCAGCCAACGTGAAGATCTGCTTGTGTAGCCGCTTGGCATCCTGATTATGAGGCAGCAGATCGATCATTTCATCTTTGAAGACCACGGCGCAGCTCGGTTCCAGACAAACCATCGGCAAACCAGCTTCAATCTGCGGCCGCAGCGCATCCAGCGTTTGCATCAGCAGGCCCCGTGCGGCGTCCAGCATCCCGAAATCGTAAAGCGGACGCCCACAGCACAAATGCGAGCGCGGTATTACTACCTGGAAGCCGGCCGCCTCCAGCACTTCCACCGCCGCTCCCGCGACGTCCGGATGAAAGTGGTTGTTGAATGTATCCGGCCACAGAATCACTTCGGGCGACGAAACGTTTTGCGGTTGGCGGTTCCGGAACCAGGAACGGAATGTCTGCGGCGCAAACTTCGGAATCTTTCGTTGCTGTGCAATTCCGCCGATCCGTTTCACGATGGAATTAAGACCAGGCGTTTGTGTTACCAGATTGACCAGCTCCGGAGCGTACGATGCAAGCTGCGCCCACCAGGAGATCAACCCCATGCTGTAGGCGTCGCGCGGCCTCGCACGGCCCTTGTAGTAATGCGAAAGGAACTCGGCCTTATAGGTCGCGATATCCACGTTCACCGGACAATCGCCCTTGCACCCTTTGCACGACAGGCACAGATCCAGCGCATCAAACACCGCTTCGCTTTGCCAGCCATCCTGCAAAACTTCGCCCTGCATCATCTCAAACAGCAGATGGGCGCGGCCTCTGGTCGAGTGCTTTTCCTCCATCGTGGCCCGATAGCTGGGGCACATCGTGCCTTTCTCGTGCCGCCGGCATTCGCCAATACCCACGCAGCGCTGCGTGGCCAGGTTGAAGCTGCCCTTATCGTTACCGTAATTAAAATAAGTTCGCGGCTCGGGCGGATGATAATCGGTTCCGAAACGCAGGTTCTCATCGATGCGGTACGGCATCACCACCTTTCCTGGATTCATTTTCCAGCCGGGGTCCCATAAGGCTTTGAATTGCTCGAACGCGAGTATCAGGTCCTCGCCGAACATTTTGTAGAGGAATTCCGCCTTCGACTGGCCGTCGCCGTGCTCGCCCGAAATCGAGCCGCCGTATCGCACCACCAGGTCCGTGGCGTCTTCCATAAACGAGCGGTAGTTGCGAATGCCCTCAGCCGTTAGCAGATCGAACGTCACGCGGGTGTGAATACAGCCTTGCCCGAAATGCCCATACAACGCCCCGATGTAGCCGTGCTTGTCATACAGTTTGGAAAGGTCTCGCAGGTAATTGCCCACCCGCTCGGGCGGCACGGCGGAATCTTCCCAACCCTCCCACGTTACGTGCTGGCCGGGAACCCACGCAGTTGCGCCGAGCCCGGCTTCGCGAATCTCCCAGACCTGTTTTTCCTCCGTATTGTCGTCGAACAGTTTCATGCTGGGCGCATCGTGCTTGCGGTTCAATTTGACCATCAGTTTCCCTGCGGCCTCATCGGATTGCGCCTTGGTATCCCCTCCGAATTCGACCAGCAACCATCCCTTGCCTTCGGGCAGCAGCTTCCGTTCCTGGATGTCGCGGCCCTTGATGCTCATGTTTTTGATCAACAGATAATCCAGCGCCTCGCAGCCGATCGGCTTCGCATCCATCACCTCCGGCACATGATCGCCCGCGGAATAAATATCCGGATAACCGAGCACCAGTAGGGAGCGTGCGGCCGGATTGTGAACCAGCCGGAGTGTAGCCTCCAGAACAAACACGCATGTGGATTCCGTCCCGACCAGTGCGCGTGCTACGTTGAATCCGTTTTCCGGTAATAGCTGATTGAGGTTGTATCCCGAGACGCGCCGCGGAATATTCGGGTAGCGCTTCCGTACCAATTCCGCGTACCGGTCGCGGAGATCCCGCAAGCCTCGGTAAATCTCTCCGCGCCGTCCGCCTTCGTCAATGATCCTGCGAAGTTCCTCGTCGCTGGTCGGGCCTACATGCATGCGCAGGCCATCATAGGTCAGAATGTCCAGCTCCTCCGTGTTTTCTTCGGTCTTGCCGGCCATTACCGAATGCACGCCACACGAGTTGTTCCCGATCATCCCCCCCAGCGTATTGTGGTTGTGAGTTGCGGGATCCGGTCCGAACGTCAGGCCGTGCCGATTGGCCGCATTCCGTAGCGTATCGAGAACAACCCCAGGTTGGACCCGCGCCCG
>Ga0070735_10003907_pt1 | contig 12812 bp, 11 predicted proteins | sample Coa_R1_FD_66443 | JGI IMG/M metagenome (GOLD analysis project Ga0070735, IMG submission 66443) | Surface soil microbial communities from Centralia Pennsylvania, which are recovering from an underground coalmine fire - Coalmine... | ecosystem: Environmental > Terrestrial > Soil > Unclassified ...
GCCGGTCAGCGGGCCGAAATGCGCATGGACCAGACTGAGCTAAATTCCTATCTCCTCTCGCATCTCGACATCGCCGCGAATCCCGACTCGCCTCAAGCCCAAGCCGCGGCACAGCCAGCGACACCAGGCACAGTCCGAGCCGCTTCGCAGGCGAACGCAGCACCAGCCGCCTCCGGCTCCGGCAACGGTCTCGACATGCCCGTCCCCGCCGGCTCATCCGCCGAGCAAATCGAGCAAGTCCGTTCGCAAGTGAAAGATGTAAAGGTCGAACTCGTTGAAGACCGCGTCCGCGCCTACGTCGTCTTCGACATGCACGGCAAAGACGTCACGCTCCAACTTGAAGGCAAGCTCAACGCGGAAAACGGGTACCTAAATTTCGAGCCCGTCTCCGGCCAGATCGGCTCGCTCCCACTGCCACCGTCCGCGTTGCAGAGCGCAATGCGCCACATTCTCGAAAATCCCGAGAACCGCGAAAAGTTCAAACTCCCCGCCGACATGTCCGACCTGAAAATCGTCAACGGCGAAGTCGTCGCCACCTACAAGTAGCTCGCGCAAGTAGCTGCCAACAAACCCTGTTCGCGGTTCGACACACCGTCCCCGAACAACGCTGTCCCGCGCATCAAATTCAGCGGATTCTAGAGTCTAGCCATTCTTTACACGGAGCCGGCCCTTGAGCAGCACCTTGGGGACAAGGCTTGGATGCATTCTCGCGACCGCATCTCTCGCCCTCGCCCCTCTTTCATCCGCGCAGGACACGCCGCTGGGCGTCGTGCTCCAGGCGAACCTCGCTCACGTACGCCAAAGTTCGCTTACCGAAGGCGCGAGCATTTTCCCCGGCGAAGAAATCAGCACCGATGTCGGCGGCTCTACGGACATCCGCATCGCTAATTCTCGCTATAGCCTCGCCGCCAACAGCCAGGGTCGCTTCTACTCCGCACACTCCGCGAAAGGATCAGTCGCTGAACTAAACTCCGGCACTCTTACTTTTCGCCGCGACAACGGCGACACCATCGAAATCGTCGCGTCCGATGTTCGAATCGTTCCCCAAGGCGGCGAGCCCGCGACCGGACAGGTCACCTTCTACTCGCCGTGCAAAATCAATGTCACCGCCATCACGGGCGATCTCCTGGTGACCGCCGGCGCCGAGACTCACGTCGTCGCCGAAAAAGAATCGTACGAAGTCCTCCCCCAACAAGCAGTCATCTCCGCCGCAAGTTTTATCTCGCCCGACGACCCGGCCTATCACCAGTCTCACGTGCATAAAACTTGCACCACGCCGCGCCAATCCAAAAGCAACAGCCAGTTCGCCAAAATCGGAATCATCGCCGGGGCAGGCGCAGCTGCTGCCGTCATCTTCCTCGCTCACGGCAGCTCAAAATCCGGCTCGACAAACAACAGCGGTGGCGGTGGCCTCGAAAGCCCCGACAAACCTTAGGCATCGCATCAAGTCATCGCGATCGTGTGCGGGCGCGGCACTGCTGCGCCCCAACTTGGCAACGCGTAATTCGCACTTTCCAATCGTTTTTTCCGAACTCACAGGACAATCTGGTCGATCCATCCGGACGCATGCCGTCGCGCATTCCATCAATGCTCACCGCGCATGCGATACTAAACGCAACGATTCTTCGCAGCTCGCCGCGAAAAAATCCAGGAGCCGCTCACAATCTCTTCCCAAGCCCCAGCCTCAGCCCGCCAGCATCCCGGCATCTTGCCTTACCTCGCTCTGGTAGCCGGCGTCATCTGCATCTCTTGGTCCGCCATCTTCGTCCGCTGGACCGACATCCCCGGCACAACATCCGCCTTCTACCGAATGCTGTTCCCTTCGTTGCTCCTCATCCCGACATGGCTCTACGACTGGCGCACGCCACGCGTCAGCCCTCGCACGCTCGCAATCATCGCCGTCGGCGGCCTCTTCTTCGCGCTCGATCTCGCCTTCTACAACACGTCGATCATTCGCACCTCCGCCGCCAACGCCACGCTGCTCGGCAATCAAACGCCCATCTTTGTTGGCCTCATCACATGGCTCGCTTTCAGGCGCCGCCCCTCCGTCGCCTTCTGGGCCGGCCTGGCACTCGCCTTCTCCGGCTCCCTCGTCATCATCTGGACCGACCTCACGCGCCATCTACACCTTGGCACCGGCGACCTCATGGCGTTGATCGCCTCCGCGTGCTTCGCCGTGTATCTGCTCGCCACCGAAAACATCCGCGCGCACACCAGCACGCTCGTCTTCCTTCGCCTCGCGACGATCTCCGGCACAATTTTTCTTTTCGTGTTCACTCTTCTGCTGCGCACGCCGCTCGACATCCCAAGCCATCGTTCGCTCGCGGCGCTCATCGGCCTCGGCCTCGTCTCCCAGCTCGGCGGCTACATCGCGCTGACCTACGCGCTCGGCCATCTCCCTGCGACGGTCACGGCCGTGACGCTGCTCGCGCAAGGCCCGCTCACCGCAGTCCTCGCCGCGTGGCTCCTCCACGAACAACTCACGACGTCTCTGCTAATCGGTGGTGTCTTGGTCCTGCTAGGTGTGGGCCTTGCCAATCGCGGTCGCGACGCCGGCGAAGAAGCCAACGCCGCTCTCAGCTACGACCCCACTCAATCCTGAATAATTTCTATCCCGCTCTGCGAACTCTGCGTTCCCTGTGGTGAATGTTTGTTTTTACTCCGCCACTGCCTCAATCCTGAAAATGGGATGTAAACAAATTATTCAGCGCCTCCGACAGCGTCGGATGCGCAAACACCCCATCTCTTAACGTCGTAAACGGCAGCTTCCCCCACATTGCAATCTGAATCTGCGCCATCACTTCTCCACCTTCGATTCCCAACACCGCCGCTCCCAAAATCTGATTCGTCTCCGCATCCACAATCGCCTTCATAAATCCGCGCGCCTCGTCGATCTCCAGCGCCCGCGCCACGCTCGTCATCGCCATTTTCGCCACGCGAATTTTCCGCCCCGTCGCGCGTGCCTCCGCCTCGGTCATCCCCACGCGTCCAAGCTGCGGATCGATGAACACCGTGTATGGCACCAACCGATCCTTGATGCTGGCGTTCCCGTTCTCCAACACATTCGTCCGCAAAATCCGAAAATCATCATACGAAATGTGCGTAAATGCCGGTCCGCCCTTGATGTCCCCTATCGCAAAAATATTCTCAACATTCGTTTCCAGCCGCTCATTTGCCTTGATGTATCCATGCTCATCGACCGCGATCCCCGCCACCGACGGCTTCAGCGAATCCGTATTCGGCCTTCGTCCCGCCGCAACCAGCAAATGCGAATACTTGATCGTTCGCTTGTTCTTTGCGCTCCTCGCCTTGATCACAATCTCTTTGCCCGAACACTTCACGTGCTCGTAATTCACATCGAACAAAATCTTTATCCCATCCTGCTGCAAAATCTTCGCTACTCCATCCGCGACGTCGTCGTCCTCGTGATCGAGCAACTGTTTGCCCGACGTAATCACCGTCGCCTGCGCGCCAAGCCGCCGGAACAATTGCCCAAACTCCAACCCGATATATCCCCCGCCGATCACCACCAGATGCTTCGGGACTTTGTCCAATTCCATAACCGAAGTGCTATCGAGATATTTCACATTCTCGAGCCCCTCGATCGGCGGCGCCGACGGCCGGCATCCCGCATTAATGAAAAAATATTCCGCGCTTAACGTCCGTTGCTTCCCTTTCTTATCCGTGACCAAAATCGACCTCGCCGATGTAAACGACGCCTCGCCAAAAATCAGATCGAGATTCTTCGTCGCCTCGACTCTCTTCTGCCCTCCATCGCGAAACCAATTTACGATGTCGCGTTTCCGCTTTCGCACACGTTTCATGTCGATCCGCAACGCACTCGTGTGTACTCCGTAGTCCGCTCCACGTCGCGCCAGATATGCGACGCGCCCGCTCGCAACCATCGTCTTCGTCGGCGTGCACCCTTCGTTGATGCACGTACCGCCGACGTGCTCTCGCTCCACTAACGCCGTCCGCCACCCAGCGTTCGCCAACGCCTGCGACAGCGGCGTCCCGCCCTGTCCCGAACCAATCACAATTGCTTTATATTTCTCGTCAGCAGCCATGCATCTCTCCGATCAAGCTACGCGGTCTATCAAAAAATGAATTGTCAGGGGTTGGATGCAATGCGGAAACAAGCGGCCAGCAACTATCTTGGCCACAAATCCGGTCTTGGCAACAATTCGGCGTCTTAACTCTGCGCCCTCTGTGAACTCTGCGGTGAATTCTCTTCCCTACACTCGTGACAAAATCAACAACCCGCCGCCAATCGCCACAATATCCTCAAGCACCGCAATCACAACATCAGGCATTTCCAGCGCCTTCACCAGTCGCGTCCGCACCTGATACCCACCGTACGCGCCGACGATTCCACCTAGCACACCCAGCAAAATTCCCAACACGATCGATTCCCCACCCGCCAGCGCGACCGTCGCACCGCACAGCGCACCCATCGCAATGCGCGCCCCCAATCCCGTCGGCGCCGTTCGCGCCGGAGTTGACGGCAACTGGTCCGCCACCAATTCCGCCACGGCCAGCGCCGTAAAAATCACTGCCGTGATGATCGACGACATAAATCGCAGCGGCGTCCCAATCAAGATCAGCCAACCGAGGTGCGCCGACCACGAAGTCACCGCCGGCCCGGTCAGCGACCTCAGCCCCGTCACAACCCCAATAAGAAACACAAACAAAAGTACATGCGGATGATTCACAAGGCCGACAGCCTCCCCCGAACCCGCATTTTTGTCAACAACTCCAAGCCTTTCCGAACGCAAATCGCAAGGCATAACACTTGAACCGCCCCGCCTCCAACATTCATTCCGCTGTAACAATTGTTGCGTATAAACCCACGCATCCCGACAGGGTTTACATCCGCAGAGGCCCAAAATTTGACGACGGACAGGAGTTTTATGGCTTCAGCAGCAACCGCCAGAGCAGCAGCAACGACAGCGCCTCCGCCGCCCATCGCGCCGGCGCCGCCAGCGAAACATTCGGTTCACGAAAAATTAGCCAAAAAGCCTAGCAAGGCTGGTGCGCTCATTTTCGCCGCAGTCCTGCTTGGTGGCTTGGTCTTCATCGGCTCCAGCATCGCTCACGACCTCGCCGGCATCCGCATCCTCTCGGCTTGGCCGTACATTCTCTTGGGCACTGCGCTCCTGGTCGCGCTCGCCTTCGAGTTTGTGAACGGATTCCACGACACCGCCAACGCCGTTGCCACCGTGATCTACACCCACTCGATGGATCCTCAGATTGCCGTCGTCTGGTCCGGCTTCTGGAACTTCGCTGGTGTCGTCACCTCAACCGGCGCCGTCGCTTTTGGCATCGTCTCCTTGCTTCCCGTTGAACTGATTCTGCAGGTCGGCTCCAGTGCCGGCTTCGCGATGGTCTTCGCACTGTTGACCGCGGCCATCGTCTGGAACCTCGGTACGTGGTGGTTCGGCCTTCCTGCTTCCAGCTCGCACACCCTCATCGGCTCGATCATCGGCGTCGGTATCGCCAACCAGCTCATGAACGCCCGCAGCGGAACCTCCGGCGTCGATTGGGCTCAAGCCGCCAACATCGGAAAATCGCTCTTGCTCTCGCCGATCTTCGGCTTCGCACTTGCCGCCGCTCTCTTCCTCGGCCTCAAGGCAGTAATCAAAAACAAGAAGCTCTACGAAGCTCCCGAAGGCACCGAGCCGCCTCCGTTCTGGATTCGCGGCTTGCTCATCCTCACCTGCACCGGCGTCAGCTTTTTCCACGGCTCCAACGACGGTCAAAAGGGCATGGGCCTCATCATGCTCATCCTCATCGGCACCGTCCCCACGACTTATGCTTTAAACCACGCCGTTAGCGCTCGCGAGACACAAGACTTCGTTGCTGTTTCTCGTTCCAGCGCAGACGTTCTCAATAAGTACGTCATACCTGCCGCCGCGATCGGCGATCCGCGCGAAGACGTCACCGAGTACATCCGTGACAAGGAATTCAAGCCCAACACCATGCTCGCCCTTCGAGAACTCGTGAACGGCATCGGGACGGAAATGGCTCAATTCGGCGACCTCAAGGCGGTCCCGCAGGAGCAGGTCCGCAACTTCCGTAACGACATGTACCTCGCCAGCGAAGCGCTCCGCTTGATGCAAAAGAATCAGACGATCAATATCAACCCGGCGGACTGGGCCGTCCTGAAGAATTACAAGACCCACATCGACCACGCGACGCGCTTCATTCCGCTGTGGGTCAAAGTCGCGACCGCGCTCGCCCTCGGCCTCGGCACCATGGTCGGATGGAAGCGCATCGTCGTCACCGTCGGGGAGAAAATCGGCAAGAATCATCTCACCTACGGACAAGGCGCGGCCGCCGAAATCACCGCGATGGCCACGATCGGCGCAGCCGATTGGTTCGGTCTGCCCGTCAGTACAACCCACGTCTTGTCGTCGGGTGTCGCCGGCACCATGTTGGCCAATCACTCCGGCTTGCAGTGGTCTACCGTGCGCAACTTGCTGATGGCTTGGGTCCTCACCCTGCCCGTCGCCATGATGCTCTCGGGCTTCCTCTTCTGGACCTTCCGTCAAGTCTTCTAAAGCGGAGTATCCGTCGGGCGCGCGTTCGTTCCACAAAACGCCGCCCAACCGAAAGGAACGAGGGGCACGACAACCACCGTGCCCCTCTTTTTTACACTCGTCACAAAACAAGACAGGTATTTAATCACGAGCGAAAAACCTTGGACGTAACTACCTCTACCGCACTAAGCCGATTCCACAACAATGTCAGCAGTCACTTCTTCCGTCGTCGTCATCCCGCGCGCACGAAACGTCCCAATCAACAACACCAAATTACTCAACAAAATCACCGCAAACGCCAGCGATGGTAAAAAATCGAACGCATCTCCTCGCGCCTCCAACACAACGATTCCCAACACCGCAGTGATCAGACCACGCGGCAAGAACCAAACCATAATCTCCCGCTCTCGCCTTGAAAAATCGCGCCAGATCGGTCTTCCCGCTTCCACCGCGATCCACCGCGCAACCAGCAGCGCCCCGAAACATCCCAGCGCGAACAGAATATTTTTCTTCAGCCCATCGAACTCCACCAGCGCGCCAAGCAGCACAAAGAAAAACGTGCGCAGCAAAAATGCGAGCTCGCCGTGAAAAGTCAACATCTGCTCATGCAGATGCTCCACGCTTCCTTTCCGATCCGGTCGTATCGATGCTTGCGAAAACCAATCGGTAGCGTCCGGCGACTCATCCATGTGCAATCTCCGCCGTACTATTGGCAGATTCGAAAGGGTGAGCCCAAACACCAGCACCGCCACAAGCTCATTCCCTTTCAACGCATGAGTACCGGAATAAACCAGTAGCACCGCCGCGAATGTCAGCACATGCCAGAATCGCTCTTCGGTTAGCGCCGGCAACAAATACGACCACAACATTCCCGCCAGCACGCCGCAGCACACAGAAAGAATGAGGCTCGACACCAAGCTCCAGGCAATCGCTTTCGGGTGCGCATGTCCCCCTGCGGCCACATCCAGAAGCGACGTCACTGCGAGCACCGCGAGCGCATCTCCTAGCGACGCCTCCACCAGCAGTGTCACCTTCACCTCGCGCCGCAGGCTCACCTGTTGCAGCACCGGCAGAATGATCGAGCTGCTGATACAGCCCAGCACCGCCCCAACAAGCAGCGCAGGAATCCATTCAAGATGCATCGCAAAGTGGCACACGCACGCCACAGCCACACCAGCCAACAGAAAGCTGACCAGCGCCAGAAAAAATCCCCCGCCAAAATGACTCACGATTTCGCGCAGCTTCAGATCGAGGCCACCCTCAAACAAGATCAACATAAGCGCCAATGATCCAAAGCCGTGCGTCGCTCCGCGGAAAATGTCCGGATCGATCCAATGTAGCACCGGCCCGATCAGCACGCCCGTGAACATCAAAATGATCACGTCGGGCACGCCAGTGAACCGCACAAGTCGGTTGGCGATAAACGCCAGCACGAGCAATCCGCCCAACATCGCGAAAAACAGATTCAGGTCCATAATGTTTTGGTCAAATCGATCTGCGTCAACGAGCGAAAGATAATGGCGCGAGCCTCCGTAAGACGCAAACGAAAAGCAAAGTCAGAAAGGCCAACTTATGATTTCCATCTGCCGATCGGGCCGATCCGCGTGCTTGGCAGGGTCATGTAGGGGCGCAGCATCGCTGCGCCCCATGTCCGCAGGAATGAAGCGTCAAGTACGTTTTTCCGCGCCACCGAGTCCCATCCGACGATTGACTGCATCGGTGTTGCTCGCGGTTTCAACGTTCGCCCCAAGCCCGTCGGTCTTTGCCCAAACGCGCCCCGCCAGTTCCACTCCATCAGCCAGTGCCGCACTCGTCGTCACGGGCGCCGTTAGTCAGGACGTAAAACTTAACCTTGATGATCTACGGAAACTGCCGCGCAAATCCGTCACCACAAAAGGCCACGACGACCAAATGCATCAATATGACGGCGTCCCGATCGCAGCCTTACTCGCCAAGGCAGGTGTTCCTCTAGGATCGGCGCTACGGGGCAAAAGCATGGCATTGGCTGTCGTTGCCGAAGGCTCGGACGGCTACCGCGCCGCCTTCTCCCTGGCCGAGCTCGACGACGACTTCGCCGCCGAAGCCGTTCTCATCGCGGACTCCGTCGACGGCCAACCGCTCGGCTCTGACCAAGGTCCACTCCGTCTCGTCGTCCCGGGCGACAAGCGCCAAGGCCGTTGGGTCCGCATGCTGAAATCCATCACCGTAGTAAACCTTGCCGGCGCCGTACCTTCGAACTGACACGCGTTGCCAATGCGTCCTGATAGTTCCTGCACTTCCGAGCTATCCGCACGGTAACCCAAAGGTACTTGACGTAGGCGATATGAGAATGCAGAATTCCCGGCTCTATGAGCCTCCCAGCGTCAACTCCAGGCCAAGTCGATCAAATTCACGCATCTTTGCGGTCAGACTACGTTCAACCCACTGTCGGCCATGCTTTGCGCGTTTGGTGGGCGTTTTATTGGACGACGCTCGTCGCCTCATTCGTCCTCACGGCGATTGCGTCCCCCCTGCTTCAATTGATGTCTCAAACCGATCTGATTTCGGGTTCCTCTGCTGTTTGGGCGATAAAAATAGCCCCATACTTTTTCTTCTACTCGATGGCGATCCTCGTGATGCGCTTCGTGCTCCACAAAGGATTTCGACGCTTTCGCGTGGCGGTTTGGCCGCTGGGCGGACAGCCTGCCTCTGACGTTCAAAAGCCTACCTACAGCCAGGCGATTCGAGTTTGGTGGTCCTTTACTTGGAGAGCGACCATTTACGGCGCATTGGCCACAACAATGGCGGGATTCCCTCTGAGATTCGTAGCGGGCTTGTTTGCGCCGTCGCCGCAGGTAAGTGCACTACTCGAAATGTGGATTGCATTGATCGTTCAGGCTGCCGTAGCCCTCTTCGTGCTTTACTCCAACGTTCTCGACGAAGATATGTCCGACTTCCATGTGGGTCTCGTTGCGAACGACCAGGAACCGCGGCTGGCCGGCAACATCGCCGCGAGCACCGTTTCTTAGCACCTTCCTCGCGGAGATCAAGCCGATACACTGGAACAGAAGGGGGAGCGAGCGATAGCCTTTCTTCGCCACAGTTTCGCTTGACTTTCGTATTTTGTTCGCTATAGTCGCCTTGTAGAGGAAACGGGAAACGGCGGGCGACCCCATTGCCTCCCTAGGCTCTCCCGGGCCGCTCGCCGTCAGTTTCCCTCCCTGCCGACACTCATCTCGCTCGGCGCCGTCAAAGGAGCCATCATGCAAGCCTGCCTGGAAAACTCCACTCTGTCGGTGCTCGCACCTACTTCCCTGCCGCTCCGGGAATCCACTCCGACATGGACGATTCGAATCACTCGCCCGGCCGCGACTGACTGTAATGAACTCGCCCAGGAATTGGGCGGAGTCCCAAAAGCCGCCCTCCGCCAGGTCTTCGGCAAGATCATGGGCACGCGTCTCTGGCAACTAAATCGAGCCATTGCCACGACATCTCCGACCAGGGCAAAAACCGCGCCAGCAGTGGCGATTCCCGCACACCTCTCTCCCGCGCCAATCGCCGCAACTCCTCGAATCCCTGATCGTGAAATCTCGAGCGGCATGCTGCAATATCTTTGCTCCGAAGCCGCGACAACGCTCCGCGCTCGAAAGCGCCTGGCAAAGTCGATCTCACTCACGGTCCTGTACTCCGACGGCGCATCCGAGACCGTTCGGCAACCATTGCCGTGCGCTGCGAATCAAGCTGCTGCGCTGGAAACCGCAGCCTGCTTGGCTCTGCGCAGCATGCGCTCGAACGCATTCGTCTCTCTCAAACTCGACCTAACCGCCACGCCGGCACAGCCGTAACGAAGTGGGGGCAGCACCAGCGCAGACGTAACGAAGCCGACACCGCGCAAGCGTAGGCATTGCGCGTCCTGCTGGGCCGATTGCATACTCTGGAATATGCGAATTCTCACGCGCGCACTGTGCCTGCTCGCGCTCAGCGTCTTGGCTCGTCCCGCGCTCGCTGACGAGATTCAGCTCAAAGACGGCAAGACTTTCTACGGGACGATCGTCGGCTACGACAACAAAATGTTCAAAGTCAAAACCGACTTTGGATTTATCTACATCGAAAAAGACAAAATCGCTTCGATCATCCCGAACAAAACCGATGGCGCACAGCCGGCCTCAGCGAGCGTTGGTAGTCCAACACAAGCAGCGCCGGCACAGCGAACGAGTCCTGACTCAGCACAACCCGTAAGAACCAACATCGCGCAGCCGACAGCCGAGCCTGCGATCGAAACTGTGGCCGTCCCACCGGCGCCGCGCGTTTCAAGCGCTCCAGTTCGTCCTCAACTCCCCGCAAATACTCCTAAGGCAAAAGCGATCGCTCCATCCATCAAATCAACTCCGGATGGCGGAGTTTCTTCGCTCGCGACATCTGCCACTGCGGCACCTCTTGCTCCATCCGCGCCAGAAACTCCAGTGATCCCCGAAGAAGTTCAGGGCAACACGTATACCAATCACGTCTACGGCTTCCGCATGTACAAAGCCCCAAGCTGGCAACTCATTGATGACGCCACAGAATTACCGAACGCCATCGTCGCAATGGGGACGCAGAATCAATCGACGTTGCTCGTCGTTGGGCGGGAAAAAACGAAGCAACCGCTCGATGCCGCCGCGAATGTGGTGGAAAAGCGTCTCCAGGACGTTTACACCGACTATCAAAAGATTTCCCAACGCAAGACGGCGGTCGGCGGCTTACCCGCAGTCGAATTCCACTATCGCGGCAAAGCCGAAGACCACGATTGGTCCGGCACACTTGTGGTTATTGCGCGCGGCAGCGATGTTTTCACCGCGCTCGGCATGACCTTCGCGGACAACGATTTGATTCAGATTCAGGAAAATGTAATCGCAAGAGCGATCGCCAGCCTCGACTTCAGCGTTCGCTAAAGCGCCAGTAGGTCCACACCGCGTTTCACGCAAAACAATTAGCCTGGAGGTAAGGACAGATAAGATTTTCGAAATTTAGTCTGCGCCGGAAGCGCTCGCCGGTTCCGCTGGCTTCTTGTGTTCGCGAATGAGCGCGATGAGCGCCTGCGCCGCCCGCGGCAAACTGCGATCGCGCCGATAAACCAATCCCAATTCGCGCCAAAGATCGACGCCCTCGACGGTGAGCAGCTTCACTTCCCCCGCCTTGACGTAGTCCTTCGCAAAACTCTCACTAATAAACGAAACGCCCGCATCCGCAGCAACAAAGCGCTTGATCATCCCAATGCTCGGCAGCTCCATGCTGATTCGAATGCGCGAACGATACGGCCGAAATAATTTGTCGAGCACCTGCCGTGTAAATCCTGTCTTCGGAAAAATCAACGGCTGCGCCGCAACTTCTTCCAACGTGATTTTCGTCCGATGCGCCAGCGGATTTCGCGTGCTCACCATGAACCGCAGCCGATCCTTATGAATATGATGCACGCGCAGATTTGGCGACTTCGTCGGCAGCGTCACAATGCCAACGTCAACAGACCCATCCTCGATCCGCTGCAAAATCTTATGGCTGAAATTGCGATAAATGCTGATGTGAACCTGCGGAAACCGCCTTTGAAACTCCGCAAAAATATCCGGCAACAAGTACAAGCAGGTCGCTTCGTTCGCCCCAAATAACACGGGCCCCTGCACAACGTTCCCGCGATCCGCCACAACTTGCACCGACTCGTCGCGCAATCGCAGCAGCCGCTCGGCGTAATCGAAAAGCACCTCACCCGCGGGCGTCAGCTCAACCGATTTCGCCGAACGATCGAGCAACTTGGCGCGGTACGCCTGCTCCAACTGACGAATCTGCGCGCTCACCGCCGATTGCGACCGGAAAACCTTCTGTCCTGCGCGTGAAAAACTCTTCAGTTTGGCGACGTATACGAAAGTGGCAAGTTGATCGAAGTCCATAGATGAACCGCTCGCCGTGCATTATATCGGAATCGTCAGACGAGTGCGGCAAATCCTCCCCGATGCAGAAAATTCCATCCAACATTGTGAACGTAACGTGAACAGCGTGCGGACGTGGCACGCATGAAGCGTCTAGGCGTGTAAAGCAGCTGGTGAATCCGTGGGGCCTGGGCCAATCAACAAATTCTCCGCGCGCGACAATTGCGCCAGCACCGGCTTCCAAGTGTCGGCAACCGTCGCTTGCAAATGCACAGGCTGCACGCGAACAAAGGGCATCCCATTTCGCCGCGACAGCAACCGACTTGCACGCGGGCTGCCCGTGAAGTGCACATGCTCTTCCAGCACGCGCCGAAGCCAAGCTTCTTCTTCCGCT
>Ga0070735_10003908_pt1 | contig 12801 bp, 6 predicted proteins | sample Coa_R1_FD_66443 | JGI IMG/M metagenome (GOLD analysis project Ga0070735, IMG submission 66443) | Surface soil microbial communities from Centralia Pennsylvania, which are recovering from an underground coalmine fire - Coalmine... | ecosystem: Environmental > Terrestrial > Soil > Unclassified ...
TCACGCCCAACTGCAAGTGGCGGATGCCGATGCTGTCACAGGAGACGTGCGGCTCCTTGACCAGACTGGGCAGATAAACATCGAGATTCGGGGACTACGCTTCCAATCTTTGGCAGGCTCGGCTCGGGAAAATCCGGAGGACTGGCTCTACGAGCTCCAGTGGTTACCTAAGGAACATCGGAATGAACATTCAGATCCGGAAGGATCTGCCTCGGACAGTCGAGGCGAATGGCTAATCTTTGCCGACAGCAGCGGCGTCGGAGAAGAGTTAGGAGCACTGATCAAAGCACAAGGAGGCCAAAGCATCCTTGTCAATCGCGGCGAATCATACGAACGCACTGACCGTGAGCATTTTCGCATCCGTGCCGAACGACCAGAAGACGTCCGACAGCTCCTCGACGCGCTGCTAACACATGGTCAGCCGACTTGCCGGGCGATCATCCATCTCTGGAGTCTCGATTCTGGCCTTCCAGAAGAAACGACCGTGACTTCGCTGGAGACGGCTCAGACCCTTGGCTGCGGCAGTATCTTGCAGTTGGTCCAGGAGCTAGCTAGGGACGATCGGGATCACTTCCCTCGCCTGTGGCTGATCACTCGGGGGGCTCAGCCTGCTGGAGAAGAGACCTTGTCCGTGAGTACAGCGCAAGCGCCTGTTTGGGGATTGGGTCGCGTCGTCGCTCAGGAGCACCCGATGTTCTGGGGTGGATTGATGGACCTGGGTCTCAGGACTTCGCTTCCCAACGATGACGCCCATCAGTTGTGGAGGGAAATCTCTGTTCCAGACGGAGACGATCAGATTGCGTTCCGTCAAGGGCGGCGCTACGTCGCCCGTTTGGTGCGAAAGCGTCGCCCCGATTCTCTTGAAGCTCCGCTTAAATGGCGCACGGACGGCGCCTACCTTATCACCGGTGGACTCGGAGACCTAGGCCTTTCCGTCGCCCGCTGGATGGTAGAGCAAGGGGCTCGTCGGTTGATCCTTATGGGACGCACGCAGCTCCCTCCACGCACGCAATGGAACTCAGCAGAGCCGGGAAGCCGACTGGCCCATCAAATTGGTGCGATTCGTGCGATGGAAGCTCTGGGAGCATCTGTACATCTTGCCTCGGTCGATGTGGCGGATGAAAGGCAGTTAGGCGCGTTTCTCGATGAGTTTCGCGCCGAAGGGTGGCCGCCCATCCGCGGAGTAGTGCACGCGGCAGGAGTGCTGCAGGACGGACTGCTGGTGCAACTCGATTCCGAGGCGCTCAATTCGGTTTTGCGGCCCAAAATGATGGGTGCATGGCTGCTGCATCGCCTGCTGGAAGACACCCCTCTCGACTTCTTTGTACTTTTTTCTTCGGCAGGCTCGCTGATAGGCCAGCCTGGCCAGGGAAACTATGCTGCCGCCAACGCCTTCCTTGATGCTCTCGCTCATCACCGAAGAGCGCACGGGCAGCCAGCCCTTAGCATCAATTGGGGAGCGTGGAGCGGATTGGGCTTCGCAGACACGCCCGGAGGACAGCGCCTGGCCGCGCGGCTCGAGCTCCTCGGGATCAAGAGCATGGCACCTGCACCGGCACTGGAAGTGCTGGGACGACTGCTCCGACAAGACTCGACCCAGATCGCGGTGGTGCCGATTGACTGGCACCGCTATCGCCAGTTTTATCCGGCGGGCACTGAATCGCCAGTGCTCTCGGAACTTGCAGCCGAAGCTGACAACTCACCTCAAGCGGCTCGGCTGGGTGAGAAGAGAAGCGCTCTCCTTGCCGCAGAACCGGCGGAGCGTTGTCGGTTGCTGGAGTCATACCTGACTGAGCTGGTGAATCGTGTGCTCGGACTATCCGCATCCAGCCTGGACATACATCAACCACTGAGCAATCTGGGACTGGACTCCTTGATGGCGGTCGAGATGAAGAACCGGATCGCCGTTGATTTGGGCGTGAATGTGCCGATGGTGACATTTCTTTCGGGACCCAGCGTCGAACAGGCTGCGGGGCAACTTCTTCAGCTACTTACATCTGAGACTTCGAGCGCAGTAGCACCCCTCGCCTCGGCAACTATCCACCATCTGGGCGAGCAGGCAAACGGCGGCACCGGTGACGAACGCCTCTTAAAAAATCTTGACCAGCTTTCAGATGATGAAGTGAATTCGTTGCTATCTGATCTCCTGGCTAAAGAGGAAGTTAGTGAATGAGCAGCGCTTCCGATCGAATCGCCGATCTTTCACCGGTAGAAAAGCGTGCTCTGCTTGCCGACCTTCTTCGGAAAAAAGTGGGCCAGTCGTCTCAACCACTCTCTTACAATCAGCAAGGGATATGGTTTCTTTACCGGCTCGCTCCTGAGAGTTCGGTCTACAATGTCAATTTCGCGGCACGTATAGGCTCTGACATAGACATTCCGGCGATGAGACGCGCGTTTCAGACGCTAGTCGATCGGCATCCTGCCCTGCGCACGACTTTCTCCGTGCATTTCGGCAAACCGATTCAATGCGTACACCAAGCGCAGAGGGTTCACTTCAAGGAAGCGGAAAGTTCCGCCTGGAGCCTCGAGGAACTAAATACCCGGTTGCTAGAGGAGGCGTATCGTCCGTTCGATCTGGAGCGAGAGCCTCTGCTGCGAGTAACCTTGTTCACTCGATCGGCACGGGAGCACATTCTTCTGCTGGTAGTGCATCACATCGTCATCGATTTTTGGTCGCTCGCGATACTTCTCGACGAACTCAGCGCGCTATATCCCGCAGAGCGCGCCGGCGTGAAAGCTCCTTTGCCTCCGCTCAATTTACAATACACTGACTACGTCCGTTGGCAGGCCGAAATGTTGGCAAGCCCGGAAGGCGATCGGCTGTGGGCATACTGGCGGGGGCAACTTGCGGGGCGGTTGCCCGTACTTCAGCTCCGGACCGATCGGCCGCGGCCCAGGATTCCGACTTATCGAGGGGCTTCGTACGACTTCACGATGGACGCGCAACTAAGCTCCGGTCTAAAAGCACTGGCCAAGGCTCATGGAGCGACGCTCTACATGGTGCTTCTGGCGGCTTTTCAGGTACTCCTTTCTTATCATACCAGTCAGGAAGACCTGCTCGTGGGATCACCCATGGTCGGCAGAAGCCGGGCCGAGTTCGAAGGCATCGTCGGCCTCTTCACCAACCCCGTTGTCTTAAGAGCGAATCTCTCTGGAAACCCGACGTTCCAGGAATTTCTTGCGCAGGTTCGCCGCACCGTGCTGTCTGCTCTGGAGCATCAGGATTACCCCACCGTTCTATTAGTTGAGCGTTTGCGGCCGCCACGCGATCTCAGCCACCCGCCGCTGTGTCAGGTGATGTTCGTACTGGACAAACCCCATCGGATCGCGCGGCAAGGCGGTTCGGAGTTGGCGGCGGCCGAAACAGGGCTCCGCATGAATCCTGGCGGCCTTGTTCTGGAGTCAGTGCCGCTGGAACGACGGGCCGCCACTCTCGACCTGGTGTTGTTGATAATCGAGACGGACCAATCGCTCGCCGCTTCGATGCGGTACAACACCGACCTGTTTGATGCCGCGACGATCGCTCGCATGTCGCAGCATTTCGAACTTCTTTTACGTAGCATAATTCAAGAGCCGACCTCAAATTTGGAGGTACTACACCGCACACTGGCCAACATGGATCGGCAGGAACAGGTGATCGTGCGAAAAGAGCAGAAGCAAATTAATTCTCAAAAGCTGAAACACGTAAAACGCAAGACCGTCGTAGCGTCGCAAACTGAGTAGTAAAAGCCGGCGAAAGTATAGTGCAAATGGACGTTATGGAAGGGGCTCGACTCTCGCCTCAACAACGCCATCTGTGGTTATTGCAGCAGGCCGGCGATGAACTGCCGTATCGTACGCAGTGCGTTGTCCTCATCGAGGGAAGCTTCGATCGGCAGGACCTAAGGGCTGCCCTGCAGGACCTCTCCGATCGGTACGAGATCCTGCGAACCATCTTTCGCCGCCCGCAAGGAGTGACGATTCCTCTTCAGGCGACGATCGAGACGAATGCGCTTTCGATAAAGGAATTCGACTGGAGCACTTGGAGTGCCTCACGCCAGGAGGCGGAAATCGAGACCCTGTTCCAGCAGGTTGGCCGGGTTCCCTTCGACCTTGCGAATGGACCGCTCCTGCGCATCTGCCTGTTAACCCTCGCGGCCGATCGACACATGCTGCTAGTCAACGCGCCGTCGCTATGTGCGGATGCGGAGACACTCAAGATTATGGTGCGCGAGATTGGTCGCCGCTATTCAGCTTTCGGACGCTGCCACGAACCGTCGGGCGACCTGTCTCAATATGCCGATCTCGCCGAGTGGGAAAATGAGTTGCTGGAATCGGAGGAAGCGCGGGAAGGGAAAAACCCTTGGCACCAAGCGGACGCCTTAGCTTTCCGCGCACCGACACTTCCATTCGAAAAACGATTTTCCGCAAGGATGGCATTCGAGCCCCGGCTCGTAGCATCGCAGATCGATTCCGAGCTGAGCGTGAAAATTAGAAAACTCGCAGCCAAGTTTGACGCTTCAGCCTCTGCGTTCTTCCTGTCTTGTTGGCAAATCTTGCTCTGGCGTCTCAGCGGCGAATCAGAGTTTGTGGTCGGCTTGACGTGCGACGGGCGTACCTACGAAGAGTTGAGGGATGCGCTGGGGCTATTTGCGAAGACTTTGCCTGTTCACTGCCGGATCGAGGAGCAGCTTCGGTTCAGCGAAGTTCTGGAACGGACCGATGGATCGGCACGGGAAGCCGTTGAATTGCAGGAGTATTTCAGCTTTGAACGACTTCCTCGATTGAATGCGGAAATCGAGCCAGGCGGTTTCTTTCCGGTTGCTTTTGAGTTCCAGGATGCTGACGCGAACTATGCTCAGGGCGATACGAAGTTTTCCATTCAGAAGCAATATAGCTGTTTTGACCGTTTCAGGTTGAAACTCTCTTGCGTTCAGCGAGGGGAACTGCTGGTCGCCGAGCTCCACTACGATTCCAGCCTGTTGCGCGCTGAAGATGTCGATCGCATAGCGCAAGAGTTTCGGACTCTGCTTGAGAGTGCTTGCGCAAATCCTGAATCGCCGATTGCAGATCTGGAAATTGTGAGCCCCGACGAGCAACGCCGGTTGCTGATCGAATTCAACGATACGCGGACGGACTCCCCTGAAGGCAAGTGTATTCATGAAATTTTCGCGGCACGAGCTCAGAATGCACCGGACAATGTCGCGGTCGTCTTTGAGAAGCGCAATTTGACCTACGCTCAGCTCGAAAGTCGCGCAAATCAACTCGCGCACCACCTGCAAGATCTCGGCGTCGGACCGGAAGTTCCGGTCGCAGTCTGTATGGACCGTTCGCTGGAGATGGTTGTAGGGATCCTTGGCATTCTTAAGGCCGGCGGCGCTTACGTGCCGCTGGATCCGGAGTACCCTCGCGAGCGCCTAGCCTACGCAATAGAAGATGTTCAGGCGTTGGTGTTACTCACGCAGAAAAGTCTACGAGAAAGGATGCGGGAGCTTGGAAGCGCGATGGTGTGCGTCGACTCGGACTGGGAAACCATCGCGCGGCACGCCGAAAACACCCCATCAATTAATACAACCGCCAGGAACCTCGCGTACGTGATCTATACTTCGGGTTCGACCGGACATCCAAAGGGAGTAATGGTCGAACACGGAGGACTAACTAACGCGATTAGCTGGATAACAGAGACGCTTGGGCTCTCATCCAGTGATCGCTGCATGTTGAAGACTCCCATCACCTTTGATGCCGCTGGACGCGAATTGTTTCCGACCCTGTTGGCGGGAGGGACCCTGATAATTGCGGAACCCGATGGTAATCGTGATATCCGGTACCTGGCAGACACCATCCGCAGCGAACGAGTCTCGATTCTCCACTGCGTACCATCGCTTCTCCGACTTCTGGTTGAAGAGCCCGCTTTTGATGAAAGCCTTGCCCTCCGGGCCGTGATGTGCGGTGGCGAGGCCCTGGCACCCGAGATTGTCACACGCTTTCAACGTCGCTCCAAGGCCAAGCTGTACAACGTGTATGGGCCTACTGAGACAATCATCGACTCTACCTATTGGCCATGCGACGGGCGCGATACTCTATCTGCAATTTCTATCGGCAAACCTATACCGAACGCTAAAGTATATGCTCTAGATGACCACCTTCACCTTCTTCCGATCGGCGTCGCCGGTACCCTGTACATTGGCGGCGTGGGCCTAGCGCGAGGCTATATCGGCCGGCCCGACTTAACCGCTGAGAAGTTTATTCCAGATCCTTTCAGCGGCGCTCCTGGAGCGCGGCTATACAAAACCGGAGACCTCGCGCGCTACCTCCCGGACGGGAACCTCGAGTTTCTCGGTCGCAGTGATGACCAAGTCAAGATCCGCGGGTTTCGGATCGAACTTGGCGAAATAGCGGCAGCGCTGCGACAACATCCGGCCGTGCGCGAGGCTGCCGTGCTGGCACAGGACGGGCATGGAGAGAAGCAGTTGGTGGCCTATGTGGCCGGGAACGGCGATGCGCGCCCCACCTCTAACGAACTGCGCGGGTTTCTCAAGGACAAGGTGCCCGAGCACATGGTGCCTGCGGTCTTCGTGCTGCTGAACGCCCTCCCCTTGACCGCGAACGGCAAGATAGACCGCCGGGCACTGCCGATGCCCGATGGGCAACGACCCGAACTGGATGAAGCATTCGTAGCATCCCGCACGGCTACCGAAGAGCTACTCGCCGAGATCTGGGGCCAAGTCCTCGGCGTCGAACGAGTGGGCATCAACGACAACTTTTTTAATCTCGGTGGACACTCGCTGTTGGCTACTCAGGTCGTTTCCCGAATTCGCGAAACATTCCAGGTGGAAATGCCGCTGCGCCGTATGTTTGAGGCGCCTACCGTCGCCGGCCTGGCTGAAACAATTGATGTAAGCCGCAGTAGGGGACTACAGGCGCCGCCCATTGTGCCGATTCCTCGAGGTGGAGAACTGCCGCTCTCCTTTGCGCAACAGCGACTGTGGTTTATCGATCAGCTCGACCCGGGCAACTCGGTCTATAATTTTCCCGTCGCCGTTCGTCTCAAGGGGCAGCTCAACGTGGTAGCGCTGAAGCAGAGCCTCGACGAAATCGTGCGCCGCCATGAAGCCTTGCGGACGACCTTTGCCATCGTGGACGGTCGACCAGTTCAGATTATCGCACCGGCCCTAACGTTGATGCTGCCGATAGTTGACTTGCGAGAGTTGCCTGAGACCGAGCGCGAGGCTGAAGTTCAGCGGCTAGCGACGAACGAGGCGCAGCGAACCTTCGACTTGGCCCATGGACCCCTCGTGCGGGCAACGGTGCTAAGGCTGGGTGAGAACGAGCACGTCGGCTTCCTTACGATGCACCATATTGTTTCCGATGGTTGGTCAACCGGAATTCTGATCCGAGAGATGGCCACACTCTACGAAGGCTTTTGTTCAGAAAGGCCCACTTGTTTGCCTGAGTTGCCTATTCAATATGCGGACTTTGCTCATTGGCAGCGGCGGTGGATGAATAGTGGTGTTCTGGAAAGCCAGCTTACCTATTGGAAACAGCAATTAACTGATGCGCCACCCTTTCTGGATTTGCCAACCGATCATACCAGGCCGATTGTGCAGACGTTTAGAGGCACGCACCACTCGTTGCGATTACCGAAGAACATCAGCACGGGATTGAAAGCGCTAAGCCGGCAAGAGGGCATAACCCTGTTCATGACCCTGCTCGCAGCCTTCAAGATTTTGCTGCATTGCTACACAAGTCAGGACGATATCGTCATAGGCACGCCGATCGCTAACCGTAACCGGCTTGAGACTGAGGGGCTGATCGGATTTTTCGTCAACACGCTCGTCTTGCGGACCGACTTCTCAGGCGATCCCGATTTTCGAGAGCTCTTGCGTCGCGTGCGAGAAGTTTGTCTCGGCGCGTATGCCCATCAGGACCTGCCCTTCGAAAGACTGGTTGAAGAACTCCGTCCAGCACGCGATTTGAGCCGCAATCCGCTTTTCCAAGTGATGTTCGTACTACAGAATGGCCGGCCAGGAACGTTGGAGTTGCCGGGCTTGACCCTCAGCCCGCTGGAGGTGGATAGCGGAACTACTCACTTCGATCTGACGCTACATATTGCTGATATCGGCGATGAGCTTATCGCCTCGTTGGCTTACAACACGGATCTCTTCGAGACCGAAACTATCGATCGTATGCTCCGACACTTCCAGATGTTGCTGGAGACTGTCTGCGTATCGCCCGGCCGACGTTTGTCGGAGCTTTCGCTTTTGACTGAAGCAGAACGACAGCAGGTCCTGGTCGACTGGAATGATAACAGGGTCGATCAACACAACGACCTATGCATTCATCAACTCTTCGAAACGCAGGTCGAGCGAACACCCGATGCGATAGCAGTAGTATTTCAAGATGAGCAGCTTACCTACGAGCAACTGAACCACCGGGCCAATCAACTTGCGCACCACTTGCGAACGTTGGGAGTAGGACCCGAAATACCGGTCGGAATCTATCTGAAGGACTCCTTGGAGATCGTCCTCGGATTGCTCGGCACTTTGAAGGCGGGCGGCGTGTATGTGCCGCTGGATCCAGCTTACCCGAAGGAACGGATCGCCTTCATGCTGGAAGACGCTAACGTGCCCGTAATACTGAGCGAGGAAAGACTGCTCACACAATTACCTGGACACAGCGCAAAGGTAGTCTTTCTCGATTCAGACTGGGAGGCTCTCGCCCGGGAGAGCACTGTCAACCCAGTCTGTACAACCATTCCTACTAACTTGGCTTACGCAATCTATACCTCGGGCTCGACCGGTCAGCCAAAGGGAGTTCTCGTTTCGCACGCTTCGATCGCGAATCACTGCCGTACGGTTCAGAGGTACTACGAGCTGGACCCAAGTGATAGCGTCTTGCAGTTTGCTTCACTCAGCTTTGATTTATCATTGGAGCAGATCCTGCCTACGCTTATCGTCGGCGCGCGGCTGGTTATGATGGGTACCGATGTATTGCATACGACGGATTTTCATAAGAAGGTGGCGGCATTCGGACTAACGGTACTCAATCTCCCTACCGGCTATTGGCAAGAGCTGGCGCGAGAATGGGCAGACCTCAAGGAGCTGGTTCCGAACATTCAGCCGAAAGTGTTCATCGTGGGCGGAGAGGCGATGTTACCCGAGTTCCTCGAACTCTGGCGACGAACACCTAAGAGTTCAGTCCGTCTAATCAACGCTTACGGACCCACTGAGACGACCATAACGGCGACTGCCTTTGATGTTACTTCGCGGCTTCACGAGCGTCAGATCCTTCAGAGAATTCCTATTGGTAGACCTCTCCCCAATAGAGAGAGCTACATTCTTAACAAGTATGGGAATCCGGTTCCGGTCGGGATTCCGGGTGAACTGCATATCGGCGGAGCGTGCCTGGCCCGGGGCTATCTCAACCGCGCCGAACTGACCGCCGAGAAATTTGTTCCAAACCCCTTCCACGCTGAAGCCGGTGCACGCCTGTACAAGACCGGCGATCTTGCCCGGTACCTGGCCGATGGGAACATCGAATTTCTGGGTCGTCTTGATCGCCAGGTCAAGATCCGTGGATTCCGTATCGAGCCGGGCGAAATCGAGGCAGCTCTTCGTCGACACCCGTCGGTGCGGGAGACCGTCGTCATCGCTCGGGAAGACGCCGCCGGGGAGAAACAGTTTGTGGCCTATGTGGTCGCCCCGCGGGAAGCCTTGCCAACGCCCGGTGAGCTGCGTGGCTTTCTTAAGAAACAGTTGCCCGACTATATGGTGCCCGTGGTCTACGTGCCGCTAGATGCTTTACCGTTGATGCCTACCGGAAAGGTTGACCGCGGCGCTCTCCCGGAGCCCGAGCGAACACAATCCGAACCAGGAAGGGGGTTCGTAGCGCCGCGAAATGCTCTGGAAATCCAGCTCGCTAACCTGTGGGAAGAGGTTTTGGGTGTTCGGCCTGTTGGCGTGACGGACAATTTTTTTGAGTTGGGAGGCCATTCCCTAGCGGCGGTTCGATTGTTCGCTCTAATGGAAAAGCGATTGGGCAAGAAAGTCCCATTAGCCACCGTCTTCCAGGGTGCAACGGTTGAGCACCTCGCGAATATTCTCCAGCGGCCTACCCAAGCAGCACCACATTCATCTTTGGTAGCTATTCAACCGGATGGCAGCAGACGACCTCTCTTCTTGATACATCCTGCCGGTGGACACGTCTTTCCATACACGCATTTGGCGCGCCATTTGGGCTCCGATCAACCATGCTATGGCCTGCAAGCAAGAGGGCTGGAAGAGGGACAGGAACCACACTCGCGAATCGAGGACATGGCAGCTTACTACATTGAAGCACTGCGGACGGTGCAGCCGACAGGTCCTTACCTTTTGGGAGGATGGTCCATGGGGGGTATCGTTGCTCTCGAGATGGCCCACCAATTTCACGCGCAAGGACAGATGGTCGCTCTGCTGGCTCTACTGGATACCCGGATTCCGACCGACGATGAGGAGATCGACGAGGAGGACTTCGAGGCGCGGTTGCTGGTCGATTTTGTTCGCTATTTCGGCCTTTCCCTGGATCCGCGAGATGCCCTTGCTCGCCTTCCAAAGCACGAGCTGCTGGCGCTCGTGCTCGAACACGCCAAAAGAGCAGGCTTGATGCCCTCGGATATTGAAGTTTCCCATGCCGAGCCATTCATCGAACTTTGCAAGGCCGATTTTCGAGCGACCCGCAACTACGTGTTGCATCGCTACCCGGGTCAGATCACGCTCTTCAAGGCCGGTCAGGAGCTCGCGGCAACCTCAGATGACCCGACCTTGGGCTGGAGTGAGTGGGCTGCTGGAGGAGTCGACTCATATGTCGTCCCGGGCAATCACGCCACGATGGTTTACGAGCCTTATGTTCATGTCCTGGCTGAGAAACTACGGGCTTGCCTCGATCGCATCGAGTCACCGAGAAATGTTTTGCCGATGGGGTCAATCCATCGTGGTTGATGAAAGAGGATTAGATGACCAGGGACGATAAGGAAGATACGACGACTTACAAAGTCGTTGTGAATCGGGAAGAGCAGTACTCTATCTGGCCTGCCGAAAAGAAAAATCCTTTTGGCTGGACCGATACGAGTAAGGTCGGTTCCAAGACTGAATGCCTGGCCTATATCAAAACAGTGTGGACCGACATGAGGCCACTCACTCTGAGAAAGGAAATGGAGCAGCGAAACGGCGAGATTCGCTCATCGAAGAGTTGACTTGTATGTTCTATCTGGTGCGGACGGATTCCAAATGAACCGGTCGATGACCACTACGGCGGTCGATTCCTGGATTTCATTCCGCAAGCCGAGCCCAAAGGCCCGTCTGCGTCTATTTTGTTTCCCCTATGCCGGAGCCGGCGCTTTAATCTTTCGCACCTGGTCGGACGGGTTGCCGGCCGATGTCGAAGTCTGCCCAGTCCAACTTCCGGGACGAGGAACTCGGCTGATGGAGCGTCCTTTTATTCATCTCTCGCCTCTTGTTGAAGCCCTCGCTCAAGCCCTAGCTCCACTGCTGGACAAGCCTTTTGCCTTCTTCGGCCATAGCCTCGGAGCGTTAGTCGCCTTTGAGCTCACGCGGCGAATCCGTCGAGAATATGGCGTGCATCCTGCTCGGCTATTTGTCTCCGCCGGTCGAGCACCTCAAACCCCTCGTGGAGGCCCGACCATCCATGCCTTACCCGAAAAAGAACTCTTAGCGGAGCTGCGCATGCTGAATAGTGTGCCCAGCCAGCTCCTGGAGCATGAAGAGTTGATGGCGATCATGCTTCCTCTCTTGCGGGCAGACTTTTCGGTGTACGAAACCTATGTATATGCGAACGAGCCGCCTTTGAACTGCCCGATCTCCGCATTCGGCGGCTTGCAGGATCAGAGAGTGAAGGATTGCGATCTTGAAGCTTGGCGCGTTCAGACTAGTGTTTCCTTCTCGCGGCGGATGTTTCCCGGTGACCATTTCTTCCTGAAACAACCTCTTCTCCTTCAAGGGCTCTCCGAGGAACTGGAACAAAGCCGATGAGGATGCACAGGTGAAGCTAGAACCCATCACCTCAACTAGTTCGCCCGGGCTTGCCGCCGGAGAAGGTAATATTAGGTAGTAACGAGGTACATGTCTGGCGAGCCTCTCTGGACGAGCCTCGCGCAGGTAGAATGTTTCCGACATAACCTTACGCCCGATGAACAAAAGAGGGCCGACGGGTTTTACTTTCAGAGGGACCGCCGGCGCTTTATCACCGCACGCGGAGTCCTCACGGGTTATCCTTGGACTCTACTTGAACATAGCACCGATAAAATCTATCTTTCTGCTGCAGTTCTCGTGAAAGCCTGCACTGGCTTGGAAATCCGGCGGAGACGCGATCCCCTTTAACATGTCTCACTCTCGCGGAGCCCTTTATGCAGTCACTCGCGATCGCGAAGTCGGTATCGACCCTGAATTCATCCGTCGCGATTTGGAAGTAGACCAGATCGCTGAGCGATTTTTCTCGCGCCGGGAGACCGCGACACTCCGTGCGCTTCCAACGCCCATGCGAGAGTATGCATTCTTTCTCTGTTGGACCCGCAAGGAAACCTACATAAAGGCCAGGGGCGAAGGACTTTCACTACCCTTGGACCAGGTTGACGTGTCACTGATCCCCGGGGAACCGGCGGCGTTGTTAAGTACCCATTCGGATTCAAGCGAAGCCCTTCGTTGGTTGCTGGAGAAGCTGCCCGCTTGCCTCCGGCTATGTGGCTGCTCTTGCGCTCGAAGGGTGCCGCGGGTCTTTATTCTGCCGGCAGTGGCCAGGCCCATTGCAGAGTAGTGTGTGAAGGCCCGC
>Ga0070735_10003909_pt1 | contig 12801 bp, 8 predicted proteins | sample Coa_R1_FD_66443 | JGI IMG/M metagenome (GOLD analysis project Ga0070735, IMG submission 66443) | Surface soil microbial communities from Centralia Pennsylvania, which are recovering from an underground coalmine fire - Coalmine... | ecosystem: Environmental > Terrestrial > Soil > Unclassified ...
GAAAGCGATTATGTCCGCACCGCCCGCGCCAAAGGCCTTTCCGAGCGCGTGGTCATTCTCAAACACGCCATGCGCAACGCGCTTACGCCCATCATTACACTTGGCGCGCTCGAACTCGGCACGTTATTGTCGGGCGCGGTACTGACCGAACAGATTTTTTCGATTCCGGGTTTTGGAAAATTGATCGTGGACGCCGTGTTCAACCGCGACTACGCCGTGGTCCAGGGCGTGGTGCTGGTCACCGCGACGATCTACATCACGCTCAATCTGCTCGCCGACATCGCCTATATCCTCGTCAACCCGCGGCTGAGGAATTAAGATGACGGACGCCACCCTTGCCGCCCCCATGGCCAATGTCGCCGACGCCTTGGAAAGCCCGGCCCGGCGCGCGCTGCGCCGGCTGATGGCGCGTAAGGGCGCGGTGGCGGGTCTCGTCATTGTCGCAACCTTCATCGCGCTGGCGATATTGGCGCCTTGGATCGTGCCCTATGATCCCGTGGCGACAAGCTGGACCTTGGTGCGCAAATCGCCCTCCGCGCTGCATTGGTTCGGCACCGACGATCTCGGCCGTGACGTTTTCAGCCGCGTCGTCTTTGGCGCCCGCGCTTCCTTGCTGGCGGGCGCGATCTCGGTCGGGATCGCGCTCACGATTGGCGTGCCGCTCGGACTCTTCGCCGGCTATCGCGGCGGATTTATCGACGCCCTTATCAGCCGGATCACGGATGCGATGCTCGCCTGCCCGTTTCTCATCCTTGCGATCGCGCTCGCGGCGTTCTTGGGCCCGAGTCTCGGCAACGCCATGATCGCGATCGGCGTCACGACGACGCCGGTGTTCATTCGCCTGACCCGCGGCCAGACCATCGGCGTCAAGGTCGAGGAATATGTCGAGGCCGCGCGCGCCATCGGCAATCCGCGCTGGCGGATCGCTCTGTTTCATATCCTGCCGAACATCATGCCGGCATTGCTGGTGCAGGCCACGCTGTCGATCGCGGCCGCGATCATCGCCGAAGCCGCGCTGTCGTTCCTCGGCCTCGGCCAACAGCCGCCGGCACCCTCCTGGGGCAGCATGCTCAACGCCGCGCAACGCTTTTTGACCAACGCGCCATGGATGGCGATCTGGCCGGGCCTGGCGATTTTCCTGGTCGTGCTGTCGTTCAACCTTGTCGGCGACGGCCTGCGCGACGCGCTCGATCCCAAATCGCGATGAGGCGCAGTGTCCATCATCCGTCATTGCGAGCGCAAGCGAAGCAATCCAGACCTTAGTGCCGAACAATGGATTGCTTCGTCGCCTAGCGCAAATTGCTCCGCAATTTGTCGCGGGCTCCTCGCAATGACGGAGAACATGAAGCCTCGCCGTTATATCACCACTTCCCGGCTCACCCTTCGGCAATCCATCTCGAATTCGAGATCGACCACCGGCGGACGGGCAAAGTGCCAGGTCAGGCCCGATCGCGCGGCACCACGGCGCGCGATTTCCTCCGCCATGACGGGATGAAAATCGTGAATCGTGTAAGCCTGCGCCGCCGTCGTTTCCTTCCAGGTGAATCCGAACGCGGCCAAACGATTCTCCATTTCGCCGACGGTAAAGCGCACCTTTTCCTTTAATCCATCCGCACTGAGATCGCGGTAACGCACGATCCGCTCGGGATAGCTGCCCTCCCCGCCACGAGTTTCCGCGCCGCCGGCGATGACGAAATCCGGCATCGCGGATCGGCGCTGCCCTTTGATCGGACGTACAAATGAAAATGCGTAGAAGGACGGTTCAGCTGGCGGGCCGATTTCGGGACAGACATTGCTGCGCGCCACCGGATTTGTGGTGCCATCGAAAATGCCCCACTCGGCGAGCGTCTTGACGTAATGCTGATTGAAAGCAAGGAAACCAGCTTCGGTGAACGCGGCCGGCGAACGTAACTCGCAGGCGCAAAACGATGTCAACCTCTCGCCCGCCTCTTTGATATACGCCGCCGCCTGCGCGAAGCCTTGCGCAAGCGGAAGCAGCCGATCGAAGCGCACGCGCTCGATCTCGAAACCATCGAACGCGCAAGCACCGCTCGAATATTGAAATACGGCCGGAATGAAGCGGTAATTGCCGGCGGCAAAATCGGGGGTCATCTTGGGTTCCTTATCCGTCAGTCGAGCTGCATGCGAACGCCCTTGGCGCCATTGAGGAGCCTCCGCAGGTGAAAGCCAGCGAGCGGGTCATCGGCATATTGCCCGACCAGCGCCGCGAAGGCCGGCATCGCTCCGGCATCTCCGGCCTCCAGCTTGGCAAAGGCCTGCGCGTATTGCCCGGTCTGAGCGCTTTCGAATTGCGCGGGCGGCAACGGTTCGAACGCGCGCAACGGCTCGCCGCGCCCGCGCAGCATCAGGTCGCCGACAGGCCGGCCTTTAAAGCCCTGCGCCGCATCCGCGACCGTCGCACTGACGCAAATACGGGTGCCGAGAAATTTATTGGCGTTTTCGAGCCGCGCGGCGGTGTTGATAGTGTCGCCATAGGCGGTGTAATCAAAGAACCGGCCGCCGCCGAAATTGCCGACCAACGCCGGCCCGGCATGAACGCCAATGCGCGTTACGCCGAAATTGACACCTTTGGATTCCCACCGCCCGCGAAATTGTTCCGACCATGTGTCGAGACCGTGCGCACAGGCAATCGCCCGCGTCGCGTAATCCGGCTGGTCGCCCGGCGCGTTGAAGAGAATCTGGATCGCATCGCCGATGATTTTGGCGACCGTGCCTTCATGCGCGAATACGACGTCGGTCATGCCGCCCACATATTCATTGAGCAGCGCACCCAGGACCTCGGGCGCGGCGGTTTCCACCAGCGAGGTGAATCCGGCAATGTCGGTAAAAATGGCCGCGACGTCGCGCCAATGCACTTCCATGCCATTGCTATCGGCGCCTGCCGCGAGCCTCGCGGCGATCTGCGGCGAAAAGTACCGCGAGAGCGACGCGTGCGCGCGTTCGGCCTCGATCTGGCGGCGGCGCGCCTCGCGCAACACCTCGACATGACGAATGGTCTTGTCGATGGTCGTTTCGAGATCGCCGAAATCGATCGGCTTGGTGAGAAAATCGAACGCGCCGCGATTCATCGCGGTGCGGATATTACTCATATCGCCATAGGCCGAGACAATGACGGTCGATTTCTTGTCCTCGGCTTCCTGCAATTTCTGCAATAGGGACAAGCCATCCATCCGCGGCATGTTGATGTCGGATACCACCATATCGATATGCGGATGGCTTTCGATCGACTGCAAGGCCTCGACGCCGTCATGGGCAAACATGAAAGCGATTGCACCGTCGCGAATTTGCTTGCGGAATTTCTGCAAGACAAGAGCTTCGAGGTCCGGCTCATCGTCGACGACGAGGATGGTCGCGGTCATGCGGCCTGCCCGAGCCTGGTATCGATCTCGTGGCGGACCAGCGCGAAATCGATCGGCTTGGTCAAGAGTCCCACCGCGCCGCGCTCGATCGCCTTACGGCGCGTTTCGGCATCGCCATAGGCCGTGATCATGATGACGGGAACATCAGGCCGCTCCGCACGTACCTTGGGCAGCATTTCGAACCCGCTCATACCGGGCATGTTGATGTCGGAAAGAATCAAGACCAGGCACGGATCCTTGATCTCGGCGATGCGACTCAGCGCGTCTTGGGCGGAGGGAGAAAACTCCATCTTGAAGCGCTCGGCTTTCAAGTCGCGCCGGAACTGCTGGCGAAACAGAGCCTCGACATCCGGCTCGTCATCGATGACGAGGATGTAAACGTTCAATTCTGACCTCCAGCCCGCATGAGTGCCGCCGCCCGCGGCAGCGTAATGATGAATTCGGTAAATGCCCCGGGCTCGGTTTCGACGTCGATCTTGCCGCCATGTTGTTTCACGACGATGTCATGGCTCATCGACAGGCCAAGCCCGGTGCCCTCACCGGCCGGTTTCGTGGTGAAGAAAGGATTGAACATCTTCTCCTTCACCTCTGCCGGGATTCCGGTACCGTTGTCGCGAATGCGGATTTCGACTTTGTTGCCGAGGCTTTTCGTGGTCGCGCTCAAGGTTGGCTCAAAACCTTCCTCGCCGGCTTCCTTGCGCTTGCTGGCGGCATAAAAGCCGTTGGAGATCAGGTTGAGGAACACCCGCGTGATTTCCTGCGGATAAAGGTCGATCATGCCGGCCGATGGATCGAGGTCGCGCTTGAGCGTGACGTTGAACCCGGATTTCTCCGCCCGCGCGCCGTGATAGGCGAGATTGAGGCTCTCCTCAACGATCGCGTTGATGTCGGCCGGCCGGTGCTCGCCCGAACCTTCGCGCGAATGCAGAAGCATATTTTTCACGATCGAATCGGCGCGCTTGCCGTGCTGCACCACCTTTTCAAGATTACCTTTAAGCATCTGCGTAAGTTCGTCGATCTCCTCGCGCGGCTTGTCGTCGAGCGCGGTCGATTTGAGCACCTCGTTGAGTTCATCGATCAATTCGGCCGACAATGCCGAGAAATTATTGACGAAGTTGAGCGGATTCTTGATCTCGTGGGCGATGCCGGCGGTGAGCTGACCGAGCGAAGCGAGTTTTTCGGTCTGCACCAGGCGGTCCTGCGCGGTGCGCAAATCTTCCAGCGACAGCGAAAGTTCCTTGGTGCGCGCCTGTACCTCGTCGAACAAACGCACATTCTCGATGGCGATGACGGCCTGGTCGGCGAACGTTTCCACCAGATCGATCTGCCGTTGTGTAAATGCCCGGACGTCCTGCCGCGTGAGTGTGAAGACACCGATCGTTTCACCCTCGCGCCTGAGCGCGACACCGAGATTGGTTCGAAAACCGCCGAGCCGCTGATATTCGCGCGCCAGCTCGCTGCGGTTTGGCTCGGCGAGCACATCCACCACCTGGACGGCGCTGCCGGCTATGGCCGCGCGCGTCGTCGTGCTGCCGCCATCGATCGGGAAAGGGTTGGCTTTCGCAAACGCCTCGAATTCGGGAGAGAAGCCGTAATTGGACACAAGCTGGTAGGTGTCGGCCTCGCGGAGAAAGATGACACCCTTCTCGGCCTCGCAGAGCTTGGCCGCGGAAGCGACCAACGTTGCCAGCACGGAATCGAGATCGAACGCCGAACGGCTGATCACCTTGAGCACGTTGGCGGTCGCGGTCTGCTGCTGCAAGGATTCGCTCAAATCATCGGTGCGTTCGCGCAATTCGTTGAGCAGGCGGGCATTCTCGATAGCGATCACCGCCTGACTGGCGAAGCTCGTCACCAGATCGATTTGTTTGCCGGAGAACGCGTGAACGATCTGCCGAAAAATCGCGATCACACCGACAAGGCTGTTTTCCCTCAACATCGGCACAAGCAGAAGTGTCCGGGCGCCGCCGAGGTCGACCAGCTCCACGATCGGCGGAAATCCAGTGAGGTAAGCCGGCTCCTGCTTGACATCGACGATATGCACGAGTTGCTGGGTCGCGATCACCCGCCCCAACGGGTCGATCGGCGGCGGGTGGATGACCGGATTGCGTGAAAAGGTCTCGGCGAAGGCCGGCGGCAGATTGAACGTCGAAGCGCAACGAAAGCCGCCGCCTTCGTAAAGCACCAACAGACCGAATTGGGCGTCACAGATCCGCGTCGCGCTCGACAGGATCGTCTGGAACACGGGATCAAGCTCACCGGGCGAGGAGCTGATGACCTGCAACACCTCGGAGGTCGCGGTTTGGTGCTGCAAGGTTTCGGTCAGCTCCGCCGTCCGCTGCTCGACCTTGTTCTCCAAATCCGCATAGGATTCTTGAAGTTTCGCGCCCATCTCGTTGAATTGGTTGGCAAGACCCTCCAGTTCGTCACCGGTCGAAATCGAAATGCGCTGATTGAAGTCGCCGCCGCCGATGCGCTCGGCCCCGGCGCGCAAGGCCTGGATCGGGCCGACCATGCGGCGGGCCAGGAAGATCCCGGCGAGCACCGCAAAGATCGAGGCCGCCGCCAAAACGATCGCAAGCCGTTGCAAGGCGGCGTAGAGCGAGGCGTAAGCCTCTTCCGCCGGCAATTCGACGAACATGGTCCAGCCGAGCGGAGTGATCGGCGCGGAAGCCGTCAGCACTTCCTCGCCCTGAATGTTTTTCGTGCCTTGCAGCGATTCAAGCGCGCCAGTATTGCCAGCCTGCGCCGCCTGGACCTGCGCGAGTTTCGACATGTCGGTGTTGCGCAGCACCAGGCTGATGTCGGGATGGGCGATCAGCCGCCCGGCCGCGCCGACGACATAGGCTTGGCCGCGTTGGCCGACCTTGATCTGCGACACCACGTCCCAGATCAGCTTGAGATTGACCTCGGCGATGCTGACGCCAGCGTCTTTTCTTGTGCCCGTCAGCGACAGCGTCATATAGGGTTCGGATTCCCGGCGGAAATAAACCGGTCCGTAATAGACCTTGTGGGCCACGGCTTCGGTGAATTTCGGGTCCTTGGAAAGATCGAGCCCCGAATCAACCGCGTCCATGGCGAGCCGCGACACGCGCAGCCGCTCCTTGCCGGTCGAATCGACCTGCGCCAATTCGGTGATCGCCGGGACCTGCCGCAACAGCCGCAAGGCATCGAACCGGCGTTGATCGATCGAGCCGGTAGACCACGGCAATTGGGTGGTCCAGCCAAGCTGGCTTTCGATTTCCTTGATGAATTGGCTGATTTTCGCCGCCGCCGCCTCGGCCTGCTCGTGCTGGATCCGGATCAGCGCCGCCTTATGTTCGCGATAATAGAAGAAAACCTCGAAAATGCCGTTGGACAAAAGTGCAACGGCCACGACAGCTACAAACAACGCGACATATTTGGTGAAGAGCCGGCTGCGCCTTCTTATCCCGGCGGGAGGGACCGCCGAGGCAACATCGGCTGTGGGCGGCGCCGCCAGCGTTCTCTCGGCGTCAGGGTGAACGGAAATGCTCATCCCGGCCTGTTTAGCAAGAAGGCGCGGCCTTGTCTCTTGCAGCAATGCGGGAGGATCATTCGATCACTTCATCGGCAAGCGCAAGCAGGGTCGGCGGAATTTCCAAGCCGATACTCTTGGCGGTCTTCAGATTGAGCACGAACGGGTATCGTGTTGGCTGCTCAAACGGCAGATCGGCAGGCTTGGCGCCCTTGAAAATCCGATCGATCAGCGCAGCCGAGCGTTCAAGCGACTCCGTCAAATCCGGGCCATACGACATCAGGCCGCCGTCGCGAACCAGAAAATCGTATTCGTAGATCGCCGGCAACTTCTTGGCTGCGGCAAATTCAAACACGCGTTTGCGATTGAGTATAGTCAGCGCATCGGCGACCATAATGATGCCATCGGGTAAGTCGCTATTCATGGCCGCGAAGGCTTCGTTGAAATCGTCGGGCTCGCGAACGCCGAGCGCTTGCACCGAAATTCCGATCGATTGCGCCACCTTTGCCGACGCTTCATAGCGCAGCGTCATGCCGAGGTCATCCTTGTTCCAAAGCATCGCGACTTTTTGAAGTTTTGGCGACATCTCCTTCAACAGGGCCAGACGCTTGGTGGTCAGGATGGTGGCAACGTCGGAAATCCCGGTAATATTGCCGCCCGGATGCGCCAGATTGTCGATCAGTTTTGTCGCGACTGGATCGCCGGCGCCCCAGGCAACAACCGTGGGCATACCCGTCCCTTTTGCACTAAACGCGACCGTATAACCGACAGCCAGGACCGCATCGACATCGCGCGCCTTCAACTCTTGAAACAATGCGGGAAACTTCGCGACATCCCCTATCGCAGCGCGCGCCTCAAACGTCAGGTTTTGACCAAGCACATAGCCGTGCTGCGCCAGCGACTTGAGCAGGATTTTCCCGAGTAGGCTGTCGTCAGTCAGCGCAGCTCCAGGCCGAATAGTCGCAAGGTGATAGATCCTACCCGGTGTCTGCGCCAGGGCAGCACGCGGGTCAACCAGAGACGCACCACCAAGAAGCGCCAGGAACTCGCGTCGCTTCATCCAGGTATCCTCCCTTTGGGCGCTCCATAGCAAGGCACCTGCCGAAATGGCATATCATGAGACCGTGCAAATCAACAAGGATGTCCGGCGCCGTCGTCGTCAGGTCGATCGGAGAGCCTTGGCTTCCAGATCGAATTCGGCGATTTCCTTGGCGCGCTGGGATTTTGCCCCGGCGCGGTGGTCGGTGGCAATCGATACATAGACCGCGGGCAGCACGAACAGCGTGAACAGGGTTCCAATCGTCATCCCGGCGACGACGACCAAGCCGATCGAGAACCGGCTGACCGCGCCCGCCCCCGTTGCCGTGAGCAGCGGCAACAGGCCGGTCACCATCGCCGCCGTCGTCATCAAAATCGGGCGAAGGCGGATGCGCGCCGCCTTTTCGATCGCAGCACGGCGGTCGAGGCTTTCGTTGAGCTGAAGCTCGTTGGCGAACTCCACCATCAGAATGCCGTGCTTGGTGATCAACCCGACCAGCGTCAACAGCCCGACCTGGGTATAGATGTTCATCGTGGCGGCGCCGAAGAACAGCGGAATCAACGCGCCGACGATCGCCATCGGCACGCTGACCATGATGACGAGCGGATCGCGCAGGCTTTCGAATTGCGCGGCCAGAACCAGGAAGATGATGACGAGCGCAAAGCCGAGCGTGATCAGCAGTTGATTGCCCTCCTGCACATATTGCCTGCTGTCGGCGAGATAGTCATGGCTGAAGCCGGCGGGGAACTTCTTCGCTTCACCTTCGAGGAAATCTACCGCCTGCCCGATGGTCACGCCCGGCATCGGCACCGCCTGGAAGGTCGCGGAATTGAGCTGGTTGTAATGCGTGAGCGCATTCGGATCGGTGGCGGTTTCGATCGACACCACGGTCGAGAGCGGAATCTGCTGGCCGGTCGGGGTCGAAAGATAATATGTGCCGAGCGATTCAGGGCTTAAGCGCGCCTCGCGCGGCACCTGCGGGATGACTTGATAGGATCGGCCCTCGAGGTTGAAACGGTTGACGTAATTTCCGCCGAGCATGGTCGCAAGCGTATTGCCGATGCTCTGCATGGTGAGGCCCAGATCGCTCGCTTTCGATCGATCGACCTTGATGCGCACCACCGGCTGGTTGAAATCCAGATCGCTGTCGGAAACGATGAACAAGCCGCTCTTACGCGCGGCGTCCTTCAGTTTGAGCATCTGCTCATAAACCGCCTGGAAGCCGTTGGTCGAACTGATCACCATCTGAACCGGCAGGCCGCCCGGACCGCCGGGCAGCGGCGGCAGGTTGAACGCAAAGGCATTGATGCCCTCGATCTTGCTCAGCTCGGCCTGCACCAATGGCTTCAGCTTGATCGAGGAGCGTTTGCGTTCGTCCCAGGGCGTGAGCAACATGCCGGCGATCCCACCTTGCGGCCCGTTGATGCCGTTGAGCACAAAGCGCAGATCGGTCTCCGGAAATTTGGCAAAGACTTTGTCGAGCCTGTCGCCATAGAAATCGACATAGTCGATATTGGCGTATTTCGGCGCCTTCGTCACCGCGAACACGATTCCCTGATCTTCTTCCGGCGCAAGCTCGCTCGGCGTATGCAGCCACAAAAATCCCACGAGAGCGAGGATCGTCGTCGCAAACAGCGCCGTGATCGGGCGGTAATCGAGCGAGCGGTCGAGCTGGCGGCCATACATATGCGTGATCGCGCCGAACACCCGGTTCACGAGCTTGGCAAACCGGCTCTCTTCGGTGTTCTTGAGCAGCACCGAGCACATCATCGGCGACAATGTCAGCGCGATCACGCCGGACACAATCACCGAACCCGCAAGCGTAAAGGCGAATTCGCGGAACAGCGAACCGGTCAACCCGCCGAGAAATCCGATCGGCGCGTAGACGGCGGCAAGCGTAATGGTCATGGAGATGACGGGGCCGACGATTTCGCGCGCGCCGATCATGGCCGCCTGAACCGGCGGCTTGCCTTCCTCCAAATGGCGATGGATGTTCTCGACCACGACGATGGCGTCGTCCACCACGAGCCCGATCGCGAGCACCATGGCGAGAAGTGTGAGGAGGTTGAAGCTGAAACCCGCCATCAGCATCAAGCTGCACACGCCGATCAGCGACAAGGGAATCGTCACCACCGGAATGAGCACCGAGCGGAACGAGGCGAGAAACAAGAAAATCACCACGATCACGATCAGGACGGCTTCGCCCAGCGTCTTTTCCACCTCGTCGATCGAGGACTGAATGAATTTGGTGGAATCGTAAGCGACCTTCATCTTCATCGACGGCGGCAAATTGCGTTCAAGCTCGGGAAACAGCGCGCGCACGCCTTTCACCAGCGTCAAGGGATTGCCTTGCGGCGTCACCTGCACGCCGATGAAAATCGCGTGCTCGCCATTGAAGGCGACGCTGGCGTCGGTGCTTTGGGCCGCCAATTCAACGGTTGCGATATCGTCGATCCGGACGAATCCGCCGTCCTTGGATTTGACGATCATGCGCTTGAATTGATCGAGATTTTGCAGATCGGTATTGGCCGAGACGTTGGAGACGATGAAGAATCCCTTGGATTGGCCGGCCGCCGCCTGGAAGTTATTGGCGGCAATCGCGGCCGAGACATCCGAGGGCGAAATATTGCGGCCCGCCATGCGGACCGGATCAAGCCACAGCCGCATCGCAAAAGTCTGGCCACCGAGAATATCGGCCGAGGCGACGCCATCGACGGTCGAGAGCACCGGCTGGATCACGCGCGTCAGATAATCGGAGATCGCCGATCCCGACAGCGTTTCCGAGGAGAAGCCGAGATACATCACCGCCGTGGTCTGCCCCGTCGTCTTGGTGACGATCGGATCGTTGGATTCCTTGGGAATGAGATATTTGACCGAATTCACCTTGGCGAGAACCTCGGTCAAGGCTTGGTTCGGATCGAAATTCAGCTTGATATAAACCTGGATGGTGCTGGTGCCGAGCACCGAGGACGAGGTCATGTAGTCCACGCCTTCGGCGGAAGCCACCGCCTGTTCGATCGGCGTGGTGATGAAGCCTTGAATCAGGTCGGGCGAGGCGCCGGGATAGACGGTGGTGATATTCACCACCGTGTTCGACAGTTTGGGATATTGACGGATCGGCAGCACGCTCGCCGCCCGCAAGCCGATCAAAAGGATCAGCAGGCTGACAACCACCGACAACACCGGCCGTTTGATGAAAATGTCGGTCCAGACCATCTGCGGATCACTCCGGCTTGTTGGATCAATAACGCGGCGGGTTCGCCGGAATCGACGGCGGCGGCTCGGTCGAGATCGCGACCGCCGCGCCCGATTGCAGCTTGAGCTGACCGACCGCGACCACGCGGTCGCCGGCCTTCAGTCCTTGCAGGATTTCGACGCGCCCTTCGACCCGGTTGCCGGTCCGTACAAAGGTGCGCACCGCGCTGAGGCCGGTCTTGCCGTCGTCCTGCTTTTTCTCGGTGATCAGAAAAACCGAATCGCCGTAGAGCGTGTAATCGACGGCGGTTTCCGGTACGGTGACGACCGGCGGCTTGTCCGGCAGCACCACCGTCGTGGTCGCGAACATGCCGGGCTTGAGGATGCGATCGGGATTGGCGATCGTGGCCTGAACGCGGATATTGCGCGTATCGGCGGCGATCTGCGGCTCGATCGTCGTGATCTTGCCCTCGAAGCTCTTGTTCGGATAGGCGTCCACCGCGATCCGCACGGTCTGTCCGACCTTGAGCGCAGCACTTCCCTTTTCCGGCACGGTGAAGTTGGCATAGAGCATCGACAGATCAGTCAACGTGACGATCTGCGCGCCGGCATTAAGAAATTGGCCGACCTCGATATGGCGGACACCAAGCTCGCCGTCGAACGGAGCGCGCACGAGCTTCTGCGAAATGATCGCCTCGGTCTTGGCGATCCCCGCATTGGCCTGGTCATAGGTCGCCTGCGCCGCATCGACGGTGGCTTGCGGGCCGTATTGACGCGCCGCGAGCTGCTTGGCGCGCTCAAGCGCCAGCAAAGCGCCGGTGGCTTGCGCTCTGTAGCTCGCCAGATCGCCTTGTTCGGGACCGTCGAACAATTGCACGAGCGGGCTTCCCGCTTTCACCGAAGCCCCGGCGGCAAACATGATATCGGTGACCCGCCCGGCGACATCGTTCGTGACATTCACCTGATGCACCGAAGCGAGATCGCCGACCGCCATCAGCAAATTGGGAATGACCTCCGACTTCGCCTCGGCGACCGTCACCGCGGCCGGCGGCGGTTTGTTGTTGGCGAAAAATTGCGCGATCGCGTGGCTGCGGAAGGCGTTGAACCCGACAAGACCGCCGACCAAGACGACCAATAGTCCGCCGACAATGACAAACCATCGCCCCATCCGAACCGGCCGCGCTTGGGGTTTGTCGCCGATGGGCCGGCCGGAAATCTGGGAGTCCGTCACGATGTTCATGATCGCACGCTTTCTTTCACGCCCGGCTGTCCGCCATCGCTTAAAATTTCGCGATTGAGATAGTCGGCGATCGCGGTCTCGCTTACGCCGATGCCGCGAAGGATGAATTCACAAAGCTGTCGTTCGAGATGGCCGGCATCGCCGTAACAAAGGCACGGCGTCGCCGGCAGGCGCGTCAATGTCGACATCAGCACCGTGTGATGGGCAAACCAGAACAGGTTCATCGGTTCGCAATGGGCCTGTTTGGCTTCTCCCGCCTCGATCGCGCGTCGCAGCGAGGCGATGAACATCGGTCCAATCAGCCCCTCGATCTTTTTGTAAATCAGGCGGGCAAACTCGCCATCGTCGAGATGGCTTGCCAGCATCAAACGGATGCGTTGGGCTTCCTGCTGATCGGGCGTCGCCGGCACGTCTTGGAAATGACGGACCAATTCGCGGATCAGCACCACCA
>Ga0070735_10003911_pt1 | contig 12798 bp, 11 predicted proteins | sample Coa_R1_FD_66443 | JGI IMG/M metagenome (GOLD analysis project Ga0070735, IMG submission 66443) | Surface soil microbial communities from Centralia Pennsylvania, which are recovering from an underground coalmine fire - Coalmine... | ecosystem: Environmental > Terrestrial > Soil > Unclassified ...
CAAAAACCGCACGTTCTTGCCGGAAAACGCAACGAAAATGGCCCTGGCAGGCCGGTTTCAGTACACTATTTTCTTGAGAGTCCTGCGGAATTGACACGATTGAGGACTGCCAAGCCCGGTCCGGCCGCCCAAATCTTTCATCCATAAACGCCTCGAATCGCCACCTGAGAAGAGAAATTGAAAGAATTGGGGATTGTGGTATCTTCACGGAATGAAGAATCGGTGGATCGGCTACGCTTTCATCAGCCCGTGGCTGCTGGGATTTCTCATCTTCACGGCGTATCCGTTCGTTGCGAGCATCTACTTCTCGTTCACGCGCTACGATATCGTCTCGGCCCCGCACTGGGTGGGCCTGGCGAACTATCGCGCTCTCGTGTTCGACGACCCGCTGTTCCTCAAATCGCTCATCGTCACGTTCAAATTCGCGCTGCTCTCCGTGCCGCTCGGCCTCGCCGCCGCGGTAGGTCTGGCGCTGCTGCTCAACAACAACGTCCGGGGTATCGCCGCATACCGGACGCTCTTCTTCCTGCCCTCTATCGCGCCGACGGTCGCCAACGCGATGGTCTTCCTCTGGCTGTTGAATCCGACCATCGGCCTCGTAAACGGAATCCTCAAACTGGCGCGACGCGACGGGCCGGACTGGCTTGGCGACACGCACTGGGCGCTCTGGAGCCTCGTTCTAATGTCGCTCTGGGGCGTCGGCGGCAGCATGGTGATCTGCCTGGCGGGCCTGAAGGACATTCCGGCCCATCTCTACGAGGCCGCGGTGATCGATGGCGCGGGGCCGCTCCATCGGCTGCGGCACGTCACCCTGCCGATGCTTTCGCCGGTGATCTTCTTCAACCTGGTCATGGGCGTCATCGGAGCGTTCCAGTACTTCACCGAGGCCTACGTCATGACGCAGGGCGGCCCGGAGGACAGCACACTGTTTTACGCGCTCTACCTGTTCCGACGCGCCTGGTCGTATCTCGACATGGGATACGCCAGCGCGATGGCGTGGGTGCTGTTCCTCATCGTGATGGCGGGTACTGGAATGCTGTTCCGAACGCAGCGCAGGTGGGTCCACTATGGCGGGTGATGCGCCTGGCCGGCTCGCTCGCCGCGAGGCCATTGCCGCAGCCGCCGGCTCCGTGGCAGCGGTGGGCGCCCTGGCGGCCGGCATCGCGAGCCTCGCGCCGCGGACACGGCGGGCCGGCCGCAAGACGGTGCGGTTCTGGCACCTGCTCTCCGGCCTGTGGCTGGAGCCGCTGAACCGCGCCGTGGCCCGCTTCAACGAGAGCCAGGGCCGCTACGAGGTCGATGCGCTTCAGCTTACGACGGGCGAGGGCGATTCGAAGCTTCTGCTCTCCGTCGCGGGCGGCGACCCGCCGGACATGATGCTGGTCTGGTCGCAGATCACCAGCGCCTGGGCGGCGAGCAACATCATTCAGCCGCTCGATTCTTTCATGACGACGGGGGAGATGGCGCGCTTCCGTACGAACGCCTACCCCGTGGTCGCGCGGAGCGGGTGGCATCATGGCCAGCTCTACGGCATCACGATGGGCTTTGACCTGTTCGTCGTCTACTACCGGCCTGACCTCTTCCGCAAGGCAGGCATCGACCCGGACCGGTTCCCCGCGACGCTGGAGGAGATGGACCGGCTCGGCGACCGGATCAACGAGTTCGGCTCCGGCGGCGATTTGACGCGCGCGGGCTTTCTGCCGCAAACGCTCCAGTACTTCATCCCGCTGTTCGGCGGAAACCTGTACGACGCCGCCACCGGCCGCCTCACGCTGAACACGCCGGAGAACGTCCGCGCTCTCACCTTCATGGTGGAAAGCCGCGTCCGGCTCGGCGTGGAGACGCTGCGAAGGCGGGGGAATCCCGTTTCGACCAGCACGGTGGAGGGCAGGCGGGAGGCGCTGGAGAGCGTGACAAAGTTCCAGGCCGGTCTTCCCGGCGACGACGGCGCCTCCTGGCCCTTTATCAGCGGACTGTACGGCATGACGATCGACGGAGAATGGCGCGTGGAGCAGCTACGCCGGTACGCGCCGCAGCTCGAATACCGGACGATCCCCGTGCCGCCGGCAGCGGGCGGAAAGCGCCTGGCGAGCTTCTCGATGGTGAACTACCTGGTGATGCCAAAGGGTGCGCGCCATCCCGATGGCGCCTGGGAGTTCCTGAAGTTCTGGACTGGCCTGGACCACCCGGAAGTCGCGGCGGAGATGTATCCCTGGCAGGGCTGGATGCCGGTCCTGCGGGCATCCGAATCCGCGCCGGTCTACCAGTCCTGGCTGAACACCGTGCCGCAATACCGGACGTTCCTCGAAGTGGCCAAGAGCGACAATATCATGACCACGCCACCGGTCCCATACCAGACGTTCCTTATGGACCGACTCTCGGACATCGACCAGTTGGCGATGCGCGGGACACTCACGCCGGAGCAGGCGCTCCGCAAGCTGGAGGACGACGTCGCCCACGAGCTTGCCCGGCGCAAATCGCTGGGGCTGCCGGAGTGAAGCTCACTCTTGTCCAGCGCGTGGCCGTCCACGCCGTACTGATTCTGCTCTGCCTGCCGGCCCTGCTGCCGATGCTCTGGATGGTCTCGACTTCGCTCAAATCGGATGCACAGATCTTCCCGCCGGACGGAGCAAGCGCTGCGGCCACGGTGAAGAACCTCTTGCCGCATCCGGTGATGTGGTCCAACTATCCCGCGGCGCTCAGCACCATTCCGTTCGCGGCGTATCTGCGTAACACACTGTTCCTGTGCGCCGTGACCGTCTTCGGGGCGGTGCTCTCCAGCGCGATCGTCGCCTACGGATTCGCGCGCCTGGAGTTCCGCGGCAAGGGCGCGCTGTTCCTGCTGATGATCTCGACGATGGCGCTGCCCGGCCAGGTGACTATGGTGCCGGTCTTCGCGCTCTTTCGCTGGTTGGGCTGGTACGGCAGCTATCTTCCGTTGACGGTGCCGGCCTTTTTCGGATCCCCATTCTACATCTTTCTGCTGACGCAGTTCTATCGGACGCTGCCGGAAGATATGGCGGAGGCGGCGCGAATCGACGGCGCATCGGAGTGGCGCATCTTCTGGAACGTGATGACTCCGCTCTCCAAGCCGGCGCTCGCCACCTGTGCGCTGTTCCAGTTTCTCGGCACGTGGAACGACTTCTTCGGCCCGCTGCTCTACGTGAACGACTCCTCCAAGTACACCCTGGCGTACGGACTGCAGCAGTTCCTGGGCGTCCACGGCAGCGAGTGGGCGAAGCTGATGGCTGCCTCCACGCTCTTCACGCTTCCCATCGTCATCTTGTTCTTCTGCGCCCAGCGCGTATTCATACAGGGCATCGCAACGACCGGCGGGAAGAACTGAGCGGATGCGCCATTCAAACGCTCCAACGCTGCATGACGTATAATCGATGATTGAGACGACGAGGTCGAAACGAACTATCGGAGGAGACGGTGATGAGCGCAACAGCCGAGGAGCATAAGGATACACGGGCGGCATGGACGTGCTGCGAAGCTGTTGAGCGGCATCCGAGAGTGTTGAGCGGGGCCTGGGTCTTCCGCGGGACGCGGGTTCCGGTCGCCGCGCTCTTCCAGAATCTAAGGGATGGGGCCTCGGTTCAGGATTTTCTAGCCTGGTTTCCAGGAGTCGAGCGGTCACAGGTCGAAGCGGTCCTCGACGCCGAGGCAGCGTCAGCCGGCGCAGCGCGCACGTGAAGATTCTGTTCGACCAGGGAATTCCGGTACCACTCCGCCGGCATCTGACGGGCCATTCTGTCGATACGGCATTCGAATGTGGCTGGTCAAATCTGGCAAACGGAGCGCTGCTGGATGCCGCCGAACAGAACGGCTACGAAATACTGGTTACGACGGACCAAAACGTAAAGCATCAGCAGGCGCTGGCAGGCAGGCGCCTCGCTATCGTCGTCCTGCAATCCACCTCCTGGCCACGCATGCAAGCCCGCATAGCCGACATCCGGGCCATCGTCGACGGAGTTGCTCCCGGAGCCTATGTCGAGATACCAGTCTGAGTCATTGACGGCTGTTAACGCATCCTGCTGGAGGTGCCGACACCCTCCTTCGCGAGTACAATCGCCCCCCACCCCCGCGCTCCGGGCCTTCATCCACGGCATGGCGACGATCTGAGGGAAGAACTAACCGTGGAAGTTGCCGCTGACATTGCGTGAAACTGTCGAGATGAGACCGTCCAGATGGTTGCGCTCCCGGCACCACTGTGTTAGAATGATCGCCGTACGGTCCAAGTACGTCCGTTGCGATTACGTATTTGGCGCCGTCGCATCCATTGTAGCTCAGTACGACGGATTTACCATTGCTTGCGGTCCAACGGTCTCCGGTGCCTGTGGGCGCGGGAAGGAGTCGGCAATGTCACTTACAAAGAGGGCGGTTGCGGAGTTCATCGGGACGTTCTGGCTGGTATTCGGCGGATGCGGCAGCGCGGTGCTGGCGGCGATGTTCGTGCCTCCCGATCACTCGACGATCAACCTCGGCATCGGGTTCGTCGGCGTGGCGTTTGCGTTCGGCCTGACCGTGCTGACGATGGCCTACGCGATCGGCCACATCTCGGGCTGCCACCTGAACCCGGCCGTATCGATCGGTTTGTGCGTAGCGAAGCGCTTCGCGGCTGCGGACCTCGTGCCTTATATTATCGCGCAGGTACTTGGAGGCATTGCCGGCGCGGGCGTTCTGTACCTCGTGGCGCGCGGACATAACGGATTTCACCTGAGCGACGGGTTCGCCTCGAACGGGTACCGGGAGCACTCGCCCGGCCACTTCGGGCTGCCGTCCGCACTGGTTTCGGAGGTCGTGCTGACCTTTATGTTCCTGCTGATCATCCTGGGAGCGACGGACAAGCGGGCGCCGCAGGGCTTCGCGCCCATTGCGATCGGGCTCGGCCTTACGCTGATCCATCTGATCGGGATTCCGGTGACGAACCTGTCCGTCAATCCGGCGCGCAGCACCGGTCCGGCGATCTTCGCCGCGATCGGAGGCGCGAATTGGGCCGTGATGCAGCTCTGGCTCTTCTGGGTCGCTCCCATTCTCGGCGCGGTGATCGCCGGAGCCTTCTATCAGTACATGTCCGGCGGCGAGGCGGACGAACAGGCCGTAGTCCGCGCCGAATCGCGCGACACGCCTGCGGCGATCTGACGTGGGCAGTCTCGCGCCAAGAACGCGAAGGACGCAAAAAGGTGTTGCACGGTGCGCCATAAAGGCCCTTGAAAAGCGGTGTCACACAAAGGCGGAAAGGCTCTAAGGGATCCCGCTGACGTTTGGTGACGTTTTCGTGTCCTTTCGTGATTTTCGTGGACGCGCTCCAGCGGCGTGACTGGAAGGTGGAGGTATGGCGGAGAAGAGGGTGCGCATCGGAATGATGTCGTTTGCGCACATGCACGCCGCGAGCTACGCGCACAGCATCGTGACGCGCGGCGACACGCAGATGGTGGGGATCGCGGACGCGGTGCCCGAGCGCGCTCAGAAGATGGCGCAGCGGTTCGAGACGCGCGCCTTCGATAGCTACGAGGCGCTGCTCGCGGAGCCGGGACTGGACGCCGTCGTCGTCTGCAGCGAAAACGTAAGGCACCGCGAGCTGGTCGAGCTGGCGGCCGCCGCCGGCAAGCACGTGCTATGCGAGAAGCCGCTTGCAACCACGGTGGAGGACGGCAAGGCGATGATCGCCGCCTGCCGCGCGGCCGGCGTACAATTGATGACGGCGTTCCCGTGCCGCTTCTCGCCGGTGATCCAGCGGCTGAAGGCGGCGATCGATTCGGGGCGCGGCGGCTCCATGCTCGCGTTTCGCGGCACGAACCGCGGGCGCAACCCCGGCGGCTGGTTCATCGACAAGCGGCTTTCCGGCGGCGGCGCGATGATCGACCATACGGTACATGTCACGGACCTGATGCGCTGGCTGCTGCGAGACGAGGTGCGGGATGTCTACGCAGAGATCAGCAACGGAATCGGCCACCAGGAGTTCGACGACGTCGCGTTCCTCTCGATGACGTTCCGCAACGGCGTGTTCGGCACGCTGGACGCGTCCTGGACGCGTCCTAAGGCCTTTCCGACGTGGGGCGACGTTACGCTGGAGATCGTCACGGAGCGCGGCACGCTCTCGATGGACATGTTCGCACAGAACCTGGTGCTCTACTCCGACACGAGCCAGACCGTGTCCTGGCACAATTGGGGCGGCAACGCGGACGACGGGTTGGTCGGCGCGTTCGCGGCGGCGATCGCTTCCGGCGCGCCGGTGCCGATCACGGGCGAGGACGGGCTTCGCGCGGCCGAGGTGGCGCTCGCGGCGTACAAATCGGCGGAACAAAATGCGCCGGTCGCCCTTCCGTTATAGCGAGCGGCAAGACATATGCGATTGCCGACCTCCTTACGCCGCCCGGATGCGGCGTAAGAACTCATTCACGGAAACCAAAGCATGCCCATCCTTCGCATGTCAAGATCGATGCCGGCGGCGATAGCCGCCGGCATATTAGTATCCTGCTCATTGGCCGCAAACGGCCAGGAGGCCGCCGATTCGCGCAGCGATCGGAGACTCGATTCGCCCTTTGCGGCCTTCCGCGCGGGCGTCGTCCTGACCCCTACGCGGGACATCGATGCCGGTCTGGATATCACGTTTCCGCGGCTCCGAGCCGGCCGGGAGTGGGTCACCCGCTTCGACTTCGACGGGAGCGCACGGATACACAGCGCCAGCTTCGGAAGCCGGCGGGACGCGCAGCTCGCCATCGATGCCTGCCAGGAGTTCACGCCGGGTGGAGTCAACCGCGGCCGGTGGTTCGTCGGCGGCGGCATCGGGCCGGTGATCGGGCCGCGCAGCGGCTTCGGCGGCAAGCTGTTCGCCGGATACAACTTCACGCCGATCGTCAGCGTGGAGGCGGAGGCGCAGGTCCAGGCCAGAGCCTCGACCCGCGCCGTGCTGATGCTGCGCCTCTCAGCGCTGTAGCGCACTTCTCATCGGTGCTTTATTACGCCGACCTGACGGCACATGTCCAGCAGGACGCAGGTGGATCAGGCGGGCAGGCGGGCGGTGCAGAGGAACTTGCCGAAGGGCATCACGAGGCGGTTCGTGTCGATCCACGACTCGCGTGGGATGATGGTTTCCAGGGAGGCCAGCGTGGCCTCCGGCGACTTTTCGGCGACGATGCCCCACCGGTTGACGACGCGATGAACGTGTATGTCGACGCCGATGTAGGGCTGTCCGCAGGCGATTCCGAGGGCGAGATTGGCGCACTTCGGCCCGACGCCGGGCAGCTCCAGCAGCGCCGCAAGGTCGCACGGCATCTCGCCGCCGTGCTGCTCCACGATCCGCTCCGCGATGCCGTGTATCGTTCGTGATTTGGGCGTATAGAAGACGCACGGCTCGATCAGTGCATCGATCCGCTCCGGCGTCACGGCGGCCAGCTCCCGCGGCGTTCGCGCCGTGTCGAGCAGGCGGCGGGCGGCAGGCACCATCACCTCGTCCAGCGTCCGGATAGAGATGATGCATGCGATGAGCTGCTCGAACGGCGCGCCGTAGCCCATATCCAGCAGCTGGAACAGCCCGGCCTTCGGGTAGGCGCGCATCGTCTCGCGCAGCCGCCGGAACGCCTCCCCCAGGTCGAATGGCCGCTTTTTCATCTCCACGCTCGTCATGGCCAAGACTACGCACCAACCTCGAAGGCGTTCGGTGTTCGTGTGTTCGAGAAGACCCGCGCGAGGGGCAGCGCCAGTATGCCGACGGAGGTGCGCACGGCCGCCGGCCCGCCGATCCGAAGCGCGAACAGGGCGAACGGAAGGAATTGCAGCAGTCCCAGACCGATCGCGGAGTACAATAGGCACTGTTCGTCGAAGTCGGGCAGCCGCGCGCCGGCGAGACGGGCCAATCGCCGGCCGACGGCCAGCGAGAGCAGGATGAGCAGGCCGGATACGCCGGCGGCACGGGAAGCCGCCGGTCACGGCGATTGCGGCGCCACAGCGGCGTTAGTGCGGCGAACTGCCGCCGTAAGGGAATCGTTCGGCCGCGACGAGCGTGACGGAGCGTGGAAGCAGATCGCGCCGTGAACCGCCCGCAAACGGCGGCTCGCCGACCGGCTCCGGCCGCGCCGGACCGCGCGACGATGCTGCCTGCGTAACGGAAGCGTCCTCGACGCTAGGATCTACTCTGGAAGCGCGTCAATGCCGGCGAGCGCCCCGCTGTACAGTAGGTTTAAAATGGCAACCACACTTCAGGAGTTCTCGTTCGATCGGATGGAGGCAGCCGTGGAGAAGGTCCGTGTACGGCTAGTGCGGGCCGCACAAGCGCTCGAGTCCGCCGGCGTCGACTATGCAGTCGCGGGTGGCAACGCCGTTGCGGCGTGGGTATCGCGCGTAGACGAGGCGGCGGTGCGCAATACGCGTGACGTGGACATCCTTATCCGCCGTGCCGACCTCGATGCCGCTCGCGACGCGCTGCAGGCCGCGGGCTTTGTGTACCGGCACGTCGCGAGCATCGATCTGTTCCTCGACGGGCCGGACGCGTCGCCACGAGATGCGGTTCACATTGTGTTCGCCGGCGAGATGGTTCGGCCACACGAACCAGCGCCAAATCCTGACGTGTCGGAATCGGTGCGCGCACGCGAGTATGCGATCCTGACACTGGAGGCGCTGGTACGGATCAAGCTGACAGCCTTTCGCGACAAAGACCGCACACACCTGCGCGACCTGCTGGAGGTCGGGCTGATTGGTCCGGACTGGATCGATCGGCTGCCCGACGCGCTGGCCGCGCGGCTGCAGCATCTCATCGACACCCCGGACGGCTAGCGCGTTTTCGTTTACTTACATTTGCTGTTGCTTTCTTTCGTTTTCGCGTGCTATGATAGGACCGGGCAGAAGCCCGATCTCCCCGTTTGCAGTGCAAGGAGCCTCCACGATGCCGAAGTCGCTGATGATTCGCCCCGACGACGTGCGCCGCCGCGGCCAGATCAAGTTCAAGCCGATTCCCGTGTGCCAGTACAGCCGCACGATGAGCGACGAGCTGGACCGGTTCGCGCGCGAGGACCTGATCCGCATCCACCGGGACATGGCGGTGATCCGCGCCTTCGAGACGATGCTGAACGATGTCAAGATTAAAGGCAGCTACAACGGCATCGAGTACAACCATCGCGGGCCGGCCCATCTTTCGATCGGGCAGGAGGCGTCGGCGGTGGGGCAAGCCTACCTGCTGGGCGTGGAGGACCATATCTACGGCAGCCACCGCAGCCACGGGGAAATCCTGGCGAAGGGCCTGAGCGCGATCGAGGAGCTGGACGACGAGACGCTGCTCGGCATCATGAAGGGTTTCATGGAGGGGGCGGCGCTGAGGGCGATCGAGAAGTCCGGCGGAAGCGACCACGCCGACGTGAAGTCGCTGGCGATGGACTTTCTGCTCTACGGCGCGCTGGCGGAGATATTCGGGCGGGAGGCCGGGTTCAACCGGGGCATGGGCGGCTCGATGCACGCCTTCTTTACGCCGTTCGGCGTCTATCCGAACAATGCGCTGGTCGGGGGATCGGCGGATATCGGGGTGGGCGCGGCGCTGTTCAAGCGCGTCAACGGCCGGCCGGGCATCGTTATCGCGAACATCGGGGATGCGGCGGCGAGCTGCGGGCCGACCTGGGAGGCGCTCTGCTTCGCCACGATGGACCAGTTCAAGACGCTCTGGCCGGAGAAGAGCCGGGGCGGGCTGCCGTTCATCATGAACTTCGTGAACAACTTCTATGGCATGGGCGGGCAGCCGGTGGGCGAGACCGGCGGCTTCGGCGTGCTGGCCCGCATGGGCGCCGGCCTGAACCCGGAGCAGATGCACGCGGAGCGGATCGATGGCTACAACCCGCTGGCCGTGATCGACGCGATGACGCGCAAGCGGGAGATCCTGCTGCGCGGCGACGGGCCGGTGCTGCTGGACACGGTTACGTATCGGTTCAGCGGCCACTCGCCGTCCGACGCGTCGTCGTACCGGGAGAAGTCGGAGATCGAGGCGTGGCAGCAGGTCGATTCGCTGGCCACGTACGGCAGCGAGCTGGTCGGGGCGGGAATCTGCGCGCCCGCCGATTTGGAGCGGACCGGGGCCGAGATCGACGCGCGTATCCTGAGGGCCTACAAGCGCGCGATCGACCTGGAGCTCTCGCCGCGGGCCGACCTGTTCGCGCCGGGCTGCCTGCTGGAGCGCACGATGTTCTCGAACGAGCGCGTGGAGTCGTTCGACACGTCGCGCAGGGCGGAGCTGCTGCACCCGGTGGCGGAGAACGTGCGCGTCAAGCAGATCGCGGGACGAAGCCGGTCCGGCGTGGGCGCGAACGGCGAGCTGCTGCCGAAGGCGCGGTGCGTGAACGTGCGGGACGCGCTCTTCGAGGCGGTGCTGCACCGATTCGCGGAGGACCCGACGATGGTGGCCTACGGCGAGGAGAACCGCGACTGGGGCGGCGCGTTCGCGGTCTATCGCGGGCTGACGGAGATCCTGCCCTACAACCGCCTGTTCAACAGCCCGATCTCGGAGGCCTCGATCGTGGGATCGGCGGTGGGATACGCGCTGGAGGGCGGGCGCGCGCTGGTAGAGCTGATGTACTGCGACTTCCTGGGCCGCGCGGGCGACGAGGTTTTCAACCAGCTCTCGAAGTGGCAGTCGATGAGCGGGGGCGTGCTGAAGATGCCGGTGGTGCTGCGCGTGAGCGTGGGCAGCAAGTACGGCGCGCAGCACTCGCAGGACTGGACGGCGCTGACGGCGCACATCCCCGGCCTGAAGGTGATCTTTCCGGCCACGCCGTACGACGCGAAGGGGCTGATGAACGCGGCGCTGGCGGGGACCGACCCGGTGGTCTGCTTCGAGAGCCAGCGGCTTTACGACCAGACGGAGCTGTTCCACGGCGCGGACGGCGTGCCGGAGGGCTACTACGAAATCCCAATCGGCGAGCCGGACATCAAGCAGGCGGGGGACGACCTGACGATCCTGACGGTGGGCGCGACGCTCTACCGGGCGCTGGAAGCGGCGAAGACCCTGCAGGCGCTGTATGGGCTGAGCGCCGAGATCATCGACGCGCGGAGCATCGTCCCGTTCGACTACTCGCTGGTGCTGGAGAGCGTGAAGAAGACGGGGCGCATCCTGCTCTGCTCGGACGCGTGCGAGCGGGGAAGCGTGCTGCAGACGATGGCGGCGAAGATCGCGCAGCTCGCCTTCCACGACCTGGACGCGCCGCCGGTGGTGGTGGGCGCCTGCAACTGGATCACGCCGCCGGATGAGGTGGAGGACGCGTTCTTCCCGTTCCCGGTCGATATCCTGGACGCGGTTCACCAGTATCTGGAGCCGCTCGCCGGCTATTCCGTCGGGCGCGTGAGCGATAATGCGGAAGTGCTTAGGAGGAGCCGGCAGGGGGTGTGACGATGGCTCACTGCCCCCAAGCCCCTCCCGCAAGCCGGAAGGGGCAAACAATCTTTCGTTTCGTCCTGCGAAGCGGCGTTCCTGGTGGTTCCAGTATGAAAGGTGCGGCTGCGAGCGGTCGGCGTGGGCCGTGGAATTCAATTCGTTTGTCCTGCGATGTGGCTTTCTGGCGGTATACAGGACGAAACAAATGGGATCGGCAATTGGCAGTGGGCGGTTGCCGGTCCGCGGGCAATTCTCAAGAAAATAGTATTCTGGAACTGGCTTGTAACGGCCCGTTTCAATGCGTTTTCGTGAGGGAATGCGCGGTTTTCGAATGTGATTATTGCGGCCGGCCGCTTTGGCTGCGGTTCGGCCGACGGGGTGCGACGAGTGTCCGATGGCGGGAGGTCGTTTCGGTCGCCTGGGAGCGGCCCGGGATGGTCTCGTGATGGTCGCGCGCCGATGCCGTGAACGGCTTCGCTCGGGGGCCTTGGGGCCGGCGATGACGTTTGGCCGGCCGCGTTGGGCCGATGCCGTGAACGGCTTCGCTCGGGGGCCTTCGACCGAGTGCCCCTCCGGGGCACGCTGGTGCGGTAACGTGTGAGAATCTGCCCCATATTTTCGACGCAGGTTCGCTTGCGCGAATTCGATCTCGGACCGTGGGCGATCTCCTTCCATGTTGACTGGGCAGTTTGCTCATCGACTTCAGTGAAAGGAGGTCGCGCTACCGGGTCGCGCGGCGGTAGGCGCGCACGCGCACCATCCGGACAGACCAAAGCGATCGAGCATTGGACGTATGCTGGCGATCTCTACGCAGTAGACGAGACGCGGCGCACCGCAGTCTTACAGAAGACCAGGTGCATTTATCCCTTGACTCCATACCGCTAAGAACTTAAATCGGGTTCACATCGGCAAACGGCATCAGTGTGGCTGTATCATCTGAATAAGATTGATGGCTTCGGCCAGTACCTGCTGTCCCTGTGGCGTCTTGCCCGTCGTAAAGATGGTCTGCCAATAGTCGTAGTTTTGCTTCCCGCCAAAAACGGAGGCCGACAGGTCGGAATGTGTCAATAGCTGTGAGACAAAATCGTGAATCTTTTTTGTGTACCGATCGACTGGTCTAAGCGGCTCGGTTTCTGCTCGGTAGCGAGTCAGTTTTTCTCGTGTGGATCAGGCCGGTCCTGAGCGACAGGTTTTTAGGTTTATCGCTTTCGGGAGGTGTTTGCAGAGGTGGGGCCGGAGTGGTTTGCCACTCCGGCATCTGCAACGCACCTCCCTGGTCCGGCGCTCAGGTCGCTCCTCAGCGTTGCCCTATCCTCCGGCCAGGCTACCTATATTATACCGGACACACAACATGCCGTCCGGCTTGGACGTCCGCTTCAAAGCGAGCGGCGAGAAACGACAACCAGGCGAGCTGACTTAACTTATACACCCCGAAAATATGT
>Ga0070735_10003912_pt1 | contig 12795 bp, 9 predicted proteins | sample Coa_R1_FD_66443 | JGI IMG/M metagenome (GOLD analysis project Ga0070735, IMG submission 66443) | Surface soil microbial communities from Centralia Pennsylvania, which are recovering from an underground coalmine fire - Coalmine... | ecosystem: Environmental > Terrestrial > Soil > Unclassified ...
ATGCACTGGTGCTTGGGCGCGACCAGGGCGGGGCCCGTCGGCAGGTGCTCGCGCCCGCGCACCTCGACCCGCACGCCGCCGATGACGCGGAGCTGCCACGTCACCACCTTGGCCCACACGTTCAACGTCGCTTGGGCGACGCCGTACGGCGCGAGCAGCAGCGGCATGCAGACGATCGCCGCCGTCAGCGTCCAGAGATAGAAGGCGACGTTGAAGGCGATCGAGCGGACCGTCGTCACGCGCCGCTCCTTTGCGCCGGCGCGGCGGGGGCGCGGGGCCCAAGGCTGAGGAAGCCCTCGCGCGCCAGGATGACCAGGTATTTGCAGTATTCGACCGTCATGCGCCGCGCCCCCTCGCCGCTGCGCCACCAGCCGTCCAGGCCGGGCGTCTTGACGGGATAGGGCGTCAGCACCGCCTCCGGCAAGGCCTCGTGCAGCTCCAGCATGGCGCGCGGGATGTGCCAGTCGGACGTCACCACGATCAGCGACTTGAAGCCCTTGGCGTGGGCCCAGTCGGCGGTTTCGCGGGCGTTGCCGACCGTGCTCTTGGCCGAAAAACCAAGGTCGACGCAGCAGTCGAACTCGTGGCCGGCGGCCCTGCCGACGCCGCGGATGTCGGCCGCGGTGGCCGCGCGGTTCACGCCGGAGACCAGGAGCCGCTGGGCGTGGCCGTCGGCCAGCAGCTTCATCGCCACGCTGATGCGCTCGTCGTTGGCGCCGGTCAGTGCGACGACGCCGTCGGCGGTCGGCGGATCGGTCGGCGGATCGAGCGCCGCCACGCGGGTCGCGAACGCCCACAGCCCGACGAGCCAGAGGGCGATCACGAGGGCGATGGCCGCGGCGCTCCTCATGTCATCCGCCTGAGGAGGGAGAGGGCGGTCGCCCGCGCCGCGACAGCGGCGATGAGGCCCGCCGCCAGCGGACAGAGGACCAGCGGCAGGAGGTCGCTCCAGGCCACGGGCAGCGCCGGCGTCACCCCGTCGCCGCCGCCGATCAGGCGAACGATGGCCATGCCCAGCGCGGCGCTGACCGCGCCGATCGCGCCGGCGCTCGCCGCCAGCCGTGCGAACCTGGCCTGGAACAGGGCGGCGATGTAGCGGTCCTCGGCGCCGCAGAGGTGCAGGACCCCGACCAGCTCCTCACGCGCCTTCAGGCCCGCCCGCGTGGCGAAGACGATGACGGCGCCGGCCGCCGCGGCGATCAGCGCGGCGACGCCGATGGCCGCCGCCTGGGCCATCAGGCCGGCCCTGAGGATGTCCTTCAGCCACAGGGTGTGGTCGTCGACCGTCGCGTCCACGTTGGCGGCCTTGAGCGCCCGGTCGAGCTCGGCGGCCGTCGCCGGATGGTGCGGATCCAGGTCGACGGCCACCAGACGCGGAATAGTGAGGTCGTCGGGCAGGCCGTTCTTGCCCAGCCAAGGCTCGAGCAGCGCCTCGGCCTTGCCGCGATCCAGCGCGTCGACCTCGCCGACGCCGCGCACGGCGGCCAGCGCCTCGGCCGCGCGGGCGGCGGCCGCATCTGCGCTCTCCTCAGCGCCCGGGCGCACGATGACGGTGGCGGAATTGCGCAGCTCCGCGCTCCAGCCGCCGGCCGCGCGGCTCGCCGCCAGCGCCGCGACCACAGCCAGGCAGGCGAGAAAGCAGAGCGCCGAGACGACGAACACCAGCGCCCCGTCGCGCGCGTCTTCGGCCGGCAGGAGCGGGGACGCGTCGCTCATGCCGCCTGCCGCGTCAGCGCGCCGCCCGCAAGGTTGAACACCGGCTTGCCGGAACGCGCGACAAGATCGCGGTCGTGGGTGGCGATCAGCACCGTCGCGCCCAGGCGGTTCAGCTCGACGAACAGGCGAAGAATGCGCACCGCCATCTCGTGGTCGACGTCGCCGGTCGGCTCGTCGGCGATCAGCAGTTCGGGTTGCCCGACGACCGCGCGGGCGATGGCCAGGCGCTGCTGTTCGCCGCCGGAGAGGGCCAGCGGGTAGGCGTCGACCTTCTCGGCGAGCCCGACCCAGCCCAGCAGCTCCATGACGTCGGCGCGGTAGCTCGCGACCTTGCGGCCGGCGAGGCGCAGCGGCAGGGCGACGTTCTCGAACGCGTTCAGGTGATCGAGCAGCCGGCGGTCGTGGAAGACCATGCCGATCCGGCGCCTGAGCGGCGGGATCTCCTCACGCGAAAGGCGGGCGGTGTCGCGACCGAACAGCTGGATCGCCCCCGCGCTCGGCGCGAGCGACATGTGGATCAGCTTGAGCAGCGTGGTCTTGCCGGCGCCCGACGCGCCGGTGAGAAAATGGAAGGATCCGGGCTCGAGTTCGAAGCTCAGGTCGCTCAGCACCGGCGGCCCCTCGCCGTACGCCAGAGAGACGTCGTCGAAGCGCACCGACGGGCGCGCAACCTCAAGCGCCGGCTCGGGCAAGTCGCTCGCGCGCGGGGGTGCGTCTGCGGTTCTGGACATGCGGACCGAAATCGGCGACCTCCGGACGGAGGACGCGTATGCATCCGATTCGGCGGCCATGATACTGACCTGTCCCGAGTGCGCCACCCGCTATTTCGTCGATGACGAGCGGGTCGGCCAGGCCGGCCGCACGGTCAAATGCGGCTCCTGCGGCGCGCGCTGGACCGCCCAGGCCGAGGTCCCGCTCGAGCTCACGACGACGCCCGAGATCGGCGCCACGGCGGCGCCCGAGGCCCGCGACGAGCCGGCCGCCGGCGCCTTGAGCGACCTGCCCGCCGATGAGCTGCCCAAGGTCTTCCGCGGCCGCGCCCAGACCAAGGAGAAGGTGCGAGAGGCGGCGACCAGCGGCGTCGTCTGGGCCGGCCTCTTCGCCGGCTTCGCGCTCCTGATCTCTGGGGCAGTGTTGCTGCGGCAGGACATCGCCTCGATCATCCCGCGCGCCGCCGGCGCCTACGCCATGGCCGGCCTGCCGGTGAACCTGGTCGGCCTCTCGATCGAGGACCAGCACGCCCAGCCGGCGCTGCAGGACGGCCACGCGGTGCTGGCCGTCTCCGGCTCGCTGCGCAACGTGCGCGACAAGGCCGTCGTCGCCCCGCCGCTGCGCATCAGCGTCCTGAACCCGCAAGGCCGCGTGCTGGCGATCAAGATCGCCGACCCTGGCGGCGCATCGATCCCGCCCGGCGAGGCGCGGCATTTCCTGGTCAACGTCGTCGATCCGCCGGCTGGCGCCAGCGACGTCGAGATCACCTTCGTCATGGAGCAACAGCGCCACGGCCCCGCCGCCGGTGCGCCGCTCGCCCACGCCACGCCGGCGCTCCGCCCGGCCGTCCCGCCCCCCGCGACGCTGCCCGCCGGCCCGGTCCAGAACGCCCAGCCGTTGCCCTCCAGCTCCCCTTATGCCCTACCGCCCCCGGTCCAGTCGCCGGACACGGTGGGCTGACGGGATAGAAACAGAACGGGAACGTGCTATAGCGCGGGCATGGATGGAGCGCTGGCGCCGACCGAGCTTCCGAGCCGTTTCGCGGACTGGTTCGCGAGCCGCGGATGGCGGGCGCGGCCGCACCAACTGGCGATGCTGGAAAAGGCGCGCGAGGGCCGCGACGCGCTGCTGATCGCGCCGACCGGCGGCGGCAAGACGCTGGCCGGCTTCCTGCCCACGCTGATCGAGCTTGCCGAACGGCCGAAGCCGAACGCGCCGCCCGGCGTCCACACGCTCTACATCTCGCCCCTGAAAGCGCTGGCCGTCGACATCGAGCGCAACCTGATGGCGCCGATCGCCGAGATGGGCCTGCCCATCAAGGCGGAGTCGCGGACGGGCGACACCGGCATCGCCCGCCGCCAACGCCAGCGGGTGAAGCCGCCCGACATCCTCCTGACCACGCCCGAGCAGCTCGCCCTCTTCTGCGCCTGGGAGGGATCGCGGCTCTACTTCGCCGACCTCGCCTGCGTGATCGTCGACGAGGTGCATTCGATCTGGCCGCAGAAGCGCGGCGACCTTCTGGCGCTCGACCTCGCCCGCCTGCAGCAATTCGCGCCGAATCTCCGCCGGGTCGGCCTCTCCGCCACCGTGGACGACCCGGCCGTCATCCAGCGCTGGCTGGCGCCGCGGCCCGGCGCCGACGTCGAAGTGGTGATCGGGGCGCCTGGCGCGCCGCCGATCGTCGACATGCTGCTGTCCGAAGGGCAGGTGCCGTGGTCCGGCCACACGGCCCATCACGCCATGGCCGAGGTCTACGACGCCATCCGCGGCGCACGCATCGCGCTCGTCTTCGTCAACACCCGCTTCCAGGCGGAGTTTGCCTTCCAGGAGCTCTGGCGGCTGAACGACGACAACCTGCCGATCGCGCTGCACCACGGGTCGCTGGCGGCCGAACAGCGGCGCAAGGTCGAGGCGGCCATGGCGCGCGGCGCGCTCCGCGCCGTCGTGTGCACCTCGACGCTCGACCTCGGCATCGACTGGGGCGACGTCGACCTCGTCATCCAGCTCGCTTCGCCGAAGGGCGCCTCGCGCATGGTGCAGCGCATCGGCCGCGCCAACCACCGGCTGGACGAGCCGTCGCGGGCGCTCTTCGTGCCCGCCAACCGCTTCGAGATGCTGGAGTGCCAGGCCGCCCGCGAGGCGATCGCCGAGAACGCCCTCGACGCCGAGCCGGAGCGCGAAGGCGCCCTCGACGTCCTGGCTCAGCACATCATGGGGCTCGCCTGCGCCGAACCGTTCGACCTCGTCGTCCTCTACGATGAGCTCACGACCGCCGGCCCCTACCGCGACCTCTCGTGGGAGGACTATGAGCAGGTGGTCGATTTCGTTTCCACCGGCGGCTATGCGCTGAAGACCTACGACCGCTTCCGCCGCATCGTGCACGGGCTGGACGGCCTATGGCGCGTGCGCAACGAGGAGACGGCGCTCCGCCATCGGATGAACGTCGGCGCGATCGTGTCGCCGGCCATGCTGGCGGTGCGCATCGCCGGCCGCCGCGGCGTTCCCGGCCGCAAGATCGGCGAGGTCGAGGAGGGCTACCTCGAGGTGCTCGAGCCCGGCGACACCTTCGTGTTCGCCGGTCAGGTCTGGCGGCTGATGGGCGTCACCGGGACGGACGTCCTTGTCACCCGTGCGGCGGGCGAGAACCCGAAGATGCCGTCGTGGGGCGGCTCGAAGTTCGCCCTTTCGACCTTCCTCGCCAAGCGCGTGCGCCAGCTGATGAGCGACGGCGACCATTGGCGCGTGCTTCCCGACGACGTCCGCGAATGGCTGGAGATCCAGAAGGAGCACTCGGCCATCCCGGCCGAGGACGAGATGTTGCTCGAGACGTTCCCCTATCGGCAGCGCCAGTTCATGGTCTGCTACCCCTTCGAGGGCCGGCTCACGCACACGACGCTGGCCATGCTGCTGACGCGGCGGCTCGAGCGCGCCGGCGTCGGCCCGCTGGGCTTCGTCTGCAACGACTACGCACTCACGATCTGGTCGCTGAAAGCCATGGACCGCCTCGATTTTTCCGACCTCTTCGCCGAGGACATGCTGGGCGACGACCTCGAATCGTGGCTGCTCGAGAGTGCGATGATGAAGGGCGCCTTCAAGAACTGCGCGCTGATCAGTGGACTGATCGAGAGACGATTCCGCCGCGACCAGAAGACCGGCCGGCAGATCAGCTTCTCGACCGACCTCGTGTACGACGTGCTGCGGCGCCACCAGCCCGATCACCTGCTGCTGCGCGCCGCCCGCGCCGACGCGGCCAGGGGCCTGGTCGACATCGGCCGCCTGGGGCAGATGCTGGCCCGGGTCAAGGGCCGTATCCGCCATGCCGCGCTCGATCACCTCTCGCCCTTCTCCGTGCCGATGATCCTGGAGATCGGCCGCCAGTATTCGCCCGGCTCGGCGCGCGAGATGATCCTCGCCGACGCCGCCGAGGACCTGATCGCGCAGGCGCTCGCATGAGCGCGGCCGCCGCCATCGCGCGGGCGGCCTGCGGCGGCCTCGCCGTCCGCATCGGCGCAGCTGACGCCCTGCTCAGGTCAGCCGGGACGCTCTGGCTCGCCGCCGCCCGCACGCTGGTCGCCGCCGATCTGCACCTGGAGAAAGGCTCCGCCTACGCGTCCAAGGGCCAGATGCTGCCGCCCTACGACACCGCCGACACGCTCTCGCGCCTCGCCGGCGAGATCGACGCCCTCGATCCGGCCCTCATCGTGCTGCTCGGCGACAGCTTCCACGACGGCGCCGGCGAGGGGCGCATGGCTGAAAGCGACTCGACCCGCATCGCGGCGCTCGCGCGTGGCCGCCGCCTCGTCTGGGTGGTGGGCAACCACGACGCGGACGGGCCGGAGCGCCTGCCCGGCGACGTGGTGGAGGAGATCGCGCTCGAAGGCCTCGTCTTCCGCCACGAGCCGCTTTCTGGCGTGCAAGCCGGCGAGGCCGCCGGACACCTGCATCCCTGCGCGAAGGTCTCCGGACGGGGCCGCTCGGTCCGCCGCCGCTGCTTCGTGACCGATGGCGCGCGGATCGTGCTCCCGGCCTTCGGCGCCTACGCCGGCGGACTGAATGTGCGCGATCGCGCCTTTGCCGGCCTCTTCGCCCGCACGCCGCTTGCGGTCGTGCTCGGGCCCGAACGGGCGCATCCGATCGCCTGGGAGCTGCTGGTCGGCGGTTGAAGCGCCGGCTTGACGCACCGACCAGCGCCGGTGTCAGTCGCAAGTGAAGGGGGCGTTCATGGACCTTGCGGCCTATCTCGATCGCATCGGCTTCGACGGGCCGGTCCGGCCGGACCGCGCCACGCTGGAGGCGCTGTCGCGCGCGCACCTGCTCGCCATCCCGTACGAGAATCTCGACGTCCAGCTCGGCCGCCGGCTGACGACCGATCCGGCCGCCGCCTACGCCCGCATCGTCGGCCAGGGCGCGCGCGGCGGCTGGTGCTACGAAATGAACGGCCTCTTCGGCTGGGCGTTGGGCGAGATCGGCTTTCGGGTGACGCGGCTCGCCAGCGGCGTCGCGCGGTCGATGAAGGGCGACTCGGCGATCGGCAACCACCTGGTGCTGCGCGTCGACCTGGCCGATGGCCCGCTGCTCGCCGACGTCGGCCTCGCCAACGGCCCGCGCGGCCCCTACCGGATCACTGACGGCGCCTTCTCGATCGCCGGCTTCGACTACCGGCTCGAGCGCATGGCCGACGGGCTCTGGCGCTTCCACAACCACCCAGGCGGCATGGCGCCCAACTTCGACTTCTGCGCCGAGCCGACCGACGACGAGACGGCGCTCGCAACGGCGTGCGTGGCCCTGCAGACCGACCCCGCGTCGCCGTTCCTGCAGAACCTCGTCTGCGTGCGCTTCACCGAGGAGGGCGAAAACCAGCTGCGCGGCCGCGTGCTCCGCACCCTCGCCGCCGGCCAGACCAGCGAGCGCGTGCTCGAAGACGAAGCCGACCTCATCGCCACCCTCGACCGCGATTTCGGCATCCGCGAACCCGCCGCCGCCAGCCTCTGGCCCGCCATCTGCGCCCGCCACGAAGCGGTGCAAGCGGCGAAGGCGGCAGGCTGACGCCTACTGCGCGGCGGCGGCGAGGCGTTGGTTGACGGAGGGGTCGAGCGCGCCCGTCGACGGGAGGCCCTGGTCGCGCTGGAAGGCGGCGATGGCGAGGCTGAGCGCCGGCGAACTCACGCCGTCATAGGGTCCCTGGTAATAGCCGAGGCGCGAAAGGCCGTGCTGGGCGGTGGCGATGTCGGTCGAGCCGGCGACCGTGGAGGTGGGCGCGCCGGGCCGGGCGGCCTGCGCCTGGAAGCCCTGCGCGGCGCGTTCGGCGGCGGCCTGCGCTTCCGGCGATATCTGCGCCTTCAGCCGCTGGGCGGCGGTGCGCGAGTCGGCGTCGCCGGCGTGGGCGGCGATCAGGTACCACTTGTAGGCCTCGGCCGGGTTGCGCGGCACGCCGAAGCCCTCCTCGTAGAGGCGGGCCAGATTGTACTGGCTGTCGACCAGGCCGAGATCGGCAGCCTTGCGGAACCAGGAGGCGGCGAGGCTGGAGTCCTTCGGCCCGCCCTGGCCCTCGAAATAGTCGAGCGCCAGGTTGTGCATCGCCTTCGGATCGCCCGCCTCGGCCGCGCGCTCGGTCCAGGCGCGCGCCTGCACTGGATCCTTCTTGATGCCCGCGCCGCCGCTTTCATACAGCTTGGCCAGGTAGAACTCGGCCGGGGCGTAGCCGAGGTTGGCGGCCCGGCGCAGCGCGTCGGCGCCGGAGTTGTCGTGCGCGGTGATCCGGCGGATGGCGTCGGCGTACAGTTCGGCCGCCGCCTCGGTCTGCTGGGCGTTTGGCGCGGCTGGCGTCAGCCCGGGATGGTCGGGCGTCGGCGAGAGCGCCACGGCCGCCAGCGGCGAGGGGCCTTCGCCCGGCGCGTTGCGCTCGCCGGGCAGGGGCGCGCCTTGCGCGTTGGCGGCCGTGCGCGGCGCATTGGCCGGGCGCTCCAGCACCAGCTCGTAGCCTACAAGCGCCACGCCCAGCGCCGCGGCGGCGCCGGAGACGAAGAGGGCGGTGCCCAGCGACGAGCCGCGCCGCTTGGGCTTTCCTTTCGCCGCCGTTCCGCCGCCGAACAGGGTATTGGCCTCGGCGCGACGCGCCCGGTCGGCCCGCTGCTCGGCCGGCGACATGTTGGCGGCGCGGGCGGCGGCGCGCGCCTGCTCGATCAGCTCGCGGGTCGAGAGCGCCGCCGCCGGCGGCGTCTCGGCGGCTTCGGCCGCCGCAGCGGGATCGATGTCGATTTCGGCGGCGGCCGCCGGTTCGTGCTCGTCCGCATGCGCCAGCGTGGGCGCTTCGGCCTCGGGGTGCGGCTCGGCGAGCGGTTCGTGCGCGGCCGCGGCGTCGGCTGCGAGCGCGTCGAACGCCGGCGCCGGTTCGGGCGTCGGGGCGACAGGGCTTGCCTCGGGCGCGAGCGCGATGGGCTCAGCCGCAAGATCCAGATCGGGCTCGGGGAGCACGGGCGGCGCGGCCGCCTCAGCCGCCGCGGCGGGCGTGGCGAAGACGTCGTCATCGTCTTCGACCGACGCCGGCTCGAGCAGGTCATCGTCGTCGGCGAGGAAGCCGCGCGTGTCGGGTCCTCGCGGCGGGAGGTCGTCATCGTCGGCGAAGATGGCGGGGTCGTCGTGGCGACGCTCCGCCGCCGGCGTCGAATAGGCATCCTCACGGAAAGCCGGCGGCTCGAACGGCGCGGCCGGCGTGTCGAATCGCTGGCGTCCGAAGGGCTCGAGATCCGGATCGGCGAAACCGACCGGACCGTGGCGCGGGGACGGGGCGGACGCCTCCAGCTGCCGCTGGGTTTCGGACAAGCGCTGGTCGATGCGCTCGCGCGCGTCCTCCAGCAGCCGCGCGGTCCGCTCCTCCGAGAGGCGAATGCGTTCGGCGAGTTCGGTCGCGGTGCGCTCGTGCCGGTCCGAGAGGCGTTCGGACACGCGCGCCACCTGTTCGCCGACGTCGTCCATCGCCTGGGCGGAGCGCCGCTCGGCGTTGGCGATGCGTTCGGCCAGCCGTTCGGTGATGCGGGCGATCTCGCCGCCCAGCTTCTCCAACGCCCGGGCGCTGGAGTCGTCGCTCTTGGCCAGGCGCACCTCGACGGCGTCGGCGATGCGCGCCACTTCGCCGCCGACCTGTTCGATCGCGTCGGCGGAGCGGTGGTCGACCTCCTGCACCTGCCGGCCCAGCGTATCGGCCATGCGTAGAACCTCGTGGCCCATCCGCTCGATGGCCTGGGCGGAGCGGCGTTCGGCCGCCTCGACGTGGCCGGTCATCTCGCCGAGCGTCCGCTCCATGCGCTCGAAGCGGCCGTCGGCCGCCTCGCGGATCTTGTCGGCCATCTCGGCGCGGACCGCGTCGACGCGAGCGGAGAGGCTGGCGGCCAGTTGCTCAAGGCCCGCATCGTTCGACACGTTGCCGAGGCGGCCCTCGGTTGCGCCCAGCCGCTCGTCGAGGCGGGCGAAGGAGGCCTCGAGATTGGTCATGGCGGCGCTGGTGCGCAGCTCCGCCTCGGTGACCCGATCGGCGATGCGCTCGATCGACTGGGCCTGGGCGTCGGTCGGGCTGCCGGGCTGTTCGGCGATGCGGGCGGCCAGGCCGTCGAGTTCGCCCTTGAGGTCGGCGAAGCGTTGGTCGGCGCGGGTCTCGCCGTCGAACAGGTGGCCGGCGACCTTGGCCAGCGCCGCTTCCATCGAGCGCATCGCCTCGACCGAACGCGGCCCTTGCGCATCCTGCTCGATGCGGACCAGCCGGCCGCCCAGCCTGGCCTGCTCGGCGGCGACGTCGGCCACCGCGCCTTCGAAGCGGGCGGCGACGGCGGTCTGTTCGCGCTCCGCGGCGTCCATGCGCGTCAGGATGCCGGCGACCGACTGGTCGATGCCGCTGATCGCCAGCGTCGAGCGATGCTCGGCCGCTTCGATGCGCGCCGACAGCCGGTCGAGCGCGTCGGCGGCGCGCAGCACGTCGTCGCCGGGATGGTCGGGGGCTTCGTAGCGCTCGTGAGCCGGCGGCGGCCGCGCGTCCTCGGCGGCCGTCCCGTCCTCGATGATCATCTGGTTCAGCCACTCGCCCAGCGTCATGCCGGAGCGCCGGGCCAGATCCTTGGCGATCTCGCGCGCCTTTGGGTCGATGCCTTTGACGCTCCAGGGGGCGTTCGCCGCCATCGCGAATCGGTCTCCAGGCCCAGTCCTGGGACGCTAGCCACCGATTCCTAGCGTGTAAACGCGGCGTCGGACGCTAGATGTAGCGTTGCCGTCATCTGTTGTGGATGACCGGCGGCCGATGGAAGAGCCCCGCGCCAGTCTCTTGGCCGACACGGTTAACGAGCGGTTAACGCCGGCCCTCGCCAGCCGATCAAATCACGCATCGAAAAGGCGTTTTCCGGCCGACCCGGGGTTGACTCGGCGGGCGATCTCTAGAACAAAATAAGAACAAACAGAGTCCGCTCGCATGTCTATCGCCCTCGTCGCCTCATCGCCGCCCGACCCCGCGACCTATCCGCGCGCCTCTGAGCCGCTGGAGGAGGTGGGGGCGGCCAGTCCCGCCGACGCCGGCGCGGCGCTCGCCTTCGCTGTCTTACGCCTCGCCGAGGCGGACGATGCGCGGCCGCTCGTGTTCGTCACCACCGGACTATGGCGGCGCGAGCGGGGGCGGCCGTTCGCGCGCGGCTTGGCGCGGCTCGGGCTTTCCCCCGCCAGACTCGTCTGGGTGCGCGCCGAGCGGGAGGCCGACGCGCTCTGGGCGCTCGAAGAGGCGCTCAAGTCCGGCGCGGTCGCCGGCGGTCTCGCCCCGATCGAGGCGCCGCCCTTCGTCGCCACCCGCCGTCTCGATTTCGCCGCCAGGGCCGGCGAGGCGTCCGGCGTCATCCTCCGCGTGGGTCCGGCGGGCGACCTGAGCGCGGCCCGGCGGCGCTGGCGGATCGCGACCGGCCCGTCAGCGGTCCACCCCTTCGATGCGCGCGCGCCCGGCGCGGCGCGGTTTTCCGCCGAGCTCGTCCGCCGCCGCGACGGGCCGCCGGGCGCCTGGATGCTGGAGCAGGACGATGAAACGGGTCGTCTCGGCGTGGTTGCCGGACTGGCCGGTGACGGTCTGGACGCGATCGGCCGCCGGCCCGAACGCGCCCACCCCGCCGCCGCCTGAAGGCGCGCCTTTCGCGCTGATCGACAAGGGGGTGCACGGGCTTGTCCTGCACGCCCTGAACGACGCCGCGCGCGCGTCCGGTCTCGCCCGCGGCCAGGCGCACGCCGACGCCTGCGCCATGGTCCCGCACCTGGTCAGCCTTCCCGCCGACCTGGAGGCGGACCGGCAGGCGCTCGAGCGGCTGGCGCTCTGGGCCGAGCGGTTCTCTCCCGCCGTCGCCGCCGACGTGCTGATCGGCGGCTATGAGGGCCTCTTCCTCGACATGACCGGCGGCGCGCACCTGTTCGGCGGCGAGGCGGCGCTGCTTGCCGACCTCCGCCGGCGGCTGGCCCGCGCCGGCGTTCCCGCCGCGCTCGCCATCGCCGACACGCCCGCCGCCGCCTGGGCGCTGGCGCGCTTTTCCGGCCAGGCGGAAAGCATCGCGCCCGCCGGTCGCACCCGCGAGGCGCTCGCCCCGCTGCCGGTCGAGGGCCTGCGCCTCGAGCCCAAGGCGCTGTCGCTTTTGAAGCGCTTCGGACTGAAGACGATCGGCGACCTCTACCCGCTGCCGCGCGCCGGCCTCGCGCGCCGGTTCCGCGGCGAGATGGGCTTCCGCGTCGTCGAGCGCCTGGACCAGGCGCTGGGCTCGCTGCCCGAGCCGCTCGATCCAGTGCGCCCACCGCCGCTCTACCGCGTCTGGGTCCCGTTCGCCGAGCCGGTCGGCGATGTGGGCGGCGTCGCCTTCCACCTGCCCCGCCTGGCCGAGGCGCTGGCCGCCTCGCTCGCCCGCAACGGCCATGGCGCGCGGCGCCTGCGCCTGACCGGTTTCCGCGTCGACGGCCGCTCGACTGCGATCGAGGCTTCGCTCAGCGCGCCGGCGGCCACGTCCGCCCACATCCTCAGGCTCCTGAAGGAAAAGGGCCTGGAGCATCTCGACCTGGGCTTCGGCCTCGATGCGCTGATGCTGGCGGCGGAAAAGGCCGAGCCGCTGGATGCGCGGGCCGTCCGCCTGGACGAGGCCGTCCGCACCGCCTCGCCCGATGCGCTCGCCGCCCTCATCGACCGCCTGCAGGCGAAGCTGGGCGACGCCGCCGTACGCCGCCCGCGCCTCGCCGAAGGCTGGACGCCCGAGCGCAGCGAGGTCTGGGAAGGCGCCGGGCCGGACCCCGCGCCCGCGCTCGAACGCGACGACGACCGCCTGCGACCCATCCTCATCTTCGATGCGCCCGAGCCGGTGGCGGCCA
>Ga0070735_10003913_pt1 | contig 12792 bp, 3 predicted proteins | sample Coa_R1_FD_66443 | JGI IMG/M metagenome (GOLD analysis project Ga0070735, IMG submission 66443) | Surface soil microbial communities from Centralia Pennsylvania, which are recovering from an underground coalmine fire - Coalmine... | ecosystem: Environmental > Terrestrial > Soil > Unclassified ...
CGCCCTGCACCGCAAATCCCAGCGGCTGATAGTCGTTGCCGGCATTGGGATTGCTCTGCGTGTCGGTCGGAAGATCCGGGGCCAGATTGCCCAGGAATTGGGCCGTGGCAGTCGTACTGTTAAGGTTGATCGTCGGGTTGGGCGAAAGCTGTTGGACGACGGTCGCAACGTTGCGATCGTTGCTGTAGGAGCCCAGGTTGATTCCTGCCCAATCGCCTGGTTTCGCGAAGGTAGCTGTGCCATCGCCATTTGTGTCGAGTTGCGGTTGGCCGTCGGTGCGGAAGCCGGCGCCCACGCTGTCGTCGTTGAGGCTAGTCAGCACGACGGGATGTCCCGGGGTCCCAATGATCTGAATGGCGCCGCCGATGCGGTCGGTGATATCGAGGGGAATTCCGTTGACGGTGAAGCCGGCATTTGCGCCCAGGAGTTTGACAACCAGGCTCGAAGTCACGTTGCTCTCGAGTGTGATTCCGCCGAACGTGTGCTGATTGATAACGTCGTCGATGGCGCCCGTGACGACGTGCACGATATCGGTGTCGTCCCAAATCGTTTGCGTCGTGACTTCCTCGGCACGGACTTCCATGCCGTTAATTTGCGCACCATTGCTTGATGACACGTTTTGGGCTACGAGAGGCCCGTGATTGCCGGAATAGGCGGTAAAGGCATTGAGAGCCCCGGCACTATCGCCCCAGTCGGGCACGATCTCGTTATTGAGCGAGTTGGCGTTCACGCTGATCATGTAGCCGGCGTTATTGATGAACGTGTTGTTCACAATGACGGGCTGCGCGCCGCGCACGAAGATTGTGGCGGCGTCGTTGGTCAACAATCCATTGCGGCTGGGATCGGTGTCGGGCGAATCGTCGCCGCTGGCATTGTTCTGGAACAACGTGTGGGCGATGCGCACTTGCGCTTGTTGAATCTCAACCGCGTTGAAGTGGGCGAACCCGCCCGATATCGGCACGAACCCGCCTGCGAACTGGATAACCGCGTGGTCGATGCTTCCCTTGCTGTCTGCGTTGAAGAAGATGCCGCCCCAATCGCCTGCGGTGCCCGTCGTGGCTCCGTCATTGCCGGTATCGTAGGTGCTTGCCGCGCCGTACGTGTCATCGCGGAGCGAAGTGAAAATAACGGGATTGGCAGCCGTCCCCTCGGCGATGAGCTGTGCGGCGCCGATTTGCGTCTGAATCGTCGCCCCGCTGGATTTAAGAATTACGCCCGGATCAATCACCAGACTGCCTGCGATTCGGGGGTCCCAAATAGTCTGGCCGGGATTGTTCGGGTCGGGCAGGAACGACGGCCCACCGGGATTGCCTGTCAGGAACAGGTTTTGAGTCAGTACATAGACGATGTCGGTATGCACAAGCCGCCCGGGCAAATCCAGTTGCTCAATCGGCAGGCCGGCAGCCGCTTGAATGCGAATAAAGAACCCGTTGATGCTGTTTTTGGCAATCACATTACCGTAAACGTCCGGGCCAATCCGATCTTCACTGTCGTAGAATGTATTGGGGTCGGCCGAAATGGCCGCGTCAGCGCTGAGTGAGATGCTGTCGAACCACAGTGCCGGCCGCGCGAAATACATCGCAGTCGGATCCGGGTTCGAGATGTCGATCGGCTGCACGACCTGAGCCACCGAATCGACCGTGAGCTGGCCGCCGCCGTATGTGAGCGCAGCTTGGTTCACCGAGTCGAGGAAAACGCCCATCCCCTGGAAATCTTTCCCCTGGAAATCGGAGCTCTGGTGGAAGACGATGCCGCCCCAGTCGCCGGGACTGACGGCCTTGAAATTATTGGGATCGCTTCGGCCGCCGATGCTGTCGTTGAAGAGCGATGTGAAAATTACATTGTCGGTCGGCGTTCCCAGCACCTGCAAGGCGCCGCCGCTGCGATCGACGCCCGGGACGGAATCGCCGACGTCAATTGTAGCGCTATGCAGCTTGATGATGGCGCCGGCGTCGATCATGACTGTCACATTATGAGGAACCACGAACGTCGAGCCGTCGGAGACCGGGTTGCCCTGTGAATCGAAACCAATGAGGTAGGGCTTGTCGTCGCCCACCGTGAGCGGGTTGCCGTCGGCGCCGCCGTTCCCTTCGATTCGAACGATCGTGATCGCGCCAGGGTTCGCCGCGGCGGCCCCCGCTGCGGCCGACAAGGCGCTGGTGATGCTGCCGTAAGGATGAGTCAGCGAGCCGGTCTGGTTGGGATCGCCGGCATTCAATTTGTCGACGAAGATCGTATTTCCGCTCTGGAACCAGTAGTTGAACGTTCCGCCGGTCGTATTCTGGCCGTCGCCGTCGAGCGCCACACCGCCTGCGTCGTTGAGCGTCGAAGTCTTGAGCGGATCGGGGGTGAAATTCAACTTCAACTGGTAAGCGCCGTCGGTGAGGCCGCCGGAACCGGTGTCGGCGATCGATGGATCGAAATTAGTGTTGCCCGTGCTCGAAATGGCGACGTAGTACGTGCCGGGGTTTAAGTGCAGGCTGACGAAGGCGTCTTTTCCGAAGTAATTGTCGTTGCGCGCGATGATCGTGCGGCTGCCCAGACCTCCTGTGAGGATGAGCGGAGAATAGTTGATCGAGGGAGTCGCAATGTTCGTTGCGCCATTTCCCGAGATGACGGCCGAAAGCAGGTTTTGGGCGATGGGATCGGCGGCCAGCGCGGCGACGAGAGCATTGGCGGTCGTTCCGCCGGTTGCGTCGGTGTTCAGAATGATCGAAATCTGGTTGCCGTTGACGCTGATTGTGGGGGCAACGTTCGCGCCCAGGTCAGCCTTGGTAAAATTGAGCGTCAGCCCGTTACCCGCGGCGCCTCGGGCTTTGGCCGTATATGTCACGCTGACCGCGCCACTTGTGTTGTAATCGGTCGTCGCGGTGGCCTGAGTGGTTGAATCACTGTAAAGCGTGATCACGCTGTCGAGCAGGCTCGGTTGAATGGGGCTCTTGAGCGTGAGCATGGGGTAGCTTACGTTCGCCTTCCCCAGGACGACAGTGCCGTCGCCCGATGCGATCGTCGCCGTCAGCACTTGACTTGCTTTGGTGTCGGCGTTGAGCGCATTCACCAAGCCCTGAACAGTCGTAGCTCCCGTGGCGTCGGTATTCAAAACGACCGAAATCTGGGTGCCTACGACGACGATCGTGGGACCGACGTTGGCGCCCAGGTCGGCGCTGGTAAGCGTAATCGTAACGCCGTTTCCGGTTTGCCCCGGAGTCACGGCGGTGAATGTGGCGGTAACAGCCCCAAGCGACCCAAAATCAGTCGACACCGCGGCAGGCCCCGCGAGGCGCTGGGCAATCGTTTCGGCCGAGAACGTTCCGGCTTGCGTCAGTTGGAATTGATACAGATTGATGTCGGTGCTGTCGGGCGGATTGACAACTTGCGAGGGAACAACCGCAATGTCGCCCGGAAAGACTGGTTCGACCGGCGTGGGATTGGAAACACCAGAGCCGGGAACCGAAGGAGTTTGCAGCCCCATGGGATTGGTAGGCGTGATTCCCATCACGCCCGGCGCATCGGCGCTGGGAGCAAGGCCCAAAGCTTCGCCGATGTATTGGAATGCCGTGCTGAACCACAGCCCGCCATATTGGCTGGTGCCGTAGTTGACGTTGGCATTGATGATGACGACCTCGCCGTTCCCCTGGTTGGCGGCACTGTAGGGCTGCGGGAGGAACGTGATGCCGGGCAGATCGGTCGCCGCCTGATTGGGCGCAAACGCGCGGATGTCGCCCGTGACGACGGTGATGCCGGAGGACGCAGTCTCGACAAATTTGATGCCCATGTACCGGCCATACATGTCGAAGATCTGGCGCGCGTTCTGCTTTTGCTGGTCGGTAATGGCGTTGAGCAGCGTCCCACCCTGCGGATCCGTGCCGTACACGCTCTGGAAGTTGTAGAACACGGTGGGCAAATTGCCCGGTACCGTCGCGGCCGTTCCCAGCGGCGCGTTATTGCTCTGTCCGGGAATTTGGGTATTTCGGTTCCCAGGCGTGTCGTTGCCCCCCGGCAGCGGCGGAATGGGGAGATTGCCCAGCGGCGCGATCTGGCCGCTGATCGTAAAGCCTGCAGCTCCCAAGACGCCGACGCTTGTGGACGTGGCAAAACTCGTCGTGTCGGCGGCCTGGCTGAGCGGATTCGTGAGGCTGATGTTCAGCTTATATGAACCAAAACCCGTTCCGGCCACCGTGCCGGTTCCTGCAAGCGCGTTATAAGTGTTGTTGCCCTGCGCCGACACGCCGACGTAGAAAGTTGCCGGATTGGCGTTCGCATTCACGACAGTCAGCGTGTCGGTCGTGCCCGAATTGGCCAATTCGTTGCCATTCGCGTCGAACAATCGCAGTCGGACCGATGTCCCGAATGCGGCAGCCAGATTCGAAGCCGTGACGGTGATCGTCCCCGGTCCTGCCGTCTGGAACTGATACAAATTGACGGCTGAAGTATTCGTGCTGGAACCGTTCACATCGCCAATGAAGCCGGTGGTCGTAAACCCGCCGAGGGGCAGATAATTGGCTTGAGCGCCCGCTGTCGTCGTACCGCCAAAGCGCGTTGCCAGATTGAGAACCGTGTCGGAAACGACGCCTGCCACACGGTACAAATCGCCATCGGGTCCTTGTAGGATTTGACCCGGCTGCAATTTGGTGAATTGGGTGCCAACACCGTTCACCGTGTCCGAATTATTCGTCCATGTGCTCGTACCCGCCAGCGCGGTCAGCTTGCCGGCGGTGAGCGGAGTGAATGCCGTCGCGCCCGATTGCGTGCTCCCCAAGTAGGGCGATGCCAGCGTCAGCGACGTGTCGGATGCGATATTCGCGACGGAATAGTAATTGCCGTCGGGGCCCAAGAGCACTTGGCCCAGACTCAGGGAGGTGAAGAACGTGCCGTTGCCCGTTAGAGTCGTGACTCCCGAAGTCCACGTTGTCGTGCCCAAGAGGGCTGCGAGATCGAGGTTGTTGAAGATTGTCCCGACGTTAACGGCGCTGGCGACCGATGTGTTATTCGGCTTGGGAGCGCCGATCTGCAGGTGATACGTGCCTTGTGGCAGCGAAGCGAACGTCAGCACGGCCATGTTGTTGGCGCTGCTGTAGGTGACCGATTGCGGCTGCAACGTTGAGCCGTCGGTGATATTCGTGACCAGATAAAAGGCCGGGTCGGTGGCCAAAGCCGGATTGAGCGGATCGTTATTGAAGTAGACATCAATAATGTTCGTCGCCTGAGTCAACGCTCCGCCACTGCCGCGCGTGACGGGCTGTGGGACGACGGAAACCACTTGAGCACCGAAATCGACCTGAAAGTTGACGTTCTGCGTCACCCCGCTGTTGAACGCCTGGCCGCCTGTGGTTTTGAGCGCTCCAGTGATTTGAATTTGGTAGAGATCGTCCGGGAGTGAATCGGCAAACCGCATTGCGACCTGGTTCGGATGCGCCGGGTCGACTTGAACGAATGGAGTTGCAATGGTGACATCTTTGGCGCTGCCGGCGCTGCCGAAGATGCCGTCGCCTCCCGCGCGCGTGACGGTGATGGCGCCGAGCGTGGCCGGGTCGATCGACGCGCCCAGGCTGAACGTGAAATTGAGCTGCGTGGGAGCCGTCGTTTCAACAGTCCCCCCGCTGAGATTAATCGGGGTACCCGAATTGGGAACAACCTGCACGAGCTGTGGGCCCGAGAGCAACATGCGGGCTTCGCAAACTTCCGCCGCGGCCGCAAATGACGGGAGGCCGCGATTGGGCAGGCGTTGTCGCCGCCTGCGCGTTTGCATTCGCACGCGTCGTCCCCTCGTCCAACTTCCATACAGAATTCTCTTGAGGAAATCCCGCCACGGATTCAGAAACATCGCGAGCACTCCTTAGCAGGCGGCAGCCTTGGTGAGAGACAGAATGATTTCAACAACGGGCCCGCCCGCAACGACAACCAATGAGACAACAAAATGCCGTCAACAGTTCCACGCGCCTCCTGCTCGTGACGCATCGAAATCGGAGCAACAATTTCAGGAAGTCAAGCCGGGATCCATTTCCCAGCTTTCCATCGCTTCTAGTTTTTCCGAAGAGTCCGAATTTTTTTCTTGAGAGGTTTTGATACAGAACTCACCATTATGAGTGTCTTCCCCGGCCGCCCGCAAGCAAAAACCCGCCCAACTTGCTTATTTTCGAATTTTTTTCCTTGACCCGATTTGGCGCGAATTCCCTCCCGCCGAGAGTTTGGACATTTTGTCGCCACGTCGAATCGAAACCGGGCGACCGCCCGAATTCGCGGAAAAAGCGCTGTTGACGCTGTCTTTATTTTTGGGCTATATCCTCGCAGGCCGCCGCCGTCGGTTTGGCCGGGCGAAGCGGAATTCGTGCGCCCGAGCATCGCCCTTGCCTTGATCTCGAGCGGAAAGAGAGGCGAGAAGTCGTTTGATCGCACGTCTGCCGCGCCGGTTTCGATATGAGTCACCGTGTACGCCTGATCTGGGTCGTGGCCGCCCTCGCCCTGGCTTTCCGTTGGGCGTTGCTGGAACGGCCGGCAAGGCAAGCGCCTCTGCAATATCCAATAGGGAGTGCAGAAGCGGTCGCCTACAAAAGCGAAATCGCGCCACTCGAAACAAGTCAAACGGGCCGAATCCGCTACGATCGCGACATCAAGCCGATCCTGGCGGCGAAATGCTTTTCGTGCCACGGCCCCGGCGCCGAGGCCGAAATTGGCCCATTTCGGCTGGACCGGCGCGAGGCGGCAATCCTCGACGCGATCATTCCCGGAAATGCGGCCCAGAGCCCGCTCGTCGCGCGCATCACAAGCGACGATTCGAGCGAATTGATGCCGCCGCCCGGAGGCAATCGCACGCCGCTGACGCCTCAACAAATTGCGCTCTTGCGGCGATGGATCGATGAGGGGGCCAGCTACGAATCGCAATCGGCCTTCGCCAGGCCCGTCCGTCCGAAGATCCCGCGCATCATGCGAAAAGCGTGGGCGAACAATGCCATTGATGCGTTTATTGCCGCCGAACACGAATCACGGGGCCTTGCTCCTGCGCCCGAGGCCGACCGGTCGATTCTCATTCGCCGACTGAGTTTCGATCTCCTTGGCCTTCCCCCCTCGCCGAGGGATGTCGCCGACTTTGTCGCCGACGCACGTCCCGATGCGTATGAACAGTTGGTCGATCGGCTGCTGGCCTCGCCTCGTTTTGGCGAGCGGATGGCCGTCTTATGGCTGGACCTGGTTCGCTATGCCGACACCGATGGCTATTCCAAGGACTATCATCGGGAAGTCTGGATGTTTCGCGATTTCGTCATCGACTCGTTCAACGAAAATAAGCCGTTCGACCGATTCACGCGGCAGCAGATCGCGGGCGATTTGCTGCCGGGGACGTCGCGAGAAGACCGAGTGGGATCGGGCTACAATCGCCTGCTCATGACGTCGCAAGAAGGGTGCGCCGATCCCAAGGAGTACACCCACCGCTACTCCGCCGATCGCGTGCGGAACATCTCGTCGGTCTGGCTGGGAGTGACTCTCGGATGCGCCGAATGCCACGACCACAAATTCGACCCTTTCACGGCCAAGGACTTTTACCGCCTGGCGGCTTTCTTCGCGGACATCGAAGAGACAGCCGTGGGGCCGCAGGAGCTGACTCGGTTTTCGAGCGCCGATCAGGAAGTCATGATCAAGCAGCTCGAACAACAGGTCGCAGAACTGGATGCCGAGCTGATCTCCAATGAAAAACGCTTGCCGCTGACCCGCGCCGCATGGGAAGCGCAACTGAAAACGCCGGCCGACGTGGAAATCCCCGAACCGGTGGCCAAGGCGCTGGTGCTGGCGCCCGAGGGGCGCGAGCCGCGCGACCGCCAGGCGCTGGACGATTATTTCCGCGAGACGATGCCCGAGCTGCAACCGCTGCAGCGGACGCTCGTCGCGACCCGTTCGCAGCGTGATGCGCTTGTGGAGGCGATTCCGGCGAGTCTCGTTTCGAAGACCGGCCCGTCGCGCACCATTCGACTTCTGGCGCGCGGGAACTGGGCCGACGAATCGGGCGAAGTCATGCTGCCGAGTTACCCCGCCGCGCTGGAGCCGCTGCACGTGCCGGCCAGGCGATTGGATCGCCTCGATCTGGCGAACTGGCTCACATCGCCCGAAAATCCGCTGGTCGCGCGGGTGTTCGTCAATCGCCTCTGGAAGATCGCCTTCGGCAAGGGGCTGGTGGCCACTCTCGACAACTTCGGCGCGCGGGGCGCGGCGCCGACGCATCCTGAGCTTTTAGACTGGCTGGCGCTTGAATTCGTCGAAGGCGGATGGAACGTCAAGGCGCTTTTCAAGTTGATTTTGACGTCGAGCGCATACCGCCAGTCTTCGTCGGCGCCGGACGAAACGCTTGCGTCTGATCCCGAGAACAACTGGCTGGCCCGCCAAAACCGCTTTCGCCTCGACGCCGAATTCGTGCGTGACAACGCGCTGGAGATCGGCGGGTTATTGTCATCAAGAATCGGCGGCCGCAGCGTCAAACCCTATCAGCCCGATGGCTTCTGGTCGCCGCGGTTCTCTGAGAAGACCTACCGGCAAGACGAAGGCGAAGAGCTGCACCGCCGTGGCCTGTATAATTATTGGTGCCGAAATTACCTGCATCCGGCCCTGGAGATCTTCGATGCTCCCTCGCGGCAGTCGTGCACGTCGGAACGCAAGGCTTCGGCGACACCGCTGCAGGCGCTCGTGCTCTTGAACGATCCGGAGTTCGGCGAGGCTGCCTGCGCACTGGCAGGTCGGGTCGTTTTTGAAGCGGGGGCGACGTTCTCCGATCGTTTGGATTACGCGTTTTGGCTCGCTCAATCGCGACCCGCGCGGCCTGGCGAAAGGCTCGTGGCCGCCGCACTTTATCAGAAGCACATCCAGGAATTCGCCTGCGACCTTGCCGCCGCTGAGGCCGTCGTTTTGCCCGGCGCGCGCGAATGGCCGAAAGGGACGGACTTTATCGAATTGGCTGCGTGGACATCGGTAGCAAAAGCCCTGCTGAATCTTTATGAGACCAACACTCGGGAATAGCGGGATGGAATCGCGGGCAGGCCTTGATGGCTTGCAAACGCGACGATCATTTCTGACGCGTGGAGCGGCCGGCATCGGATCGCTCGCACTCGCCAGTCTGTTGAATCCCGGCGCATTCGCCCGGGGCGCCCGCCCCACGAACGGCTCGGATGGGTCGCTGGGAACGGTTAATCCGCGGCATCATCCGCCGCGCGCGAAGCGAGTCATTTTTCTCTACATGGCCGGGGGACCTTCGCACCTGGAGACCTTCGATCATAAGCCCAAGCTCGCCGAGTTTCACGGCCGGCCGATTCCGACTTCCGTGACAAACGGCCAGCAGCTTTCTCCGCTCAATCGTTCGACGAATTTGTGCGTCGCGCCGCAGACGGGGTTCTCAACGTGCGGTCGCTCGGGGCAGTCGATGGCGAATCTCTTTCCTCACTTAAGCGGCGTGGCCGACGAACTGTGCATTATTCGCTCGATGCACACCGACACGTTCGTTCATGACCCCGCCCACACTTTGATGTGCACAGGGTCGATGTTGCCGGGCCACCCGAGCATCGGATCATGGGTCTGGTACGGGCTGGGAAACGAATCGTCGAATCTGCCGGGTTTTGTGCTGTTGTTCTCGTACGGAAAGTTGTTCGCTCATCCGCTGACGCGGCAAATTTGGCACAACGGATTCCTGCCGACTCGATTCCAAAGCGTCGAGTTTCGCTCGCAGGGCGATCCGGTTTTGTATCTGGGGAATCTCAAGGGGGTGACTCCAGGCCGTCAGCGCGACGTGATCGACGCTGTCCAGGCCCTTGACGAAATCGCCGCCAACTCGGTCGACGATCCGGAGATCGCCGCGCACGTCAGCAAATACGAACTGGCCTTCCGAATGCAGACCAGCGTCCCCGAGCTGACCAACCTCGCGTCGGAAACCGAAGAGACGCTCGCAATGTACGGGACGACCGGGTTCGACGGGTCGTTTGGCTCGAACTGCTTATTGGCCCGGCGCCTGGCCGAGCGCGGCGTGCGATATATCCAGCTTGTGCATCTCGATTGGGACCATCATGCGAAACTACGAGACGGCATCCAGTTGACGGCCAAGGAAGTCGATCGGGGAATGGCCGCTCTGTTGAGCGATCTGAAACGCACCGGCCTCTTGGACGAGACGCTCGTCGTCTGGGGAGGAGAATTCGGCCGCACCCCCATCGCCCAGGGAAATCTTGACAATCCTGGCAGAGATCATCACCACTCGGCCTTCTCGATGTGGATGGCCGGGGGGGGAGTCAAGGCGGGCTATTCGCACGGCCTGACCGACGAATTCGGATTTCACGTCGTCGAAGACCCCGTTCACGTTCACGACCTGCACGCCACGCTCTTGCACTTGCTGGGCGTCGATCACGAACGTCTGACGTTCAAGCACCAGGGGCGCGATTTCCGCTTAACCGACGTTTCCGGCCGGGTGGTGCAGTCGCTTTTGGCGTGATGATCGTCGCGGCAAACTGTGTTATGCTGCCCACAGTCATCGTGACTTAATCGTCCACGCCCACCGGCGACACCGCCGGCCCGACGCCACCATGCAATTTGCCGCGCGTCCTCCCTCTTCAAACTGGGAACCGATTCCCATCACAGGCGAGCCGCACAGCTTCCTGTGGGCCTGGTTCAAGCCGCCGCTTGCCCCGCAAGGTTTGATGGTGCGAATTCCGGACGAAACGTTTCATGATTACGGGCGCCGGCAGCCCTTGACCATCAGATCAGTGCTGGCATCGCTGGGAATCGACGCGCGGCTCGTGATGGCCTGGTCGATTTATGGCGCGACATATGATGCTCAAAATGGCGCCAATCCTGCGCTCGACTACCCGATCCCCGAGCCTGGAGCCGGCGTCGACTCGACAATCAGCATTTTCGTCGGTTCGATTCCTTCCGTTGTTCCAGCGGCGGCCGGATTTGCTCCCATCGCCCAGGAAGGCGCCGGCACAAGCAATTTTTCGCGTATGGAATCCGACTGGAACGCCAGCCTGCAAATCGAAGTGCAATTGGCCGGCGCCGCCAAGCAGCTCAACGCGACGCTCATGCGCATCAATTCTCTGAACCGCGACCTGTCTTCAGAGGAGCGCCGCTGGGCCGACCAGCAAGATCAGCGCGAATGGCATGAGGCCCGGCGCTGGCTGCGCGACGCCGCGGCGCGACTGGCGCGGTTCCTGAAGGACCACCACATCGGCGTGACGAGTACGATCGGGAAGCGCGGCAGCTTCGAGGCCGTTTATCAGCAGTACGTCGTTCCGCGGCGGCGATTCGAGGGAATGGAGCACACCGAACGCGAGCTGGAGGCTTACCGGAAAACGATGCAGACGCTGCTCAATAATATGAGTGCGGCGCACGGTGCGGCCGTGCAAGACGCGGAGCGCCGGGCGCAACTCGTTTTGGCCAGGATTTCTGCGAAAGTGCGGGCCACGCGGGCCAAGCGTTGACTAATTGTCGGTACAACTTTCCACCCGACCCCCCCGGCCCTCCTTGCTAAGGGGGGAATGGATGCGCGGTCCTTCCGCGAGAGCATGAGCCTTGCGCAAAGTGCGTCGTGCACCCCCTGAAGCAATTTCGCCGTGTTTGGCCGGGGCCTTTGGCGCGCGGTCGTCGTGCGCGATGATCTTTTGCTTTAGCTCGGGCAGCGAACGGCCGGCCACGTATGGTCCGGGCGAATCCGAGTTGACGAGGGACGGTTTGAACGAACCGTGCGATTGCTCGATTCCAAAAAACCGGCCTTGAAAGTAGACGAGATCGTAGTTCCGGAAATTCTCGCCGACGATGTGCGGCAGATGCCAATCGGGATCGGGAGGTTTTCCGACGCGCAAGCCCAACGAGCTCAAAAACCTCTTGGCCAGTTTTCGCGAGCTCCAGTAAAGAGCGGCCAGCAGCTTGCGAACAGGGTTCTTCAGCCGCCGGTCTCGCCGGATTGCCCTCTCTAACTCGTCTCGCGAATGGCCTCTCAGATATTCGCCGGATGCTGCTTTGATCGGGTCAAATGGCTGGCCGCCGGGCGCCAGGGCATACCAGGCATGCCGATGGAAATAGACGTCGAACTTGCCGAGAAATCCTGCCTCGATCATCGCCGGAGCCCTATCGCTGGCTGCCATGCGCGCCGTGCACCGCCATTGTTCGTCCTCGGGCGATTCCAAATGCGCGAGCGCTGCGCGCCGAACTAATCGGGGGTTTTCCCGCAGGGCGCGAATGGCTCCGTTTTCCTGTGCGGGCTGAACTCTGCCGGAATCGCGGGCTTCGAGCGCTCGCATCGACATGCCCCGCCCGTCGCTGGGACCCTGAAAATCGATGTTGAACCCCGATTCGCCGGGATGCCAGGTGTGGTACAAATATTCATGGCCCAGCCAGCGCTCGGTGCAGCCGGCATTCACCAGCCGAAACGTCAGTTCATAAGGTCCGCAAATGTAGCCCAGATAATCCAGATGTTCATCCGACCCGCCGATGGCAATCAGATCGTCGCGCCGGGCGGCCATGCACGCGCCGTAATTGGCCTCGTGCAGCATGTCATTGCTTTTGGAAAGTCCCTTGGATGATCGGCCGCTCCAGTTGGGGCAATGGCTGGCGAGAAACTCATCGAACGTCGGAAAATTGAAGGGATAGAATTCGCGGCTCGCGCTGCGGATTTCATCGAGATGCACGACCGACCGCGGCTGTTGTTCGAATGCGCCGATGATCGATTCGATGAAGGTCGGGGTGAACATCGCGTCGGAGTCGCAAATGACGCAGATTTCGCCCTCGGCCAGCGCGACCCCCAGGTTATACATGCGATGTTTGTGAAAGATG
>Ga0070735_10003914_pt1 | contig 12790 bp, 10 predicted proteins | sample Coa_R1_FD_66443 | JGI IMG/M metagenome (GOLD analysis project Ga0070735, IMG submission 66443) | Surface soil microbial communities from Centralia Pennsylvania, which are recovering from an underground coalmine fire - Coalmine... | ecosystem: Environmental > Terrestrial > Soil > Unclassified ...
CTGATCGCTGATCACTATCGCTGATCACTTATCTGCTGAACACCGCGGCTTCACGACCGCCCTCTGATCGCTGATCGCTGATCACTGATCACTGATCACTGACGACCCCTACCCCCTACCCCCTTCGCTGTTGCCTATTCCCTATTGCCTGCCCTGTACTCTTTCTCCATGCCCCAACCAGCGGCCCGCTCCCTCCGCGCCCATCTGTTGCTGCTCGCCGTCGTCTGCATCTGGGGATCCACCTTCGTCGTCGTCAAGAGCGCGCTCGCCGATGCCTCTCCGCTGCTCTTCAACCTCATCCGCATGTCGCTCGCCTTCCTCTGCCTCCTGCTCATCTACCGCGGACACCTCGGACGCATCACTCGCCAGGCCGCCGTCAGCGGCGCGATCATCGGCTTCTGCCTCGCCATGGGATATCAGTTCCAGACCGCCGGCCTCCGCCTCACCACGCCCTCCAAATCCGCCTTCATCACCGGAACGGTCGTCGTGCTCGTTCCGCTGCTCTGCGCCATCCCCCGCCTTCGCCCCCGCGCATCCTCAACCCCGGCCTGGAATGCCTGGTGCGGAGCGCTCCTCGCCTTCTTCGGGATCGTCCTCCTCACCACCCCCGCCGGCTTCGCGTTCCGCGCCATCAATCTCGGCGACCTGCTCACCTTCGGCTGCGCCCTCGGATTCTCCCTGCACGTCCTCGCCCTCGCCCACCTCGCGCCGCGCTTTCCCTTTGAACAACTCGCCCTCCTCCAGATCGGCTTCTGCGCCGCCTTCATGGCCATCAGCATGCCGCTCCTCGAGCATCCCTGGATCCACGCCTCGCCGCGCCTCATCGTTGCCCTGCTGATCACCGCCGTCCTCGCCACCGCCGTCGCCTTCGCCGTGCAGTCCTGGGCTCAGCGCCACCTGCCCGCCACGCACACCGCTCTCATCCTCGCCCTCGAGCCCGTTTTTGCCTGGATTACCTCATTCCTCGTCCTCGGCGAGCGTCTCGGCCGCCGCAGCGCCGCCGGAGCCCTGCTCATCCTGGCCGGCATTGCGCTCACCGAATTTATCCCCGCCGTCGTGCAACCCACCGCCCACGAAGGCGTCCCACTCACGTAGGAAGGGCTCCGCAACCCGGCATCCTTGTAACCCGTGATCGCCCGCCTGCGTCTAATGCGGATAAGCGCGGATCGGGCTCAACCAAAATTCGCTCATTCCAAAGGCTCTATACTGGAGCGGGATGCGCGTTCCGGCTGCAGCCCTTCACGAATTGATGAGGTAAGACTCGAATGAAAGCTTTGTTTGGGCGGTTTCAGTACAACCGTCTCGCTTCGACCTTCACGCTCCTGGCCACCCTCTCCGCCGGCATCCTGCTCGGCTCTCTCGTAGCCCATTCGGTACGCGGTCAGGAATCTCAGGTCAACAGCTCCGACGCCACGCCGCTCAAAGTTCCGGCTCCGCGCCAGTTGTCCACCGACTTTACCCGGATCGCCCACGAAGTCGGGCCCGCCGTGGTCAACATCAACACCGAAATCCTTCCCAAGCAGCAGCAACAGCAGCGCCGCCGCAATCCCCATAACTTCGGACAGCCCATGCCCCAGCAGCCTGTCCCGCCCGACGGCAATGGCAACAATGGCGACGACGATCAGGGCCCCCAGGGCCAGGGCGGTCTGCAGGACTTCTTCAACCGCTTCTTCGGCATGGGCCCCAACGGCGCCGGACCCGATGACGGCGCCGGCGAGGAGCGCGAATCCCTGGGCTCCGGATTCATCGTGGATCCCCGCGGCTACATCGTCACCAACAACCACGTCGTCGATAAGGCGGACCGCATCTTCGTTACCCTGGCCGGCGACCCAGTCGGCAATCTCGGACGTCCCGCGAAGGTCATTGGCGTCGACAAGGCCACCGACATCGCCGTCATCAAGATCCAAACCGATAAGCCTCTCCCCACCGTCAAAATGGGCAACTCCGACGGCGTCGAGGTCGGCGACTGGGTGCTGGCCATCGGTGAGCCCTTCGGCCTCCAGTCCACCGTCACCGCCGGCATCGTCTCCAGCAGGAATCGCAGCGTCGATCACGGCACGACCGGCGAGTTCCAGCACTTCCTGCAAACCGATGCCGCCATCAATCCCGGCAACTCCGGCGGGCCGCTGCTCGACATGGCCGGCGAAGTCATCGGCGTAAACACCGCCATCTTCACGCAGTCAGCCGGCAACGAAGGCATCGGCTTCGCCATGCCCTCCAACTCCGTCGTCAATGTCTATAACCAACTCATCGGGCCGGAACACAAGGTCGTCCGCGGCAGCATCGGCATCAGCTTCCAGCCCAACCCGCCCAGCGCCGTCGCTCGCGTCTATGGATTCAAGACCGGCGTCATCATCAGCGCCGCGCCTGCGGGACTGCCCGCCGCCAATGCCGGACTCAAAGCCGGTGACATCATCACCAGCATCGACAACAAGCCGGTGAAGGACGGCGATGAGCTCGTCTCCATCATCTCGGAATACAAACCGGGAACCAGTATCGACATCGGTTATCTTCGCAACGGTCAGCAGATGCACACGAAGATCACCATCGACGATCGCGAAAAGGTCCTGGCGAAGATGAACAATCCCGAGACCAATGAGGGCGAGGAGGGCCAGAACCAGACCCCCGGCAACGCCAGCCCTGCCAAACTCGGCATCACGGTCTCCGACCTGCCGCAGGGCGCTCCGGCGGGCTTGCACGGCGTCATGATCCAGGCCGTCAAGCCGGGCTCCTTTGCCGATGAAATCGGCGTCGGCGACTTCCAGGGCGCCGTCATCGTCTCCGTTAACAAGCACCCGGTCAACAACGTACAGGATTTCCAGAAGGCCGTAGCCGCCCTCCACACCGGAGACGACGTGGTCCTGGAGATCGTCAACCCGCAGAACCCCGGGCAGGGACGAGAATACCTGGGCGGCACACTTCCGTAATGGCGCATCAGAAACCTTGGCTTTGGGTTCCCGAAAACTCTGGGCACCCAAAGCACGGTTTTTGTTGCGTTTTGCGGCGGTCGCTTATACCCTTGCACGATACGATCGCCGATTTATCCACAATTCAGAGGTAACCTATGGCTTCCTTCAGGACTAGCCAGGTGCTTGTGCTTGGCGCTTTCCTGCTGGCCACTCCGGCATTTGCCACGCGCACCCACCGGGCAGCAACATCGGGCCACACGCATCACCGGGCCAGCCATCATCACCAGCTGCGCGGCCAGCGTGCCATCGACTCCGATCGCGCCCGCGAAATCCAGGAAGCCCTCATCCGCGAGCACTACCTCAGCGGTCCGGCCACCGGCCAGTGGGACTCCACCACCGAATCCGCCATGCAGAAGTACCAGTCGGATCACGGCTGGCAGACCAAACTCACTCCTGACTCCCGGGCTCTGATCAAGCTCGGCCTCGGCCCCAAAGAAGACACAGCCCAGGCAGCTCCCGCGGCTCCGGTTTCCTCCGTCGCCCCGCAGTCCGCCAGCACACCGCCGCCCGCTCCCGCCGCCGGAACCCTGGCCGACGCCCATACCCTCCAGAACTAGCGTTCAGCGTATAGGGTGTAGGGTGTAGCTCCAGAAAACGGGGTATAGGGGGTAGGTTTTAGGGTGTAGGTTTGCTACACCCTATCCCCTACACCCTATCCCCTATCCCCTATACCCTCTCCCTCATTAACTCCGCCCAACCCACCCGAACTCCGCCCAACCCACCCGCCGCAAAGCTGATACTCCAGTTATCCCAGCCTGATAATTCTGGACTTATAGAGACCGGCTTCGTGACGTCTGTCACCCTGCGCAGCGAAGCTCTCGGCTACCATAAAAGTTGTGACCCTGATCCTGTATTCAGCCTCCTGGTGCCGTGACTGTCGCGAGGCAAAGCGCTTCCTCGAAACCCACCACATCCCCTACACAGAAATCGACATCGAGCAGAATCCAGAGGCCGCGCAGGAGGTCCTCGCGCACACCGGCAAGTACGCCATCCCGCAGTTTGTTATTGATGGCGAATGGGTCCAGCCCTACCGCCCGGGCCGCGGTTTCCTTTACAAGGAAATGAGCGAGCGCTTCGGCGTCACTGGCGCGGCTCCCTCCCACCGCGGCCCGTTCTCGGTCTTCCGCCGCTCCTGACCCGCCCAAACCGCAGAAAAAAACCCGTATCGCTCCCGAATTTCTTGCGACCTGGTCTGAAGAGGTCTAATCTTAACTAAACGGTTAGTCAAATGAGCCTCCCGCCTTCATCCCGCTCCGACCGCAGCCGAGAAAAGATTCTCCACGCCGCGATCTCCGAATTCAGCGAGCATGGCCTCGCCGGCGCCCGCATCAGCGCCATCGCCGCTGCGGCCCAGGTCAATAAAGCTCTGCTGTACTACTACTTCAACGGGAAAGAGGCGCTCTATACGGCCGCGCTTGAGGAAGTCGCCAACACCATCGCGACTCGCGCAATCGCCGTGCTCGAGCTGGACTGCAGCCCCGGTGAGCGCCTCCTCCGCTTCACGCTGCAGCACTTCGATCGCATTCTCACCCAGCACGGCTTCCAGGCCCTCATGCAGCAGGAGATGATCCGCTTTCGCCAGGGCGAAAGCCACGCCATGGGTCTTCTCGCCGAGAAGGCCTTTGGGCCCATGTTCAACCGCCTGCTGGCCCTCATCGAAGCCGGCGTCCGCTCCGGCGAACTCTGCGCGGTGGACACGATGCAGACGGCCTATGCCTGCCTCGGCGCCAACGTCTTTTATTTCCTCAGCGCGCCCATGATGCAGCTCATCTCTCCCGAGGACCCGCTGGCTCCCTCCTCGGTCGCGCATCGGCGCACGGCAGCCATCGAGTTTTTGGGGCAGGCGCTCTTCACGGATCGCCGCCATGGAGCCCAGCTCGCCCAGGCCGTGCTCGCCTCCATGCCCATGCCTGAGATCAGCGCTCCTCTTTATCCTCGCTCGCCCGTCCACCGCCTGGCAGACGCGCCCGGAACCCTTTCGCAGGACGGCTCGACCGAAGTCGTGGGGAAGAAAACCGCATGAAACCGCGCAATCGCATTTTCATCATCATGGGCGTGCTGTTCGTCTTTGCCCTCGTCTTCTATTTTTTCTCGACCAATCGCTCCAGCGATCTCCAGCTCGTTGGCACCGTCGATGCCAACGAAGTCGTCGTCAGCTCGCGCATTCAGGGACGCATCCAGTCGCTCGCCGTACAGGAAGGCGACCACGTCGACGCGGGCCAGCCCATCGCCACCATCGAAGCGCAGGATCTCGCCGCCGCCCGCAATGCGGCCGAAGCCGTCACGCACAGCACGCAGTACAAGTTGGCGCAATCGCGCGATACAGCGCGCCAAACCATGGGGGAGACCCAAAGCCAGCTGGTCGCGGCTCAGGCCCAGCTGCGTGCCGCACAGGCGGCTCTCGCCCAGGCACAGGCCAATTACGAACATCAGGAGGCTGACACCAAACGCGCCGTTGCCCTCGCGCAATCCGGAGTCGCCAGCGAGCAGACGCGTGATGAGATGGTCACCAGTCTCAACGCCTCGAAGGCCGCCGTTGAATCCGCGCGAGAGAATGTCGCCGCGCAGGAAGCCGCTGTCCGTACCGCCCAGGCGAATCTCTATCAGGCGCAAGCCGCCGAGGCCACCGTCGCCTCCACCCGCGCCGATGTGCGCAATGCGCAGGAGATGCTCGACCAGGCGCAGGTGCAGCTCGGCTACGCCAAAATCCTCTCGCCGGTCACCGGCATCGTGAACACGCGCGCCGCACTCCAGGGTGAAGTCGTCGCTCCCGGAACGCCCATCGTCACCGTTGTCGACCTTTCGCAGACCTGGGTCTATGCGCCCATCCCGGAAACCGAGGCGGATGCAGTCCAGCTCGGCGACAAACTGCGCGTCGTCATGCCCAGCGGAGCCAGCGTGCAGGGAACCGTCATCGCCAAATCCGCTCTGGCCGGCTTCGCCACGCAGCGCGACGTCAGCCGCCGCAAACGCGACATCGAAACCATTCAGCTCAAGCTCCTCGTCGACAACCCCGGCATGCGCTATGTCCCCGGCATGATCGCATCGGTTTACGTGCCGCAAAGCAAGCTGAGGCAGAAATGAGCGCCGCCGCTGCTGTTCCCGCCATTGCGGTCGAAAACATCGTCAAGCGCTACGGCACCTTCGAGGCCGTTAAGGGCGTCACCTTCGGTGTGGCCGACGGCGAAATCTTCGGCCTGCTCGGCCCCAACGGCGCCGGCAAATCGACGCTCATCCGCATGATGACCACCCTCATCCCCGTCACCCAGGGTCGCGCGCTCATCGCCGGGCACGACGTCAGCCGCGAACCCGACGCCGTCCGCCGCCTCATCGGCGTCATCCCTCAGGCGCTCACCAGCGACATCGACCTCACCGTCGAAGAGAACCTCTCGATCTACGCCAAGCTCTACGGCGTGCCGCGCGCCCAGCGCGAGCGCAACATCACGAATCTCCTCGAAGCCGTCGACCTCACCAAATGGCGCGAAGCGCAAACCAAAACCCTCTCCGGAGGCATGCGTCGCCGCCTTGAAATTGCTCGCGGCCTCGTCCACAGTCCCCGCATCTTCTTCCTCGACGAGCCCACCACCGGCCTCGATCCCGTCTCGCGCGTCGCGGTCTGGGAGATGCTCGACCGCCTGCGCGTCAGCATGAAGCTCACCATTCTGATCACCACGCATTACATGGACGAAGCCGATAACCTCTGCGACCGCATCGCCATCGTCGATCACGGCAAGCTGGTTGCCCTGGACACGCCCATGGGACTTAAAGCCAGCGTCCCCGGCAGCAGCGTTATCGAAGTGCACTTTAAGGGCGACCTGCCGGAGCGTCAGAACCGCTTGCAGCAGCTCGCCGATGTTACCGGCGTCGAGTCCCACGGAACAGGCGGCTACCGCGTCATGACGTCCAACGGCTCCCAGACCACAACGCAACTGGTCGAGCTGGCTCTGAAAACCAGCGACCCCATCACTTCCCTCAGCGTCCAGAACACCACGCTGGACGATGTCTTTGTCTACTACACAGGCCGCCAACTGCGCGACGAGCAGGTGAAGACTGTCAGCTTCATGATGCCGCCGCGCCCGGGGATGCAGCCATGAACCGAATGATGGCCATCGTGGAGCGCGAGCTCCGCAAATTCTTCCGCTCGCCCGCCCTTATGCTCATGTCGATGATGCTGCCCCTCGTGCAGCTCATCATCCTCGGCAACGCCTTCGGCGGCAAAGTGAGAAACAGCCGCATGGGCGTGGTTGATTACGACCACGGCGAACAGGCGCTGAAGATTCACGAAGCGTTGGTTGACGTCGAAGCGAACGTCCGTACCTTTACCACCGTGCCGTACAGCAACGAGGCTCGGGCGCGCGACGATGTTCAGACCGGCAAGATCGATGCTGCTGTTGTGATTCCCGCCCAGTACTCCCGCCGCGTGCTCGCGGGCGAATCGCCGCAACTCGGCCTGGTCGTCGATAACTCGGATCAGTTCGTCAGCAGCAGCATCGAGTCCGAGATGCAGTCGCTCGTCGATTCTCTGAACGCGCCCATCATCCAGCCCAAAGTACTCCAGAACGTCACCCTGGACATCGTTGAGCTCTATCCCTATGTCGAGTACATGAAGTTTCTTCTCGCCGGATCCATCGCCCTCGCCATGTATGTCTCGGTCATGATCGGCGGCGGCATGTTATACATCGACGACAAAGCGCGTGGCGTGCACGAAGGCTATCTCGTCACCCCGATTACGCGCCTCGAGCTTGTCATGGGACTCAATCTCGCCGGCGCCATCAAGGCGGTCCTTTCCGGCATCAGCCTCACCGTCATCGGATCGCTGCTCGCCGGCCTCGGTGTTATCTTCCGCCCCGGAGCCGTGATCCAGCTCGCGCTCCTGATCGTCGCCACCTCGATTGCCTTCAACGGCATGATGTTTCTGCTCATGGTGCGCGTCGAGGATCCGCTGGTTCCACGCGCGATGTTCGGCGTCCTGAACACGCTGCTGTTCTTTCCCAGCGGCGCCATCTATCCCGTGGAAGCTTTTCCCCCGTGGCTGCGCGCCATCGCCGTCGTCGATCCCTTCAGTTATGCAGTGCATGGGCTGAAGGCAATTCTCGTCAAAGACGGTGGATTTACCGCCATCCGCTCCGACTTATTCTTCCTCTTTGCCTTCGGAATTGCTTCCCTGGTGATTGCCACGCCGCTGTTCCGGCGGACCCTGTAAACGGAAAAGCGGGCATTTCTGCCCGCTTTTCTCCTCATGGGACCGTGCTTATGCCGCTTTCCCGCCCTTTTGCTTCCGGTGCGCCGCCCACCGCCGCTTCAGCGCTTCGGAGATACGCCGCCGCCCTTCCGCCGTCAGGTGACGCTTTCTTCCGGGTTTGCGTTTGGCAGTCTGCGTTCCTTTTGGCCTCCCGGGCCTCCGGGTACCTCCGGCGAGCAGAGCACGTGCTTCCTTCAGCCGGGCAATCTCCTGCTCCAGCTCAGTAACGATCTGCTTAACTTCCACGTATCCTCCCTGGTGCTTGTTTCGGGAAGCCCTCCCGCACTATCCCCGGGGGAAGGATGACTTCCTCTCGCGTCTCTGGTTATCAGACTAATAGTCAGGCGACTAACTTGACAAATAGGGAGAGGAAAGGCTCGCCGTCTACTGCTGATCTTCTTCCCGCGACGGCCGCGGCGCCGGCATTCCGCGCCCCTCGCCGTCGGGCGCGCGCGACGTGATGCCGAGGCGATGATCCCGGCCGCTGTCCTGCGTGAATCGCTTCAGGTCGCGCAGGGTCTCCTGCTTTTCACGCGCATAATCCATCGCCATTCTCGTCAGCGCATAGGTGACGATATCGCTGTGGTGCAGCCCCTGCATCTCCGGATCCCGCCGGAAGTTGAGCCATAGCCGGTGCACCAGCTGTACGTCCTCCGCGCGCAGCGAAGGCGCGTGCGGACCGATGTGAAAGGCCTCCGACTCCCCGTCCGGCATCACCACGTAGAACGTGAATTGCCGCTTCGGTTCCGGCAGATTCTCCCATGCCTGCCCTACGTGGAACGCCTGCTCCTGCGCCGACATCCTGGTCGATAACCCCGCAACCAGCGCCGCTACTTCGAGAGAGTTAGCAGCCTGCACCAGAGCGGCAAAGATATCGCCCGCCGGCACCACCAGCAGCGAAATATGTTTCCCGAAGCTCTCCGCGACCGACACTGCCTTGGTAAACAGCATCTGCTCGTGTTCGCTGAAGATTTGCTCGTCGAGAACTTCAGGACCGCCGGCTCCCACCATTCGGGCCGTGAGCACGACAATGTCCTGCTGATCCGCATTCGTGCGCGCCAGCGCCCACTTCAGCGCGTATGGATTCACCGGATCGCGCATCGTCACCAGCACGCTCCCCGGGCGCACCGCCAGCGTCTCGCGCCCGATCGTGTCCTGCTGCTCCAGCTGGAAGTGCTCCTTCATCTGCTGCTGCGTCAGCTGGTAGCGGTGAAGATTCTTCCGCTCGGAAATCACAAAGATGGTGAAAAACACCGCTGTGAATGCGATCCCGCTTTCCGTCGCCACGCTCTTCGTGACCAGGTTCACCATCGCCGTCATCAGCAGCGTCAGAAAGACGCAGAAGAGGCCGACGGGAAACTCCGTGCCTCCGATCCGCAGGTTCACCGGCACCTTCCAGCCGCGCTCCCCTTTGTACTTCCAGCGCAGCACCAGCATGGCCAGCGAGTTGAAGGTGAAACTCCAGATCACGCCGAAGGCATACGCCTCACCCAGCATGATCACGTTGCCGCGGCTCACGATGATCGTGAACAGTTGCAGCCCCGTCACCAGGTTGATGATGCGGTAGCTGGTCCCGAACCGCCGGTGCGGTTTGCGGAACCAGTCCGTCAGCACGCCGTCCTCGGCAATGCGCATCATCACGCCGTTCGCCCCGATGATCGACGCGTTGATCGCTCCCGACAGGATCAGGAATCCCACCAGCACCACGAATACCCGGAAGATGATGCGCAGGACCAGCGGTCCCCACATGTACATCGCCATGCCGGCGATCAGGTTGTCGCGGTACACCGGGACGCGCACGCTGTCCGGAATGATCATCACCGCCAGCAGCGAGCCGATCCCGGTAAAGATGAAGCTGTACAGCGCGATGACGATCGCGGCGCGCTTCAGATTCCTGAGCTTCGGATGTTCGATCTCCCGATTCACCTGCGCCAGCGTCTCTTCGCCGGACATGGCCAGCACCGAGTGGCCGAACGCCATCAGGATCCCAAAGATGCCCAGCATGGTGCTGAGTCGCGTGTCACGCAGAAACCCCAGCGCGTCAGGCGAGAAATGCAGGCTGGAAGGCACCGGCCAGGGCGGCAGTTTCGCGTGAACATGAAACACCGTGATGAAGCCCCAGCCCAGCAGCAGGAGCACCATCACCGTGGTCACCTGCATGATGTTCAGCGCCTTGTCCGAGGACTCCTCGATGCCCTTCGTGTTCTGCCACCAGTAGTAGATCGTCACGGCGGCAGCCAGAATGGCCGACGTCTCGTCGATGGGGAATTGCACGGCCACATGCCCGCTGTGCATCAGCCACGCCGGCAGCAGAGCATGCTGCGCCCCGACGCCCAGCAGTTCATTGAGCAATCCCACAATGTACTGGCCCGCCGACACGCCCGAGATCGGCCCCGTCAGGATGTAATCGAACATCAGGGCCGAAACGCTCAGCTTGGCAAAATTCCCGCCCAGCGCTTCCTTCACCACGCGGTATACGCCGCCGCGCGTGAACATCGAGCAGCTCTCGACGTACACCGAGCGCACCGCAAACGAAAACAGCATGACGCCCAGGATGAACCAGGGGGCTGCCTTGCCCACCGCCTGCTCGGCGATGCCGCCGGCATAGAAGGCCGAAGAGCCAAGATCGTTCAGGACGATGGCCGCTGCTCGCCAGAAGGAAATAAAGGTGAGCATGACCGAGGAAGCCACGACCAGCTTCACACGATCCGAATGCGGCGCGTACCGGGTGGTTCCTGAGGCCATGAAAGGTTAAAAGGGCTCGCCGCGGCCGGCTTCCCGTCCATCGACGCGCCCAGCGCTGAGTGTATGTCTCCTTCGCTGCACAGTCAATGGAACTGCCCCCCCGAAACCGCTGCCCGGGCGCGCTGCCGCATCCACTTCAGCAGAGCAGGGTGCCGCGATGAGTCTCCCTGCCCGAAACCCGGACTGGTAAACTCATCCCCGGAATCGGGAACATGGCTGAAGCGTCAATGATGCGACCCCTGACGGCGATCCTGGGCACTCCGGTGACCAGTGCGCGCGGGCGGCTCCGTGGCCGTCTCAAGGACGTCGCTGTCGCTACCGGCGCCGACGCCGGGCGCGTTGCCGGCCTCGTGATCAAAACCCGCAAAGGCCTGGAACTTGTCTCCGCAAACGACATTCGCTGGACCCCCAGCGGCGCTCTGGAACTCCGTCCCGAGGCCGTCCTGAACCAGGTGCTCGGCGACGAGGGCTTCATCCTCCTTCGCCAGGACATCCTCGATCGCCAGATCATCGATGTGCACGGCCGTAAAGTCGTCCGCGTCAACGACGTCAACCTCCGCTGGATGCCGGAAAACGGTTCCGGCGAGCAACTGTGCGTCTCGGAAGTTGAGGTCGGCCTGCGCGGCGCCCTCCGCCGCCTCTTCACCGGGGCCATGCCCAGGCGCGCGATCGAATCTCTGGTCTCGAAGCTTCCCGCTCGCGTCATTCCGTGGAACTTCGTCGACATGATCGAGGTCGACCCGGCCCGCCGCGTGAAGCTGAAGATTGAGCACGAGCGGCTGGCGCAGCTGCACCCCTCGGACATCGCCGACATTCTTGAAGACCTCGCCCCCGCCGAGCGCGAAGCCGTCCTCCGCACTCTCGACGAGGAAGTCGCAGCCGACACCCTGGAGGAAGTCGAGCCTCGCCTGCAAAAATCCCTCGTCCAGGCGCTCGATTCGGAAACCGCCGCCGGCATTGTCGAGGAGATGGACCCCTCGGCCGCCGCCGACCTGCTTGCCGAACTGCCGGAGGCGCGTTCCGAGGCCATCCTCGAGGAAATGGATCCCGAGGAGCGCGAGGAGGTCAAAGAGCTTCTCGAGTTCCGCGAAGATTCAGCCGCCGGCCGCATGACCACCGAGTATGTGGCCGTTCCCCACTCCGGAACCGTGGCCGACGCGATCCGCGCTCTGCGCGGCTTTGAGGGCGACCCGGAAACCATCACCGAGATTTATCTGATCGACGAATCGGAAGTCCTTCGCGGAGTGGTGCCGCTGGCGCGTCTCGTCCTCGCCCGGCCTGAAACCCGCCTCGAAGTGCTCGGTGAAACCCGCTTCGTCTGCGCCCGCTCCGACCAGCACGAGAACGACGTCGCCGAGCTCTTCGACAAGTACAACCTCCGCGCCCTTCCCGTCGTGGACACCCACAGCCGCTTAGTCGGCGTCGTCGAAGCCGACCACGTGATCGCGTTTCTCCGTGCCCGCCAGTAGCAGGAAAGCGCTGAACCGAAAACTGCTAGCGAGAAGCGCTTAGCCAAAAACTGTTAGCGAGAAGCTTTTAGCAAAGAACTGTTAGCAAGAACTTCGCTAATCGCCTTCCCCTCATCGTAGTTCGCTAATCGCCTTCCGCTAACCGCCTTTCGCTAACCGCTCTTTGCTACCAGTCTTTCGCTAAACGCTTCTCGCTAAACCCCGATGACCCCGCACAGCTCCTTCACCGCAGCCGCGCTCTTCTTCAGCGCCGCATCTTCCTCCGGAGTCAGCTTGATCTGGACGATCTGCTCAATCCCGCGCGCCCCCAGCTTGCACGGCACGCCGATGTAGTAGCCGCTGATCCCGTACTCGCCTTCCAGATA
>Ga0070735_10003916_pt1 | contig 12787 bp, 12 predicted proteins | sample Coa_R1_FD_66443 | JGI IMG/M metagenome (GOLD analysis project Ga0070735, IMG submission 66443) | Surface soil microbial communities from Centralia Pennsylvania, which are recovering from an underground coalmine fire - Coalmine... | ecosystem: Environmental > Terrestrial > Soil > Unclassified ...
AGCAATAATGTCGTAGCTGGAGAGTTCGAGAGAAGGATCTTTTTCGTACTTCTCAATCGGCAGACGGTAGACTCCGCGCGAGCTCACGCAAGATTCCGTCTCCGATCCAAAGATCACCCACTGCGGATGCTCGCGCAGAATCTCTGCATAGTGTGTCGGCTGATAGTTAAATCCCGGAACATCCACCTCATCGGCCAACTTATTTTTGATCGCTGCTTCCCAGCGGTTGAACCCGGCTGTGGTCGGTCGCGTCGGATCCTCCTCATGAAAAAACGCGACCAGCCGATGCGCCACCTGAGCCCCAGTCGCCGATCTTTGCTCGAGAACTTCATTTCCGATGCTCCAGAGGATTATGCTCGGATGATTACGATCGCGCCGCACCATGTCTCGCGCGTCCCGCTCCGACCATGCATCAAAATATTTGCTGTAATCGTTTTCCACCTTCGCCATCTGCCAAACATCAAAAGCCTCGTCCATCACCAGTAATCCCATCTTGTCGGTAAGCTCCAGAAGTTCTGGGGCTGGAGGATTGTGACTGGTGCGAATTGCGTTCACGCCCGCGCCTTTCAGAATCTCCAGTTGCCGCTCGATGGCCCGCCGGTTCACCGCAGTTCCCAACGCGCCGAGGTCGTGATGATCGCAAACCCCCTGGATCTTCAAATGCCGCCCATTCAGCAGAAATCCCCGTTTTGCATCGAACGCGATCGTTCGAATCCCGAATGGAGTAAGGTACGAATCGATCTTCTTCTGGCCAACCCAGATATCAGTCGACTCTGTATATAGAAAAGGATGGTCAATATCCCACAACAGTGGAGTCCGTACTTCGAGGGTCGTCGAGGCAGGGCGCGTTTCACCGGCCTTGAGTGCAATATCAACCGAACCCTGTCCTGCAGATTTCCCGCTCGGATCCAGAATAGAAAACCGGACGGTAACGTCCTTATCTACGCCTGCCTGATTCACGATGTCAGATTTGATCCTAACTTTCGCGTGGTCGTTCGTGATCTCAGGAGTCGTAACATATGTTCCCCAGTGTGCAACTCGAACATCTCCGGTAACCTCAAGCCAGACATTCCGGTAAATTCCTGCTCCCGGATACCAGCGGGAAGAATTCCGCTCGGGCGTCAAACGAACCGCCAATAGATTCGTCTCATCGCCGAACTTCAGATAAGGGGTTAAATCCAACGCGAACCCGATATACCCATACGGCCTTCCGCCAAGCAAGTGTCCATTCACCCAAACTTGCGAATTCGACATCGCGCCGTCGAATTCCACCGATACATGTTTTCCCCGCATTTCCCCCGGCAAGGTGAACGTCTTGCGATACCATCCAGTTCCAAACGCTCGCAGCGCTCCAGTTTCCGGATTCAATGCCGGATCGAAGGGTTCCTCAATCGCCCAGTCGTGCGGTAAATCCAACTGCCGCCACTGCGAATCGTCAAACTGCGGATTCTCCGCTCCGGCAGCCTCCCCTTTGTAGAAGCGCCATCCGCGATTGAAACTCGTTTTCCGCCCGATAGAGGGAGAAATAGCTGCGGCGTGAGTCGGGAGGCAAAGGTTAACGCCAAGCACTGCCGATAGGACAATCGCGAACCGAAAAAGTCGTTCTGAATTTTTCATGCGGTACCCGCCTAATAAGATATTCAATGGAACGCCCGCTGAAAAACTAAATCGTTGGGCAGGGCCTCATATTAGGGGCTTAAGATCTCTCGTTATTCAAGGCGGGGACGAGCGGAAAGAATCGGTGAAACCAAACAAACATCTATTAAGATGAAAACGTTCAAAAAATACTTGACGCAATAGACCATCCACAGCGAACGATGAAACCAATAATCATAGGCGTCCTTGCTCTGCAGGGCGATTTTGAGGCTCACCGGCGTCGGCTTGAAGAATTAGGAGCACATGTCGTGCTCATCAAAAAACCCGAGCAACTTGACGAAGTCGAAGGGCTGATTATCCCGGGAGGCGAGTCTGGCACATTCCTGAAACTGCTGGGAGAAAAAGGTTTCGAAAAGCTGAAAGAGTTTGTACGCATCAAGCCAACCTTCGGCACATGCGCGGGAGCAATTTTATTGGCGAGTGATGTCGAGAACCCCAAACAGTCCGGTCTCGGTGCGATTGACATGGTCATTCGCCGCAACGCTTACGGTCGCCAGATCGATAGCTCCATCCGCGAAGGGAAATTTCTCCAGATCAATGGCGGAAGCAAGACCGAGTCGCCTATCGAAATGGTGTTCATCCGCGCGCCCAAAATCGAACGGGTCGGCCGCGATGTCGAGGTTCTCGCCACCGAAGGCAAAGACCCGGTGGTTGTACGGCAGGGTAGGGCCATGGCTGCAACCTTTCACCCCGAACTCTCCAAAGACACCCGCGTCCATGAAGCCTTCCTCCACATGGCCCGCACCGCGGCGAATCGATTCGTCTGACTCTGCTGGGTCCAAGAGCCTTATCGCATGCGATCTTCCAGAGGGAGTACGTATCAGCGTGCGCCTTTCACTTTTCCCTTGACATTCTTATCGCGTAACTGTATGGTTACGCATTATGCGGAACCGTTCGGTTACATATTCTCCAGAGGCTACTTTTCAGGCTTTGGCCGATCCTACGCGCCGTGCGGTGCTTGACCTTCTGCGCTCGGGTAGCCAGCCCGCGGGTGGCATTGCAGGCGCTTTTCCCATCTCACGTCCGGCAATCTCGAAACATCTTCGGCTGCTCCGTCGTGCGCACCTCGTGCGCGAACACCGCGAAGGCCGTCATCGGGTGTACCAGCTTAATCCCGAGCCACTCCGCGCTGTCGATTCATGGCTTGAGCAATATCGTGGCTTTTGGCAATTGAACCTCGGCAATTTGAAAACCTTCGTAGAGGCCGAGTACGCGAAGGAGATCCAGCAGTCCGCAAAACGAAATTCCAGATCGAAAGGAAATCTCAAATGAAAATGCTACGCCCAACTCTCTCGTTTCTTGTGATGTTTGCCGCAACCTTCGCGCTGGCGCAAACCAGCGCACAGAAATCGTTCGAGCAAATGAAATCTCTTGCTGGCTCGTGGGAAGGCAAGAACTCCCAGGGCGAGGCTCTGAACGTCAGTTTCCGCAGCACTGGAGGCGATTCTGCGCTGATGAGCGTGATCACGAGCGCCGAGCATCATAAGCAAGAAATGGTCTCCATGATCCACATGGATGGCCCGGACCGCCTGCTGCTCACCCATTACTGTTCCTCCGGCAATCAGCCGCGCATGGCCGCGACCACCTCAGCCGATGGCAAAACCATTACATTCGACTTCTTCGACGGCACAAACATCGGCGACAAAGGCCATATGCAGCGAGCCGTGTTTACCCTCGTCGACGCCAAACATCACACTGAAGAGTGGACCTTCAATGCAGGCCCCGGTAAAGAAATGAAGGAAGTCTTCGACCTGCATCGAGCTGAAATAGCGCAAAAATAAGTCAAGTGCTTTCCCCACCCTGACGTATTCTTTGCGCTGGGTGGGGAAAGTCGACTTTCGTTCCTGGCGCAAAAGAAACGAGCGCAAGCACGGAGGCTCAAGGCGGACGACGCCGGTCTTATCGTTTAATCGTTAATCTTTATCTTTTCTTTGATCTTTATCGTTTCGATTCTTCACATCTCGTCTCAACAGGGAAACGCATGGCAAGCATAGCAATCAGTCCGGACCAAGATACGATTCACGGCGAGATTTTTATCGCTGCCCCGCCTGCCCGAGTCTTCGAGGCTCTCACCGACCCTCGGCAAATGCCGCTTTGGTGGGGACAAAGGGAAATGTATCGCGTCACAAAATTCGAGGCCGACGTCCGGCCAAACGGCAAATGGAAGAGTGAGGGAATTAACGCGAAGGGGGAGACTTTCGAAGTAGGCGGTGAGTATCTGGAAGTTGATCCTCCGCGACTTCTCGTGCAAACCTGGGTCGCGAGTTGGACCAGCACGCTCGCTACGAAAGTCCGTTGGGAACTGCGGAGTCACAGCGGCGGCACGGTAGTGCGGATCACGCATAGCGGATTTGCCGGCAACATTGCCGCGGCTAAAGATCATAGTCAAGGTTGGCAGCGCGTTTTGTTGTGGGCTCGAGCCTACGTGGAAAAAGGCGAAACCATCGACACGCGCCAATAGCATTTGCCTTCGTGGGGATCCTGAAAAATACTCCCACGGAGTCACTGCTCTTCGCGGTAGAGTGAATCACTTCGAAGGACGCGTCACCGGATTTGACGTTTCCCAACTCGACAGATGAAAATGCGAGCCATGCTTCGGTCCCGCCACGCGCTCACGAACCGCACAACGATCTTCGCTATCATGACGATCGCTGTGCTAATCCATGCCGCTTCGAATCCAGCAGCACAGACTCAGAAGGGAACTCCGATGTCCGCTCATGCCACCGGCCCGTTCGATGTGAAGCTTGTTCCCCAGGACGACAAACTCGATCCCATGCTCGGCCGTATGACGATCGATAAACAATTTCACGGCGATCTCGAAGGCTCCAGCAAAGGCCAGATGTTGACCGCTTCCACCGATATCAAAGGTTCAGCCGGTTACGTTGCATTGGAGCGCGTTACCGGGACCCTGCGCACACCGGCCGGCCCGCGCACCGGCGCGTTTACCTTACAACACTCTGCCACATTGACGCGCGGCGCTCCGCAGCTATCTATTACCGTTGTCCCCGATTCTGGCACGGGCCAGCTTGCGGGACTTACCGGCAAAATGAACGTGATTATCGCCGAAGGCAAGCACAGCTACGATTTTGAGTACACTTTGCCATAAGTCGGATCGGAGCTGTGATTTCCGATTTCGTAACAGATTTTCTTTTGTTCTTGACAGGGTGTCGCTATCTGCTAGAGTTCCGCACCGGGATCCCATTCAGCTTTTATCAAAGTCATCACCATCCGCCAAGGAGGCTTCATGAAGCGCTACCTATTGGGCTTCTTCCTGACTCTATTCGTCGTGGCCCTCCCGTCGAATTTGCCCGCGCAAATGCCCGAACTTAAGCCCCTCAGGAACACGCCCGATCCAACACCGCCTAAAGACCCGCATAAGTTCACATTCATCCTTGCCGGGGACAACCGCCCCGACAAAGCTATGTGCAGCAGCGACGCCGGGAAAAGCAAGCAGAAACCTTGTCCGCCCACGGCGGTAGTTCAACAGATTTTCGAAGACATCACGCAGCAATCTCCCGCGTTTGTTCTGTGGACGGGAGATGTAATCTCTGGGAAAGATCCAACCTCTTCAAAAAATATCTCCGAAGAGTACAAAGCGTTTCTGGCCGTAGCCGCCTCCGGCAAAGCTGCCGTATACAACGCGCCCGGCAATCACGAGATGAACGACAAGAATAATTGCCCCAACGAGACCATGGTTAAGTTCTATCTCAAGTACACGGGACCTAGCAGCGGCGCCCAAAAACTTCCCTACGGTTCTTTCGACTACGGAGATTCTCACTTCATCGCGCTGGACTCCGACGAAGATACTCCCACGAAGAGCGATCCCTGTAATTGCTCCCACTTCACGGGCGACGATAAGCCTCCGGGCTATATCAGCCAGACTCAAATGGATGCTCTAGCCGCGGACCTGAAAGCGAACAAAGACAAGGACCACATTTTCATCTTCCTGCATCGTCCGCTCGAGGCCTACAAATCCGACGACCAACTGTGTTCGGCGAACGTAAGCACGATGCAAGCGCTCTTCAAACAGTATCCCAACATCTCCTACGTGGTGGCCGGACATGAGCACATGTACTACAACGTCGAAGGGGCGACTGACGAGGCAAAGTTTTATGACTCTCCACCTCCGCGCACCGATCCGGACTCAAGTGGACCGTATTATTTGATTTCAGGCGGCGCGGGGGCCCCACTAAAGAACATTAAGTTTAACGGGCAAAAGATCCCATCCTTCTTCCACTTCATAGTTTTCACAGTGGACAAATCTACTGTGACCGCTCATATGGTGAGACTGGATATCCCCGAGAAGAGCAAGGTGGAAGACGATAACTAGGAAGGATCAATAGATTGAAACTGGCGTCCACAGGTCTGGCAAGACTTGCCGTCAATCAACGTTCGCTCACTCCACCCGGCGCTGGAGTTCCTTTCTTGCGATGCTTCCACGCCTCTTCCTGATCTGCCATCAGCTTGCGATGATCGTCCGAAGAGCTATCCACAGTGTCTAAAGCCTCGCTCAAGATAAATTCGTAGCGACTCTTTTCTTGCGGCGAAACCCCGGCGGCATCGCGCAGCGCCAGTATCTTCTGCTGAAACTCGGTGTCCGCGTCGATAATCACTTTCAGCGGCTTGCGGATGTCGTCCTTGCGGTCGACATAGGTGTCGATATTGTCATTTAGTTCGTCGTAGATGAGAAGAAAATCGTCCAGCCGGTCGTGGGTCACCTGGGCTCGATCCTTGGTCTTCGGATCGCTGCGGGCCTGCTCCAGGTCTGTCAGCCGGGCGCGGGCGAACTTCACATATAAACCCAGGCGCAATTGCGGTTCCCAACTGGTATCGCGAATCTGATCAATCTCCGGCTGCGTAAACGGATCACGATGCCGCTGTCCCCAGACCAATATGGGGATTACGAGCATCATTCCGATACAAACGCCGAGGCAAATGCTACGCTTCATCGCTGTTTGCCTCCATTCGGAAACATTGCACCCAGCAAATCGTCGCGAACATGCTGCAGACGATCGATGGTGTCCTGCACCCCTTTCTGTTCCTCATGCGCGACAGTATGTTTGAGGTCGGCCAGCTTGCGAGTCATTTTACGCACAGCAATCTCACTTTGCTTTTCGTGTTTGTGAGACTGAATGGCATAGTCGCGGGCAAGCTCCGAGTACGCGGCCACATCACTCAGCGCCGCTTCAGCTTTGGCACTATCGCCGGCGGCGTAGGCTTGATTAGCCGCATTGAGTTCCCGTTCCGAGATTTCGAGGCATAGCGCCGGCCGCTCTCCGATTCTGGTGCCCGCCACGCGGCCTTTGAGTTCGTCAATGGTGACATTACGGGCTAGTATCTGTCCGCTTGCAATCAGCAGGAGGAAAATCAGCACCCCGCTGAGCAGCCTTCCCCATTCCCCATATCGTCGGCGAGATTTCATTGCTTTCAGGGATCACTTCTTCGGCTCAATCGCAATCAGCCGATGTTTTGCCTTCCATTCATAATCAGGATACTGCCCTTTGGCTGTGTTAAGAAAGAGATGATAGTTCGCGGCCGCTGTCTTGTAGTCGCGTAGATGATCGCTGGCGGAGGCTCTAAGAAAATATGTAACCGGAATTTCCGGTAAGAATTTGGAGCGAGCATCCAGCGCCCGAAGCACTAAAGCGTAATTCTGATTCTCGCTCGCTGCAAACGCGAGATCTCCATACGCCTCGCCAAAGTCCGGATTGATCTTCAAGGCAGTAAGGAACTCCTTCTGCGCGTCAGGAAAGTTCTTTTCGCGCAACAGAGTTTGACCCAGCTTCCGGTGCAACCCTGCATCTGTTGGGTGCGATGCCACCAAGGATCGATAAGCTGCTTCCGCCAAATCATTTTTCCCCGCAGAGACGTAAACCTCAGCCAGATCAATCTGAGCTCCCAGATCATTTGGAGCAAGCATGAGGCCCGCATGCAAAGGCGCAATTGCCTCTTCGTTTTTTCCTTCGGCCGCGAGCACCCGGCCAAGCTGAATTTGCGCAGCCGCTTCAGCCGGCTGCTCTTTGACAAGCTTTCTCAAGTAAATCTCAGCATCGGCGAAACGATGCCCGTGCATATACAAATTCGCCAGGGCAATTACTGCATCCGCAGACTCCGGCTCAATCGCAAGCGCAGCTTTATATTCGCTTTCCGCATCGGCGGCTTTATTTTCTCGTTCCAGAATCATCCCCGCGTCCAAATGCGGCTCCGCTTCCTTTGGTTGGACTAACGCGGCGTGGTGAAACGCATCCAGAGCCTGATCCGGCTCCGATTTATCCAGTACATTCCCCAAAGCCAACCATGCGCGATACTTTCCCTCTGCCGCATGACTCGTGGGTTTCAATTTCGTCGCGGCGCGCAGAAATTGCTGCGCATCTGCTTGATCGGTCTTCGCAAGCTGCAATCCCAAATTCAGGTTCGACTCGAACACGTCCGGCTTGGCTGCGACTGACTTCCGATATGCCGCAATCGATTCGTCCGTCTGTCCGAGCGCGTTTTCTACAAACCCAAGATCGAACCATCCCACATAGTTGTTCGAATCTTTCTCGACTACTCCGCGAAGCAGCGGCTCAGCCGCAGCGTAATCCTGCTTTTCGATTTTTGCTTCCGCCTCGGTGAGTTCGGCAGGCTGAGCCGGAGAGTCGTCATCCGGAACCTGCACGTGATGCGCTCCATGCGGGCGGGAAGAAGATGATCCGGAGGGGGCGTTTGGTGCGTTTGTTTGAGCGAAAGAGCTGAGAGCAATCGCCAGAACCAGCGGAATTCCAACGAAAGATTTACCTGCTGCCATTGCCGCGCGAAGCTCCGTTGCCGTTGCCGGGCGCCTTCAGCACGCGAGCCAGATATTTCCCCGTGTAGGATTCGGGCAAGTTCGCGATCGTCTCCGGCGTTCCCGCTCCTACAATCTTACCCCCCCGCGCTCCACCTTCGGGCCCAAGATCGATCACCCAATCCGCTGTTTTGATTACCTCAAGATTGTGTTCGATCACGAGTATCGATCCGCCTGCGTCGATCAACCGCCGGAACGCTGCCAGCAACTTGCTGACGTCGTCAAAATGCAGTCCCGTCGTGGGTTCGTCAAAGATGTAGAGCACCCGCCGTCCGCGCCGCTGATCCGGCCCGCCGCCCGAACGTCCAACTTCCCGCGCCGCCGGTTGCAGGTGCGCGGCCAGCTTCATCCGCTGGGCCTCGCCTCCGGATAAAGTCGTCGCCGATTGGCCCAGGCGCAAATATCCCAAGCCCACTTCATCCAGCGTGCGGAGTTTGTCCGTGATCTTGGGGACATCCGCCAGAAACTTCAATCCTTCTTTTACCGTCAGGTTCAAAAGTTCGTGAATATTCTTTCCGTGATACCGAACCTCGAGCACCTGCGGCTTGTAACGGGTCCCCTTGCATTCTTCGCAAATCAACTCTACATCTGCGAGGAACTGCATCTCCACGGTGACCGTTCCATCGCCCTGGCAGGTCTCGCAACGCCCGCCGGGAATATTGAACGAGAAATGCCCTGAGCTGAATCCACGCTTCTTCGCCTCGGGAAGGGCAGCATATAACTCGCGGATGGCATCGAACGCCTTGATGTAAGTTACCGGATTCGAGCGAGGCGTCCTACCAATCGGCGATTGATCGACAAGAACGACTTCCTCGATAAATTGATCGCCTTCCAAACTCTCCCAAGTTGCTGCGCCGCGGCCGACGCCACTCACCGGCTGTTGCTTCGCCTCGGCCAAGGCCTGATATAAGACCTGATGCAACAAGGTCGATTTGCCTGACCCCGATACGCCCGTAATCGCCACCAACATCCGAAGAGGGATGCAAATACTGATCCCTTTCAGATTGTTGGCTCGCACGCCAGTCAGGCGGATGCTTTGTGACCCGACCTGCCGCCGCACCGCTGGCACTTGAATCCGTACTTCGTCGGAAAGATACCGCCCTGTCAGAGAAGCAGGATTTTTCAAAATTTCCTGGTACGTTCCCTCCGCTATCACCTTTCCGCCATTCTCGCCTGCGCCCGGACCCAAATCCAGGATTCGATCTGCGGTCCGCATAATGTCGGGGTCGTGCTCGACCACCAGCACCGTATTTCCCAAATCTCGAAGCCCAAGGAGAATCTTGATCAGCCGATGTGTGTCGCGGCTGTGTAGGCCGATGGACGGCTCATCGAGCACATACAATGTTCCAACCAATCTGGATCCAAGCGAAGTCGCGAGTTGAATTCTCTGCGCTTCGCCGCCCGAGAGTGTAGAAGCGAGCCGATCTAAAGTCAGATATTCGAGTCCCACTTCATTCAAAAATCGCAGCCGCTCGCGGATTTCTTCCAGCAAACGCTCGGCAATCTCCGCTTCTTCCGCGCTCAACTGAACATCCGCAAAAAACTTTGCCGCACTCTCCACAGTCATGCCGCAAACTTCGCAGATGTTCTTTCCATTAATCCTCACCTGCCGCGCCTCCAGCCGCAGCCGTGAACCCGCGCAATCCGGGCATTGCGAATATCCGCGATAGCGGCTCAAGAATACGCGTATGTGCAGCTTATATTTCTTGCGCTCGAGGTAACGAAAGAATCCGCGTACTCCAAGAAAATCGCCATCCCCATTCAGAATCAATTCCTGGTGCCCAGGCTCAAGTTCCTCCCAAGGCATATCGAGTGGAATTTCAGACGATTTGGCGAACCGCTTCATCTCGGTGAAAAGTTGCCGATACTTCGGCTTATTCCACGGATCGATCGCGCCATCCGCCAGCGACTTGTGCTTGTCAGGAATTACCAGATCAAGATCAAAGTCGATTGTGTTCCCAAACCCCTGGCATCGGGGACACGCTCCATAAGGATTGTTGAAGGAAAACAATCGCGGTTCCGGCTCCTCGTAGCGCAAGTTGCAGTGTTTACATTCAAAACGCTGCGAGAATCGCAGCTGTTGAGCCGGTTGCTCACCTTGCCCCGGCAAATCCTGATCTGGTAAATCAAAGATGACCTCACCCGCCTCCCGGTAAGCCGTCTCCACAGCATCCACAATTCGCGACCGCGCCTCCACTGCAACCGTCAATCGGTCGACCAAAACAAACACCGGCTGATCGAACCGAACATCCAACAGCGACTCGGGAGTAGAAAACTCAAATACCTGACCATTCTGGTAAAGCCGGTTGAATCCTGCCTTGCGCAACTCAAACAAGCGGGTCTTTATCGCATCCGTCAGTTCCGAATCTGGCATCGCAGCTTTCTTGCTCTTCCTGCCGCGCGATGGTTTCTTATTCGGCTGCGAGGGCTCGATATGCTGCACCGGAAACAAGATCTGCATTCGCGTTTCCGGATTCATCCGCAGAATCGCATCCGCTACCTCGTCCACCGTGTCTTTCCGCACCTCACGGTCGCAGTTCGCGCAATAAGTCCGCCCAATGCGGGCAAACAAAAGCCGCAAATAGTCATAAATTTCGGTAGCCGTAGCCACGGTCGAGCGCGGATTTCGCGTAGAATTCTTTTGCCGAATCGCCACCGCCGGCGCAATTCCGTCGATCAGGTCTGCCTCAGGCTTCTCGATCCGTTCCAAGAACTGGCGGGCATAGGCTGACAGCGACTCGACATACCTCCGCTGACCCTCCGCATAAATGGTGTCGAAAGCCAGCGAGGACTTCCCCGATCCGGAGACCCCCGTTACCACCGTTAAAGCATTATGGGGAATCTCAAAATCGATGTTCTTGAGGTTATGGACACGAGCGCCGTGGACAACAATATTTTCCGTGGACATCGCTTAAGTCGGCCGGTACGCCGCGCGCAAGAACCCCTGGCGTGCTCAGCGCAAATAACCGAATCTTCCATTATAGAGGAGTTGGAAAGAAGCAAAAGTGAGTGCTGAGACCAGACTCGCCGCTGCGCACTGGAGCATCCCCCGGTATTTCCCGACCTTGAAGGCGAGCGCTGAGCGCGCCCTCCCGTACAGGTGGTCAGGACTCAGGAAGCGACAGCGTCACTAGGGTCGCGCCTCATCATCGCGCCGGCTTTCAAAGCCTTTTCAAATCGCGGTGCAAACAACAGCGTGAGCACTAATCCCAGCCCCAGCCCTGCGATCAGAAACGTAACTGCAGTGGGGACATCGTACTCGTGACGTCGTGTTGGTCTGATTTCATCCATAAAAATCCCACAAGTCATGAAACAGGTTCGATGCTCTCCATCAAAATCTTGTTGCTGTTCATCTGCAACTTGCCCGTAACTTTGACCCGTTTGCCGAGGAATTGTTTCGCTTTGTTAGCATCGTCAAGCTTGTAAACTACCTTCGTTACAGGATCCTTCAGCACCACTTCGCCATTTTCCTTCACGACGATGCCACTGAAAGTTTTCGCCGCCTCGGTTGTGATCTCGCCTGAAGCCGGCATCTGCGCTTCGTTTGCGTGTTGCGGCGGAACTCCCGCGGCATCCGATTTGCGCGGCGCGGCCGACGCCGAATCCTGGTCCGCTTGTCGTCCATAAGCAGGCGGCGGAACAATGACTGCAATAAAGAGAATTCCCAGCACAAGCGCGATATGAAGCACGAACTGTTTCATTGCCGCACCCCCGAAGCCTTCGCAGGGAATGTTGCAAATTCTCTTCCACTTCGCCCTCTCGTTAGGTCTGTTCCAGCAGCAGCTTACGCAGGCAACCATTTCAATCCATGGAATTTCCGCTCGATTAGGGACAAACTTTTCCACCTGACAAGAGGCTGGTAAGAAAGGCGCTTCCCTACAGGATTTACCCGAGTTTAAAAGTCCCGTGAGAAGCGTACTTTTTTCTCAACCTTTAGGGGTGTAGACAGTTCCTTTCGGTTAGCTCAATAGCCATCGGACGCCAATTGCAACCTTCTGTTTCCGGTCATTTAACGTTTTGCGCTTTTCGTCGACGGAGAATTTTATGGCACTCAACACTGCCGCCTACGGACTCTACCCACAGGACGTTGCCTTGACAGACGTCGTCCGTACCCTGAACAGCGCCGGATTCGAAAATGAAAGCATCTGCATGATGCTCTCCCCCACCCATCCGATTGCATCGCTAGTTCGTGGTGCAAGCGTGTTTAACTCTGAGTGCAAGTCGGACGCGGTTACCACAGCTCTCATCGGCTGGCTCTCTGAATTTGGCGCCGTTATGATTCCCACTGTCGGTTTCTTCATTCGC
>Ga0070735_10003918_pt1 | contig 12782 bp, 8 predicted proteins | sample Coa_R1_FD_66443 | JGI IMG/M metagenome (GOLD analysis project Ga0070735, IMG submission 66443) | Surface soil microbial communities from Centralia Pennsylvania, which are recovering from an underground coalmine fire - Coalmine... | ecosystem: Environmental > Terrestrial > Soil > Unclassified ...
CGGAATCGCCTTCCTGAACCACTTGTTCCGTAACGCGCGATCCGTTTACGAAGGTTCCGTTGCTCGAACCGAGATCGCGGATGCGGCACTGCGTTCCGTCGCATTCGACAGCAAAATGCAGGCCGGAAAGGTACCCATCTTCCGCGATCGGATGGTCGGATTTGCCCGTGCGCCCGATCCGCACGATCTTGCCAGCGCTCACCTCGATGCGCCTTCCCAAAACCGGTCCGGAAACCGCCTCCAGGATGACTACCATCCAATCGTTATACCTTATCTCGCCACATCAATTCCGCATCGGATCGGCGGACGTAGTTCGCGTCGATCTCAGCCGGATCCTGGCCCAATCCGGCTTCGAACCGCGCTGCGGCGATGCGGGCGACGGCTCCGGCGAGCAGCTTCGAAGCGCCGTTGATAATTTCCACTCGCGCAGGTAGCGTCCGCGTCCAGTCTTCAAATTTCATCACGACCTCGGCGGCCACCAGCCGCAGGTCGGCGTCGTAGACCCCACCGAAGATGTCTCCGCGCCGCGCGTCGATCACCGGACCCCGCAAAGCGCGTGTGCCGAACGACGCGATAGCTTGCAGGTTCGAAACCGCGACCACTTTGCGGCCGGTCGCTTCCGCCAGGCCTTTCGCAGCGGTGAGACCCACGCGAACACCGGTAAACGATCCCGGACCCGCGGCGGCGGCGAAGCCTTCGATCTCGGTGATCTTGAACTTGTGCCTCGCCAACAGCTTCTCGATTTCGGGAAACATGACGTGCGCGTAGCCATCGGGCGAATGCAGCGCGACTTCTTCCAGCACGCGATCGCCCTCTGCCAGCGCAATGCTGGCAAATTCGCTGGTCGTGTCGAGCGCCAACAACAATCGTCCGCTCACGGTCCTAGCCGATACACTTTATCGATCGCGTACGCCTTGCCGTTCGCGTTCAGGATCGAGACCCGTAGGCTCAACGTGCCCGGCAGCTTGTGGATAATCGACGCCGGAATGCGCATCATCCCCTTGCTGGTGGTTCCCACTACGCGAAAACCTTCTCCATCCAGCACAACCTCGGCGGTCCATTCCACCAGCAGCTCGCGAGTAGCGCGTGTCGGGCGCGTGATCTTCAAAGAGTAAGGCGGCGGCAACGCCATCGAAATGTCTCCGTCCGGCGCCCCCACCTCGAAAGGCATCTTCCCCGGATTCATTTCGACCTCCTGAAGGCGAATAGGAACCTCCCGCGAGTCGAATTTGTAGGACCGCAGCATCCCCTCCTTGGTCCCTTCGCGAGAAACGCGCAGCACCCAGTCATGCGACTTGTCCGGAGGCTCACCGGTGAAATGTTTGCCTTTGTAATTCTTCGCCTTGATGCGCTCGCCCGTCTCCGGATTCATCCAGACCACGTCATATCCGTGATCCTCCACCGTCAGTTCCACCGGCCCGGGCTTCTCGACGTAAACGATATACTCCACGTCCTCCAGCGCCACTGCCCGCCCCCCGTCCACGTCGAAATAAGGCTCCAGCTCCCAGTAGCGATTTCCCGACATGAAGTCGAACCACGCCGTCATGTACTTGCCTGAACCAGACTCCGGATATTGCCCGTTCATCGTCGAGTTCCACAAATCTCGTTCCGACTGGATTCCGGTGTTCACCGCCGGTATCCCGTAAAACTGGTGCTCCACCGCGCCCACATTCGGATCGGGAGTGCCGTAGCTCAGAAAGCTCATCCATCGTTCATCAGGGTGATCTCCCAGCAGCGGCGAAGACGTCGCCTCCGCCATGGACGTGCGCGGATGATTATACGGATCTAGTTTCGCCAGCAGCGTTCCCGCGTCTTTCAGGACCGCTTTCCCGTTGGGAATATTCTCGAACGCCGGCGCGCCCATCCAGGTAATGTTGAGTGCGGAAAAACGTCCCGCGATATCGGTCATGTATCGTTCGCGCTCTTGCCTGTCTGGGGGAATGCCGCCCAAAACCACGTCCGCCACCACGCCTCGCGCGTTAATCGCTCGAATCCGTTCCGCCGCCTCGCCCAGATCGGCATCCTTAGCGATGGTCACGCGCAGGTGCGTAAACTTCTCCGCGACTCTCTGCTCCACCGCTCGATCGAAGTCCACGCGCGGAATCTTAACGAAATCATCGATCGCCGTCGCCATCCATAGATGTTGTTTGTTGGTTCCCTCATAGGCAAAATGATGGACATTGGCCACTTTGACAAAGCCCGGCGATTCCGAAGGCGTCGCGGTAGCCTTGCCCAACTGCCCGTCCAGCCGCTTCAGGTTGCTGGTCAGCCGATAGTCCCAGTCGCCAGGCTCGGTTGGCGCGAACCGTAGGACATATTTACGATCGCCGTCGCGAAACGCCTGAAGCAGCAACGTCCGCTTGGCGGAACGGAATTCGCCATCCAATCGGACTGTGGCGGGGTTTTCACCGGCCTCAAGATTGAACGTCAGATCGCAGGAGCTCCAGGTTGGGACGCTGCAGGTCGGCAACTGCGCGAACACGGGAACGGCTGCCCAGGCGCACACGACAATAGCCCGCCGCCATACTCCCATTCTGTTTCCCACTATATCGCGCTACAATTTCCTTCATGAAAACTGCCACCCTCGCCCTGTTCTGCGCGGCCGGGGCGCTCGCATTCGGCCAGAGCGTTCCCGAAATCCCGTTTGACTCGAACCCGGATTTCTTCAAACTGCCCGAGGATCTGCACTTCGGCGAAACTGCCGGCGTCGCGGTAAATTCCCAGGGCCAGGTTTATGTCTTCTCGCGCGGCAACACCACCGGCCCTGCCTACGGAGCCACCGCCTCGCAGGTCCTGATGTTCGATAAGAATGGCAAGTACCTGCGCGAAATCGGCCACAACTTGTATGCCTGGTCCTTTGCGCACACCGTGCGTGTCGACCGCCAGGACAACCTCTGGGCCGTCGACAAAGGCTCGGACATGATCGTCAAATTCAATCCGCAGGGACGCGTCATGATGGTGTTCGGCCGCAAGTCCGAAGCCTCAGACGAAAACGCGAAGCCCCTGGAGCATCCGAATCCGCCGCGTCCCGCGCAGGATGGCCGATTCCGCCAGCCCACCGATGTCACCTGGGACCCGGAAGGCAACATCTTCATCAGCGACGGCTACATCAACTCGCGCGTCGCCAAGCTCGATAAGAACGGCGATTGGATCAAGTCCTGGGGCGGTCCGGTGATGAATCGCGCCATGCCTGCGCCGGGCGAATTCAATACGCCCCACAGCATCGCTGCCGACGCACAAGGGAACATCTATGTCGCCGACCGCGGCAACCGCCGCATCCAGCTGTACGATCACGACGGCAATTTCAAGAAGATCATCACCATCGATGTGCCGGTCGCGCCCGGTGCGAAGTCCTGGTTCAGCAACGCGGGGACGCCTCAGGAAGTGGGTACCGCCGGAGCTCCCTGGGCTATCTGCATCACGCCGGGACCAGGAACGCAGTACCTCTATAGTGCCGATGCCTACCCCGGCCGCGTGTACAAACTCTCCCTGGACGGGAAGGTGCTGGGATGGCTCGGCAGATCGGGCCGCCAGCCCAAAGAGTTCGGCTGGATCCACGAAATGGCGTGCCCCTCGGAAAATGAGCTGTACGTCGCCGAGATCCTGAACTGGCGCGTTCAGAAACTTACACTGAAACCTGGAAAATAGTTAGCCGGGCGAGCAGGACCGCACGCTCGACCAGACATGCTGTCACAAGACTTCGCATATGCGGCGCGAGCGCTGAGAAATAGTCCTGTATTTGCCGCTACTGCGATCGTAACCATCGCGCTGGGCATCGGCGCGAGCACCGCGGTTTTCAGCGTGGCGCATGCCGTGCTGATGCGCCCGCTTCCCTACAGGAATCCGGAACAAGTGGTGACGGCCTATGGTGACTGGAGAAAGCGAAATCTAAACGATTATCCTTTCTCCAACGCCGACTACTTCGACTTACGTGCCGGAACGAACGCTGCGTTCGAGGACATGGGCGCGGTCTACACATGGCGAGCGGCTGTGCCGGACCAGGACGGCTCCATGGAAGAAATCCGCTCCGCTCTGGTCACACCAAACTTCTTCCGGTTGATGGGTGCGAAGATGGCCTTCGGCCGGGATTTCGACGACTCGGACGGCCAGCCTCCGCCCCCACAAGAAAGCGGTGGAGTCGCCCAACCTGCGCCGGCGCAGGCCACGATCCTGAGTTACGAATACTGGCAGCGCCACTTCGGCGGAGATAAATCGATCCTGGGCCGCAACGCCCCTGGCAGCGCGCCGGGAACCACGGTGATCGTCGGCATACTCGCACCGGGCTTCGAATTGTTTTTCCCGCCCGGCGCCAATATCGAGCGCGCGCCCGACCACTGGTACGCATCGCGCATCGCCTACGACAATGCGAACCGGAACAGCAACTATCTGCGCCCGATCGGACGATTGCGAGCGGCTGCGACTCTGGAAGCCGCGCGCGCCCAGGCTGAGGTCGTCGCGGCGGAGATCAGAAGTAAGAATGAGATTCGGAACGGCGCCAACTTCCACGTGCGCCTGGAGCGGATGGACCAGCAACTGGTGGCGGATGTGCGGCCCGCCGTTCTGGCGCTGCTAGGCGCTGGGTTCTTCCTCCTGCTGGTCGCGTGCGCCAATATAGCGAATCTCCTGCTGGTGCGGACTTCGCTTCGCGCGCGCGAGCTCGCCGTGCGTAATGCGCTCGGTGGCAGCCGGTGGCATTTGGTTCGTCAGATCCTGGTGGAGGCCGTGCTGCTGGCGGGGCTGGGTACGCTGCTCGGCGTCGGCCTCGCCTGGCTCGGCGTTCATGAACTGCTCCGGGTCGCGCCGGCCAATTTGCCGCGGCTGGAGGCGATAAGACTCGACTTTGCCGTCCTGTCGTTCGCCGCGCTTGCGGGCCTGGCGTCGGCGATAATCTTCGGCCTTCCGCCGGCCTTGCAAGCTTCGGGTGCGGACGTAATGCGAGTTCTGCGAACCAGTGGACGCACCACTGGCCTGGCGGGCGGCCGCACCCTGCGCAACACGGTGGTGATCGTCGAGATCGCGCTCTCTTTCGTGCTATTGACCGGATCGGGTCTGATGTTCCGCAGCTTTCTGGCCCTACAGCGCATCAATCCGGGTTACCAGGCGCACGGTCTTCTAACCTTCCAGTTGCTCGGAACCAGGGGAGGCAATCAGCCACCGCAGCGCGCCGCGTTTACGCGCTCCATTCAAGACCACCTTCTCGCGCTGCCCGGCGTCGAAAGTGTGACGGCCGCCACTCCCTTTCCGCTTACGGGAGGAATCAATGCGACACGATGGGGCAAAGAGGAGGCCCTGGCGGATCCGAGCAAATATCAGGCAGCCGACTTTCTAACCGTACTTCCCGGCTATTTTGAAACCTTGCAAACGCGTCTGATCGAGGGACGTACGTTCACCGAAGCGGATAATGCGCCCGACCGCACCGTGGCGGTCATCGACCAGTCTCTGGCGGCGAAGGCTTTCCCCCACGAGTCCGCAGTGGGGAAACGCATCCTGCTCCTGCTTCGCAATAGTGTGCAACCTGACGCATTGGAAATCATTGGAGTCGTGGCGCACCAGCGCGACACCTCTCTCGCGGAACCCGGACGCGAACAGGTCTACATCACCGACGGCTTCAGGGGCCACGGCGTGGTCGCCCGATGGGCTGTGCGTACGGCTGGCGATCCCGCGATGCTAGCGCCACGGGTTCGCGCGGAAATCGCCAAGATCAGCGGCGGGCTCTTGATCGCGGAAATGCAGCCCATGGATGCGCTGGTCGGCAAAGCGGAGGCGGGTACGCGCTTCTCGCTCCTGCTCATCGGCGTGTTTGCAACCATCGCCGCTTTGCTGGCCGGCGTCGGACTCTACGGGGTCCTCTCGACGGTAGTGCGCCAGCGAACGGCCGAGATCGGCGTGCGGCTGACTCTGGGCGCGTCGCCCACGGGGATTGTCGGGCTGGTGGCCGGACACGGGCTGCGACTATGCGCAGTCGGCATCGCGGCTGGCGTCATCTCCGCCTTCGCTCTGACGCGCACTCTGTCCAGCATGCTGGTTGGTGTCAAGGCAACGGATCGAACTACCTTCGCCGCGATGGCCGCGCTTTTCTTCTTTATCGCCGCTTTGGCGTCCTGGATTCCTGCTCGCCGCGCGGCCCGTCTCGATCCAACCGCGGCCCTGCGCGAAGAGTGAATAATAGAGAGACGATCGTTATGAGGCTCGTGGTCTTATCCGCCATCCTAGCCGTTCTGGCTGCCGGGCAGGATACCGGCACGGTCGAAGGCGTGGTGGTGAATAAAGCCACCGGCGCGGGAATCGCCAACGCCTCGGTACGGTTCATGGCCCCCAGGTCCGACCACTACGAGACCATCACCGATGAAAACGGCGTCTTTCAAATCACCCTGGTAAAGCCGGGCGATTACAGCGCTCTCGTTGAGAAGAGTGGGTACTTTTCCGTAGATACTGAGTTGTTCCCGCCTTTTCCCGGTGGGCGGCCAAAGTACCACGTTATCGGGGGCGGAGAGTCCCTGCGCCTGCGGCTGGAATTGAATCCGCCAGCCGTCCTGAAGGGCCGCGTCATCGGTCCGGACGGAAAGCCGATGCGATCTTCGCTCGATCTGGGTAAGGGGCGAACCGTCAATACCGACGCCGAAGGCTCCTTCACTTTCGAGAATCTCTCACCCGGTCCGTATACGCTGCTGGCCCGGCCGAAAACAACCGAGCCCACGACCGCTCACGAGGGAACCCGCACTGAAGTTGTTCCTACCTACTATCCATCCGCAGTAGACCCGGCGCAGGCGCAAAGGATCGTCGTTGGTGCCGGCGCCGAGCTGACCGGCTATGAGATCCGCCTTCAGTCGGTGCCCGTCTATCGCGTTCGCGGTGTAGTGCTGAGTCCTGACGGCAAACCCGCCGTCAAAGCCGTCGTCGAACTGCAACCTCACATTCCCGGCGGAAACCCTGGTATTTTCCTCGGTGGCACATCCTCCCGGCAGGTCTTTTCCATCCGGACTGGCGAAATTGGATTGCCTGAAACGGAGGATCCATTCGTAACGCGTGACGATGGAGTCTTCGAGTTTCCCACCGTGCCCGCGGGCGATTGGACACTTCGAGCGGAAGGGGACCCGGCGGGGAGTGAAGGCGTTTCTAGCGTGGGTAGCGCCATGTTCAGTCTGGGTCACGGTGACCCGGACGATCTTAAGATCCAGTTGGCGGCGCCCTTTCATCTTTCCGGATCCGCCGTCCTAACCGACGGTTCGCCTCCTCCGAAAGGCGTGATGTTGGCCATTAGCCTCTACTCGGAAACCGGCCGTTCCGGAAGCGGAGGCATTACGGAACCAAGCGGCACACTCCGCCTCGACGTGATGCCCGGGGCCCACGAAATCCGGGCCGACGTTATGTTTGGAAACTACTACGTCGACTCGATACTTCTCGGCTCGACCGACGTAACCGCGCAAAGGGTGGAGCTGGCACCTGCCTCTCCGCCGGTCAAAATCATCCTGAAGCCGGCCAGCACGATCCGGGGAACCATCGAAGATGCCGAAGGCGGCACCGTCGTATTATTTCCGCAAAGCATCACGGGCATCGCCTACTCGGCTTCCAGTGGTGCGGGAAAAACCTTCGCGCTGGATGGAATTCCCCCCGGTGATTATTACGCGATCGCGCTCGATCGCTTCGATCCGCGAACCATGGCCGACGCCATCCGCCTACGGAGCCTGATACCCTTGGCGACCAGCGTAAAAGTGCAACAAAGTTCCGCTTCGCCCGTCCAATTGAAAGTGCACCACCTTGCGGATTAGGATCCATCTCGCGACACTCCCGATCTTATGCGCCCTGGGCGCGATAGCCCAGCAGACCGCAACGGTCGAAGGCGTCGTGGTGAACAAGGTCACCGGCACGGGCATCGGCGGCGTCACCGTGTGGTTCTGGAGCAGCGGCACCAACAGCTACAAGGCCATCACCGACGACGCGGGAACGTTTCACCTCGCCGACCTGACGGAGGGCGATTATAGTGCTTCCGTGCAGAAGACCGGATACAGTGACCCCCAGTCGGATGCGCTCGATCCCCTAAAAGATCCGCCCAAGCGCCACATCGCTGCGAGTGCCGAACCGGCTCGCTACCGATTCGAGCTGACACCACCCGCCGTTCTTCGCGGCCGCGTCATCGACGCCGACGGAAACCCGGCACGAGCAACGATAGAGCTTAGTCCGCAGCAGCACCTTAACACCGGCACGGATGGCTCTTTCGTTTTCGAGAATCTCGCCCCCGGCGAATACACGCTGCTGGCCCGGCCCATCCTGACAAAACGTGTTGCCGAGCATGGGTCCGCGAAGGATGAAATCCGAACGGAAGTGGTCCCCACATATTACCCGTCCGCTGTCGACCGGTCCCTCGCGCAATCGATCGCGGTTCACCCAGGCGCGGAGTTGGACGGGTATGAGATCCGATTGCAATCCGCCGAGGTTCATCGCGTTCGAGGCATCGTGCTGGACCCCGACGGTAAACCGGCCGCCAAAGCCAGAGTCCAGCTCCATGCCAAAGTTTCTGACTACACCGGTCTCACCATTAATGGGTCCGCCGGCAAGGGGCTAGCCTTTTCCTTTAGGAAAGGCCCAGGTGGCGGGCAAGCTGACGAGGAACCCGTCACCACGGCTGCAGATGGCGTGTTCGAATTCCCTTCGGTCCGGATGGGCGAGTGGACAGCTCGCGCGACCTCCGACTGGATTCGCGACGAGATCCAACAGCGGAATTTCCTCAGATTGGGAAGTGCCACGTTTCGAGTGGAGCACCAGGACCCAGACGACTTGAAGATACAATTCTTGACGCCCGTCAGTCTGTCTCTCCCCGTATCGGTGGTCGTGAGCGACGGCTCTACTCCCGCTCCTGGAGTTTCTGTGTCTGTGACCGTGATGTCGGACACCGGTTCAGGAATGATCAGAGCGCCGATCGAACCGGATGGCGTATTGCGATTCGGTGAGATGATGCTTCCCGGAACCAGCCGGATCCAGGCGGATGTCGAGGCCGGAAACTACTACGTTGACTCGATATCGCTAGCATCCACCGACATCACGAAGCAAAGCGTCGAGCTGACGCCCGCATCTCCGCCGCTTAAAATCGTCCTCAAGCCGGCAGGCACCGTCCGCGGAACTATTGAGGATGCGGATACGGCCACTATCGTTTTGTACCCGCCCAACTTCACAGGGATTGGTTACTCGATTCAAGCCTCTGGTAAGGCCTTCGAGCTTACCGGGATTCCGCCAGGCGAGTACAACGCGATTGCGCTGGACAAATTCGATCCACCCACCATGACGGATCCTCTCCGCCTCAACGGCCTGCTGTCCCGGGCAACCAGTGTGAGGGTGGAGCCGGGATCCACTATTTCAGTACAGTTGAAAGTCACTCACGTGCCGGATTGAAAGATATTGTTTGTGGAGTGTCACCTCGGCCCTAAAGTTTCACACCTTTTTCGACGTCCAGAACCACTCGACGCCCGGTGACTTTCGAATTTGCGCAGCGTGCAAAAGAATCTGCATCGTTCGTGAGTGACGATGGACTGCCTTGTGAACGGAACCGCGTTTCTCGCGTGATCTTCAGGGGTGTTCCCTAGCGATAAAGCCCCATGATTAGGCTGGCCCTCCAAGTGCTAATCGCGAGATGTATTTGAATTCTTCTTGGAGGATCAGAGCACCATATGTTTAAGACGTCGTTTTCGCGCGCGAGCATTTCTCTAGGTCTAGGCGTAATTCTTTGCGCCGCGGTAGGGTTGGCTCAAACGTGCCCATCCACTGTCAATGGTTTTTACTCTTACACTGCGATCGGAAACGGCGTGCCCGGCGCCTTGATCACCGCGAGCGGAACACCAACAGGGACCGGGACAGGCACGGGTACAGGGATCGGCACAGGGACCGGGACAGGCACGGGCACCGGGACGGGCACGGGTACCGGGACGGGCGCCCTGACTTTTCCGACCTTCAGCAATACCAGCCTCGGCCAATTGGTGGGCGGATCTACATCGACTAATTCTCTTGTCTTCTCGAGCGCGGGAACGCTCTATTTCGACGGCTCCGGAAACATCCGCGCCAGTTCGACACCGCAGTTTGCGACCGCCTCGACGGTGGTCGGGAGCTACGTGCTGAATTCCGACTGTACAATCTCCGTGACTCTGAACGACGCCTTCGGAACGAACACGACCAAGGCGAATTTGCAAGGAGTCGTCCTCGGTGATGGTTCCGAGATCGATCTCGGTGTGCTGCAGAATGTTACGATTCCCAGCGGAGCGACTACCGGGACGGGGACTGGAACCGGCACGGGGACTGGAACCAGCGCTACCACCAGCACAACACCCGGAGTCTATCAGTCCAATATATTGATTAGACTTGTGCGGCCACTCACTACCTTTTGCACAACTAGCAACCTGGTCGGTCCGTATGCGATCGTAGCGTTCGGAACCCGAGTGGCCACTTCCGGATTCACCGGCACGCTGGTGGGTCCCGGAACCACGACCACCACCACTGGAACTGGGACGGGAACCGGCACTGGCACTGGGACTGGAACCGGGACGGGCACGGTGATCGCTTCGCAAACCGAGACGCCTTTCTTCCTGTTTGGTCGGGTTCAGTTCGATGGAAATGGGAACTTAACTGCCCCGTCTGGGACTCCGTCGCCCCTCGGTTTCTTGCAATTCGTGGGAACCTACACGGTCAATAACGATTGCACCGGCACGCTGACCCTCGGATCGATCAACTCGACCAGCACAACCACCACCGGCACGGGGTCGACCACCTCAAATCCCACGCTCTCGCTCAACTTCATCCTTACGCTAGGGACTGGCACGTCAAATAGACCGGCACTCGAATTCAGCCAATCCAGCGGGACGCAGACTCTTTTCGGATTCGGCCAGGCCGATTAGGAAGTTCTTCAAGTATTCGGAACCGTGTGGGTCCTGGCTCGCGATGCGGGCTGGGACCCCACACCCTGCCCAGGTGCCGGATTCGGCGGCCTCCAGAACGGCAGTAGAATTAGGTGCCGGAGGATCGGATGAAAACCGTTATCTCAATAGCATCTATTCTTGCGTTCGCCTTCTCCTTGGACGCACAAATCACTGCCACGCTGAGCGGCGGCCAGATCAGGATCAAGAACAATTCTTCGACCGACTTGGTGGCATTCGTGGTCGCCATAAAGAGAGTGGAGCGGATTCCCGGCAACATTGGGCCGATTGCTGCCAACAGGCCCAACATTGTCTATTCCGACCCTGTCGTTGAGACGACAGCTAAGCCACTCTTGCCGAACCAGGAGCGCAGTATTCAGCCTCTCACTCCAAGCGCTTTTTCCGTGGAGCAACCAATTCTGACGGCTGGAGTCTTTGCGGACGGATCCACCATCGGTGACGCGGGTTTACTGACCAGGCTGTTGTTCCGTCGAAGCGATATGCTGCAGGCGGTGGAAACTGCCCTGGAAACGCTAGCCGACGCTGGACGGCACAACGTACCCAAAGATCAGTTGATGGGACAGTTTAAGAAAATGGCGGATTCCGTGAGTCGCCAGTATCTTCTCCAAGAGCAGAAGATAGGACTCAGTGTGTATGAACCGGTCATCCGCAGATTGATGGATTTGCCGGAGATGAAGGACGGATCGCCTTTCCCGCCGGCTGATTTTGTGGAGCAGGAAACGGCAATCCTCAGGCAGCGCCGCCTCGCTTTGTTAGAGTCACAGCCCGGCTTGTTCAGCTTTACAGACGAGCCAATAGTTTCAAAGTAATCCGCTGCTAGGAACCCCCCCTAGCCGGCCTCCCGTCGTCGAACGCGCGTGCATTGATTCGTGTCCCCGCTCCCCCTGAGATCATTCACTCTAAAGACTTGGAAACACATTGGATAGCCTTTTGAGGACACTCTCCAGCGGGGTGCGAACCCGTCAAAACGGGATTGTGTGGACTTGAGAATTGGGGTAAACTATTTTTGTTGTCCGATGCTTCAAGGGGCGTTTCTTTTTTGAGGGGGTCTGTATGAAATTTTTAGGCTATATAGCCTGTATTGTATTGTCCACGTCCGCCGTTTTCGCACAGGGCGCACTGGGCACGATAACTGGAACAGTGGCCGATCCTAGCGGTGCCGTAGTAGGCAACGCTTCGATCGAAATCAAGAATACGGCGACCGGCCAAGTCTATAGCACCGTATCCACCGCTACAGGAAACTACACAGTAGCCCAGCTTCCAGTCGGAAGTTACGATCTGTCGGCCACCGTGATGGGCTTCAAGACCTACAAGCGGTCGGGCCTGGATCTGGCGGCGGCGCAGATCATGCGCATCGACATTCCGCTTGAGGTCGGCTCGCAGACCGAGTCGGTGACTGTCACCGCCGAGGCGTCTCTGTTGAAGACGGAAAGCGGCGATCTTACTCGCAACGTCGCTGTGGGAACATTGACCGATCTCCCTCTCCTGGGAATCGGCACTGCAAACTCCGGCACCACCGGCGTGCGCAATCCCTACAACTCGCTGCAGACGCTTCCGGGCGTCAGCTCGTATAACAGCAGCGGAACCTTCACGCTCAACGGCCTAGGCGGCGGAGCATCGTTTATTCCGGCCCTGACCGAGACCATGCGCGTGGAAGGCCAGGACGCGACCTCGCGGCTCTTCGGTAATTACGATTACACCCAGATGGGCCAACCCAGCGTGGACTCGATTCAGGAAATTGCCTACCAGACCAGCAACTATGCTGCTGAATTCGGCCAGGCGGGCGTCGCGGTCATCAACATGACGATGAAGTCCGGCTCCAATCAATATCACGGCAGCGGATACGACTATTTCGTCAATGAA
>Ga0070735_10003919_pt1 | contig 12782 bp, 12 predicted proteins | sample Coa_R1_FD_66443 | JGI IMG/M metagenome (GOLD analysis project Ga0070735, IMG submission 66443) | Surface soil microbial communities from Centralia Pennsylvania, which are recovering from an underground coalmine fire - Coalmine... | ecosystem: Environmental > Terrestrial > Soil > Unclassified ...
AACGGGTCTTCAAGGGTTCCCCGTTTCGCTACTTAGCCAACTCTAATGACCAAAAAAATGGAGGAGCGACGAATCGCCCCTCCAGTCCCGGTCCGAAGCGCGTCCCGTTAGCGCGCCGCGGGGGGAGATGCCGGCTGGTCCGAACACGCATGTACCGCGTTCGAGTATTCCAGCTGAATGTTATACGTGTGCCCGTTGAGGGTTTCGTTCGTGAGCGAAGACCAAGCGCACTCGTCGCCGATCTCGCCGTAACCCCACGGATTTTCCCACCCGTATCCGGGAATCGGATCGGTCATTGTTTCGAACGTTTCGTGCGAGAGCACGTTTGCTGCGGCCGACGTCAAATCGCTCTCGTTGCCGAAATTGCAGCCGGGAACGCCTTGATACGGCTGGATGGTGAAGAGCACGACGCCGTAGTCGCTGAATTGCACCGCGCCGTGATACGCGCAGAACGCGAAGTTCGACGGGTTGTCCGGCGAGTAGCACTGCGTCGTCTGATCGAAGCACGTATCGACGCCCGGCGGTAAGAACAAGTTGTAGATATGATTGAAACCGGCATTGGCCTTGCCGCCTGCAAGCGTCTTGCCGCCCAAGTGCCAAATCGCCTTGTGAATGTAGTGCAGCAGATCGTTCTGGTACAGCGTGCTGGTGTAAATGTGGCGCACTTCGCTGATGCTCTGTCCCGGAGTCAAGCTCATGGGGCCATCATATTGTGCCGCCAGCTGCAGCATGCTGCTCGCCCCCAAATCGGTGAGGAACGGGAACGGTCTTCCCCAACAGCTATATAACTTCGAGCAGTCGAGGTAGATGTTGTGCGTCGTAACGCTCGGCGAGAGCGGGCCGCCGTAGTACGCGAGATCCATCGGATACGTCGTCGCGTCCGTGTGGCGCACATTCTTTGCCGTCGCCGCGGTGCCGGAGTGCGTCGGCATGACATGGTACGAAAAATTGGTGTAGGTAAAGCTGCCGTCGGCCGTTGCCGCGGTGTCGTCAGCAACAATACTTTCGGTCCTGCTGACGGCCGCCTGCGGCGCCGTTTGCGCGGGTTGCGCCGGCGACTGCACGGCGTGACTGTCGGTCTGGGGAATAGCGTTCGAGCTACCGCCGCCGGAGCATGCGCTCAGGGCAGTACAAAGTGCTGCGACAAAAGCCGCTGCGAGCACCCGCGCTCTCGTGTCTTGCATCGTTTAAAATCTCCGCATTAAAGCGAAAGGTTGGATGCATCCAACCTCCCATGCGGCAAGCGCTGCCTCTAGTAACCTATGGGTCCCCTGATTAACGAAGTGTAGTCCATGCGCCGTGCGCCGGAGCAGGGAAGAAATGCCTATTTGCGTCCGCGTTTTACGCGGATTGCTTGACCGCGCGCAGCAGCTCGATGCGATTGCGCACACCCAGCGTGCGGTGAATGTGCTTCAAATGAACGCGCACGGTGTTCGGACTCGTGTTCAGTGCCGCGGCGACGTCGTCGACCGTATCGCCTTGCACGAGCAAACGCACCACGTCGCGCTGTCTGGGCGTAAGACGCGCGAGCGTTTCGCAGCTCGATTCGAGGCGAATGCGCTCCAACTGCGCGCCGATGAAGCTGCGCGGATAGTCCGCCGCCTGTTCGCGCGCGGCGTCAAGCCACGTATCTCCGCATCCGGATTCGTACAAAAACAGCGCGCAGCGCGCGGCGCGCCACTGATAACCCATTGCGGCAAATTCGCGGTAGGCGCGTTTTGCAAGTTTGCGAGCCGGGCCGACCTGGCCGCGTGCCGCACAGATGAGCGCGCGCGCGGCGTCTTGCAGCGGATCGAAGCTGCGGTTGTGCGCCACGCCGACGCGCACGGAGATGCCGCCCTTCGCGCGGTCATACGCATTCATGAGCCGCTCTGCGCCTTCGGCGTTGCTTTCAATCGTAACGCAAAGCTCCGAGGCAAGCAGCAGCGCCCAAACCTCTTCACTGCCGCGCTGCGCTTCCCAGTCGACGTCGCCGACGATCTCGAGCGCTTCCTGCAGGTGTGCTTGCGCGGCGTTTTTCTCGCCCGATGCCCACGTCACCCAAGCGGCGTCCAGCGTTGAGACCGCCATAAGCGCGCGCTTCGGAGCGACGTCGCGTGCCGCGGCGAGCTGCCGCAGGCCGAGCACGTACTGACCGCCGAGCGCGTACGTCCATCCGATGTGACGCAGCGTATTGTATCGCTGCATCTGCAGGTCTGCGGTCCACGGCAGATTGCGAGCCGCCGAGCAGACGGCGACAAACTCTTCGGGCAGATGCAGTTCGCGGCAGCGGTGGCTCAGCGCCTGAAGCGTTGCAGCGATAAGCCCGACGTCGGGTTGCGCCGCGGAAAGTGCAATCTCCAGCGTTTCTCGCAAACACTGTACTTGAAGCGCGAATTGCCGTTTGCTCGCGAGCGCCCAGGATCGCAACAACCGCGCTTGCGCCCGCACGCCGGCGTCGGCGTCGGCGTCGCCGACGCGCAAATACCGGAGGCATTGCTCGTAATCGTCGCGCATCCAGGCGCGAAGCGCGAGCATGTTGCTCGCCTTGCCGCTCAGGTCTCGTGAAGCGCAAGAGCCCGCGCGTTCGAAAAACACGTCGGATTCGCGCCGGTTACTTTTGATTTCGTGCAGGACGCTGCTCAGCGCGTCCGCTTCTCGCTGGCGCCCCGGATACTGGAAGAACGCGTGCCCTTTTGCGAGATCTGAAAGCGCATCGTCATAGCGCGAGAGACGATACGACGCCCAAGCAGCCAGCAAATAGCGCTCGGCGCCGGGAGCGACCGATTCGAGAGTCCTCAGACACGCTGAATACTCGCCGGCGCACCACAATGATTCCGCGTGGGCGAGCGGTGCGTCATGCAATGGATGAACTACAAGCAGCTTCTGTTCGTTCATGACCCGGCCATTGCACCGTTGGCGCCGGGCACGCCGCGTCCCTTGCTAGACTGGGCCGCCGGCCGAGCCGTCCATGACGTGGACATTGCCGTGATGAGCTGACTGGAACGCCGCCGGCGCGTGCGAAACATGCATGCCGAAACCGGGAACTCCGGTCGAAAACACCGCCCAAAGCAGACTAAGGAAAAAAGCCATCGAGTAACTCCCCTTTCTTACGCGTGCTACCCGCAATAGGGTAGACCCCTAGCGAGACTACGCCTCCGCTCGCTTTTTGCCTATAGATGGGGAAAGTTGACGCGAGGTGTACCCTGCGCAGAGTAGCGAATTCTCGACATGGGCGGCCGTCGGCCGTTCAGGTAGACTGACTTCATGGAGTGTGGGGTTGACGAACTGAGCGCGGCGCCGGCAATTCTCGATCGCCTCGAGGCGCAGCGGAAGCTGAAGAGTATTCCGGCGGTCCTTCTCGAGTCGGCGTGGGTGCTCGAGGTGCAGGTCGAGGCCGTCATCGATGCCGTGCTCGTCGCGACGACGGGCGGCAGCGACCAAGCGGCCGCGCATGCAAGGCATACCGGGGAGTGGGCGTCTCGAATTGCAGCCGAGCTGCCGCACGCGCCGGGACCGGCGTTCATGCGGCGCTGCGGCGTGCTGGCACAGATCGATTCGGCAATACTCGCGCGCGTGCGCGAATTGCGTGAGTACGCGTCCGCCGTCCGTGATTTTCAGCACGGCGGCGATTCGATTGCGGCACACATTCTTGCCGTCGCCGCCGCCTTTGATTCGCTGATCGTCGCCGCGTCCCCCGAAGAACGTTATCCCCCGAGCGATGCGCTCCGCATGATCTCACAGTCCGCAGACGAGACGACGCGCAGCGTGGTGGAGGCCTTGCGCCGCGCCTGCCGCAACGCGCCGGAACACCTGTTCGCCGCCGCTTAGCGCTAACACCATTTCACGTTGTAGAGGCGCACGATGCCCGCCGGCAGCGGGACGCCGAGCCCTACGCCTTTGTTGTCGAAGCTCACGTAGACGCGCACCGGCAAACGATCGCCGAGATCCGCGTCTTCATTGCGGTAGTAATCTTGCGAGCCGCGCAGTTCGAGCGGCGCTGCAGCCGACGTAGCGATTGATCAGCGCCGGCGGATCGAGCAGATCGAAGTCGAAGTTCTGCTCGAGCACGCTCACGGATTGCCGCGCGCCCAAGCTGCTGACGTGCTCTCGAGGCTGCGCCGCGCCGGCAGCGGGAATAATCACTACCGCCGCTGCAAAGAGCAGCCGATCCACACGTTTCATGACTGGTAAACGAGTAGCTCAAATGCGCTGTGACGAACGCGCCATCGGCATCGATCTCGGCGGTACGAAAATCGAAGTCGCGGTACTCGACGCGAAAGGCTCGACGCTGCTGCGCGAGCGGACGCCGACGCCCGCCGGCAATTACGATGCGATCGTCGCGAGCATAGCATCGCTCGTGCAATCGGCGCGCTGCGTCGCGGGCGGTGATGCGCCGGTCGGCATCGGAACGCCGGGATGCACGTCGACGGTCAACGGGCTGCTCATCAATTCGAACAGCACGGTGCTCATCGGCAAACCGCTGCTGGCGGATATCGAACGCGCCATTGGATGCCGCGTGCGCATGGCAAACGATGCCAACTGCATGGTTCTTTCGGAAGCTACGGATGGAGCAGCAGCCGGCGCGGACACCGTCTTCGGCGCGATACTCGGTACCGGTGTCGGGGGCGCGATTGCGGTACGCGGACGCGTGCTCCACGGCGCAAGCGGCATCGCCGGCGAGTGGGGACACAATCCGCTGCCTTGGCCAAGAGAAGATGAACTGCCGGGCCCTGCATGCTACTGCGGCAAGCGCGCGTGCATCGAAACGTTTCTGAGCGGCCCCGCGCTTGCGCGCGAGAAAACGTTACATGGCGAGGAACGCGCGCTGGCACGATATGAAGAGCGCCTCGCGCGAGCGCTCGCGTCGATCATCAACGTGCTCGACCCCGGCGTCATCGTGCTCGGCGGCGGCGTTTCGAACGTAGCGCGTCTGTATCGCAGCGTCGCCGAGATGCTTCCGAGTTACGTTTTTTCCGACACCGTGCGAACGAAGATCGTCGCTGCGGCACACGGCGATTCGAGCGGCGTGCGAGGCGCCGCGATGCTTTGGACCGAAGGCGCGTACGATGGCTGATGAAAGCAAGACCTACTCGAACGTCACGCGCGCGCAAGTCGACAAGCTGCGTGCGCGGCTTGCGGCATACGTTCAGCTTCCGCCGGGCGACGGCGGCACCATTGAGAGTCAAGGCATGAAGGGCAGCTTCGCGTACGACGAAGCCGCAGGAACGTTAACACTGACCTTGGACGAGGTTCCGTTCTTCATTCCGCGCGGCATGATCTGGTCGACCATCGATCGCGCGCTGCAGGCGTAATCGCAAACGCGGCGCCGAATCGGCGCCGCGCTGCTGAAAACCGGCTACTTCAGTTTGCCGAGTTCTTCGATGAGCTGCTCCTCGTCGGGCTGCTCGCCGATGTCGTGCACGTCGATATAACGCACGACGCCTTCCTTGTCGATGATGAAGACCGCACGCTCGGAACGGCCGGCCTTCTCGTCGAAGACGCCGTATGCGCGCGCCACGTTTCCATGCGGCCAAAAGTCGCACAGCAGCGGATAGCTGATTCCGCCAAGGGACTCTGCCCACGCTTTGTTCGTGTGCGTGGAATCGATTGAGATGCCCACAACTTGAGCATCGAGCCCTTTAAAGCGCTCGAGATTCTTCTCGAGGCCGGGCATTTGGCTGGTTCAAACCGGCGTAAAAGCGAACGGATAGAACGAAATGACGACGTGGTGCTTTCCTTTTTGATCGGAAAGACGCCAATGCTCGCCGCGGTGACTTTCGAGTTCGAAATCCGGAGCTTTCGCGCCGGCCTCCAGCGTTGTGGTTCGGTTGGCCTTGGAGGTGCGGCCTTTGGTTACTGCCATGCGGCGCGTGGTATGCCGAAGGCCTTCAGAGTTCCTCCGCTTCATGGAGCGCCTGCTCGGCACTCATGCGGCGGCCGCAACTCCACGCGCGCTCGAAAAGCTCGAATCCGAGTTTCTCCCGCAATTCGCGCATGACGTCTTCTTGCAAGTGCATCAGCCGAATCTGCTGTCGCGGACCGTCAGCAAACAGACCATCTGCGTAGGCCAACAACCGTACCGCTCGCTCGGCATCCACGACGTGATGCGCCAGCACAGCGTAACACACGAAAATATTTGCGAACGCGTATTGATGCCCGTAGCGGAGCAACAGGTCGAGCGACTTCTGCAACGCGACGCGCGCGGCTGTGAAATCCTGGCGGAAGGTTTCGTACAAGCCCAGATTCATGAGCTGAAACGCAGCGTTCCACGGCTCCTCGGCTTGCTCCATCAGCGTGATTCCCGCGCGGCACGTGTTACGCGCTTCTTCGTAGTCGCCGCTCCAGAACGCCGCTACCGCCAGACGCCCCAACAGGCTGCCGCTGCGCTCCTCGTCGCCGCACGCCCGCAGCAGCTCGCACGCTTCCAAAATCACTTCACGTTCGAGAAACAGCGACGCATCGTCGGCTTTGTTCGCATACACGTCGGAGAGAAGCCGCAGGAGCCCAGCTGCGAGGCGACGCGAACCATGCCGCTTCGCGACGTCGACCGAATGTCGAACCGGCTCCTCCAAATCCGGGTCGACGCCGCCTTGTACGTACCGTTGCACGGTGCCGAGCCGCTCGAGCGCATGCGCATATCCGAGTTCGTCGCCGAGTTCTACGAAGATTTGCTGCGCGCGCTGCGAGCATTCCAGGCACCGGCGCAAGTCGCGATTGCCGTGAACGTCCGCGGCCGCAAGGGCGAGGGCGCCAATCGCAGGCGCCGGGAGATCGTTTTGCGCAAGCAGCGATTCGAAAAGCGGGAGCACTTCGATGAAGTCGATGCTGCCGCGTACGTTGATCCACTCGCGCAGTGCGTCCAGCATGCGCACGCCGAGCAGCGGATTGCCCTGCGGCCCGAAGCACCACCGTAAAGCCGCATGATAGTTTTCACGTTCCGGAATTTGCAGCGCGAACCAGTCGCCCAGCGAGAGTTGCGTCAGCATCTGCGCGCGTGCAAGCGCGAGATCGCCGAAATGGCAGGCGAATGATTCGAGCAGCGTGTCGCCGTCGCCGCCTTGTTCGAGAAGCGCAATAGCGTATTCGCGCGTGACGTTCAAAAGCCGGAAGCGCGAGGTTTCCTGCGCATCTGCGCGCTCGACGAGCGACTTGGAAACCAGCGCTTCCATGTCGTCGTCGCTGCCCTCGCATACCGCTTGCACCGCATCGAGCGGCCACGACGCCGGAAATACCGCGAGTCGCCGGAACAGTTGCTGCTGCGCAGGGGTGAGCAAGCGATAGCTCCAGTCGATGAGCGCGCGCAGCGTTTGCTGGCGCGTGGGAACCGCGCGCGACGATGGGCGCAGTACGTGCAAACAGTCGTCCAGGCGCCGCAGCAAATCTTCGGGCGACATCACGGTGAGGCGCGCGGCGGCGAGTTCGATCGCGAGCGGCATTCCGTCGAGGCGCTCGACGATGCGCTCGACCGTCGGCGCATTTGTGCCCGCAAAGCGCACGCCGCCCTGACGCGCGCGCTCGACGAACAATTCGACCGCATCTTGCTGTGCGAGCATCGGCAAGCGATACACGCGTTCGCCGGCAATGCCGAGCGGCTCGCGGCTGGTCACCAGAACGCGCACGCCCGGCGCGGCATCGAGGAGCGAATCGACGAGATTCGCACAAGCTTCGACCAAATGTTCGCAGTTGTCCAAAACGATCAGCGTGTGCTGCGATGCAAGCCGCGCAGCGAGTTGCGCCGCGTCGCCGGCGCCAATCGATCCGGCGCGAACGGTGGACGCAATCGTGACGACGAGCGATCCGGGATCGCTCACCGGCGCGAGATCGATGAACCAGACGCCATCGGAATACGCGTCGAGCAAAGAGCGCGCCGATTCGATGACGGTGCGCGTCTTGCCGGATCCGCCGGGACCAACGACGCTCACCAGCCGATCGTTTTCGAGGAGATCGCGCACCCGCGTGACGTCCTCAACGCGGCCGATGAACGTGGTGCGCGGTTCCGGCAGGTTATGTGGAACGTTCTTCTTCGGATCGGCGCTCTCGGTCGCCGAGTCGTAATTCGAAGCAGCGACGCGATTGCGGCCGGATTCCTTAGCCCGGTAGAGCCATGCGTCCGCACCGTGTATGACGTCTTCACTCGTCTGCTCGCGCAGCGGAATGTACGTCGAAACGCCGACGCTGACGGTGACGCGCTGCAGCGACGATCCGTCGTGCGGAATCGCAAGCGCGTAGATCGCCTGTCGCATGCGTTCGGCGACTTTTATCGCACCGCCGAGATCGGTCCACGGAAGAATTGCCGCAAATTCTTCTCCGCCGTATCGCGCGAACACGTCGCCGGGCCGCCCGACGCAATTCGCCGCGGCCCTTGCGATTTGCCGCAGGCACGTATCACCTGCGACATGCCCGTAGGCGTCGTTGAACGATTTGAAGTGATCGACGTCGATGAGGATCAGACTCAGCGGCGCCTGCTCGCGCTCGCAGCGACGGCGTTCTTTGTCGAGAACCACGTCGAACTGGCGGCGGCTCCCGACGCCGGTCAGCCCGTCAATCGAGACGAGCCGCGCGTACCGTTCGGCTTCGCGCCGCTGCGCTTCGTCGTGCATGAGCGCGCCCAAATACAGCGCGCATGTTTCCAAAGCGTCTTGATCGGCCAACGTGTACGCATTCGTGCGTTCCGACTGCACGCTGAGCACGCCGACATTTTGTCCGCCGAAGACAATCGGCACGAAAAGCCCTGATTCGGGACGGACGCCGCGCCCGTTTACGGTTACGGGAACCGGCGTGCTCGGCCACTCGGCGCGAACGCTGAAGATCTGCGGCTCGCCGGTCGTGAGCACGGCGTACGAAATGGATTCGGGCGGAAGCACCGGATCGTCCGGAACGCCGGCGACGCCGCCGATGAGCGCATATTCGACGCGAACGCCTTCGCTGAGCGCGCTGCAAATGAAGACCGTGGGCGCATCTACGAATGCCGATAGCAGCACGCAGATCTGTCCGAAGACTTCCTGCAACGGCAAATTTGCGGAGAGCAGCAGCGCCGTTCGGCGCACCAGATCCCGGTCACGTTGATCGCGCTGCGCGGCAGCGTTCGGTGCTATCGCTTTCATTTTTGCCGGGCTCTCCTATACATCGTATCGGGGAGCAAACAGCCCGGTTTAGGACGCCTTGCGAATTTTTACACGCCGCGAAGAACGGGGGGCCGTTCGCGTGCAAACAAGTCCAAGACGACGACGTCGTTCGCGCCCGGATGAAGCCAAACGCCGGGCGCGTAGAGCGAAAATTGAGGACCCAGGTTCCAAAAACGTCCCAAGTTGCGGCCGTTCACCCACAGCGCACCCTTCCCGAGCTGCGAACAATCGAGGAATGCGTCTCCGGGCCGCTCGACATGCATCGTGCCCCGGTAAAGCGCGGGAGCGCCGCATGACGCCTTCTCGAACGCAAAGCGGCGCGGATCGTCGAGCGGCAACGCAAAGAGGTGCCATCCGCGCAACTCGCGTCCGTTCAAACGCACCGCATTCGTGATCCCCTTGCGCTCGAAAGGCAGGTCCGGACCATAGTTGATGCGTCCGCCGTTCTCAACCAGAATATCCAGGCGGACGCGCGCGCCTTCGGATCGAATGCGCGTGCGCGATTCGCCAAGGCGTCGATCGAGGTGTGCTGCAACTTCCCCGTCGAGTGCGACGACGGCGTAATCGCGCAATGCGTCGATCTCGAGATCGCCGTCGAGCGGTCCATGCAACTCGGTGCGGTACAAGATGTATCCGAATGATTGTCCGATCAGTTCCATCGGCTGCGGACGCTCGCTGACAATCGGTTCACCGAGATCGGCGGCGAGCAGCGCGCAGCACGCCGTTAGCCGGAATTCGGGAATGGTGATGCGTTGCTCGGGCTCGGGAACCGGCGGCAGCGGTGCGGGGGCGTACTTCGCGATGATCTCGCGAAAGCGAAAATACTTCGGCGTCGGCCGCCCGGCCTCGTCGAGCGCGGCATCGTAGTCGTAGCTCGTCGTCGTCGGCTCGTAAGGATGCGTTTGTGTGGAATTCGCGCCGTTCCAAAATCCGAAGTTCGTCCCGCCGTGAAACATGTAGATGTTCACCGAAGAACCTTCGCGCAGCATCCAGCCCAGATCGCGCACTTGCTGCTCGTCGTCGAGCCGGTGGTGCGGCTCGCCCCAATGGTCGAACCAGCCCGCCCAGTACTCACCGCAAAGCAGCGGTGCGTTCGAGCGCAGCGCGCGTACGCGCGCGAATTGCGCAGCGGGATCGCCGGGAGCGAACGTCGCGGCGATCGGCAGTTCGTCGAGCGATCCCGCGGCGAGATCGCCGGGTTGATCGATGGTGAACAGCGGCGAGTCGCCGAAGCCTGCGTCGACGAGCGCATCGCGCAGCGCGTGCAAATACGCGCGGTCGCTTCCGAACGCGCCGTACTCGTTTTCGAGCTGCACGGCGACGATCGGGCCGCCGCGCGTTTTCTGCAGCGGCGCGAGTTCTTCGCCCAACCGGCGCAGCCACGCGCGCACGGGACGCATGTAGGCCTCGTCCGCCGCGCGAATCGGCACTCCGTCGCGCAACAGCCACGCCGGCAAGCCGCCGAAATCCCATTCCGCGCAAACGTACGGACCTGGGCGCAGAATCACGTCGAGTCTCTCGTCTTGCGCGAAGCGGATGAACGCGGCGACGTCGTTGCCGGCTTTGAAATCGTACATTCCCGGCTGCGGCTCGTGCCGGTTCCAAAAGACGTAGGTCGAAACCGTGTCGAGTCCCATTGCGCGGGCCATGCGCAAGCGCTTGAGCCAGTACTCGCGCGGAATGCGCGGGTAGTGCAGCTCGCCCGAAATGACTCGGCGCCCGACGTTCATGCGCGCGGATCGATCTCGCGCAATCGCCGCGCTGCTTCTTCCGCCGTAATGTCGCGCTGCGGTTCGGCGAGCATTTCATACCCGACCATGAATTTGCGAACGGTTGCCGATCGAAGCAGCGGCGGAAAGTAATGCGCGTGCGCGTGCCATTCGCCGTGCGCGCCCCCGCCGGCCGGCGCTTGGTGCCAACCCATCGAATACGGAAACGGAGCGGAGAAAAGCCGGTCGTAACGCGCGGTCAGCACGTGAATCCCGTCCGCGATTGCATCGCGCTCCTCGCTCGCGCAGCGCTCCAGCGAGTCAACGTGGCGGCGCGGCAGCACCAGCGCTTCGAACGGCCAAACGGCCCAGAACGGCACGACGACCACGACGTGATCGTTCGCGTGCACGATACGTTCACCGGCGGCGATTTCTTGCGCGGCGTATTCACACAGCAAACACCGCCCACTTCGACGCGCATATTCGGCGAGCGCGTTCGACTCTTTGATCTGCTCGCTGGGAACGGTGCTTTGCGCCCAAATCTGACAGTGCGGATGCGGATTGCTCGCACCCATCATTGCGCCGCGGTTCTCGAAAATCGTCACGGCGTTCACCGCCGGCAGAGAACCCAACGCGGTATATTCGCGCGCCCATGCATCGACGACCTCGCGAATCTGCAGCGGCTGCATCGCAGCGACGTCCAGATCGTGCCGCGGCGAGAAACACAGCACGCGGCAGCGGCCGCTTTCGCTTTGCGCCGCGAGCATTCCATCGGAGAAGCGCTCTTGGGCTAGGTCCGGAAGCAGCGCCGGGAAATCGTTGTCGAATGCAAACGTCGATTGATACCGTGGGTTGCGTTTCCCGCCGGCGCGCTCGTTGCCCGGACAAAGATAACAGTGCGGATCATACGCCGGCCGCGCCGCGGGCGCAGACGCGGCAACCTCGCCTTGCCATGGCCGTTCCAGACGATGCGGCGAGACGAGCACCCATTCGCCGGTGAGCGGATTGAAACGCCGATGCGGGAGCGTGTGCCAATCAGTCACGGAACGAGTGCTGCTCCGGCAGACGGCGTGCCGTCGTACAATTCGGGCACCACTCCGGTTTCGCGCTGATACGCCTGCGCAATCCGCTCGCGAAACTCCGCCGCGTAGTCGCGGTGAACGAGGTTGACCGTGCATCCGCCGAAGCCGCCGCCGGTCATGCGCGCGCCGATTGTGCCCTCGAACGATCGCGCCATCTCCACCAGCATGTCGAGCTGCGGACAACTGACAGCGTAATCGTCACGCAGACTCGCGTGCGACTCGTACATCAACGCGCCGAGGCGGCTCAGGTCGTTCGCTTGCAGCGCGCGCACCGCTTCCATGACGCGCCCGTTCTCCGTCACGACGTGCCGTGCCCGCTCGAAAATCGGCGAGGGCAGCAACGATTTCAGTTCCGCGAGTTGCTCTACGCCCACGTCGCGCAACGCCCGAATTTGCGGATACCGCCCGTGCAGCAACGCAACGGCCCGTTCGCACTGGGAGCGCCGTTCGTTGTACGCGCCGCTTGCGAGTTCATGTTCGATCATCGTGTTGCAGATCACGATCGACGCTTCGCGCGGTACGGCGATCTGCTCCCACTGCAAGGAGCGGGTATCGAGAAAAAGCGCGTGGCCCGGCTGGGCACAGAGCACCGCAAGCTGGTCCATGATGCCGCAGCGAGTTCCCACGTGCCGTATTTCCGCGCGCTGCGCAAGCTTCGCAAGATCGAGGGGCGGCATCTGCACGCGCGCGAGCGCCAGCATCGCCAATGCTGCTGCGACCTCGAACGACGCGGAGGAACTCAGGCCCGCGCCGAGCGGAATGTTTCCATGAATTCGCAGGTCGGCTCCGTGGAGATGCACGCCTGCCTCGCGCAGTTCGATCAGAACGCCGCGAACGTAGTCGCTCCACTCGCCGCGGCGTTGCATCGGCAAAGCGTCGAGATC
>Ga0070735_10003920_pt1 | contig 12780 bp, 19 predicted proteins | sample Coa_R1_FD_66443 | JGI IMG/M metagenome (GOLD analysis project Ga0070735, IMG submission 66443) | Surface soil microbial communities from Centralia Pennsylvania, which are recovering from an underground coalmine fire - Coalmine... | ecosystem: Environmental > Terrestrial > Soil > Unclassified ...
GCCGCCGTGGTGCGAGCAAGTGCCCTGGTGGTGCTCGCTGAAGCTCCACGTCCCATCCTCGCAGTGCGCGGTCGCGCCAGGCGGCCGGTGACCGCTGAAGGTGGCGGAGGGGCTGTGCACGCGGTGCCCAGAGACGTTGGTGTAGTGGTTATGGGTGACGAGGTCGTGCTCGCTCGTGTGGTGCGAGCGGGCGTCAGCGGTCGAGACGAGGGTCAGCGCGAGAGCGCCGGCCAGAAGCAGAGCCTTCATGATAGTCCTCCCAGCAAAACGGGCAACGCATCACGGATACTCGCAGGAGTCGAGCGCCTCCAGCCGGCCGCCGACGCGGATAAACTCGATGCTCGGTCCCCGGTAGACCTCGTAGGCCTTATAGCCGACGGCCGGCGCGGAGATCACCAGCCGCTCGGTTGCGGCGCGCTCTTCGGCCGAGAGCTTCCACAGCCACTTCCTGGCCGCGCTCTCCGGCGTGTCGGCATAGACGCGCTCCGCCTCCGTGTCGGCCGCAGCGCGCGCGATCTCGCCGGCGACGGGGCGACCAAAGACGGCGGCGACCTGGTAGCGCATGGCAGCGGTCGGCGGCGAGCCGTGAACGGAGCCAGAACACTACTCGGGACTATTCCGGGACTTCTAGTGCGCCAGCGTCCCGAAGATCGCTGTTTGTTCCAAGAAAGGCGCACGGGCCGCCACGATGGCGATCAGCCGTAATCCTTGCCTGCAAAGGGGTGCCCTGGCGCCGGTTGCCGGAATCGAACCAGCGACCTTCTGATTACAAATCGTCCGTGCCCTACGCTTTAGAGCGCTGATCTGTATCGACTTCCGGCGCTGCCTCTGCCACCGGTTCGGGACTATTTCGGGAGACTGCGGCAAGCCCTTTGCGCAGGTCTTCCTCGACCGCATGGGCGTAGACGAGCGTCGACTGGATGCTCGCGTGGCCGAGGAGGTCTTGGGCCAGGCGGAGGTTGCCCGTTCCGCGGAGGATCCTCATGCCGGCGTGGTGGCGGAGACCGTGCGCCCCCTTCGCGCCCTTGGTCGCTCGCAGGCCGGTCCGCGCCATCGCTCGCCGGAGCGCGACGGCGGCGCCGTGATAGGTGAGCGCGCGGAGCTTCGGCGGTCGGTTCGAAGGCCACGCGGCTTTGCGGCCGACCTGCCGGAACCAGACCGTGTCCAGGCCGGCCTCACGCGCCCGCCCAGCGCGGGCGGCGAGCATCGCCGCGTCCTCGGGCAGGAGGGGGATGACGTGGTCGTCTCCGCCCTTCCTGTCGCGGAGGGTGACGCGGGCGTTCTGCCGATCGGCGAGGTCGAGGTCGTCGAGGCCAAAGAACATCTCGCTCAGGCGCGGCCCGTAGAGGGCGAGGAAGCGGACGAAGTCGGCCCAGTGCTCGCGCATGTCGGCGCGGATCAAGTCGAGCTCGGCGGCGGTGAACTCCAGGGGCCGCGGCTTGGGCTCGGCGAGGCGCAGCGAGGCCCAGTCGATCTCGGGGAGGCCGGTGATCTCCCAGGTGCGCCGCGCCCGCTTCAGGATGGGCCTGAGCGTGTCGATGACGTCCCGGTTCACTGTGGCCGCCTTCGGCAGGTAGCGCCGTGCTGCGCGCCCTGAGGCCCGCTGGAAGGCCATCCCGCGGCGCCGCTCGATGGCGTCGGATACCTTCGCGGTGGTGACTTCGGTGAGGAGCGTGTCGGGGCCGAGAAGCTTGAGCAGGAGAGCGATCGCCCGCTCGCGGTCGACGGCGCTTTTCAGCCCGGCTCCGCGTTCCGCCCACCACTTGCCGGCGGCCTGGTTCAGGGTCATCCCGCCCCCGACGATGCCGAGAACGGCGTCTTGGCGAACCTTGCGCTCTACGCCTTCGGCGCGTCGGCGCGTCTCGACACCCGTCGATCCGTGAAAGCGGCGACCTTTGTAAACGAAGTCGTATTGCCAGAAGCGGCTCTTCGGCGGCTTGTAGACCGACATTCGATGTCTGGCCCCTCGGTGAGGTATCGGCGGATATCCGCCTCGGTGTAGCGGCGTTTCTTGCCGCCGCGAACCGCGCGGATCGTGCCCTCGTCAGTCAGACCGCGCAGGGTGCGGACGTCAAGACCCAGGAGGCCGGCGGCGGCGTCGGCAGTGATCACCGCCGCAGTCGCGAACGCGGCTTCAATGCGGGCCTCGGTGATCGGGCCGATAGTCACCACACGTCCTCGGAAAACAGATGAAGGTAGGGAGCCTCACGCTTCCGCGCTGTTGGGCTGATCTGGCCGGCGGCTTCAGCGATCGGCCACGCCTGGGTGCGGTCGACGAAACTTCCATCGTCGAGCAGGAAGCCGTGCTCTCCGCCGTTGGGGTCGCCGTTGAGCCAGAAGAGAGGGTTGATCAGGTCGCCATGTCGCGCTGGTCGGGGCAGAGTGTGAATCAGCCCGTCCTCGGTTCGGATCGCGACCTGAAGGATTCGCGTCGCCATCAGTATAGCTTCGCCGCCGCCAGCAGCGACCCGCTCTCGCCGCTCAGCGGGCCGATCGCGACGCAGGTGAGCGTCCCTGGCTCATTGTGCGTCAGGCCGGCGTCGTGGACGGTCGAGACGAAGTCCGCGCGCCTCACCGCCTCGGCGATGATCTCGCGGAGAGCGGCCTCGTCCGCCGCGCGGACGCAGATGATCGGGCTCGACGGGCGAAGCTGCCCAGCCGCGACCGGCTCCATGAACCGGAAGGCGTGAATCGCCTGGGCGATCTCTTTGCCGCGGCCCATGCGCAAATCGGCGCGGACGACGATGTAGAGGCGAGAGGCGTCGGTCACGGCGCGCTCCACGGCTGCGGTTCGGCCTCATAGGGCACATAGAGCGGGTGCATCGGAGACCCGTTCTTGTTCTTGCGCAGGCAGATCAGGGGGACACCGATCTTCCGGGCCATGGCGCCGATGGTGAGGGCGCGGCGGCGGGCGAAAGGGTCATTCCCCCAAGCGACCACGACCTTGTCGCCGCTCTCTTTTGCGAGGATCAAGCTGCGCTCGATGAAGCCGTCGTTGTCCGGCCCCTTCGGGTCAGCGACGCGCTGCAGGCCCTTCGGATCAGTCGAGCGTAGCGCGTAGAGGTTCAACACCGCCAAGCAGCCGTGGCCCCAGCGCTGGGCGAAGCCGATGCACTTGCGGATGGTCGGGTCGTCATCTTCGGAGGTCGCTGTCGAGGGATTGAGCATGATGAAGACCACCTGGCCGCCATCGTCAGACCACCAGCGGGTGAGCCGGTAGCGGTAGCGCCCGCACTCCGAAAGGACCGCTGATCCGGTCACCGGACGCCCCTTGCTCGCTTCGTCGTCGTCACGCGTGGCGCCAAGGCCGACTCCTTCTTCGGGTTCCACTTCGTCACCATGAACCCGATGAAGATGCGGCCGACGAACAGGCCGATGTCGCGCTCGATGCTGAAGACCGAGGTGCGGGTGTGAATCTCGGCCGGGAAGGCGCCGGGAGACTTGCCGAAGCTGAACCTCATGGCCGGCGCTCCTGAGCCGTCGCGGCGTCGTTGATCGCCTGAAAGACAGAGACCGTCTTCTCGTCGGGCAGCTTCGACTCGCCGCAGTTGCGGCATTTCGTGCGGACGAAGAGATTGTGCCATCCGCAAGGGCAGAGCCACTGGTCGCCCCAGATGCTCATAGTCCCGCCTCCCCGGACCGGATCAGGGCAGCGATGATGGCGAGCGCGGGGGTCGCGGCGCGCGCCTGCCACGTTCCCTTGATCGGCAGGAAGCGCTCCAGCGTGGCGATCGCGTCCTTGCCGGCCGGCCGCGTCCAGGCGGAGACGGTCAAGAGGGTGTTCGGCGCGATGGCTTCAGCGAACCTCCACGCCTCGCGCAAGCTGCCCGACAGGTCCGGCAGCGTCATCCAGTTTCGGGTGTCGAAGTCGAGCCAAGGTGCGTTTCTGAAGGCCCAACGCAGACGCCCATGCGTGTCGGTCACCTCGGCTCCGAAGGCTTTGGCGATTTCGGCGTCGAGGCGACGGCTTCCCGCCGTCGCAGCCTCGACTTCGTCGAGCAGGTAGAGGGTCACAGGCCCATCTCCCGCTTCTCCCGCTGCCGGGCCTGAAAATGCTCGATGGGCTTGGAGAGCACCCGGTCGATCTCCGCCACCTCGCACTCCTCGACGGAGAGCCCCAGCACCTCGGCCAGGGCGTAAAGGGTGACCATGACCCCGCCGATCTCCTGGTGGACCTCGCCGACGGGGCGGCCGAAGACGATTCCGGAGACCTTGATCAGCTCCTCCACGGTGCCGCCGTTGGCCTGGAACAGCTCGATGGCCTCCTCGAGGAAGCGCCGGCCGCGCTCGGCGAGGTCGTCGACACTTACAGTGGTGCCGAACGCTCGATGGCACCAATCGAACACCGCCGTCTGCCGCTCGTCTCGGGTCGCGGCCCGGATGACCGCCGGCCGATGCTCGTCGCGAGCGTTGGCGATGTAGTGCGGGTAGCGGCTCATATCTGTTCCCCGGTTTCTCGAGGGCTTGGGAGCGGCTTGACCGGCGAGACCCATGATCTGCGCGAAGTGGTCAGCGCAGACGTAGGCCGTCAGCGGGTGTCGCCCTCGCATCTCGCGGGGAAGGCCGCCGTTCGGCCCGTCGTCCCGCATCGACCAGTCATCGAAGAAGATCGTCTCCTCGACCTTGGCGCTGACCGGTGCGCCGCAGAAGCAGCGCTCGCCCTCACAACAGGCGCTCGCCGCCTGCAGCCGACCGACTACTGGCGCGGGAGTCGAAGCGAACGCCGGGTCTGGCAACAGCGAAGGATCTCCGGGCGGCGGGGCCTCCCCTGGTCCGGGCCTTCCCAGGGCGACCCAGGCGGCCTTCGTCTCCTGGCAGCGCTCACAGTGGCCGCAGGCGGTCCCGAGCGCCCAGGCGCCTTTGCAGACGGGCTTGGCGTAGGCCATCAGAAATCTCCGGGTGCGACTTGGAAGCAGGTCAGGCCCTCGTCCCGCCACATCGAGACGACGCGGGAGCGGTCGTCGAAGATGACATCGGGCCGGTCTGTCATGCGAAGGAACTCCCGCTTGATCTCCTCGTCCGGACGCATGTCGCCAGCGGTGCGCATGATCAGCGGAACGCTGTCGGGGACGCCATTGGCGCGGAGCCAGAGCCGGGTCTGATCGCGGACTTCGTCCGAGCGGCCGGACCAGATTTCGACGCGGTGATCGTCGAAGTAGAGGGCCTTCAGGATGGCGAGAGTGGCGGAGATCGGCGCATCCGCCGGACAGTCGGCGAAGAACGCGCGCCAGTCCCTCCGCTCCAGGTGGTGGAGGCGGTGCGTGCAGTCGGCCAGCGTGCCGTCGAGGTCGAAGACGTAGAAGGCCATCTAGCTTCCCCGCCGCCGCAGGGCGTCCATGCCGCGCGCGGCCGCCAGGAGATGCTCCGCTGCCGTTTTGGCGTACTCCCGGTAGCCGGGCCGGATCGCCGGATTGGCGGCGAACTCCAGCAGCTCTTCCCGGAAGAGGCCGATGTTCTCGATGGCCAGTTGCTCCGCCTGGCGGGCGGCGTGCTGGCCGGCTTGGTGCAGCCGTTGCGCCTGCTCGGCTGGCGTCTCGCTTGGGCCGTCATCGGGCTCGACGACGCGAAGGGTCGGTTTCATGGTCTCACCTCTGGAAATTCATCATGGGTCCGGCCGTCGAGAAGGCGGCCGGCGAAGGCCTTGCCGACGCGCTGCATCGGCCAGCCAGCGTCACCGCGCGCGCCACTGACCTGCAGCCGGCAAAAGCCGTCGGCATTGGTCGGCCAGTCGCCGTCGTTCGACTGGGTAGCCGCCCAAGAGCCCCACTGCTTGAAGTGGAACGCGACGCCCGCCCTGGCGCAGTCCTCGCGGATCAGACGCGCCCATTCAGGGTGCATCGGCCGGGCGCCGGGACCGCTCTCGCCGCCGACAATCACCCAGTCGAGCTTGGCGATCTCCTCGCGCTGCACGACGTCGCCGAAGGCGCATTCGCGGAGCCCATGGAGAGCCGTGGCGTCCCAGGACGGATCGCCTTTCGTGTCAGGAAGGCCGTTCAGGTCGATCATGCCTAGTAACGGCTCAGCGCTCAGGAAGCGGACTGCGGCTGGCGTGTTGAGCAGCACCGGGATTCGCTCGTCCGCACGCGCTTGGTCTTCGGCGGAGACGCCAAGCCAGACGTTTGGGAGGGGTTTGGCGAAAAGGTCTAGCTTGAGCAGGCTGGCGAGCGCCTCTCTCGTCGCGCCAGGATGGTTCAGGCCAGACCCCGCCAGCCATTCGCCGACGAACGGCTCGGTGATGAACTGCCGCATCCGTTCCGGGCGCTTCGTGAGCACCTGAAAGGTGTGCTGAGGTGCGAGCGCCATGACGGCGAAGACCCGGCCGATAGTCTGGTCGCTGACGCCCTCAGCAAAGAGGTCGCTCATGGAATTGACGAAGATCCTCCGCGGCTTTCGCCAGGACAGGGGCCGGGTCAGAACGTGTTCCGGCGCATCCCGGAGGAGGCCCGTCCAGACCGGAATCCCCTTCACTCGCTTCGTCAGCCCGGAGTAATAGGGCGCGGTGCCAGCCGCCTCGATCCGAGCGGCCATCCGCATGGCGTAGCAGTTCGTGCAGCCAGGGCTGACGATCTCGCAGCCGACAGTCGGGTTCCAGGTCGCGTCGGTCCATTCGATGTGCGTCCCGTCGGCCATCAACCTTCCGCCTCCGCAAAGAGCGGCCCGGTCCGCATGGTGGTGACCCGCCGTTCCGAGGCTTCGGCCCAGGCGTTGAGTTGCTCGGCCAGTTCCGGGTTGCGGGAGCGGCGCGAGCCGGCTTCCCGGCGATAGGTGGCCGCGACGAAGCGCTCGAAGGCGATGAGGTCGGCGCGCTTCATGCCGCCGCCCCTTTGAGATTTTCGACCGCCCAAGCGCGCACGTTCCGCCAGCGCGCCTCGGGGGAGGGGGCGCCGATCTCGTCGTTCATCCACTCCAACTCGCGGACGAGCGGGGCGGCGACGCCGAAAGCCTCAGCAATGGCGTCCGGGTCTTCGGGGTCGAGGGCCGCGAGGTCGACGCCGCGCCGCTCGCCGACGCTGCCGATCGCGCAGACCCCGCACTGCCGGTCGAGGTGAAGCGTCCAAGCGCCATCGCAGCCAGCGAATAGCCAGCGGACCATCGGGTCCGGAACGTGCTGAACCTGTAGATCGTGGGCGATCAGTCGCTTCTCCGGCATGGCGTCGAGGCTCTCGACCAACTCGCGAAGGAACGCCTGACCTCGCTTACCGCGGATCGCGCTTGCGACGGCCCCGCGCCAGCGGATCAACTGCCAGGGATCGTCGTCGCCGTAGTCATCGCTGTACCCGGACCGGCTCATGCCGCGACCCTCTCGCGCTCACGAAGCCAGGGGCAGTTCGCCGCGATCAGCGCCTTCGCCACCGGCGGCGAGACCGAGTTCCCGGCCATGCGGGTCTGCGCCGTTTTCGTCAGCGGCTTGCCGTTCGCGAGGGTAAGCTCGATGCAGTAGTCGGCCGGGAAGCCTTGGGCGCTGTAGAGTTCGCGCGGGGTGAGCATCCGCATCCCGATGTCGACGATCTGCCAGACGACGCCGTCGAGGATGACCAGGCCGAAGCGGAGCCGGCCGGAGATGGTGGCGACTGGATCGGCCCACTCGGCGTCGGTCGGCGTGCCGAAGTGGTGCCAGAGGAAGGCCAGCACCTCGCGGCGCTTCGAGCCCGAGGGCGCGCCGATGGCGTCAAGGGCCGCGCCGTAGGGCTCCAGGTCCGCACCCACCAAGCGCTGCGTCGCGCCCCAACCGCTGTCCTTGCCGCCACCCGCCACGATGGTTGAGAGAGGGTTGCAGGCGTCGTGGCCGACCATGCCGGTGTTCGCTTGCTCGATGAACGCCGCAGCGAGGCCGAAGCGGGCCTTCGAGGTCACCGCGTCCAGCGGCCGGTCAGCCTCCTGGGCGACGCCGGTCTCGTAGTACTTGTCGATGGTCGGAGCGGCGATCCCGATTGGAACGGCCCCGCCCGGCCGCTTGATGAAGCTGTTGGCGGTCACCGTCGGCATGGGGTCTTCGACCGACTGGCCGACGCTCTCGTTGTGGAACTTCGTGATGACGGGCGTGACGAGCTGCGTCTTCCCGCCGCCGTCCGCCATGACCGTGCGAGCCGGCTCGCTGATGTCGGAGCCGACGCCGGTCCAGAACTGCCGGGCGAGATAGGCCGCGACCTCGTAGTGGCGCGGCGCACCCGCCATGGCGGTATGGAGCGGCTCGTCTGGCTCCGAGCCCCGGCCATTCTCCGACATCTTCTGCATGAAGACTTGGGCCAGGCTCCCGCCGTTGCCGTCGGGCACGATGGTGGGGGCCGGCCCCTCGACGGAAACGACGCGCGGCTCCTGGCCCTCCCTCTCGCCGTAGCGCGGGACCAGGTAGGCCGTGGAGGTCGCGAACCCGCCCGCGCTAGTGATGGTTCGCACCGGCTCGTCCGGGGAGTGGATGCCGTTGCGGTCGGCCGCGCTCTGCATGTCGGTCCGGTTCAGGAACGCCGTTGTGACGGCGCGGTCGCCTTTGGCGGTGATCGTGTTGACGGGCTGATCGAGGCCGCGCGGTGGCGATTGCCCGGCCCGGCCGCCAACGCCGACGCTGGCGCCGGCCAGGACCGTTGTGCCGATCGCGATGTTGCCGCCGCCGGCATGGATGGTTCCGACTGGCTCGTCGGGGCCACGAACGCGGAAGCCCGCGCCGCGCGGATGATCGCCGTGCGCGAGATGCGGGATTGTCGCCGCGGTCAGGGTCGGGTCGACGGCCGCCAGTTCGCCCCGATGGGCGCCGGTCACCGTCCGCAACGGGTCGGCGGAATCGTCTACCCGGTCATCGCCGGCATGCGTCACCGGCACGATGAAGGGCCGGTGCGCCCGGATCACGAAGCGGTCGATGCCTCGCGCGATGCGGCGCTCGGTCTTAGGCGCGAGCGCCTTCTTCCGGTTGAAGATCGACGGGATGGGCTTCGTCCAGTCGATGATGTCCGCAGCCGCGCGATAGGGCTCCAGCGCCTCGCCGGGAGCGGCGAACAGATCGCCCTGAGGCGCGACCTTCTGGCGCGGTCCGTGTGTCGGCGCCGGCCAGAAGATCGGGTCGCCCTCGAACTGGCAGACCACGTAGAGGCGCTTCCGGGTCGTCGGCGCGCCGTACTTGGCCGCCACCAACTCCCGCTCTTCGACCCGGCCGCCCAGGCTCTCAAGCTGGCCCTTCCAGAGGCGGAAGGTCTCCTTGCGCCGGTGCTTCATCACCCGGCCGGCCTTGGGGCCCTGGGTGTGGAGCGGCCCCCAGTCCTGGAACTCCTCGACGTTCTCCAAGAGCACCGCGCGCGGCGGTTTCCCGGTCGCCCGGCGGATGGCGGCGACCCAGCGCAGCACCTCCCAGGCGAGACCGCGGATGTTCTTGTCCTTCGGGACGCCGCCCTTGGCCTTGCTGTGGTCCTTGCAGTCCGGCGAGGCCCAAAGCAGCCCAACGCGTCGGCCCCGAAACTCGGGCCGGTTCAGGAGCGCGACCACGTCCACCTGGCGGATGTCGTCGCAGAGATGGAGCGTGGCCGGATGGTTGGCTGCGTGGAGGGCCAGGGCCTCGGCGTCGTGGTTGACGGCGATGTCCGGCGAGCGCCCGCAGGCGCCCTCGCAGCCGGTCGAGGTTCCGCCACCGCCGGCGAAGAGGTCGATGATGATGTCGGGCCCCGCCGAAGCCGGCGCCGCAGCGGCGGCGTGCGGAGCCCTACGGGTGGCCTGTGCTTGCGCCATGACGCTTAGACCCGCATCGGCATGATGACGAAGAGCGTCGTGGCGTTCAGCGGGTCCTTGATGACCACCGCCGTCCCACCGCTCTCGCCCAGGTGGAACTCGGCGGCTTCCGCCTCGATGCGGCCGAGGATGTCGAGCAGGTAGTGGCCGTTGAAGCCGATCTTCAGTTCGGGGCCGGCGTACTCGACCTCAAGCTCTTCCGTCCCCTGGCCGCTCTCGACGTTCTTCAGCGTGAGCGTCGCTTTACCCGGCGCGATCTCGAGGTGGATGCTTCCGGCGCGGTCGCGCGCCAGGACCAGCACCCGCTCGGCGCAGGCCTTCAGCATGGCCCGGTCGATCCGGGCGACGTGCGGGTTCTCCTGCGGGATGACGCGCTCGTAGTCGGGGAACTGCCCGTCGATCACCCGCGAGGTCAGGGTGACGCCGCCGGCCACCAGCTGAATCCGCGTCTTCGAGACGGCGATCGTCACCGTCTCCCCGGCGATGCCCAGCACCCGGACCACCTCGCGGATCGTCTTGGTCGGGATGATGACGTTGGCCGGAAGACCGCCCTCGGGCGCCGGCATGTTGGCGAGGCCGAGCTGGTGGCCGTTCGTCGCCGTGCATCGGAGGACGCCGGTCTCGCCGCCGACCACCTGGTGCAGGAAGACCCCTTGCAGATAGTATCGGGCCGCGTCGGTCGACATGGCGAAGGCGGTCTTGTCGATCAGCCCGGCGAAGAGATCGGTGTCGAGCTCGATGGGCGGGCTGAGATCGTCCGTCGGCATGCAGGGGAAGTCGCTGGCCGGGAGAACAGGCAGGCGGTACGTCGAGCGCCCGCACTTCAGGATGAGGCGAGGATCCTCGCCCCAGGTCAGCGAGACCTCTCCGCCGGCCGGGAGACGTTGAACCAGACCCGCCAGCGCCTCGGCGTCCACCGTCGTTTCGCCGAAGCACTCGCAGGCGACGCTCTCGGAAATCTCGATGTCGTTGTCGGTCCCGGTGACGACCAGGCGGCCCGGCTCCGGACAGGCCAGGCGAATGTTCTTCAGGATCGGGATCGTGCCGCGCTTCTCGACGACGTTTCGCGCCCGGGCGACGGCCGCCAGGAGCGGGTCGCGGTTGATGGTGGCGCTGAATGCGATCTTCGCCTTGGTCTCGGTCTTCGTCGTCACAGGAAACCTCTTGAGCGCAGGGGCCGGCGGGACTTCTCCCGCGGCCGGGTGAGTTTCGATTGGCGGTTGGTCTTGGCGATCCGCGCCTTGTCGGCCGCCGTCTTCAGGCGGTTGCAGGGCTCGGTGTGGATGGGGAAGATGTCGCCGTCGTCGTCGCTGCCGCTGATGCGAAGGACATTGCGGTGGTCGTAGATGACCTCCGGCCCCTCCATCGGGACGGGCTTGGTGCAGAGCCAGCAGATGCCGTGCTCGCGCTCCCAGATGCGCCGCTTGCGGGCCGGCGTCATGGCGCGGCGCTCGTCCATGTCGGGCTCTTCGATCTCGGGCAGGCGGTCGGCGTCGATGCGCGGCGGCCTTGCGGCGCGCTCTGCCTTCCGCTTGGAGCGGTCCATGCGCCGGACGGCGTTCTTCTGCGCCCGCTCTTCGGCCGTGTAGCGGATCACGCGGCGTAGCCCAGCATCGCGCTGGCCTCCCTGGTGAGGTCCGCCCGGTCGAGGCCGGGAATGATCCGCGTCGTCAGCAGGTCGATGACCCGCTGCAGGAAGGTCTGGAACTCCGGCTGCTCCATCGCGTCGAAGGCGATCGACGAAGGGGCGAGTTCGGTCACCTCGCCGGTGAGCTGGTCGGTGATCTCGACGCCGCAGCGCGGCTTGACCCAGGCGTGCAGCTCGTCGGCAGTGACCGCCGGCTCCGTGTTCTGCCCGACGAGGGTAAGGAGGCTCCAGTAGAGTCGGTGCTGGCCGGGGTGCCGGGCCTGCGATGGATGCAGGAACACCGGCAGCGTCGGGCTGAGCGCCCGGACGATCTCGGCGTCGAAGTCTGAGCAGGGATAGAGCGCCAGACCCCGCTTGGCGCACTGGATGGGCGGCCGGTCGTTCACGCCGCTACCGCCCGGGGCTTTTTAGGCACCCGGGCGACCCTAGCGACGGAAAATGGTTTGGCGAACGCCCGCATGGTTTAGGCGGCCTCTCCGGACGGGCCGGTGAGCTCGGCGCGGCGCGCCTCCAGCACGCGCTTCAGGTCCAGGGCGTCCGCTTTGGCCCGCGCCCAGAAGTCCTGCAGCGCGGCCCGGTTGACGCTCTCGAACCAGTCGAGCTGGTCGATGGTCAGGTAGGCGCGGACGGTCTCGACGACGCGGTCGGCGATCTGGCCGAGGCTGATGTTCTGGAGCGGGCCGCCCGGCTGCATCTGGAAGAGGATGCAGTCCTTGCCGCCGATCAGCTTCAGGCGGTGTTCGACATTGGCGGCCTCGACCAACTCGCTGGGCGTCAGGTCTTCGGCCATGGCGCGATCGAACTCGGCGCGCTCATAGATGGACGAGAGGTCTTCCGGGAACGCCTTGCGGATCGCCTGCGCCTCGGCGCACTTCGCCAGCATCAGCCGGCCCATCTTGGGCCAGTTGCCGTCGAGGGTCTGGCGGCCGGTCTTCCCCCATTTCCCGGTGTCCGGGTGCTCGCCCCACTCGTCCTTGAGCGGAGCGAATTCGTCCCAGTAGGCGACGCCCGGAACCCGCCGCCAGGTCTCGCCGCCCTCGTCGCGCATGTAAATGTTGACGACCGCCTTCACGAGGCCGAGCGGGTTCAGCGGGTTCTTCAGGGCCTCGTCGTACTCGAAGACCGGCTCGTCTTCGTCCGGGCGGTAACGGAGCGAGCGGGCCGCGATGGCGCGCATGCCGTCGATGGCGGTGACGATCGCCATCTTCCGCTTCTCCGGCTTGTCCTTGCTGAAGACGAGGGCGTGGATTTGCTTGCGGAACGGGTCGAGCCCGGTCATCCGCGCGACCGTGATGAAGAGGTCGAATTCGTTGTCGTTGCAGTCGTTGGCAACGGTGCGCCGGATCAGTTGGATTTGCGCCGGCGAGTAGGCGTTGCCGGGACGGATGGGGACGACAGCGTTCATGACGGGCTACCTC
>Ga0070735_10003921_pt1 | contig 12776 bp, 10 predicted proteins | sample Coa_R1_FD_66443 | JGI IMG/M metagenome (GOLD analysis project Ga0070735, IMG submission 66443) | Surface soil microbial communities from Centralia Pennsylvania, which are recovering from an underground coalmine fire - Coalmine... | ecosystem: Environmental > Terrestrial > Soil > Unclassified ...
CCGGGATGCTTCGGATCGAAGCGCAGCACGCGGTCCACCGCGCGCGCGGCGTCGGTGGTGCGATCGAGCTCCAGCAGCGTTTCGGCGAGCGCCAGCAGCGCATCGATGTTGTACGGGTCGCGCTGCAGCAAATCGACTAACGGCGTGATGGCGTCCTTGGCGCGGCCGAACCGGCGCCGCACGTCGGCCAAGGCCAGCGTTGCTTCGACGTAGGTCGGCACGGCGTCCAGCGCCGCGAGCAGCTCGGCGTCCGCGCCCGGGCCATCGCCGCGTTGGGCGAGCAGCAGCGCGAGGTCGTAGTGCACCACGGCGAAATCCTGGTCGAGGTCGAGCGCGTTCCGGTAGGCGAGGATCGCTCCGTCCACGTCGCCGGCCGACCGTGCGATGTCGCCGATCTGCTTGAGCACGTCGGCGCGCGCCGGCGCGAGGCGCTGCGCCTGGCGCAGCAGCTCGAGCGCCGCATCCGACTCGCCGGTTTCGGCGCGCGCCCGGGCCACCAGCAGCAGCGACTCGACGCTCGACGGGTCCGCGGCGAGCAGGCGCTCAGCGACGTCACGCGCCTCGCCGGCACGGTCGAGCATGAGGAGCGCGCGCGTTTCGCCGGCGAGCGCGCGGGGCACCGTGCCGTTCACGCTGCGTGCCTGACGATACCGCTCGAGGGCCTCGCCGTGAAATCCCTGCCGCGCGAACACGTCGCCCAGCATGGTGAAACCGGTTGCGGCATCGCCGCCGCGGCCTAACGCACGGTTGATTTCCGCCGCCGCGCGGTCGAGCATCCCCTTGGCCAGGTACTCGGCGCCCATGGCGTACGGATTGTCCAACGGCACGATGGGCGTGCGCACCGGCGTGTGCTGCTTGAGCTCGGAGAACAGCGTGTCGAGCGACTTGGGGTCGAATGAGAAGGTCTCGACCGTGCCCTCGGCGCGATGCGCGCCCTCGAGGTCGGGCGCGATGGATAGATCCGGATCCTCGTACTCGAGGTCGATCGCCAACTCGAACTTCTGCGCCACATAGAACGGCTCGAGCTCGAGCCCGCGCTTGGTGGCGCGTAGCGCCCCCTCGAAATCGCCGAGGTTGGAGAGCGTGAATCCGAGGTTGTAGTGCGCTTCGGCGAACGCGGGGCGCGCCTGGATCGCGCGCCCGAACGCGTTGCGCGCGTCCTCGAACTTCTTGAGCTCGGCGAGCACGAGCCCGATGCCGTTCCATGCCACGGCCTGCTCGGGGAACACGCCTAACACCTGACGATACGCTTCGAGGCTCAGCTGCAGGCGCTTTCCCTTGAACAGGATCAGCGCTAGGTTGAGCCACGCTTTGACGAATGCCGGCTGCTTGGAGAGCGCCGTGCGGAACGAGTCGATCGCGTTTTCCGAATCGCCGCGATGGTAGTGCGCGACGCCCACGTTGTTGTGCGCGATCGCGTACGAGGGATCGAGCTCCACCGCTTTGGCGTAGCTCGCCGCCGCCTCACCGAGCTTGCCGGCTTGATGCAGCGCGACTCCCCGCTCGCACCAGAGCTTGGGGCTGTCGGCCTGCTCGGCAATCAGCTTGTCGTACAAGTCGGCGGCGGCCGCGGCGTCGTGTTTGAGGAGATGCACTTCGGCCATCGCCTGTAGCACGAGCCGGCGGTCTTCGCCGCGGTCGAGAGCGATGCGATACTCGCGCAGCGCCTCGGCGTAGTACGCCTTCTGTCTGAACGCCAGGCCGAGGTTGTAGTGCGCGAGCTGCTCTTCCTTGGCCACGGCGAGCATCTGCTGGGAGCGTCGCTCCTGCCGGTGCGGGAGCAGCTCCTCGTACTTCGCCGGGTTGTACCGGTCGATGGACAGATTCGCCTGCGCGCGCGACAACGACGGGTTGAGCTGGATCGCGCGCTTGGCCGACGCCGCTGCGTCCTCGTGCCGTCCCATGTCGCCTAACACGAAGCCCATGAGGTAATGGGCGTCGGCGTTGTCGGGACTGAGGGCGATGGCGCGCGTGAGCGCGGCGAGCGCCTCGTCGTTGAGGCCGCGGTTGTAGAGCACCTCGCCCATGTAGAAATTGCAGAGCGGGCTGTCCGGCTCGATCGCGAGCGCCTGGGCGAACCAGCGCTCCGCCGCCTCGAGGTCGCCGCCCGCCTTCTCGGCCAGGCCTAACTGGACCATGGCGCCGACGTCGCGGCCGTGGTAGGACAGTAGCGCCGTGAATTCGGCCACCGCCTCGCGCGAGTCGCCTAACGAAGCATACGCCCGGCCCAATTCCCACCGGGCATCGCGGTCGTCCGGCCGCTGGCGCAGCCGCTCCCGCAGCTCGGTGACCCGCCGGTCGTAGTACCCGGTGTTGAAGTACGCGACCTCGAGGTTGCGTTGGGCCACCTGCATCTTCGGGTCCAGCTCCAGCGCCTTCGTGAACGCCGCCACCGCATCCTCGTACATCCCCTTGTTGTAATAGAGGACGCCGAGGTTGTTGTGCGCGCCCGCATCCGACGGATCGATCCGCCGCGCATACGACCGCAGAATGTCGCGGTCCCGCTGGGATGCGAGCGACGCCGGCATGATCACGCCACGCGCACGGCGCGCAGGAGCGTCTGCAGCGACGCCACGTCCGGCAGCAGCAGAAAGAACCCGCGCAGCCGGTCGTTCTGGCCCTGGAAGTAGAACTGCGTCTCGATCGCGAACACCATGTCGCGCTCGGCGCCGAACTGCAGGTACGCCGTGGTCAACACCGCGGCCGACATGTCCACCGCGAGACTCGGCGGCGACGGCAGCAAGAGCAGTCCCATGAACTCGCTCAGCGCGTTCATGTAGGCGCCGCTCAGGATGTTGCCGGCTTCCTTGATCGCCGACTGTTCCAGCTCGCCGAACTCGCCCTTGGGATCGGGCGGGCGACGCAGCATGAGCTGCGCGAGCTTGATCGCCGTCGGCCGTGGAAATACCAGCAGCGTCCGGCCCGTGAGGTCGCCCATCATGTGCATGAGCACCGCGGCGATCGGCTCCTCGCCGTCCTCGATCTGCGAGGGCACGTCCTCGAGTGCGGCGATCGTGATCGTCGGTACCGTGATCATGATCGTGCTATTCGTCATCTGCGACAACGCCGTGGCCGCGTGCCCCGCACCGATGTTCGCGGTCTCACGCAGCGCGTCGAGCTGTCGCTCTTTCAACGCCGTTAGATCGGCCATTCCTGTCCTCTCAGAGAAGGCTCCCGACATCCACGATCAGCGCCGGCGCACCATCGCCGAGGATCGTCGCACCACTGAACAACGCCAGACTCTCACGTGTCGGATCGAACTGCTTGACGACGATGTCCTGCTGCCCGGTGAGCTCGTCCACCACCAAGCCCGCGCGCCGCTCGCCCACTTCGAGCACGATGACCTGGTGTCGCGAGAGAGACCCGTTTCCCGCGACGCGCAGCAAGTCGTCGAAGCGAATGAGCGGCAGCACGTCATCGCGCAACAGCATCACTTCGCGCCCCTGTACCCGCCTAACGAAACGCGCTTCGAGCTCCACCGTCTCGTTCACGTGCGCCAGCGGCACCGCGTACACCTCGTCGCGCACGCGCGCCAGCAGCGCGCGCACGATCGCCAGCGTGTGCGGCAACCGGACTGTCACGGCCGTTCCGCGACCCGGCACCGAGCGCATCTCCACCGCACCGCCCATTGCGCGAACGCGATTCATCACCACGTCGATGCCGACGCCACGGCCCGACAGGTCCGTCACGCGCTCGGCCGTGGAGAAGCCCGGGCGCGCGATGATCCGCATCAGCTCGTCGTCGGACAACGCCGTCTTGTCTTTGTCGACTAACGACAACTCCTTCGCCCGCAACAGGACACGCGTGCGATCGACGCCCTTCCCATCATCCTCGACGCGCACCAACACCGTGCTCCGCTCGCGCGATACGCTGAGCACGAGCGAGCCCGACGCCGGCTTGCCCGCCGCGCGCCGCTGGTCCGGCATCTCGATGCCGTGGTCGACCGCGTTGCGCAGAAGGTGCAGCACCGGATCGCCGATCTCGTCGAGCATCGAGCGATCGAGCTCGATGTCGTTCCCCTCCACGGTGAAGACGATCTGCTTGCCCAAAGCGTGCGCCGCGTCGCGCACCAGCCGCGGGAAGCGGTCGAACACCTGCCCCACCGGCACCATGCGGCTCAGCATCACTTCGTCCTGCATCTCGCCGATGAGGCGGGCCGCGAGCGTGACGACCTCATCGAGCGCCGGATCGCCGTGGCGGGCGGCCAGCTCGAGCAGGCGGCCGCGCGCGATCACGAGCTCGCCCACCATGTTCATCAGCGTGTCCAGGCGCTGCAGGTCGATGCGGACCTGGCGCGTCGGCCGAGCGGCCGCACCGGTCTGGCCGTCGGCGGCGGCCGACGCCTGGCCCGGCTGCCCGACCGTCTCGATGCCGTCCACTTCGACGCGGTCCACGTCGCCCACGCCGAACAGCGCGCGAACGATGTCGTCGCGCGGCACCGTGCAGTCCAGGTGGATCGAAAAGCCCGCGCCGAACTCCTCGGCCTGGAGCGCCTCGACCGGCGGAATCACCTCGAGCACTGTGCCTAACGACGCGGCGCGCTTTACCAGGAGCAGCGCGCGCGCACCGCGGAGCGCCGTGCCGGATGCGAGGCGGACGCGCACCAACCGGCTGCTCGTCGCGGCGTGTGTCACGGCCGGCTGCGGCGGAGAGGGCGCCGAGCTCGCGGCCGGCGACACGCGTTCGGCCGCCGTGACGTTCGCTGGCGCCACCGCGGCGCACGCCCTGAGCCTTTCGATCACCTCGAGGATCGCCGCCGGCACCGGCGCGTCCGACTCTGCCTCTCTCTGGACGACCGCTTCGATCGCCTGCTCGAGCGAGTCCGCCGCGTGGAACAAGAGCTCCATCACCTCGGCAGTCACCGCCATCTCGCCGCGGCGCACGCGGTCGAGGACGTTCTCCATCTCGTGCGCCAGCTCGGTCACCGCGCGATAACCCATCGTCGCGCTCATGCCCTTCACCGTGTGCACCGCGCGGAAGATTGCCCCCACTGGTTCGCTCGCTTGGGGCGAGCTTTCCAGCGCGAGCAACGCGTGATTCATCGCGGAGAGGTGTTCGCGGCTCTCCGTGAGGAAAAGTTCGGCGTACCGAGAGAGATCCATTCGGGTAGGCGGCGAAGCGGAGGGACAGCGCGGGCGAGACGCGCGACGGGACCTGCCGACCGGGTTACAACATCGACCAGCCTACCCGAGCACGCGCTGCACCGCCTCGAGGACGCGACTCGGCTGGAAGGGCTTGACCACGAAGTCCTTCGCACCAGCCTGAATCGCCTCGACGACGAGCGCCTGCTGACCCATCGCGCTGCACATGAGAATGCGCGCGTTGCCGTCGTACTTGGTGATCTCGCGGACCGCATCGATCCCGCCCATGTCGGGCATGACGATGTCCATCGTCACGAGGTCGGGCCGAAGCTGCTTGTACTTCTCGATCGCCTGCACCCCGGTCTCCGCTTCGCCAATGACCTCGAATCCTGACTGCGACAGAATGTCGGAGATCATCGTGCGCATGAAGATCGCGTCGTCGCAGACCAACACGGTGTGACTCAACGTGACGTTCCTCCGATCAGGCGAGCACTTGCGCGATTATGTCGTGGATGTCGAGGAGCGCGACGACCTCGCCATCCAGCCGGCCGACGGCGCGCACCGCACCGCCAGGCACGAGCGCCTCGGCTTCCGTTTCCAGTTCCATCTCCGCCGTGCGGCGGACGTCCAGCACTTCATCCACGGCGATGCCCACCAGCTTCGCGCCGTGCTCGATCAACACGATCGATCCCGTTCCTTTGGCCGGCGCGTCGGCCAGCCGCATCGCCAGATCGATCACCGTCACGATCGTCCCCCTCACGTTCACCAGCCCCGCCACGTACGTCCCGGCGCCGGGCAGGCGCGTCGGCCGGCGCGCGGGGATGATCTCGCGCACCGTGCCTAACTCGACCCCCACCACGCGGCCCGCCACCCGGCACAGCACGACCTGTCCGGTTAGGCGCGCCCCCGCGCGGTCAGGTGTCGAGACGGTAGAAACCAAAATCGTCGAGTGGGTCCCAGTGAGACGGCCGTTCCGTCCACCCGGCTGCCGCGGCCATCGCCCGGTTGAGATCCGCCGGGAGCGGTGAGCGCAGCTCGATCGGTGTGCCGGTCACCGGATGCGGGAAGATCAACCACGCCGCGTGCAGGAACTGTCGTCGCGGTGGTAGCGCCACGAGTCGTCGCGCACCGCCGCCGCCGTAGGTGTCGTCTCCCACCACCGGATGGCCAACCGACGCGAGGTGGACGCGAATCTGGTGCGTGCGACCCGTGTGCAGGTGCGCGCGCAGAAAATCCGCCGCGTCGAACCGTGCGAGCCGCACGAAGTCAGTCCGTGCAGGTCGCCCAGTACTGACGACTGCCATACGCTTTCGGTCTCGCGGGTTACGCGCGATCGGACGGTCGATCGTCAGACGGTCCTGCTCGAGATGTCCCCAGACGAGAACCGCGTATCGGCGGATGATTCGCCGCGCTGAAAGTGCGGCGCCCAGCACTCGGTGTGCTCGATCGGTTTTGGCAACGAGCAACAGACCCGACGTGTCTTTGTCGAGCCGATGGACCAGACCCTCGCGACCCGAACCGGTGCCTTCTGCGAGCGGACCGCCACGACCTTTCAGCGCGTTGACGAGCGTCCCGCTCCAATGGCCGGGCGCCGGATGTACTACCATGCCGGCTGGCTTGTCAACGACAAGCACATCGTCATCTTCAAATACAACATTGAGTTGAATCGCTTCAGATAATACTTCACGTGAGGTGGGCGGCGGGATTTCCACACCCACGCTCTCGCCCGCTTGCACGCGATAGCTGGCCTTCTCGCGTCGGCCGTCCACCGTCACATGACCGTTCGCAATGAGGGTCGCCGCCTGTGTTCGCGAGAGGTCGGCGCTCCGAGCGACGAAGAGGTCGAGGCGCGATCCGGATGCCTCGCTGTCCTCGACCAGGAAGGATCGAACCGCCGGCTGGGGGATCACCCCCCGCTCGACACCTTGGGCTCCGGCACGACGTCGCGAACCACCTCGGGCATCACGTCGGGCACTGCGTCTCCGACCTGCACCTCCAGGCGTGGTTCGGAATGGCGCTCCTCGCCCCATAGGGCCCACGCGAGCAGGAACGCCCCGGTGCTCACGGCAATGTCCGCCACGTTGAACGTGGGCCAGCGCCAGTCGCGGAAGCCGATGTCCATGAAGTCCACGACGCCGATGGGCGAGCGCACGCGGTCGATGAGGTTCCCGACGGCCCCCCCGCAGACCAAGCCGAGCGCGACGACGCGCAGGACGTCGCCGGGACGCGTGCCCCGGTAGAGGCGCCCCAGAATCAGCAGCGCGATGACCGTGAGGACGAGGAAGATCTCGCGCGACCACGGGCCCAGATTGAGACCGAACGCCGCGCCGGGATTGAACACCAGCGTTAGGCGGACGACGTCTCCGAGCACGTTCTGCGGCACCCGTTGTCCGGGGAGCAAGTCCACCGCGGCGATCTTCGTGATCACGTCGATCGCCACCACGCCGGCGACCAACGTCCAGAAGAGTCCGGGCCTAGGCCTGCTGTGGCTGCTGCTTCTTGGCATCTTCCTCTCGCTGCTTGCACGCAAAGCAGAGCCGGGCGTGGGGAAGTGCATCCAGCCGGTCGAAATCGATGTCCTCACCGCAATTGTGACACTTCCCGAACGTCTCCGGCGACCGGTACAGCCGGCGCAACGCTTCGTCGATATGCCACAAGAACCGGCCCTCCTGGCTCGCGAAGAGGAACGCCTTCTCGCGTTCCATCGCGTCGGTTCCTTGGTCGGCCATGTGGAAGGAGTACGAGCTCAGGTCGCCATCGGCCGATTGCGGCGTGGCGTTGAAGGCCTCGGTGTAGTTGCCGAGTTCCTTGAGCACGCGCTTCCGCTCCTCGAGTAACCGCTTCTCGAAGTGCGAGAGCAACTTCTTCGTCATCGGCTTCGACTTCTTCGAGCTCGCTGAAGACGGCATCGCTAGTGCACTCTCGTCAGGGCAATGCGGACGTCGTCGTCCATCACTTCGACTGTCTGCACCGCGTCAACTGTTGCCGCGACGTCACCGCCGATGATGACCTCGCTCGCGAGCACTTCGCCGGCCACGTAATTCCGGTGTTCCCGCACGGCCTGCTCGACGTCGCCGTTTCCGGTCACCTGCAACCGCACCCGATCGCTCACGACGTACCTCAAATCCTTTCGCATCCGCTGCACGCGGTTCACGACTTCTCTCGCCAGACCTTCGCGCCGCAACGCGTCACTCACCGCGGGGTCAATGGCCGCGAAATATCCGCCCTCTTCCTGCACGACCAGGTCGCCGCCAGCGCGCCGTACCACTTCCAGGTCCTCGTGCGCCAATGCATGCGACTCGCCTTCCACCGAAATCACCAACGACTCCCCACGTGTGAATCCCAACAACGCATCACTGCTCAATGCCGCGACGGCTTTCGCCGCGAGCGGCGTCCGCTTTCCGAATCGCTTGCCGAGTGCGCGGAAATTTGGTCTCGCTTCGAGACGAACGAGGGCATCGCCGGTCAACGCGAACTCCACCTGCTTCACATTCAACTCCGCTCGCAAGAGCGGAACCAACGCATCCAATACACCAGCCTTGTAATTTGGCACCACACATACGAGCCTGGAAAGCGGCTGCCTGATCTTCACGCCGGCCTCCTCTCGGGCCGCCCTCGCCAGCGTCGCCAACCGCCGAATGTGACCCATCGCCTGCTCGAGCGCCGCGTCGCCCTCGGCCAGCGAGCACCCACCAAACGGTGCCAGGTGCACCGAGGTTCCACCAGCCGCGCCATCGCGCCCCGCCGTCAGCTCGCGGTGCATCCAGTCGGTTACGAACGGGGCGAATGGCGCGAGGAGCCGGCACGTCACCACCAGGACCTCGTGCAGCGTGGCGAACGCCGCGCGATTGTCGGCCGAGTCGACGTCGTAGAACCGAGCGCGATTCACCCGTACGTACCAGTTCGACACGTCGTCGACCACGAAGTCCATGATCGCGCGCAGCGCCGGCGTCGCATCGTACCGCCACATCAGCTCGTCCGCTTGGTGGCAGACCGACGCGAGGCGCGACAGCACCCAGCGGTCCACCGGCGGACGCTCGGCGACCGCCGGATCGTCGTCGCCCGGCGTCCAGCCGAAGTTCGCGTACTGCGCGAACATGCCGCTGTAGACGTTCTTGAGGGTCAGAAGAAACTTGCCGGCCTGCTCGCGAATGAGGTCTTCGTCGAACCGCCGAGGCAGCCACACCTGGCTCGACGCGATGAGGAAAATGCGTGTCGCGTCCGCGCCGTGTCGCGCCATCACCTGCCACGGGTCGACCACGTTGCCCTTGCTCTTGGACATCTTGGCGCCGGTCGCGTCGAGCACGAGGTCGTTGACCACGACGGCGCGATACGGCGCCGCGAGCGCGCTGGTGCCGCCATCGGTCACGTTGTTAGGCAGCGCGTCGCCCAGTCCCGTCGCGATCGCCAGCAGCGAATAGAACCAGCCGCGTGTCTGGTCGACGCCCTCGGCGACGAAATCGGCGGGATACTGGCGCTCCATCACGTCGCGATTGGCGAACGGGTAGTGCCATTGCGCGAAGGGCATCGATCCCGAGTCGAACCACGTGTCGATGACTTCGGGCACCCGACGCATGATGGCGGCGTCCGCGCATTGCTCGCAGCGCAGCTCGTAGCGGTCGATGTACGGCTTGTGCGGATCGAAGTCCGGCGGGAGTGCGCTGCCTAACCGGCGGGCGAGCTCGGCGTACGAGCCGATGACCGTGACGTGCGACGCGTCGCGCTCGCACACCCAGACCGGGAGCGGCGTGCCCCAGTACCGGTCGCGCGACAACGCCCAATCGATGTTGTTCTCGAGCCACTCGCCGAAGCGGCCCTGCCCCGTCTCGCTGGGGTGCCAGTCCACGCGCGCATTGCGCGCCAGCATCGCGTCGCGAAACGACGTCGTGCGCACGAACCACGATTCGCGCGCGTAGTAGAGCAGCGGCGTGCCGCAGCGCCAACAATGCGGATACGCGTGCTCGATGGTCGCCGCCTTCCAGAGCACGCCGCGGCGGCGCAGCTCGTCGATGATCAGCGGATCCGCTTTCTTGACGAACATGCCGCCCACGAGCGGCATGTCGGCCGGAAATTCGCCGCGCAGATTGACGGGCTGCAGGAACGCGAGTCCGTGCCGTTGGGCGGCGGCGTAGTCGTCGGCGCCGAACGCCGGCGCCATGTGCACGACGCCGCTCCCGTCTTCGGCCGACACGAAATCCTCGGCGACGATGAGCTCGTGCTCTCCGGTGGAGTACGCCACCCAGTCGAGCGGGCGCGCGTAGCGCCGGCCGGCGAGCTCGCGGCCGGGCATGCGCCGCTCGACGCGCCAGCGGTCGGGCCAGGCGTCGCCTAACACAGCGGGCGCGCGCGATTCGGCGAGGATGAGGTTCGCCTCGCTGCCATCGCGCCGCTCGAGCGCGAGGTACACGAGCGCCGGATGCACCGCCAGCGCGACGTTGGACACGAGCGTCCACGGCGTGGTGGTCCACACGAGGATGCGCGTCCCGCCGGCGCCATCGAGCGGCAGGGCGACGTACACGCTCGGGTCGCGCACGTCTTCGTATCCTTGCGCCACCTCGTGACTCGACAGCGCCGTTCCGCAGCGCGGACAATACGGCAAAATCTTGTGCCCGCGATACAGAAACCCGCGTCCGTGCATCGTCGCCAGCGCCCACCACACGCTCTCGACGTAGTCGTTGGAATACGTGATATACGGATCGCTGTAGTCGAGCCAGTAGCCGATGCGCGCGCTCAGCTTCTCCCACTCGTTCTTGTAGGTCCAGACGCTCTCGCGACTCAGCTTGTTGAAGGCCTCGACGCCCAGCTCCTCGATCTGCTGCTTGCCGTTGATGCCTAACCGCTTTTCGACCTCGATCTCCACCGGCAGCCCGTGCGTGTCCCAGCCTGCCTTGCGCAGCACGTGGTAGCCCTTCATGGCGCGGTAGCGGCAGAAGAGATCCTTGATCGTGCGCGACAAGACGTGGTGGATGCCCGGACGGCCGTTGGCCGTGGGCGGCCCCTCGAAGAACACGAATTCGTCCGCGCCGGCGCGCGCGCGCAGCGTTTGGCCTAACAGATCTTCGGCGTCCCACTGCGCCAGCACCTGCTGCTCGAGCGTGTCGGCCGGCAGGTCGGGCGGCAGCAGCCGGTAGGTCGCCGTCGGCTCGGCGGCGGTCATAGCTGGCGCACCACGTCGCGTACGACCTCCGTTAGGCGCGGCTCGGCCGATGCCGCCACCGCGATGATCTGCTCGACCGTCGCCGGCTCCAGCGCATCGGGCAGACAGCGGTCCGTGATGATCGAGAGCCCGAGCACGCGCATACCGGCGTGCACCGCCACGATCACTTCGGGAACGGTCGACATGCCCACCACGTCGGCGCCGATCGCGCGCAGAAAGCGATACTCGGCCGGCGTCTCGAGGTTGGGCCCGGTGACCGCCACGTACACGCCCTCGCGGAGCGTGATGCCGCGCGCCGCCGCCGCCTGCCGCGCCAGCACGCGCAGCCCGCGATCGTACGCGCACGACATGTCCGGGAAGCGCGGACCCAGCGAGTCGTCGTTCGGCCCGACGAGCGGGTTGTCACCGAGGAGGTTGATGTGGTCGGCGATGAGCATGAGGTCGCCCGGATCCCACAACGGGTGCATGCCGCCGCACGCGTTGGACACGATCAGCGTGTCTGCGCCTAACTGGCGCATCACGCGCACCGGGAACGACACCTGCTGCGCCGTGTAGCCTTCGTACAGGTGGAAGCGGCCCTGCATCGCCACCGTGGGCCGGCCGGCAAGCGTCCCGCAAAGCAGGCGCCCAGCGTGCGACTCGGTGGTCGACATCGGGAAGCCCGGGATGTCTTCGTACGGGATCACCACCTGCACATCCATCTCGTCCGCGAGGGCGCCGAGCCCGGTGCCCAGAATCAACGCGACATCGGGCGTGCCCTCGAAGCGATCGCGCACCGCGGCGGCGGCGACAGCCGCCTGCGCGCGCGTGTGGGCGTGTCGAGCAGGGACCTGCGCCGGCGCCAGTCGTGGATCGTCGAGGCGCACTCCAGTCATTCCTTTACGAGCGACTCGAGCCACGCCGGCGTTTTCACGTGCGCCCGCGGGTCGACGGCCTCGGACTCGCCGCTCGTCCGCGACGGCGGTACCGGCATCTCGGCGGCGTTCAACTCGGCCAGGTGTCGCTCCACGAGGGCGCGCAGCTGTCCCATGTACGTTAGGCGGGCCTTGGCGAGCGACGTCAGCTCGGTTTCCAACCGCCGGATCTCGGCGCGCGCCGCCTCCACCTGGCGCTCGCCCTCGGCGCGCGCCTCGCGCAAGATGAGCTGCGCCTCGCGCTCCGCCTGCTCCCGCATCTCGGCGCGCAGCTGCTGCGCCGACACGAGCGCGTCGTTGAGCGCCTTGTCGCGCTCGCGGAATGCGCGCAGCTGCTCGTGGAAACCGCGAGCCTTGGCCTCGAGATCCTGGTTGAGGCGCGTCAAGCGCTCCAACTCGTCTGCCACCTGCGCCCGAAAATCCTCGACTTTCTTTTCGTCGTACCCGCGAAACGCCTTGGCGCCGAAATCCCAGCGACGCACGTCGAGCGGTGAGAGATGAAAAGCTTCGTCAGTCATTGGTCTCTCGCTCCAAACAGGATGGTGCCGAGCCGCACCATTGTGGCTCCCTCCTCCACCGCCACCTCGTAGTCGTTGGACATACCCATCGACAACTCGGTCACGT
>Ga0070735_10003922_pt1 | contig 12775 bp, 5 predicted proteins | sample Coa_R1_FD_66443 | JGI IMG/M metagenome (GOLD analysis project Ga0070735, IMG submission 66443) | Surface soil microbial communities from Centralia Pennsylvania, which are recovering from an underground coalmine fire - Coalmine... | ecosystem: Environmental > Terrestrial > Soil > Unclassified ...
GAGGCCATTTCCGAATTCAAGGTGCTGGCCGGCACCTACTCCGCCGAATACGGCACCAACTCCGGCGCCCAGCTCGTTATGGCTTTGCGAGCCGGAACCAATCAGTTTCACGGTGATGCTTTCGAATTCGTTCGTAACGACGTATTTGATGCGGAGACGTATTTTCAGAACTACTTCACCCCCGCTGGTTCAACGCCCGTGGCGAAAAGCCGGCTGCGACAGAACCAATACGGGTTCGTGTTTGATGGCCCTGTTTTGATACCTAAGGTGTATAACGGCAAGGACCGCACCTTTTTCATGTTCGACTGGGAAGTGCATAACGTCCGGCAGCCCGGCACGTCCACGACAAGCAACGTGCCCACGCAGGCTTTCGAAAATGGAGATCTCAGCGCACTGCTTAACCGCCACAGCACCAGCGGCGCGTCGCTGCCCTCCATACAGGTAATCGACCCGATCACCGGAGTTCCTTTCCCAGGCGACATTATCCCCGCGTCCCGCATCTCACCGATTGCCAAGAATCTGTTTACTTTCTGGCCTCAGGCCCTGTACCCGAGCCCCGACCCGATCACCGGCTTCAACTACATCGGCGCAGGCAATGTCGGCATCGATGACGATCAGCGTTATGTCCGTATCGACCACCAGATCTCAGAGAAGGACCGGCTCTTCGGCCATTATGCGATCGACGATATTTCCTATGCCCAGCATTATGGCGATAATCCGAATTTTCCGTACTTCGTTGCTGGACGCAATCAGAACGCGGCTGCCCAATATATTCACGTTTTCAGTCCGTCACTGATCAACGAATTCCGGTTGGGTTACATGCGTTCGGTGGACAATACGCTGAACCCTCGTTCGAATACGAACTTCAACCTTGATTCACTCGGTATGACCGGTTTTCGCGTCCTGAATGACAATAACCGCCCATTCACACCGCGCGAAGCGGGCCTGCCAAGCATCACTATTTCGGCGTTCGATACACTGGCGGAGCACGATGGCGGCAACGGGTACGATTTCAACAACTATTACGAAATTGGCGACAATCTCACAATCACGCGCGGCGCTCACAATTTCAAAATGGGCTTCCAGGCCGGAATCGTTCAATTGAACCGCGGCGCGGCAAATGTGCCCCGCGGCGATATGAACTTCACTGATGACGTGGCCAATAGCGGTTGGGCGGCCTTTCTGCTGGGCTATCCCACTTCTTCCGATACGCCGGAAGGCTTGCCGCTTACCTATCCGCGGCAGACCCGCTACGGTGCGTATTTTCAAGACGACTGGAAGGTCAGCTCACGCTTCACGCTGAACCTCGGCCTCCGTTACGAGTACAACACGACCGCAACCGACATCCGAGGCCTTTGGCGGAGCCTCAGCTTTCGAGATGAGAAGAATGGTATTCCCACGCTCATCCCCAACATCCGCACTCCGTATGCCTTCTACACTCCCGATAAGTGGGATTTCATGCCGCGCCTCGGGCTGGCGTATCGCGTCAGCGATAAGACCGTCATTCGTTCCGGCGGTGGCATCTATTACAATGTCCAGCAGCTCAATAATTACACCATCCTCAATCTGAATCCGCCGCTTTCCGGTAGCGTGCCATTTACGAATACGGCATCCAATGGGATCATCGTAAACTCGAACCCGATTACGTCCCAGAATCCCTTCGGGCAGCTCAGTCCCACCAGCACAATCAACGCGAATACGCTCAACCCGGACAATTTCGAGCCTCGCGTCATCCAATGGAGCTTCGGCATCCAGCGGCAGTTGCCCGGGGATTCCTTGCTGGACGTCGGCTATGTAGGAAGCAAGGGTGTACACATCGATAACACAGTCGAGTTAAACAACCCCGATCCCGGCCTCAGTTCGCTACCGACTACACCACAGCAGCGCAGACCTTGGCAAAGTGTGATCGACGGTGACGGTGGACCGATCCGGCCATTGTCCCGCATCCGCTGGCTCGATTCCGGCGCCAACTCCTGGTATCACGGTCTTCAAGTCAATTACCAGAAGCGCTTCAGTCACGGATTCCAGGGCAACGTAGCTTATACGTACAGCAAAGCTCTGGGTGAAGGCTACGGCCGAAATGAAAGTTTCGGCTTCGTCAATGGCGGATCCTATCAGGATCCTCGGGATCGGGCCGCCGATAAAGCTCGTTACCCTTTCGATGTGACGCACAACCTGGTTGTCAGCGGCATTTATATGTTGCCTTCACCGTTCAAAAACGGCTTTGCCCGGCAAGTGCTCGGGGGCTGGCAAACGAATGCGATCTGGACCGCGCACACCGGGCTTCCGTATCAGGTGAGTCAGAATAATTCGCTGAACACCTTTACCAGTCCCGTGCGGCCGGATCGCGTCTGCAATGGCGCTATCTCCAACCCGACCATCGTTGAGTGGTTTAATCCGGATTGCTTCCAGGTGGTGACCTGTCAAGTCAGCACGCTGTCCAATCTCTGCCACTACGGCAGCTCCGGAAACGGCATCCTGACCGGACCCGGATTCGAAAACGTCGATTTCTCTCTCGTAAAGAATTTTGCCATTAAGGAATCCATGAAGCTGCAGTTCCGGGCGGAGATGTTTAACATCTTCAATCATCCCAACTTCAATCCGCCGGGCGCTTCCCTCAGCGCTTCCACACAATACTTGCCGTCCGCGCCAGGTGCGGCTTTTCCAACCCAGATTCGTTACCAAGGTCCGCAGCAAATTACCAGCATTGCGGCACCCATGCGGCAGATCCAATTCGGGTTGAAATTTCTGTTCTGACGAATAATCGGTCAACGATCGGACCCAAGGAGGCGAATGCGTCCCTGGTAGAAAGGCGACGAGTTTGGAATGTATATATACTTGTGACTGGTTGTCATCGGTATGAGACAAAGGTCGCGACGCTACCTGGCACCGCTGATTCTGGCGTGTGCGTCGTGTTCTGCTCTCCTCGCGCAGAGTCCGCCCAAAGGCGCCGCCGATTTCTTCGAAACGCATGTGCGCCCGGTACTCGCGAAGAACTGCTTTGCCTGCCACACCGCCGCCCATATGGGTGGCCTGCAGCTCGATTCGCGCGAGCACCTGATCAAAGGCGGTCGGGACGGCGCGGTTGTTGTTCCCGGCGATCCCGATAAGAGCGTTCTAATCCAGGCCATCCGGCAGACCCACCCGCGCTACAAAATGCCCCCGCAGAGCAAGCTAGCGGATCAAGAGATTGCGGACCTTACCACGTGGGTAAAAATGGGCGCCGTCTGGCCTGAAACCCCTGGTATTCTGCCAAGCAACAGCGGCAAGTATTTTATAACGGCACAGCAGCGCAAGTTCTGGGCTTTTCAGCCTGTGCAGAAGCCGGCAGTTCCCGAGGTCCACGACAAGGCGTGGCCAAAAACCCCGATCGATAATTTCATACTCGCGAAGCTCGAGCAGAAGGGCCTCCAGCCTGTGAGACCTGCCGACAAACGGGCGCTAATCCGCCGCGCCACATTCGATCTCCTCGGGCTTCCGCCCGCGCCCGCGGAAGTGGAAGCATTTGTAAACGACGGGTCCCCGGACGCATTTGCCAAAGTTGTCGACCGGCTGCTCGCATCACCTCATTACGGTGAGCGTTGGGGGCGCTATTGGCTCGACCTGGCGCGTTACGCCGATGGTGAGTTGGGCGCGAGCAAAGATACTCCCTTTCCCAATGCTTATCGCTATCGTGACTGGGTGATTGAGGCGTTCAATAAGGACATGCCCTACGACCTGTTCGTGAAAGCGCAGATCGCGGGCGATTTACTAAAGAGCGCACACCCGGCAGACCTGGTTCCCGCACTGGGGTTCTACGCTCTGGGCCCACGCGATGACGATCGCGTGGACGTTACGGGCCAAGTTTTCCTAGGGCTAACGACCGGTTGCGCGCGCTGCCACGATCACAAGTACGATCCGATCCCTACACAGGATTTCTACTCGCTCCTCGGCGTATTCAAAAGCACCGAGGCACAGGAATACACGCTCGTAGACGAAAACACGGTGGCTTCATACAAGCGCATGAAGAAGGAAATCGACGATCAGAAGAACGCGGTGGCTGATTTTGTTGAGAAGCACAGCACCGAGCTGAGCGAAATTCTGGCGGCGAAAACCTCCCGCTACCTGATGGCAGCCTGGGATGTCATGAACGCAGTGAAGCCGGACTGCGCCACCGCCGCTCGGGACGAGAATCTGGACGAGACCACACTAGAGCGCTGGATAGGCTATCTAAAAAATCCGAGCCGCGATCATAAGTTCTTGAAACCCTGGGACGACTTGGTGGCAAACCATGCCGGCCGTGAAAAAGCGCAAACGTTCGCGGACGGATTCCAGGATTTCGTTCTCACCATGTTTGCAGAAAAGCACGCGATGGACGATCGCAACTACGTCAAACTGGGCGGCGCCGCCGGCGTGCGGGATGAGCATGTCCGCCAATACACAAACCTGGAATCTCTGCCGATCGAGAAATACTATTTATGGCGGGACTTGGCCTCAGAGCCTTATAAGAAGGACTTTGTAGATTTCAAGGGCGGCGTCTATTACTATGGCGCGAAAGATATTCCGCGGTTCCTGGCGCCCGAGTGGCGTGAGCACCTGGCGGCTATGCAGGCGCGCCTTTCTCGCCTGAAACAGGACCTGCCGCCACAGTATCCATTTCTGCACATCATCCGCGACTGCGCGAAACCAGCCGACATTAGAGTCCATATTCGTGGAGACGAGAAGAATCTGGGTGAAGTGGCGCCCCGGCGATTTCTCGCGATTTTGTCCAATGGCGAACCGCCTCCGTTCAAAAATGGCAGCGGCCGTCTGGAGTTGGCGGAAGATATTGCGACGCCGGCTAATCCCCTGTTCGCACGCGTGATGGTGAATCGCATCTGGCAAGGTCATTTCGGCCAAGGAATCGTGCGAACGCCGTCCAACTTCGGACTCCTAGGTGAACGGCCAACGCATCCGGAGTTGCTGGATTATTTGGCGGCCGAATTTGTCGAGCGGCACTGGTCCATCAAAGCGATGCATCGCGAGATCATGTTATCGGCGGCCTATCAATTGAGCACGCAACAGGACGACAAGGATTTTACCGAAGATCCCGCAAATCGGCTGCTGTGGCGGGCCAATCTTCGCCAACGCCTCGATGTGGAAGCTTTGCGCGACGCGCTTCTGGCAGTCTCGGGCAAGCTGGATCTAGCGGTGGGCGGACCGCCGCAGCCGCTTACCGACACGAATTGCCGCCGCACCGTCTATGCGCTGATCAGCCGCACCAAATTGGATTCCACCTTGGCTTTATTCGATTTTCCGAATCCCAATATGACTAGCGAACAGCGAATGGCGACAGTTGGGCCCATGCAGCGGCTTTATTTTATGAACAACAGCTTTGTCGCTCTGCAGGCCAAAGCGCTTGCGGATCGCCTGAACGCGGCGGAAAACGATGATGCTGTTAAGATCGCACGTGCTTACCAGTTACTTTTTGCGCGCTCGCCTTCGAGCCCTGAGATACAACTTGGATTGGAATTTCTAGCCAAGACCGGCCAGGCGTGGCCACAATATGTGCAAGTACTACTCAGTTCGGCGGAGTTCAGTTCTGTGAATTAGGAGGTCTCAAATGAATCGACGCGATGCCCTACGTTTCATGGGTTGTGGTTTTGGAACCCTGGGTTTGGCTAATCTCCTCTGCGCGGAGAGCGAGCGCGGACCGCTGGCGCCCAAAGCGCCGCATTTCCCGCCCAAAGCGAAACGCGTGATCTTCCTGTTCCTCAACGGCGGGATGTCGCACGTCGATACCTTCGACCCGAAGCCAATGTTGACCAAGTACGATGGCCAACCCATGCCGGGCCCGAAAATCCAGACCGACCGAGCCTCCGGCAACCTCATGCGCTCACCATTTGAATTTCGGAAGTGCGGCCAGAGTGGAATCGAGGTGAGCGAGATCTTTCCGCGCGTCGGCTCGCATATCGACGATATTTGTGTGATTCGTTCGATGTATTCCGATAACGGCAATCATGGGCCTTCGCTGCTGATGATGAACTGTGGCCATGGATTGACAGGACGCCCTTCCATGGGTTCCTGGGTCACTTACGGCCTGGGCACTGAAAACCAGAATTTGCCGGGCTTCGTCGTGCTGTGCCCCGGATATCCCGTGCTGGGCGCGCAGTTATGGGATTCGACGTTTTTACCTTCTGTATACCAGGGCACCTACATCGCTTCCGGCGAACAGGAACCGGACAAACTGGTACCGAACATCCGAAACTCGAAATACAGCCCTGCCGAGCAGCAGGACCAGCTCGCGTTGCTCGATAAAGTGAACCGCTCCTATCTTCAGGAGGTAGGACATCAGCCCGAATTGGAGGCTGGTATTGAGGCCATGGAGGTCGCCTACCGCATGCAGACAGAGGCTCCCGGCGTTTTCGATATTTCGAAGGAGAGTCCGGCCACCCGCGCGCGTTATGGTGACGGAGATTTTGCGAGAGGCTGCCTGATGGCGCTCCGGCTGGCGGAACGTGGCGTGCGCATGGTGCAGATTTATTTTGGAAATTTCCAGCCCTGGGACAGTCACGACGATATCCGGGTTCACGCGAAGCTTGCCCAGGCGGCGGATGCCCCCATTGCTGCGCTGATTGAAGATCTGAAATCGCGCGGACTGTTTGCAGACACCCTGCTAATCATAGGCAGTGAGTTTGGACGTACGCCCATGATCCAGAACAGCGGTCTTGAACGGGTTGGAAACGGACGCGATCACAATGTCCATGGCTTCTGTACTCTGCTGGCCGGGGGAGGCGTAAAGGGCGGGATCACCTACGGCGCCACTGACGATTTTGGCTTCAAGGCCGTGGAGAAGCCGTGCCACGTGCATGACCTGCATGCGACTGCGCTGCACTTGCTCGGTTTCGATCACACGCGGCTCACCTATCGCTACAGCGGCCGCGATTTTCGCCTCACCGATGTAGCCGGCAACGTGGTCAAGGAAATTTTGGCGTAAGCTAAACGAACGCCAACTGCTCCTGGCTCGGCTCTGCGCAGCAGTACCACGGCTCACTCATCTGAGGTATCGCAGCGCGCGCGGGCCGGTCAAAATTCTTTGGTAGCGGCTCGTGTTGAGCGAGTTGCCAAACTTCCGAGAAAATCTCCCGGCGCGACCGGCCAGCCTTCTGCGCTTCATCAACCAGACGAAATACTTGCGCGGCCAGATCGTCGATACCGGGGTCTTGATGGCGCCAGCGGTACAGCAGCGCCGCTTCATCATAGTCACTCACGATGGCGCGGATTTCGTCCAGCTCCAGCATTCGCGAGCCTGCCGGAATCAGCAGCCGCAACGCAAGTTGGACCGGTGCGACGTTCTCCACGAGGTCGAGAGCTGCCATCACGCGCAGAAGGTCGCAGAAGCCATCGCGCGTCGTCCACGGCGTGAACGGGATGAACGTTGGAGCCAGCGTAAGGTCCACCTCCCGGAAGGCCGCTGCCACTTCATAAAAATCGGCACGTGTGTGTCCCTTATCCAGTTTTTCGAGAACGCGGTCGTCCACTGACTCCACTGCGCTGGTCACAAACAGGCAGCCGGTCTGGCGCAGCACGGGTAACAGTTCGCGATGCTTGCGCAAATGTTCGATCTTGATCGTAACGTCGTACGTAACGCCTGGAAATACCCGATGCAGCGCCTCGACAATACGAATTGCGTGCGTGGGGCCGTTGAAGAAGTCCGGATCGCCGAACGTGATGTGGGCCGCGCCAGCCGCGATCTGCTGCCGGATATCGTCCAGCACCACATCCTGCTGTACGACGCGGAACGCCCCGGCATAGACGGGCACGATCGGGCAATGCCGGCATAGGTGCTTGCAGCCGCGGCTCGCCTCCGTATAGGCCGCTAGCTTTTCGTCTCCGTTCACGCGCAGCCGCCCGTAGCGCTGAATCGCGGGAAGCCCCGCTCGATCGGGCGTCATAAATTTAAGCCGCTCGAGCGAAATCAGCGGCTCTTTCTGTTCTGCAGAGTCGCCGTTACTCAGCCGTGCAGCTAGCGCTGTGAGCGCCGCTTCGAATTCACCACCCAATACAGTCGCCACCCCGATCTTACGCAAGTATGAATCATTCAATGGCGCATATAGCCCGTAACAGCACAGGTGCGCCTGGGGATTGAGTTGTTTTATTTTCTCGATGGCGCGCACAGCTAGCCGGGTGGCCGTATGCATCGGCAAATAGAACGCCACCAGATCCGCTTCCCGCACCGCCTGCGCCGGCAGTCCGCACACCGCAAGATCGACGCAGCGCACTGCATGTCCGGCAGCCCGCAACCAAGCCGCAGGTGAAGCCAATCCGAATGGCTGATGCCCTAAATCGTAGGTAGAGAGAAGAATGATGTTCATCTTTGCACAGCGGAGCGCATCTGCCTGGGCCTCGCTACGGCGTGGGCACAAACACAATGCAGACGGGCGAACCAAGCGAAATCGACGTTCCCGACGGCGCCAAACGGCCTGTCTTCGGATCGACTTTGAACAGCACCACGTTGTCGGTGTCCTGATTCGCTGCGAATAAGTACCGCGCCGTCGGACCGAGGCCGAAGAAGCGCGGTGTCTGACCCTGCGTCGAAGTGTTATCGATCAGCTTCAGAGTGCCTTTGTGGGAATCGATCGTGAACACCGCGATGCTGTTATTGCCGCGATTGGACCCGTAGAGAAATTTTCCGTTGGGGTGTACCGCGATTTCAGCGCCGCTGTTTTCGCCCGAGAAGCCCTTCGGCAAAGTGCTCACTACTTGCAAATTCCGCAGCTCGCCTTTGCTGGAATCCCAGGAGAAAGCGGTCACGGTGGAACCCATTTCATCGATCACGTAACCGAACCGGCCATTCGGATGAAACGCAAAGTGCCGCGGTCCCGCGCCCGGATCCACTTTGGCAAACGGAAAGTCGTTGGGCGTCAAGGTTGCCTGTGCTGCATCCAGCCGATAGACCAGCACTTCATCCAGCCCCAGGTCGCAAACGATCGCGAATCTGTTATCCGGAGAGACATTGATGTAGTGGGCGTGTGGTCCTCTCTGCCTTTGTGGATCTGCACCCGATCCCTTGTGTTGGATGAAAGAAGACGACTCGCCCAGGCTCCCATCGGACTTCACCGGATATGCCGCTATGCTGCCGCTGCCGTAGTTCGCCACCATCACGCATTTGCCGGTTTTATCCACGGCAACGTAGCAGGGTCCTTGGCCGCGGGAGGAAACACTGTTCAGCAGCGTGAGTTGTCCTGTTGCAGCGTTGATCGAAAATGCACTCACTGAGCCGGTCTTCTGCCCCTGGAATTCGGAGGTCTCGTTGGCCGCATAGAGGAACCGGTTATCCGGCGAAGCGGCGAGAAAAGTTGGATTGGGAGTTGATGCGGCTAGCCCCATTTTGATCAGTTCGCCCGTGCCCGGTTGGAACCGGTAACTGTAAATCCCCTCGCTCTTGCCTTTGTTGGTATAGGTCCCAATGTAAGCCAAGTAGCTACCGGGAGCTTTTTTGTCGGCCGCCCAACCGGATGCCGCTGTCACGACGAGAATTGAACACGCCAGCACGTGTCGAAATAGGATCATGGGTTCATGAAACCGCACTGGAGCGGCTAAATGCAAGTGGTGAAGATTGGCGCTTTCAGCGCACCGGCGTCAAACGCACCGCGTGCAGCATGAACCCAATCTTCTTCTCGCTGTTGATTTTCACTGGCTTAAGCGCCAAATGAATCATACCGGGCTTCTCGATCGTGATCGTCCCTAGCTTCGACACGACATCCGGCCACAATAGGTTTCGGAAATTCGACAACCGCCCTTGGTTAGTGACCTTTCCTTCTACCGTTTTGCCGCCTACTTCAACCCGCACGATGTGGCCGCCTTCCCAATCTGTTTTCTCCCGCTGCCGCTTCTCGCTCGTGAGTAGCGTCACAGCAAATGTGCCGGGATCGCTAACCTCAAAATCCCAGCTCAGCCATTCATCTTTGTTGAACCAGTTCGTGGCCACACCGCGATTGTCCATCTTCAAATGCTCGCCGCTGCCCGAGTGGTGCACGTCGGCAAAGAAACCCGGCAGCGTGATGGTATGGTCGGGCTGTTGCGCCAGCGCCGTATTTACTTGCGGCTGCCCGTCGATCTCCAGCGCCACCACGGATACATACGGGTCCGGCGCCTTAGCGGGCAGTGAAATCCGGAGAATATCGAGATTTTTCGCGTCATCATGGTTCTGCGTAATCTTGAGCGGAGTGTGCTGTGCGTCCGCTAATAGATACGCGTTATTCACTTTGCTCTTCAATCCGTACAGCAGGAAGTCGTGCTTCGGCCAGTCGATGATCTGCAGGAAGATCTTGCCTGGTTTAGTTGTGATTGCGCCCCAGTCGAACTCATAGGGGAAGGGGCTGGGAGTGGTTGAGTAAATCGAATCGCCGTTCACTTTCATCCACTCGCCGATCTGCGCAAGCCGCTCCACGCTCGGCTGGGGGATGACGCCCTCACCCGTTGGACCTACGTTCAGCAGATAATTCCCTCCCTTCCCGACTATGTCGACAAGCTGGCGAACAATAGTTTCGGTCGATTTCCAGTTGTGATCGGCTTTTTTATACCCCCAGGTGTCATTCATCGTCGCGGGCACTTCCCAGTCACGCTTTACGACGCCGCCCGGAATCTGGTTATCGCCCATTTCTTCATAATCGCCGGCCCCGTTCCCGATCCGCCCATTTACAATTGTTTCCGGCTGGATCCGGTGAACCCAGGCGGCGAGTTCCTGGCTCTCCTCCTTGCTGATTTTGAATGGCGTATCGAACCACATCAAGCCGATCGGCCCGTAATTCGTCAGCAGCTCCTTCACCTGAGGCTTCACCAGGTCCTCGAAATATTTGTGAAAATCTTTCTTGCTTTCGTCGTAATCCCAGTCGTTGCCAACGCCATTTGGGTCGTGCCAGTCCTGCGCCTGCGAATAGTAGAAGCAGAATCTTATTCCGTCCTTCGCGCACGCGGCGCTCAGGTCCTTCATCGGATCGTGATGCCAGGGTGTCGCATCGACGACGTTGTAGCTCGATACCTTGGAGCCGAACATCGCGAATCCATCGTGATGCTTGGCGGTAATGGTCAGATATTTCATGCCGGCGTTGCGCGCGATGCCCACCCACGTATCGGCGTTGAACTTAACCGGGTTGAATTGCTTGGCCAGCGTCGCGTACTCCGCGACAGGAATTTTGTCGCGCTTCATAATCCATTCACCGATCCACGGTTCCTGCTTGCCCTTCCATTCGCCGGCCGCGACTGAGTACAGGCCCCAATGGATAAACATGCCAAAGCGAGCCGCGCGCCACCACTGCAGACGCTTGTCGCGCAACTCTTGTGCAGTACTCGCTGAGGTCTCGGTCTTCACCGGCTCCGGCTTTTGCGAGCAAGCGGCCAGGCCGATTGCGAGTGCGATGAGAACAACCCGTTTTATCCATTCCATGGCGTGTCCTTAAATTTGGTTTGCAGTTGCGATAATTCGGTCGTCAACTCGGCCTTTGCCGTTGCATAGACGGGATCGTCATGCACATCGTACATTTCATTCGGATCGGTCGCGAGGTCGAACATTTCCCATTCCGGCTCTGTCGGCCTTTGCACGGCGCCTTTGGCGTCGAGCGGCTGTCCGTAATAGTAAATCAGCTTGTAACGTTTGGTGCGGATGCCATAGTGAGCCGGCACGGCGTGATCCGATAGATGCATCCAATACCGGTAATACATCGAAGTGCGCCAGTCGTCCGGTGTCTTGCCGTGCAGCAGTGGCCGGAAGCTGCGCCCTTGCATATCGTCCGGAGTCTTTTGTCCGGCGAAGTCCAGAAACAGCTCGGCAAAATCCAGGTTCAGTACAATGTCGTTGTTCGTTGAGCCCGGTTTGATCTCGCGCGGATACCGGATCAGGAACGGCATCCGTAGCGACTCCTCATACATAAACCGTTTATCGAAATAGCCGTGCTCGCCGAGGAACATGCCTTGATCGGATGTGTAAATCACGACCGTGTTTTCGGCCAGCTTCTCTTTATCCAGATAATCGAGCACGCGGCCAACATTATCGTCCACGGACGCCACGCACCGTAGATAATCCTGCAAGTAGCGATGATAGCCCCACTTGCGCAGCGCATCGCCCTCAAGACTCGGCGGCGGGTCCATTTTGAAATCGCGCTTATTCATATTGATGCCGACAGTCATTCTCTGCAGTGCCGCGGCCCGCGACCGGTGCTCGTAGTGGTCGTAGAGATTGCAAGGCTCCGGGATCGGGCCATTGTACAGATTGGCGTATTTCGGATTGGGGTCCCAGGGACGGTGTGGTGCTTTGTGATGACACATCAGGAAGAACGGCTTCTTCTTATCGCGTTGGCGCAGCCAGTCCAGGCTCAAGTTGGCGATGATATCGCTTACGTAACCTGGATGCTGCTTGCGCGTTCCCATTTCAATCAGCACCGGATCGTTATAAACGCCCTGCCCTGGCAGAATATTCCAATAGTCGAACCCTTGTGGATCGCTCACCAGATGCCACTTGCCCACGATGGCGGTTTGATAGCCGGAATGTTGCAACAGTTTTGCGACAGTCTGGCGGTTCGGATCCAGCCGGTCGGCCAGCGTCTTCACGCCGGTGATGTGGCTGTATTGGCCGGTGAGAATCACAGCGCGGCTGGGCGTGCAAATCGAATTCGTGCACAGGCAACTGTCGAAGCGCATTCCGCCATCGGCGAGGCGGTCGATATTCGGCGTGCGGTTGCGATAACTGCCATACGCCCCGATCGCATGGGAAGAATGATCGTCGGCCATGATGTAGACGATATTGGGCGGCTTGGAA
>Ga0070735_10003923_pt1 | contig 12775 bp, 13 predicted proteins | sample Coa_R1_FD_66443 | JGI IMG/M metagenome (GOLD analysis project Ga0070735, IMG submission 66443) | Surface soil microbial communities from Centralia Pennsylvania, which are recovering from an underground coalmine fire - Coalmine... | ecosystem: Environmental > Terrestrial > Soil > Unclassified ...
CGGCGTGTTGAGCATCCGACCGTCACCCTGCGGGGCGATCCGGACACGGCCGTCCGGGGCTTCAGCAAATGGGCATGCGCGGGCACGAGCATGGTCGTCCAGCTATGAAGCCTCGACTACGGCGGGACGAGGCTTCATAGCTGGACGGCACGGCGAAATATCGACACGCGGTATCGTGGCCACGGTGTGCCGATCAATCACGGCACATGGACCATCGCGCCGCGGACCGGCTGGGGGTGGCGAGTCGCCCGAGCTGGAGGTACTAGGCCGGCACGGGCTCCATCAAGCCCTCGTCGGTGAAGAATCGGTGCGCCTCGTCGAGGGTAATGTCCTCCGGCGGAATGATGATCGACGACGGCACTATCGTGTCGTGCGGCACCGCGGTGCCGTGCTCCCGCACGTACTCGATCATCTGCGCCAGTAGCGCATGGAACTGTTGTGCATCACGAGCGTGCAACGCCTCGGTGAGCCGGTGATCGTACTCGTGGAGCTCCGGGATCGAGCTGTCGGGAAGCTCGAATTGGCCGCTCCCGCTCACGCGCGCAATCATTGGCTCGCCTCCAGCTGCTTCTGGTCGGTGTGACCCAGCTGGGCCTTCATCGCGGCAAGCTGGGTGTCGACATCGTTGCCGGTCGACAGCTGGGTGAGCTGCCGGTCGATGTCGTCCTGCCCACCCGCGGTGAAATCGGTGAGCGCCCCGGTCGCCACCAGATCGTCGAGTGCCGCCGCGCGTGCCTGCATCTGCTGCGTCTTGTCCTGAGCGCGGTCGATCGCCAGGCCGACGTCCGCCATCTCTTCCGAGATTCCGGTAGCCGCCTCGTTGATCTTGACCTGGGCCTCCGACGCGGTGTACTCGGCCTTCAGCGTCTCCTTCTGAGTGCGGAATGTCTCGATCTTGGTGCGAAGACGCTGCTCAGCATCGGTCAGCTTCTCCTGCTGGGTTTCGAGCTGCGCGATCTGAGTGTCGAGGCCCTGTAGCTGCTGTTGCACGCCGACCTTCCGCTGTAGGGCGAGTCGGGCCAGATCCTCACGGTTGGAGCCAAGCGCTTCACGCGCCTGGTCGTCCAGCTTCTGCAGGTTCGCTTGCAGTTGGTCATGCTGGAGCTGGAGGCGGCGCTTCGAGGTAACCAGATCGGCGAGCCCGCGCTGTACGTTCTGCAGTAGCTGCAGCTGCTTCTGGTACGAGTAGTCCAGCGTTTCATTCGGATTCTCGGCCTTGTCGAGCACCTTGCTCATCTTGGCCTGGAAAATGGTGTTCATGCGTCCAAACATGCTCATTCAGTAGCTCCTGTACCCGGTGGCGGCTCTGCCGCACCTCACCCTACTCGCTGGCCCGGGGTGAGTCAAATCGTGTGGTAGCCTCTGGCGCGATGGCCCAATTTGCAGCAATCGGGCAGCGTCTGGTCGCACGTAGCGGCCTCGCCGTCCTCGCGTACCTCTGGATTCCAGTGGCCCTGGCAGGATCGCTCTTGCTTGGGCTCCTGTTCGGGCCCGTGCACGTGCCGCCCGGTAGCGTGGTCGGCATCGTCGCCCACCACCTTGGTATCTACCAGGAAGCACCCAACTGGGGACCGGCCGAGGATCAGATCGTTTGGAACATTCGGCTACCAGAAGTGCTCGCGGCTGCGCTCGTCGGGGCCGCGTTGAGCCTGGCCGGCGCCCTCTTCCAGGCGGTGCTGCGGAATCCGCTCGCCGACCCGTACGTGATCGGAACGTCGGCAGGAGCCCAGCTGGGAGTGACGATTGCCCTCATCCTTCCCATACAGTTCGCGGTCGCGGGCTTTGGAAGTGTCCAGATCCTGGCCTTTGCCGGCGCTCTCGCCACCGTGCTTCTGGTGTATCTGCTCGCACGCTCGGGCGGGACCACACCGGTCGTCACGCTGATCCTCGCCGGTTTCGTCACCAGCTCGTTCCTGGTCTCGGTCACGTCCTTTCTTGCAGTCGTGTCAACGCACATGAGTCAGATCGTGACATGGACGATGGGTGGCGTCCAGGTTGGTGAGTGGGGTCAGCTCGGCCTGATCGCTCCGATCATTCTCGTAGCATGCGGGGTGGCGCTCATGCTGTCTCCGCAGCTGGATGCCCTCCTGCTGGGCGAGGAGCAGGCGGCGCACCTGGGCATTCGCGTCGAACGGCTCAAGCTCGGCGCAGTCGTCGTGGCTTCCCTGGTGACCGCGCTGGCGGTGACCCTCGCCGGCATTGTCGCCTTCGTGGGGCTCATCATTCCCCATGCCGTCCGGCTCGTCTACGGGCCGGGGCACCGGGTACTCCTTCCGGCGGCGGCGGCGCTTGGTGGAACATTCGTCGTACTGGTCGATCTGCTGGCTCGGACGGTCGTCGCGCCCACGCAGCTCCCGCTCGGCGTCATGACCGCGGTCGTCGGGGCACCATTCTTCCTTCACCTTTTGCGGCGAGGCAGGCGTGAGTACGCCTCGTAGCGCTGAGCTGGTAGCCGAGAGCCTCACGTTCTCGTACGGCAGTTGCACGGCCGTGCGCGACGTGTCGCTTCGGCTCTCGACGGGCAAGATGGTCGCGCTTGCCGGTCCCAACGGCAGCGGCAAGTCCACGGTCCTCAAGCTCCTCAGTGGCGCACGTCGGGCAGAGTGCGGAAGTGTCCGCTTCGACGGCCGCAGCGTTGCCACGATGTCGCCTCGGGAGCGGGCGCGGTGGGTCGCGGTGGTGGGCCAGCATGTCAATCCCAACCTCGCCTTCTCGGTTGAGCGCCTGGTGCAGCTCGGTCGAACTCCGCATACGGGGCTGCTCGGGGCGCTTGGCGAGACCGACCGGAGCGAAGTTCAGCGGGCCCTCCAGGCGACGGAGACCTTCGAGCTGCGAGCCCGCCGCTACTCCGAGCTGAGCGGAGGCGAGCAACAGCGTGTCTCCGTGGCGATGGCGCTGGCGCAGTCCCCCAGGTTCCTGTTGCTCGACGAACCGACGGTGCATCTCGATCTTCAACACCAGCACCAGCTGCTCGAGTTGCTGCATTCGCTCCGCCGAACCCGGGGCATCGGTATCCTGGCCGTCATGCACGATCTCAATGTGGCCTCGCTCTACTTCGATCGGCTCATGATTCTTGAGCGCGGTAGGCTGGTATCATCCGGCCCGCCCGCCGAGATCCTGAGCCGGCCCGAGCTCCGCGCGGTCTTCCGCGCGCCTGTCACGGTGGTTCAACACCCCAATGCCGGCGTACCGCAGATCCTGCTCGATCGAAGCGTCGGATCGGCTCCGGAGGAGCCAGGCTGATGGTCCAGGGGAGGAGCGACGTGGACCTTTCCCGATCGTTTCCCGCGCCGCGAGAATGCCTCTGGACGTTCTGGACGGAGCCCCAGGAGCTCGGCCGCTGGTGGTGGCCGGCGCGGTTCCGGACGACGTACACGGTTGACCTGCGGGAGGATGGCGAGTATTGCTTCCAGACCGAGCCCGTGCCCGATCTCGGCGTGCTCTGCCTTTCCGGTGTGTACCTCGAGGTGGCTCCTCCCGAGCGGCTCCGATACACCTGGCAGTGGGCCGGCGAGACCGCCGGCACGGTCGTTTGCGTCGGTTTCGACGGCGGCGCCGCCTCGACCGGCGTCCGGGTGCAGCACTCCGGCTTCGCCTCCGAAGGGGAGCGCGACAATCACATCATCGGCTGGACCGACTGCCTGAACCGGCTCGAGGCCCTACTCGCCGGCTGACTCTGAGTCCGCCGCGAAACGGCCCGCGATCCGTAGCCGCCGATTGCGGGCTGCAAACAGCAAGGCCGCGCACCCGAGTAATGCCGCGAGGCCGACACCGATGAAAGGCGCGGCGTCCGGCTGTCCGCGGCGAGTGCTTTCGGATGCGGCCGGTCGTTGTGCTGAGCGGACCGGGAGCCGCCTGGACGTGGCATGGACGCGGTGTTCGAGCTGACTGACCGCGCTTCCCGGTAGCTTCCCGAGGTCGACCACGTACGAGCCGGTCGATGGATCTGTTTGCACCCAGCGAACTATGGAGCCGCCGCGACCCGGCGAGAGCCGCAACTGAAGCTGCGCGCCCTTCACGCCCTTGCCGATCAAGAGCACGTGCCCGGCCCACCGCAGAAAGAAGCCGGTCCAGGCCGCCGATTGGGTGAGGCGAATGCTGTGGTGCGGTTGCTGCATTGCAGCAGCCGCCAATGCGGCCAGAACGTCGGCGTGCTGCCCCGCCAGCGTGTCGAGCGTGGCGATCGAGGCGACCTGAGGCGCCCTGTAAACCGTGGCAGGCGAAATCGGCGCCGAGACGTCCAGCGCCCCGATTTGCGGGTCCAGCCGCGCCTCGGAGGGGTCGAGACCGAGCCGGGACCGAAGCTCCGAGGCTTCCGCCTTCAGTGCCCGGTTGAATGCCGCGGCGCTCCGCTGGCGCCCGGGCAGCTTCAGGAGGAGAAGCTGGACACCCGGCCCGGCCGGAAGGTGGTCGGCCCCAGGCCAGCCGGGAGGCGGGTTGACGATCAGCGGCTGATGGACCCAGAGATACTCGGAGCTCTCACCCTGATAGCTCTGCAGCGGGTCCGGTCCGGAGCCGCTCCAGCCGTAGGGATCGGTCGGCGTGCAGTTGTGGAAGACGGTGAAGTGGAGATGGGGTCCGGTCGAGTGTCCGGTGTCACCGCTGGTCCCGATTCTCTGGCCGCGCTTGACTCGCTGGCCGGCCCTGACCACGATTTTGCTGAAGTGCCCATAGAGGGTCACATAGCCGCCGGCATGCTCGATCATGACCATCTGTCCGTAGCCCTCGGTGGGCAGAGTCGGGTATTCCCAGGCGGCGAATATGACCTTCCCGGGCGCCGCGGCGTAGATGGGCTGGTAGGAGACGTTGTAGTCGTAGCCGTTGTGGCCGTCGTAGTACAGGTACTGCCGCACGCCCGCGTCCCAGTACGCCGGAAAGTCGTAGCGCCGGTGCGTCGGATCGACGTGACCCTCCATCCCGTTGGCGGTAATGATTACACCATCCTGGGAGAAGTTCGGTGAATCGTGATCGAAGTACGAGCCGAGCGACGTCCAGCCGCGGAATGGCGGCGTGAGGAACGGATGCGACGCTGCCGGCTTCCCTGGCCCATTGCATGTGACGGGCGTGATTGAGTTGTCGGCGGTCACGTTCAGAATGGGCGTCGGAGACGGCGTGGCGGTCGGCTGCTTGCGTCCGTGCCGCGTCGTCCGACGGTTCCGATGCCGTCGGTGATGCGGTGCCGCAGTCGGAGTGGCGGTGGCCCGCTGCGGCATAGGTGTGCTCGCACGCTTGCGGTGATGGCGCCGCGCCCTCCTTTCCGGGGTCGGGGACGCCTCGACGCGGGGCACCGCCGTGGCAGTGGCCGTCGCGGTGGGTGGAAGTTCCGTCGGCGTCGGCGCGACCGTCGGGGTGGGCTGGACCGTGGGCGGCGGCGACGCGCCCGGGGTAGGCGTTCCAGCGGCGAATCCCGGCTGGCTCATTTCGAGCGTCAGGAGTACGGCCAGCAGAAGGGCTGCGACCAGCGGTCGAGCGAGTGTCCTGTCGCGGTCGAGAATCATGAGGCCGGGCGCACCTGGTTCGCCGATCAGGCCAGCGCGGGCTGGAGCGCTCCAAAGGCGCGAATTGCAACTTCTACCTCGTCGATGACCGAGTCGGGGGTGGAAGCGCCGGCTGTGATGCCGACGCGCTCGACGCCTTCGAACCACTCCGGGCGTAGCTCCGCGGGTCGCTCGACCTGGTACGCCGCCGCTCCTTCCTCAGAGGCAGCCTGCACCAGCTTTCGCGTGTTCGCGCTCGCCCACCCGCCGATCGCGATGACGACCTCGACGTCGCGGGCAAGCTCGCGGACGGCACGCTGCCGGTCCTTGGTCGGCCGACAAATCGTGTTGATTACCCGGACCTCCACGCCGCGCGCGACGAGCATTCCGACCAGGTCACGCGACAGCGCGATGAATTTCTCCATGTTCGATGTGCTCTGCGATATCAAAGCAACACGCCGTGTCGGCTCCCAGCCCTCGAGGCCCCGCATGTCGGAAATGACGCGTGCCTTCCCGCCGGTCCAGCCGACGATTCCCTTGACCTCTTTGTGATTGGCGTCGCCGTAGATGAGCACCGAGTACCGCTGTTGCACGAGGTCGAGCGCGGTTTTCTGAATGCGCGTGACGAGGGGACACGTGGTGTCGATCAGCTTGAGATTCCGCCTCTCCGCGTCGTCGTGCAGGTTGGGGGGGGCGCCGTGGGCCGTGATGGCCACCATCGCCCCCTCCGGGACCTCGTCCACACTGTCGACGACGTGGACGTGAACTCGCTCGAGCTCCTGGGCGATCTGGGGGTTGTGGACGATCGCGCCGAGGGTGTACACGGGAGTACCCGACTCGCCGATCTCGCGCACGATCTTGATGGCGTCACGCACGCCAAAACAAAAGCCCATCGAGTGGGCTCGGGTTATCTCCATGAATCGCGATTCCTCATACTCCGGATCACTCCATTGTACAACCGATTCTGTCCCCGTACTGCCGGTGTGCGCGCGTGTCAACGGAGTGGCCCGGGGACCGCGGGAGCCGGCCGGCCGGACACGGTGGACTGAGCACCCGAGCCGGCGCTACACCCTGTACTATGAGGGGTGGCCGAACGGCTGTTCGGCCACTATTTTTGCCTTGCAGGGTGACGAACGCTGACCAAGCCAGACCGCTTTCTCATCGTGGGCAACGGTGTCGCCGGCACGACCGCCGCCGAGCACCTGAAGAAGAACCGTCCCGAAGCAGACGTCACCCTGGTAGCCGGCGAGCCTTACGCCCTCTACAACCGCGTCGCGCTCCCCATCTTCCTGAAGGGTCGCGTTCAGGAGCGGAACGTGATGATGCGCACGCCCGAGATCGAGGAGAAGCGGGGAGTGAGACTTCTGCTCGATACCTGGATCGACCAGGTCTGCGCGGAGACCGGTGTAGCCGTCACCTCCGAGGGGGCTGAGCTCGCGTTCGACCGGCTTTTGATTGCTACCGGGGGGGCGCCCCGTCCGCTAGAGGTCCCGGGGGCGCACCTGCACGGGGTCTATCAGTTCCAGACGCTGGACGACACGAAGGCATTGATCGCGCGCTGCGAGGAATCACGCTCCGCCGTGGCGTTGGGTGGCAGCTACATCGGCTACGAGCTCGCCGAAGCGTTCTCGCATCGAGGACTGCATACCACCTGGATCATGCGCGGCGACCGATTTCTGCGCCGCCTCCTCGACCATCGGGGTGGCGAGGTGGTCGATCTGCTGGCACGCGACCGCGGGGTCGAAGTCGTTCATGAAGATTGGGTCAGCGAGATCCGCGCCGACAACGGAGTACCGAAGGCCGTGACGACGGTGGGAGGGCGAGGTTTCCCCGCGGACATGGTGGGCTACGGAATCGGACTCAAGTACTACACCGAACTTGCAGAGCAGCTCGGGATCGAGGTTCGCAAAGCCATTGTCACCGACGAGCATCTGCGGACGTCGGTGCCCAAGGTGTACGCTGCCGGGGATGTCGCCGAGTTCTACGACGTCATCATCAGCGCCCACAATCAGATGGGCACCTGGGACAATGCGGCATCGCACGGCCGCCTCGTGGCTCAGAACATGCTGGGCCAGGAGCTTGTCTACACCGAGGTCCCCACCTACGTGACGACGATGTTCGGCTCGCGGCTCAGTGTGCTCGGTCTCACGCCGGAAAGCCACCCGGAGCTGGAGCGGGAAATTCAAGTCAACATGGAGACGCGCAAGTATCGGGCCCTCTTCTTCCATGAGGACCGGCTGGTGGGCGCAGTCATCATCGGCGTGCTGAAGGGGCGGAGAAAGCTCGAGGAATTGATCCGCGGCAGGCAGCCGGTCGACGGTGACCGGCGCCACCTCTTCGACCTGCTTGGGCCGATCGAGGAACCCGAGGCACTGGACGAGGAATAGGGGATGGACATCGCGTCGTCGGTGCCGCAAGGTCAGTACGTCTTCACGGAGATGGACCTGGTCGCCTTTGGTCCCGGTTCAGCGGAGAGACTGCGCACCGAAGTAGAACGTCTCAATGCTGAACGCGCCCTGCTGGTGACGACCGGTTCGCTGGCTGCCGGCAGCGGGGCGATCGACCGCGTACGGCGGCTCCTGGGAGATCGCCTCGCCGGCGAGTTTGCCGGCGTCAGACAGCACGCGCCCGCATCGGGTGTCGTGTCCCTGGTCACGGAGGCCCGGCGACTGGAGGCGGACCTCTTCGTCTCGCTCGGCGGCGGATCGGTCATCGACACGGCCAAGGCGGCGACCCTGGCCCTGGCCCGCGACACCGGGACGTTCCTCCAGCACGTCGCGCTGCCCACCACGCTCTCCGCTTCCGAGTTCTCACCGCTGTTTGGCGTCACCGACGACGAAACCAGGATCAAGACGGGTGGAAGCAGTCCGTTCGTGGTGCCGCAAGTGGTGATCCTCGACGCCGAGCTGGTGCGGGAGACCCCGGACTGGCTGTGGCTGGCCAGCGGCGTGCGCGCGCTTGACCATGCCGTGGAAACAATTTACGCGGCCGACCACCAACCGGTAACTGACGCGACCAGCGCGGAGGCGATCCGTCTGCTATTCGAGCACTTGCCGGAATCGGTGGGCGAAGGTGATCTGGTCGCCGCGCGCCACCAGTGCCAGATGGCCGCGTGGCTGTCATTCTTCGGCGTGAGCAACATCACGCTCGGTCTCAGCCACGTACTGGGACGCGAGCTCGGATCCCGCTACGGCATCGCTCACGGTCATACCTCGGCGATTCTGTTGCCCGCGGTCATGGCTTCCCTTCTGCCCGAAACGGCGGAGCGGCAGGAGCTCATTGCTCGGGCCGCGGGGCGCTCCCAGGCAGCAGAGGCCGGCCCGGCGGTCTATGAGCTCGTGCGGGCGCTCGGCCTCCCGCAACGACTGCGCGACGTCGGCGTTCCCCGCGACGATCTGGCCGGGCTCGCAGCCGGGAGAGGGCGCGTTCTCCGGATCCTCGAAGCTACCTGGTAACTCACGGCAAACGGGTTGGTAGGCTGGTAGCGAAAGGTCAAACCGCATGGCTTCGATCATCGAGCTGGCGTTCGCGCTTCTCTGTCTCGCCGTTGCCGGACACCTCATAATCAGATTGTTCGACGGCCATCGCGAGAACAGTAGAAAGGACAAGTAGGCGACCATGGCGAGCTGTCCGTTCTGCCACACCGCATACGTCGAGTACGCGATTGTCGGCGTGCTCCCGGCCAGCGAGCACCTGACCCACTGGTTGGAGCCGGTGCCCGTGGCCCAGCTCTGCTGCTCCGAGTGCGGCCGCTACACGTTCATGCATCCGGACCACCCCGACGTGCAGCGGCTGCGCAAAGGTCAGCACTACGAGGAGCAGGCTGACAACGTGCGCACACTCAACGTGGGAGTGAGCGAGATTGGCGACGAGGAACTGCGGGAGCAGTTCGTGCGCGGCCGTGAGGGCTGAAGCGAGCGCACCCGCCGTAACGGACCGCGTAATGGACCTATAGAACCCGGAGGAGCGCTCAGGGCGCGAGGCATGCCGCGGCTGGCCCGCCCCGCGCCGCGTCCGGTGGAGGGCCAGGTTGTCCGACATTCCGCGTGCCATTGCGGCTGTCCCGCCGCGCCACGACGCCGACACTGCAGGCGCCGCGCTGGAAACACCGAATGCGAAGTCCCGCCGTTTGGGCCGGCCAGGCTTACTGTGGTGCCTCGTTCCGGCACTCGCGGTAGTGTCCATGTTGGGGCTAAGCGGCGTCCAGGTCCTGCGGGCACGCCAGCAGATGCTGGCGGGGGTCGCCGGAGTCCAGCAGGCCGCGATCGCGCTGCACCGGCCGCTAGCGCTCGCCGACGCAGGGCGGCGGGCTCGGCTCCGGCGCCAGCTGCAGGCGTCCCAAGCCGACTTCGCATCGGCCCGCCGCGATTTGCACTGGTTGGGACCGATTCTCGATCACCTCGGCTGGCTTCCCGGGCCGGGCGCTCAGCTTGCCGCTGCCCCGGCGGTGGCCGACGCCGCCTTCTATTCGACGAGGGCCGCGATCGAAATCGTCGACGGACTGGACCCGGTCTGGGGCGTGCTGCGAGGCGCATCCGGGTCGAGCCGGCTCGCTTCGCTGGCGCGAGTCATGACGCGCAGTGAACCCAGTTTCGTGCAGGCGACCCACGATTCATCGACCGCCGCCGCGGCGACCCGCGGTCTACCGGCTCACCTTGGCTCGCGGGCAGTCGACGCCGCATTGATGCGCCTCCGCGTCGACCTCCCGCGGCTGCAGAGCGCGGCAGGCTGGCTGGCCCTCTCGCCACTGTTGTTCGGGGATGCCACCACCAACCGCGTTCTCTTCGCCTGGGAAAACCCGGCGGAACTGAGGGCAACCGGTGGCTTCCTGGGGGCAAGCGAGCTGGCGACCGTGACCCGCGGACGGCTGCAGCTGACCTTCTACGGTCACCAGCTGCCTCACGAGATCACGCGGGTATTGCCTCCCCTCCCGGAGGCCGAATACACACCGGAGGCGTACTGGCAGTGGTGCGATTCCAACTGGTCACCGGATTTTCGTCTCTCCGCGCGGCTCGAGCGCTGGTTCTACGGGCAGGACACCGGAGTGTGGCCCAATGCGGTAGTCGACTATCTCGACACGGCCACTCCTACTGTCTTGCTCGGGACCGGACCGGTCTACCTGCCGGGATACAGAGTCTGGGCGACATCGGAAAACGTCACAGCGCTGGCCGAACGGTTCGTCAATGGCTCTTACAAGGGCCCGCTGGCAGCCGGTCTACAGGACACTGTGCGGAAGCAGTTCTTCGGCGCGGTGATGCAGGCCATCGTGCAACGAGTCGAGACGATGCCGCCGGCGCGTTGGCCCAGGCTGGCCGAGACGCTCGGCCGCCTCATTGCGGGTCACCAGATCCTCCTGTGGGACTCCAATCCCACGGTTGAAGCGGCGATAACCCACCTTGGCGCCGACGGCGCCATTCACTCCGGGAGCGGCGACTATCTTTTCGTCGTCGACGACAATCGCTCGTACAACAAGCTCAATCCGTACGTGCGCGAAGCCGCCGCCTACCGCGTGGCCGTCCGCCCCGACCTCTCGCTCGACTCGACCCTCACCCTCACCTACCACGTTGGCGTCTCGCCGGCCAACCTCGAGGGGTACGGTCCGATGTGGGGCCTCTGGGGGACGAAGCACGACTATCAGGACTTCATTCGCGTGCTCGTTCCGGCCGGCGCACGGCTCGTCAGCGCGAGCGGATTGGATCTCTGGAAGCCGGAACCGGCCTATGGATTGACCGAGCTGGCCGGCCGCGTCCTCGTGCACCAGGGACAGACGCATGCGGTCACGCTGCATTACCGGGTGCCCGCCTCGGCGCTGTCGTCAACCCCGGGTTGGTATCACTTGCGCATCCAGCAGCAGCCAGGCAGCAACCTCCACGCGGTGGAAGTTCACCTGTCCGGTATCGCGCCGGTGACCATCGGTACGCGTGCCGCGCTCCACCCGGGCCCTGATCGGGCCGGCACCTTCATCGCAACCGGGGGCTCGCTCAGCGTTTCCCTGAGCGGAGCATGGCCTCGGCGTACTGCGTCAGTCAGGGCGACCGGCAACGACCCATACCTGCCGTACCAGTACCTTGCCGACCGGCGCCACGGGCTGTAACCAGGCACGTACACAGAGTAGAGATCGAGCGGCCGCGCCGCACCCCGCCGCCGGCGGGACCGCCAGAACACACCCGAATCCGGGAGAAGATGCCGATATGAGACAACCGACCTCCGCATTTCTCGCTCCCCTGCTTGGTCTTGCTGTGCTCGTGAGCGCCGGCTCGCAGCCCAGCGCGTTCGCAGAACGCAGCATTGCCAGTCCCTGCCACGCGGGCGGCTACACCTCCACTGCCGTCAAATGCATCGTCGTCCCGGCCTCCGGCAAGTTCTCGGTTCGCCTCCCGGGGACCAAAGTGCGGCTGGTGGGCGTTGGTTCGGCCGCGACCCACGGAACCACGATCGCGATCACCCGGGTCCCAGCTCCGGCGGGCTCGCCACACGGCGTGGCAATCAAAGTGCAGGCATCGGGGCCGTTCAAGCCGCTGAAGCTCAACAAGGGGAAGCTCTACCGGTTCAATCACACGACTGCAACGGTGCAGCGCGTGAAGAGTATCACGCGCTCCGGCATCTACATCGTCGTCCCCTGACTCGTCGGTAGCCCGCCGAAGGAGCCCTCACGCCGGCCCGCGGCATGCGGCGCACAGAGCAACCGGGAAGGCGCACCGCCTTCGCTTCGCCCATCTTCGTGTTGCCAGCGTGAACAATTGATAGAGTATGAACGCAGAAACAATTGTCAAACGCGCACGAATCTGATACGATGAGCCTCGTCACCGGGCAGCCTGATGCAGGACGCCACGACCGCCTCACGGGTGGGGCAACTCTGCGGACGTTACGCCCGGGAACGCGACTCCACACGCCGGGAGTCGGGCGGAATGGGGAGGGGAGGCGAAGGCAGACCCGGGCGAGACGGCCGGAGGCCGCTCGCCCGGATCGCCCCTTTTCGGCGGCAGGTGTACCCGGCGTCAGCGGGCGATTGCCGGGTTCAGCTCGACTGTCTGGTCGCCGACGGCGGCGCGGTACACGGAGAGCGTCTGACGGGCGCAGGAGTCCCAGGTGAAGCGGGCCGCCCGAGCCGGCCCCTGGCGTCCCAGGCGGGCCCTCAGCCGCGCGTCGGTAAGCAACGTGTGCATGCCGTGGGCGATGTCGGTCAGCGAGGTGGGAGACACCGCATAGGCGCTCTCCGGGCCGGCCACCTCGAGCAGGGCGGGATCGTTCGAGATCAGGGTTGGCGTGGCGGACGCCAGTGCCTCGAGCACTGGAAG